>WLWD01006073.1_pt1 | contig 173798 bp, 157 predicted proteins | sample 6712731 | NCBI WGS metagenome assembly WLWD01 (sample SAMN12718690, study PRJNA576275) | sponge metagenome | isolation source: marine sponge | host: Mycale hentscheli | place: New Zealand: South Island, Marlborough, Capsize Point | collected 2014-11-01
AGCACATCACTAGCTCAAGCACATCACCAGCTCAAGCACATCACTAGCTCAAGCACATCACTAGCTCAAGCACATCACTAGCTCAAGCACATCACTAGCTCAAGCACATCACTAGCTCAAGCACATCACTAGCTCAAGCACATCACTAGCTCAAGCACATCACTAGCTATTATTTCAGCCAAGAATGAATGAATCACAGTGTGCATGTACAATACTACATCACATGATCACCGAACATCTGAGAAAAACTAACACATACTTTCCTTCTAATTATCCTGCCTGTGAGCACGCTCAGTAAATAACCATGAAACATCGATACCGAACTCACTGGAGGAAAGAGACTTGGCAGGTTTCCTCGCTTACAAGTTAAGACATGGATGGCAGTCAACGGCGATTGGAACAGTGTCTGGGAGATATGTAAGCTGTTTAACTAGTGGTATCTAATAATGAGTCCTCTACTCTGGGGAAGGGGGTTGGGTTCGGGAGGGGGGTGGAAGGGAGGTATAAAAAATATAGCAACATTATGAAAGAAGAAAATAAAGCAGAGATAAACGCCTAAGTCATTGTCACAGATATGCATAAGCCATTTTAGTGGCAATGATGCTAATGTTACCTTGTCGTTAAAAACGCTCTAACATTAACTGCGCAACAATAAGCTACGGCCTAGCTATAGTAGCTTGATAAACCTTCCCAATCTCTTATTCACAGCTTTATCACTTAACATGAAGCATACAGAGTGCCCGTGCCACTAACTAACAAACTGATTTATGTCAACTTATTAGACCCACTAAAGTTCATGTTAACATGGCAGGAACCAAAATTAATTCATGGCATGCAATTGCATTTCATCGCAGGGAGGGGGAAGCATAGCCTGTCTTATTGATCAACCTCGTTCAATTTGAATATGTCCATAATTCAGTAAAATTCATTTCTTTTAGTTTGGCACCTTCAATAGCAACTTGTATCCTTAATTCTGTTCTATTAGCTGGCTTCATAAAACCTCTATGCTATTGCTTAACAGCTGGAGTTAAAAGCACAGATAGATATAACTTGAAAACATATAAAAAATACTCCTGGGGCAGCAGAATCTTTCAGTTCTTGTAGGACCTCTTGGAGTTTCAATTCTTTCTTCAAAGACTTTGACTTCACAATCTTACCTGTTCTTGAAGAACTTTTATTTTTAAATAATAGCTAACTTTGACATCTCTTCTTTTATGCTCACCTGTGATTAATTTCTTGGCCAACAAACAAAACAGCCACTCAGAATTATATTTACATTCAAATCCCCCCATTACTCTCAAATCCCCCCACTATCTCAAAACCCCCATTACTCTCAAATCCCCCCATTACTCTCAAATCCCCCCATTACTCTCAAATCCCCCTATTACTCTCAAATCCCCCCATTACTCTCAAATCCCCCCATTACTCTCAAATCCCCCCATTACTCTCATGAAACTCTGAACATCCACTGTGTGAGAAAATGCTGGACAATAGATACTAAATTGTATTCTGTTGTATTTTCTTTCACAAGTTGAATGAAGAGTTGGATCTAAATACGGAAGTTGTATCAACATTAAATAAGTATATATCTTCTCTAGCAAACAAGCCTGGCCTAACCTCAGCATTTACCTGAAAAAAGAAAAGCAAGTCTGACCTAAACCAGAAAAACAACAACGACAACAATGTATCTAATTTAAGTGACAACAGTAATGATTAACATTAAGACAGAAGCTGGATTAGAGCACTCCCACTAAAACTGTTGGTTTGGCACTACTTTGCTGCTTCAGCCAGCAGTCACAAGTTTCATCTCATTGATGACTTGATCAGTGGTAAGAAATGGAAGAGAGTGTAGTCAAAAGCTGGTACAGTAGCACGCTCATGTAAACTTTGAAATCATTACTTCCTTCTTCCTTGCAACAACACTTGTCTTTCATTCAGTGGCATTGTGCATGCTAATCGCATGGAAGTTCATTTTCACTAAAAATAACTTGCAGCTGCTACTTGTGGTATAAGACAGTTGGCTAGGCTTTTAGAACAAGTTTTGGTATGGATCTAAGGTCTTACTTCAAAACACTATCTAGCAAGGAGCAACCTTCACATAGCAGCTGTGAAGAAGGCAATGTTCCTCAAGCAAGAGGATTTGTAGCTCTAGCACTGGAGATGCTGGACCCAGCAAGGAATTGGAAGGAACTAGTAGTGATAAGAGGAAGTACCAAAAAAGGTGGGAGAAGGAATTTACTTGGTTGGAGTAGATGCTGACTCAAATGGAGCATTCTGTAAATTGTGCAAGAAATTTGGTAGACCTCTTGAACGTACAGGGGGTGTTTGGATGACGAGACCATTCACAAATTGGAAAAAAAGCAGTAGAAAAAATGAACTCATGCACAAACTCAAGTGCATAGCCAGGCCAGGGAAGATGCTTTAGCTTATCAGAGATCACAAGTGACAGGATCTGTAGTCAACAACTCCAAAATACAGCAGATCAAGACCGAATACGAAATCGATTAGCCATCAAATCATTCGCTGTGCACATTTTCTGGCTCGTCAACACATCCCTCACATCACAAATTTTGAGAAGCTTATTGATTTGGTGGTACAATGTGGTGGTCAGGACCTGAGTAATTTTCTTGAGAAAACAGGGAGAAATGCCGTGCATACTTCCCATGTTGCTGTAGTAGAGTTTATTGAGGCCATAGGAACCTGGGTTCAGGAGGCTCTACTAGAACGTCTTCGCAAAGCTTCTTTTTTCAGCATCATGGCGGATGAGTGTACAGATATTGCAACTATGGAAGAGTTGTCAGTGTTTTGTCGTTGGTAGGAGAGTGGTCATTCAGAAGAGCACTTTATGGAGATAGTTTATTTGAAGCAGGCCAATGCTGAGAGCATCCACTCTGCTCTAGTTGAATTCCTGAAGGACAAAGGACTTCAAGTAAGCAATATTGTGGGCATGGGTTTTGACGGGGCTAGCACATTTTCTGGAAAGAAAACCGGAGTCCAGGCTAGAATTAAGAAAGTTGCTCCTCATGCTTTGTATGTACATTGCCATCTCCTTCAGTTAGCATGTGTCCAGGCTGCTAATTCCACAGAGGGTATCAACCATTGTATATGTTACCCTAACAACTCTCTGGAAGTTCTTCCACAACTCTCCTAAAAGGGCAGAGTCTCTCAAGATGATCCAACAAGTTCTTCAACTTCCAGAATTAAAAGTTTCTAAGCCTTCAGATACACGATGGTTAGCCCATGAGAAATGTGTGCGAGCAGTCAGAATGAGTTATGAAGCAATTGTTACTTGCTTAAATAGCATTTACGAGGACAGCCATGATCCAGTAGCACTAGGTCTATGCAAAACACTCAGTAAGCAGTCTACAATAGCTGCTGTTAACATGCTAGACCATGTTCTCCCACAAGTTGCTAAACTTAGTAGGACCTTGCAAACTGAGCACCTGGACTTATCAGTGATATCAAGTCTTGTTGAAGCCACTCTTCACACACTGAATGATACAGAATTGCCTTCAGCAAATTGGGTACTAGACCTGCTGGATGAGACTTCTAAGCTGGAGGAAGCTACAGGGATCAAAGTTACAATGCTGAGTATTGTGAGTTTCCAGAAGACTGTGGCAAAGCCGTTTGTAGCTCAACTGAAAGAAAATATCTCGTGTCGGTTTAGTTCTTCTAGTGAAATTGTGTCAGCCTTCAGTATTTTTGATCCACGGAAAGTTTCAAAAGTTAAAGACACACCAGCTATGAATCAATATGGTGAACAGGCTATTGCTACACTACACTGTTGTCACATTATGGAGTGACGAGACCTGCTGAGACGTTAACTGGAGAGTTAGCCAACAGAGAGGCAATGGTTACGTCAGACGTAGTCATGGAGTGGAAGACATATCGCCAACTGTTGTTTAACAAGCCAGAAATAGCATGATAGCGCAACTTCAACAGCTTGTTAGTGATGATATGATGACCACATTATTTCCTAACCTGAGTAAGCTTGCTTCTGTAAGTCTGTCGATCCCAGCTACTACTGCCTCTGTAGAACGTAGTTTCTCTCAGATGAAACTTATAAAGACCCATTTACGGAGCACCCTCAATGACAAAAATCTCTCCTATTTAATGAAAATTCCATTGAGTCAGCAAACAATTTGACTAATAAACATCTGGATGAAATAGTTGATGTATGGAACAGAAAAAAAAAAGAAGAAGAATTATTGTTTAGCATGCATTAAAACAAGACAGTACATAAGTGCAGCAATAAACCTAATATGATTCATACATTAGTAATCAATCACCTTTTTTCCAAAACTATGATACTGGTTTGCATACAAAATTTTATTTGGTACCTCTCAAGGGGGAGAGAAATTAACTCAAGGGGGGCTAAATGAACCCCTGTATATATGTGAGTGGGTCTAGGAAAAGGGACCTTATGGCGCAAATCAAAAAAATTGAGTTTTTTATGCTAATAAAAAGATACAATTTATCTCAACTTAGTGCTAAAATACTGGAGGGTAAAACCTTCGACACGCAGAGAAACTGGCAGTTGAACTGGGCCCTATTCAGCAAAGCAATTGAGCTAGAAATCGAGAAAACATAAATTGAATTTCCACTTCCGGTATAATTAACGTTTCCGTATACTTAACGGCGTACTCCGCATACGCAATTAAATCGTACAGCCGCTTTTTCGGCGACTAACGAAGTTTGCGTAGAGTTCTTTTTAGCTTTCAGAGCGTCTCACGATCTGTCTTGTTGGAATCCTTGGCTGCTCTATTCGCTGTAGCGGTAAACTTTAAGCCAAAGGTAAGCTGTAGAGTGCATGCAGTAGTCTCAAAGCTATGCCGTTTTTTTAGCTAGCACTAGAAACTCCGCCCATTCCCCGTTTATTGTACTTCGAGAATGAGAGAGAATAAAAAGTAGATTGTCTTTTCACGGCACGCTTGGGGTCTTTTAAGTCGTTTTGACAGGCGAAATTTGGCATAGACGTAGAGTAAGGGTCACTAAGACTAATTCTGCAAAAAACAAAAATAGGAGAAAGAAAGAATTTTTCCGATGACTTACTTCTGGAGCCTATATCTCAATTTCAATTTTTGCGCCGTAAGGTCCCTTTTCCCAGACCCGCTCACATATATATATATATATACACACACACACAATGTACTCAACCTGTAAACTGTATATACATGTCTTTCTCTAAACAACAACACACAGTTAGATTTAGAATTGGCTAAAATTTCTGTCATCGGGAGAGAGTTTAAGATATCTCTATGCATAAACTCAGAAATCTACAAAAAATTGTTTCTTAACTAAGTATCAATAATCTAATCCCCTACAGTCAGCATTTCTACTTTTCCTTCTTTTTTTAAGCTGCCACAACAAAATGCTTAAAAAAATACACCTCAGAAAAAAAGACTCCATATCGAAGCTGAACTTATAAGGCACAAGAAACATTCCACTAAAGACCTCCTTATATGACTCCCGCCAATGCAGCAGAAGCGAACGAACAGAAGTATCAACACAGCAGAATGGGTTCAGGTGTCACAGCCAGCAAGATCTGTAACTTCAGAATAGAATGATAAATCTGTTCTTTATTTTATACTTACAGAGGATATAGACATCAGCAAATACAAAGACAGTTATACCCTAGGCGCTACAGTAAATAAGTGATAGGTCTTGAATGCACACACAGAGAAAAAACAATAACAGTAAACTACAATAATATAACCTCTCACCAGCAATTAACGTAACTTATACTGCAATCAGCAATTCTAATTGTTATCAAACGTAGCGTATACTGCAACTATCAATCTCTATGTAATTTATATATATATATAAAAGAACACATACACACACCCAAACTAGAGCATATCACGTATACTACCCCCCAACACAGGATAGAACAAGATAGACGTTACAACACAGATAGAAACAAAATGGACACCGCAAGGAGGATGGACAGATATCCCGAACCTAACCACCTTTACTCTAAACTCCGCTTCCCCCTACCCCCTATTCACTTACTTTGCCCCAGAGGAAGTGATGATGGTCATATCCACTATCTCTCCCACCACGAATCTGTCCCTGTAAAACAGACATATCTCATCGGCCAGCGTCTTCATATTGGTCCGAGGGGCGTGGTGGATGAGCTCCAGAGACGCTTGCTTGTAGCAGTCCGCCAGGCTGTCCACCAGTTTCCGGGCCTCTTTCTCGCTCTCCAGGGCTTGCATGTATGTGAGGCCGGACACTCCCGTAAGACTGCACGTCCATGCGTGCGTGCTGCACAGGAACGTACGGTTGAAGAAACTCCTGCACAAGAAGAGAGGCTACAATAACACAATGCTTGCAAAGAGCATAAAAAGTAATGATGAATTATAATTGAATAATTATTTAGGCATTAATAAAGAAAAGTGGGGAAGCAAATGGCAAAGCAATTCGTTGAAAAGAGGAAAACTCACACCTCTACTCAATATTGAAGAGAAGTCTCAACAGTTCCTACAGTACAACAAATTATATTTTCGATGCATCAACACAATGGGAAGCTCTCAGCACTGAATCTTTATAGAATTATTACACACTGAATAGAATAAGGAGGGGAAATGGCCAGCACAAGGAAATGGGACATTCCAGTTTAAGTAAAAGTGTCATCTGATAGTTAGCACTCCCAAGGCCAATTTAATACTCCAGACAACCAAATGCCTCATTCTATGGCCAGTTGTCAAGTCAACCATTTCTGAGATCAACAGTCTACACTGTAAATCCTAATCCTACCTTGTCAAAAGCCCCCTGAATGTAGCAGTACTTTCAAACTGGCAGATTTCTAATTGCCCAATTAAATAATCATGTTTAAAAAAGTTTGGCACCCTGAATTTATTTACTGCAACACAATCTGGCAGCTATCACATGGAAATCTAGCCCAGGCTCCTTTAGTCTATCTGACAAGACCACCTTCAATGGATGATCAGTGATAATCAGCCACACCCCTTAAAGTAACATTTTCCACAAATTCCACCCCTTTAGGCCCCTCCTGACCACAGAGCTGGGGCAACTGAATATTATCTCCACAGAGAGATCTGCCACCAGTTCAAAGTACCAGCCATACTTGTTCTTTGCTATTATTATTAACACCAAGATGGCTAACCTGTCCAAAATAAGAACATACAAGTAGCTATAAACATTGTTCAAAGCAAAAAGCAAACTGCAAGGCTAGTGCAAATTTCTAAATAATACCCACTTAAAAAGTCTTAAAAGCGTCAAGTACCAGGTGCTTTTCACTACATTTTACTTACTCATAGTCTCGAAATATCTCCTGAGTAGCTCTACAAACAAAAACTTCTTCGTCCGGTTTAATATCGCTCGGAACTGGCAACAGATGAAAAGGTTTTTTATGAAACAAAGGCATATTCCTTCGAGATCCCAATGAATTACTGCTCCGACAATAAAGGGGAATGAATGTACCACGGCTCAGAAATTTCCACTCTCGATTCAGACACAGGTACAAGAGCCAGCCAAAGTCCAGGAGATACTTTTTCTTCCCGCGATTGAATGAAGACGCCGGAGAAGCCCGCCACCTTTAGCTATTTTCGCGGCGTTTCAACCGCCAAATACGCGTCATCAATAAAAATCTAATTTGCGGCTGGAAAAAAAAAATGTACACAGCACGTGATCGCCAGTACCGTCACAGTTACGCCGGCTAAAGTTCTATAAAAGAAACGCTTTGGTCAAAAGCGATTTGGTCTATCTTACGACTGAGCTCGTTCAATCCGTAATGTCCTCCTCTGAGAATCCCCTTGGGCCTGCTGGGCTGGGATCAGGTTCTGTTGTAATGCCATCGCCGATTCCTGAACCGATGACCCCAAGAACTAGCTGGATAGAGGTAAGTAAATCTTTAATGACCAATAACTTCACCAGTAATGTGATGATCATTCAAACAGCAACAAACTCCAGGATCAAATTCTCCATCCACTTCCCAGTTAATGCCTCCTCCTTCAGCTCCTCCTTCTCATGCTCTCCCTTCCCCATCTTTAGGCCCTTCCCCTGGACCTTCTTCAATGGCAACATCATCGTATCCGTCCTCCACTAGTCCGATGTCGCCACAAACACCATCATCTGCTCTTACTCCAGAGAGTATTGGAATAATACCGCAATTACAGTATGTTTATTATTTCCGAATTGTGATTTGTACAGAATCATTGTAGAGGGACATACTGTCTCTCCATTAGTGGACTGCCATTTTGGTCTCGCTAGCCTGACCCTTTACCTAACTTTAGGTAAAGGGTTGGGCTAGTGCGACTAACTGTCATTTCTAAGTACAGTTCATGTGATTTCTAATTCATTTAAAGAATGAAAGGTGGAACCCTTTACCCAAGGAACCTGACAACTCAATTTACAAACTTTATTCTTATAGGACCTCCCCTTGGTTTCCTGTTGCACTGTATTGTGTACAGGCTCTGTTACCAAATCCCTCCCCTTCCCCCCCCAAATGTATTTTGATGTGCTGAATATGAAGAGGTTGAGGGGCCAACACCAGCTGCTTTTAATGGTTGAGTGGAGCAGCTAAATTTTGTCTCTATCCTTCCCTTTTTATGTATACTTCCTTCTCTTGGCATAGTGAAATGGCTGCTGCAAGTGTCTTCTATTTTAAACATAACAATCAAACTATTACTGAATATTTTATTGTTGCACAGAAAGAAAGATAGTTGTTTTCCGTTGTGAAGCCTTGGAATGTGTCTAAGCTTCAGGTTGTGTAGTATCAATATGAAACAGCTGGTTGCAGGCAAGTCACAACTGCATGTGGGGAAAGGGAAATATTTTGTTAATTGTTTAGTTCAATTACAGGTATTAGAGAGTCTAGGTTCCAGCTATTCAGCTATGAATATTAGTTTTCTCTCATTGCTTCATTGTATTCTCTCCCCCCCCCCCATCAAAGAAGTAGTCAGCATCATCATGAATATATGCTGTGCTAGCTTTGTTAACTGCCTAGTAAGCGAATACAATGTGTGTGTGCGTGAAGCAAAGCATGAGGCCAGCATTTAATTTGCCTCTAATTGATATTCTTCAGAATTTTTTTTTTTCTTTTTTTTTCTTCTTTTTTTTATTAATATAGGAATATAGTCTCCACAGTGAACCTTGGATGTAAGCTGGATTTGAAGAAAATTGCTCTTCATGCTCGCAATGCCGAGTATAATCCCAAGGTATGTGGTTGGGTGGGAGTAATCATTTTATACTAATTAACTTCCAAAAATTCTGGGAAGGGGGAAACTGCGGCTGGAGAGGGGAAATCCCAGGGTGTTTTGCGTCTGTGTGAAACTGTGTAAAGTGGGGGTGGAATCCCTCCATCTTTTTTTCTTAGTGGTGCTAAATTTGAAGAATTGGTGTGCATTGCCCCCGGTGCCTGTGTCAGTTATGATTGGCGAGCGAGCGAATCAAGTGAGACGCTATCAGGGGTAACAATTAATATCTGGGATATTTGTTTATATGTGTGGGCATATGTATGCCTTTTGTACTTTGACCCTGGCATTTTTGTGTCAGCTCGATGGTCGACCCTGTCCCAAACTTCACTAACAGAATCCTCTGGTTTTATCGACCTTTACCCGTATCATCCAAGGAAATGGAATTGTTCACTGCTTTGAGCATACTTGGGGCGGATGCATTTAAAACTTACCGGAGTTCATTTTCTATTCAAATTAGTGGCGGTGGTAAGTTAATGCGCTATTAGTCATAGTTATAAGCCCTACGCTACAGTGTTGATTCACAATTTCTTTCTCAGCCTTCTTTTACTCATTAGATGTATTCTCTCTCTTTCACAGGCTTTTTAAACAATAATCACAAGGGTAAGTTTTGTGTTGGTATGTCCAGTGATCGAGTGTGTGTGTGAAAGTGTTGTGCGTTCAGCTACTGCTTAGCTAAAGAATAGCAAAAAGTAAATGTTTAGCTAACAAATAAATGTATTAGCTGCCTTTACACTGCTTTTTCGGTTAAAGTCAAACAGTTGAAACCCCTTTATATATACATAATTTAAAAACTCGACCGTTTTTTTTTTGTTTTGTTTTTAAGTAGCTAAAGTGTTAGAAGTTAAAATTAATCATACGTATAACAACACTGTAGTTTTAAGTAACTTAACTAGGTTGGCTCGCTTGCCATTTTGTGCTCAAGCACGCCACTAATTATTTTGTTTTGTTAGTTAACATGTCTGCCAATACTGTTGCATGTGACAGCGATTTGCCGCAGTAATCATGAGAATCAGAGACCCCAGGACCACAGCACTGGTGTTCAGCTCTGGCAAGATGGTGTGCACTGGAGCCAAGAGGTTAGAGTATTGACGTAGGCTAGTGGGTGTGTAAAGTAACTATGTTCACTTTTTCTTTTTTTTCTTCCTTTGCCAGTGAGGACCTTTCTAGACTAGCAGCGAGAAAATATGCGAGAATTATTCAAAAGTTGGGATTCCCGGTGAGTATACTAGTCATTGTAATGGCATGATGGCATGCCACTGCATTGTGCTTGGTAGTAGTTTTTGTTGTTTATTTTATTTTTTTATTTTTTGTGGGTGTATTTAGGCTAGATTTATGGAGTTTAAGATTCAGAATATGGTAGGTAGCTGTGATGTCAAGTTTCCTATAAGACTTGAAGGATTGGTAGTCAAACATTCACAGTTTTCCAGGTAAAGGATAATTCTCATTCATCAACAGACTGAAAATAACTTGCATGTACGTTGTTTTTTCTTGTTTTTGTTGTTGTTTGTTGTTGTATCTAGTTATGAACCAGAGCTGTTTCCTGGTTTAATTTATCGCATGGTTCGGCCGAGAATTGTCTTACTAATATTTGTCTCTGGGAAGGTAGTGTTAACTGGTAAGTATTTTGTTTGTTGTTGTTGTGGTGATGGTTGCTTTCATTGGCGCAAACCGTTCAAGTCTTGGATATTTTTTTTTTGTGTGTACAGTATGACCTCTTCTATCTTTACAAGTGCCAGTGACTTAGAAAGTTCCTATTTTTATATTTAAGTGATTTGAGTAAGAGCACTTCTACTCTTGAGTACATGATGATCTGAATGCCTTTGGTGCTCTGAATTTTGTTTAGCTGAAAAGATTGGTTAACTTTAATTTATACATCTGTTTAAAGTCATGTTGTGATCATGTGATCAAGAATCATGCTGGATCTGCTAACTGACATTCACTTTGATCCTTTTAATGCCAACTTTCTTCAACACTTCAGGCGTCTTTTAGAGTTCGAATTTTTTGAATTTCTACCACAAAGCAACTGCAAAAAAAAAACAAAAAAAAAAACCCATAGACGAACCAGCCAGGCATTCAAAGTAGGTAGCTATGTGGGACTCTCTTTAGGCTTCGTGCTTTCTATTCTGAGTGTTTGAAGTTCGTAGGCATCAAAAAAAAAAAGCTTGGGTGCTCAGCGCCCTAGAAATTTTCGGTCAAAACAATTCTAGATATCTGTTTTCAGAGAAATTTTTAACCTGCCCATACGGGTTCAATGTTTGTTTTTAAAGGGAAGTGCAACACCTCTATTACATATGAGAAGAAATAATATTGAATAGATTTTAATTTTTTTAATTTTTTTTATTTGGAGAACACGGGCCTGTCTGGGCCCACTAGTATGCGGTTACAGTGTCCAAAGGGTTAGAACTTGATTTCTGTTAGTTTCGATGAGTAACAGAAGGCAGAGTGTAAGAGCTTAGTAAAACATGTACTTGAAATTGTCCACTTGTACTCCATGGAAACTGAGGGTTCACTTCAGCAACAGCATTTTTGTTTGTTGTTGTTTCAGAATAATGTGCTCTTACAGTATTAAATTTATTTTAGTTCATATAACAAGTGAGGCGCAGTACCTGTAGTCTAAAAAGATCAAGTCCCTAATGTTCAACTTGCAGTTTATATTTGTGTGTGTGTGTGTGTATGTATGTAGGGGCAAAGGAGAGGCAGGAGATTATGGATGCCTTTTCCAGTATATATCCAATTCTCAAGAAGTTTCAGAAATCTTGACAAATTTTGTCCTCCCCTTTCTTTCATTTTCATGTCACATGATCCACATCAGCATCACATGTTAAATCTGTACCACTACTATTACCACTTCAGTTATGTTCTTGTACGGTCAGCTTTGAATCATTGAGCACTATCATGATCAGTTTGTTAATGCCCAGCTGCGTATGCTATTCTCCTCATTGGCCTAAGTGAAGGAAGCTGATTATATGGAAGCTTATTGCGTACTTAACCAATTCCCCTGAGTAAAAAAAATAATGGTTGTATTTAATTTAGGGGTTGGGTAAGGAGCGCCTTGACTATTTGGGGGGGGGGGTGTTGTCCCCTTTACTGTATGATTTCCTAATTACAGTACATCACACAATTTTGTGGATCAAAATTCATTTGTAATTCACACTGCATAAAAAAAGTATCTCTAGAATTTACGAAGACGTTTAAATAAATGAATAGCACCATTCCTTCAAACAATAATAACAGTCTCTTTGTTGTTTAGGATTAGCACCAGAAGTTTCTCTTAGCCAGTCCATAAAGAGGAATTCATTTTTCTTTAGAAGTAGAAACTGTGCGAGTACGAGATAGGCGCTCTCGAAGCCTTTCTCACGTAGTCTAGTCCCAGCAACACTTCCTATTCCGGGCAACTCTGTCACGAGCTTGCTTCCTACCGGTTCAGAGACGAAATAGCGATGTTTCTTGCTGGTAGACATAATCAAACTGGGGCACAGAATTCTATACCTCTGCGTCGGCGTGTCACAAAATTTTATTTGTTACTAAGATCTAATATAATATTATAATCAGTCAGAAGCCAGTGCCACTGTATTCCCAAAATATTATATTTCACTGGTAATAACAATAATAATAATAATAATAATAATAATAATAATAATAATAATAATAATAAATAATAATAACAATAATTCTCTGTTTCCAATAAACAAAGTGAAATGACATTTTTAATCTTTGTGTAAAGTTGTACTAATTTTTTACACTTTCATTTATTTGCTTTCCATGAGCGAGAATTCTTGTAATAGCACATGCCAACTCTTACCAATATTCTGATTTAAAAAGTTTATTACCAGAACTAGGTTGGTCCATCTAGCACACTCATTTCTTCCCCAAATAGGTTAAAACTTATTGTGCTTCTCCAGTTAATCAGTGCAGCCATATAAATTTGACACTTTAATGTGTTCCTTAACATTCAATGAACACATTGTAGCCATGTGATGTCAGTCACTTAGCTATACAATACTGAACAAAATCACTCATGGAGGAACATTCTACATTCTGTCTTTCCTTGTCTGCATTTGTGCTATATTTGACTTTTACAATTGGTGTGTTACTGTCTGGAGAAATTATAGGATATTTTAAATACATGCCTGAATCATTATCTATGGCACGGTGATTGCAGTTAATGATCTAGCAGAGCTAATGATGTAGTTGATTAGAGATAGGCAATAAAGACAAGACGTACAGCAGATAAGAAGACCAGCCATGATGAGGAGTGCAACTGCAAATGGAAAAAAGAGTTATACAGAATTTACTCAACAATTTTCATTTCTGTCTCATTGACATCAATGATCATGAGAACATTCTGTCATACTAAACTGTAGTTATGCCATAAGCTAAGCAAAGAATCTACCTACAGTATTGGTATAAAGGTAATATGGACATCTCTAACATGTTTGTCAGGCTCCACCAGACAGGCTAAGTCTTACTCTATCCCATTGATTTGTTAATTCCAATTGAATAAAGTTTATTGAGAGAGCATTTCAAACCACCATCCTATACTCCCTACTAAAGCCCTAGTTCACACCTATACAGCTTCCAGCTGAATAACTACAACACTAAACTAATTGTTGTCAGTACCTATTCCCGCAGCCCTATTGCACTCACTTAAGCTGATCCTTTCATAAGGTTCCAATCCAGGCCCGGGCTCTTTAGGTAGCATCAAAACACATTTAATTAGACAGTAACAGTACCACAAAAAATGAAATGGCTTCTTCAAATAGAAAAACATAACCTTCTCTATTACAGCTATCTAGTGAATTACTTAATGTCTTCTGTGAAGAGGAACTCGCGATACTTTTATAAGCAAATGGAAAGTATGCTACACACACCATTAATGACAGCTAAAGATGTAACCTAATCACAAAGTACAAAGTGAACACTTAAAAAAAAAAAAGTATTTCATAATTTACACATTGTATCCAGACAGACAAAAAAAAAAGATGAATTATAATTTACAAACACAGATCATGTTCAGGAGCTTGTTCCATGTAATTGAATTACATCCACATTACAGGAGACAGATGAGAAGTGACCATGAAGTTGAAGCTTTGAGATAACAATCCTAAAGTTATTTAAGATATCATATGATAAATACTGGCAAGATGTGAAGGAAGGTAATTGACTGAAGTGTACAGGAGCATGAGCAATATAACAGTCACAAAGCCATCTAGTCAGTAGTGTTAAGGGGAAAAAAAGACTTCCGTTTGACTGTAGCTAGCTATTATTTTATGAAAAATAAACAATTACGACAATATTTTAAGGATACAAACTACGGCTCTCTCCCCAGGCTCCAAGAAAACCATGGCTGCTGTATGGTCAAAATGGAGCTTCTGTTTCTTGATCCACTGGTACATTTCAGTTGCTGCCGTACAGATACACCGCTATCCTCCTCGCCTGACCGCGATGTGACAACGCCCTATTTCAGCCGCGGAGGTACAGGTAAGGTGTGGCTTATTGACGACTTCGACGTGGTCAACACTAATTAATATGTGAGGTAAAGATCGTCTTTTCCGTTTTGTTTTCTCTCTATTTAGGTCTGGTTAAAAGCTACTCTCTGGTGACGCCACATTAGGAATGGATCTGAAATGTGTATGCCACAATCTTGAGAGAAGCCAAACCTTCCAGAAGCTACACCTCCAAATAGAGAAAAATAAACATTACCTATGTTTGAACCACCCGGTTCAGGAATATTTGCGATTGAATGTATCGAAGATTCCTGGAAGCCTTGGATGGGAAGTATAGGTGTGAAACTGGAATCTTTCCTGGCCCATGCGCGTAGACGGGTCGTCACCCACCACGCCCCCCCCCCCCCCCCCCCCCCCCCCCCCCCAAAAAGTGCATATTAAAGCCACACCTATTAGTGAGGTAAAGATTGTCTTTTCTCTGAGATTCTCAAGAGTCCGTTTTGTTTTCGCTCTACCTATTTTTGAACAACATCTACCCTAGTCGCCAGACCCTTTACCAAACCGCCACGCTGTGCGCGCTACGTGGGTCGCCAGACTACAACTACCCTTGCAATGCAAAGCAGCTTAGTTTGTCAATTGAGATAGACTAAAAATCTATGTACAACTTCAGAATGTAATTTCTTACTAAGAACTTTTCACCTGTAAGAATAATATTTAATGTTACCCTCTACGAATGAAACACGTGTAACTTCTATAAAATCCTACTGTTCACCCCCACCACCACCAACTACAAAGGGGGGCGGGGTCACTCTACCTCCACGTACACGTGGACGTGGTCAATGAAGGGGTGTGGCACAGAAGGGTCAATTAAAGGGCGTGGCACAGAAGGGTCTATTAAAGGGCGTGGCACGAAGGGCACACACACACACCCCGGAGAAGAGGCGGTACTATTCAAACATTTTGAAGCCGGAGAGAGGTCTCGTGTGTAGTGTATTCAATACTACAGGTTATTCAATACTACTGGTCACACCTGAGATTACTAAAGATGTCAACCAGCCAGAAACACCGCAATTTTGTAGCAGAACCCATGGGGGAAAAAGCCGTGAAAGAATTAGCAGGAATTGGAGGCGTTCTTGGGGACAGACTGTCTGAGAAAGGCTTTGACAAAGCTTACGTAGTACTCGGACAGTTCTTAATTCTAAAGAAAGACTGCGAGCTTTTTAAAGATTGGCTGAAGACAACTTGTGGAGCAAATTCTAAGCAGCAAGGTGACTGCTACACTTGTTTGAAGGAGTGGTGCGATGCATTTCTGTAAACTACTGCATGCACTGTACGCTGTAGTCAACTTCGTTAAACTATTTGAACATACAGTGTGCTCTCTAGTTCATTCTTTGTCCTGTCATGTTTATTTTTGAATATAAATGCCTTCAGCATCAGAAGATGAATATCTTACCTAATTAATAATATGGTAGTTAATGGGTGGAGATCTGGAGGGCGCCAAATTAGAATCGTCGCGGTGCCTAAATTGAGGCGAGAGGGAATGTGAGTATTGCATTTTACTTATCTAGTTGTTAAATAAGTAGATTGAGCCAGCTAAGATATCATTTTAAAATGCCGCCGAAGAAAAAAGGAGCGTACGAAATGCCACCTCCAATACCTGTGAAAGAAAAGCTGAAGGACTTAAATAAAACTGACTGGTGTCTAGGGAAGTCCATTGGGAAGGGTGGATTTGGGGAGATTTACTTGGCGTCTAAAGGAAAGGCAGAAGATTACGTAGTCAAAATCGTAAGTAGAATGTATCGAGCTGTATAATTTCCTCCATCCATTATTGAATTAAATATTCCAATTAAATCACACCACCAGCTACCCACACAACACCGATTTTTAAATAAATGTGCTAGAAAAAAAAGAAAAGGGATAACTTCAGATTAATGCAGTGTAATACTGTTTTGTCTGATTTATTGTAGCTTGGTTGTGCCGTTTACCCTGGCTAAAAGGTTCAATTTCACACACACACACACACACACAATATTTAAACCAATGAAAGAAAGTATTTGAAATTTTTTTTTGTGATTATGTTAGAGGACATTCCACATGAAATTTGGTTGAGTGTCACTTGCAATTATTTTAATTCTGATGGAATAATTTGTTGAGCACATAACTATTGCGGTACACATAATTTTTGAATATATTATTTTTAATATTTTAATATAGCTATAATTATAATTTTTTATATAGACAGTTTCTGCACACACATGCACACACGAAACAATAGCCATGAAGTTAGTAGTGAAGAAATACTATACTCTCTTTTTAAAATGCAAATTTTATATTTGGGTAATTATACCGAAATTTAATTCAATGCGCTAACTTACTAGCGAGTTGAATGGGTGTCATATTTTGAATCACCCTACAGGAGTTATTATATTTCCACTATCCCTTTATTATTGTGTCATAGGAACCGTATGAAAATGGACCGCTGTTCACAGAGTTGGCTTGCTATAGGAGGATCTTGTTGAAAGAAAAGAGTAAGAAACTTTTTAGGGATTTTAAATATGGTGGGGAATTGAAAGGATCTTGATGACCAATATTGGTAAAAAGGCAAGAGTTCCTCAATGCACTTAAAGCTGAATGTTAGAAAACTGCACTGATAATAAATGTATTTTGGTCCCTCCCTCTTCCTCTGCCTTTAATAAAAGAATAATAGTAATAAAATACATTTGGAGTTGATCTTAACATTAATGTTAATTGTAACATTAAGATTATATTAACTTCATGTAAAGCTATTTAAATAATAATTATAGCATAAGTATATAGTATTTGTGTTGAGGCATGCCACTAGTTTTACTAGCTGCACGTACCAATCCTAGTAAAGAATTGATAGTATTTGGAGTATTAAATAGCCAGTCACTAGAGAATCCACTGGTGACGACACTGTACCAACATGTCTCCAGTTGACTCCTGGGTGCAACAGCACAAGCTGAAATACCTGGCCGTCCCGCCGTACATTGGCTCTGGGCTGCACGAGTTCTCCAAGCAGAAGTTGAGGTTCATGGTGATGGAGAGGTTCGGCAAAGACCTGCAGCGCTGCTTTGAAAGTCATGGTCCGTTCCGCGAGGAGTCGGTGTGCTACCTGGCCCAGAGGCTGGTGGGTGTGGTCACTGGATGGTGTGGGTGTGGAGGGGGTGTGCAGGTGTGAGTAGGTGGGTGTAAGAGTAAGTGTATATGGGTGTAAGTGTGGGTGTATATGGGTTTGGGTGTTGTTCGTGTAAGTATGGGTGTTTTGACAGGTGTGAGTGTGTGCCAATAGGGTTGAAAGATTGACTGGAAAATAGTTATGGAAACTTTAGTGTAATGCCACTTTCACACAATTGTAAGGCGTGGTTTTCCTGTAATTATTTAGAGGTGGGGCTGGTGAGGTGCTGGTGCCTGGGCCCTTTCCCTATAATTATAGAGGTGGGGCTGGTGTGGTGTCAGTGCCTGGGCCCTTTCCCTATATTTATAGAGGTGGGGCCGGGCTGGTGAGGTGTCAGTGCCTGGGCCCTTTCTCTATAATTACAATAGAGGTGGGGCTGGTGAGGTGTCAGTGCCTGGGACCTTTCCCTACAATTACAATAGAGGTGGGGCTGGTGAGGTGTCAGTGCCTGGGACCTTTCCCTATAATTATAGAGGTCCCCCCCCCCCCCCCCCCCTTGGGCTGGGCTGGTGAGGTGTCAGTACCTGGGCCCTCTCCCTATAATTATAAAGGTGGGGCTGGTGAGGTGTCAGTGCCTGGGACCTTTCCCTATAATTATAAAGGTGGGGCTGGTGAGGTGTCAGTGCCTGGGCCCTCTCCCTATAATTATAAAGGTGGGGCTGGTGAGGTGTCAGCGCCTGGGCCCTGCCCTGAGGTGATGCAGTGTGGTTGTGTCCTCCTGTTGTAGCTGGAGGCTCTTCAGTATCTTCATTCCAATGGCTACACTCATGCAGACATCAAGAGCTCCAACCTGCTGACAGGTGCGAGGAGAGGGGAGGAGCATCAGGTCTACTTGGTGGATTACGGTCTGGCCCACCTGTACGTTTCGTCGGGGGAGCACAAGCCATTCAAGGAGGATCCTCGTTCAAAGCACAACGGAACACTTGAGTTCACCAGTATAGATGCTCACAAGGGCGTGGGTAAGTGGGAGGGGTTTGTGGGCGTGATCTTGGGTCTCTTTTTGGGTGGGAGTGAGTTGATTCAGTCACTGAAGATTCATTGTGAGTGAGTGTGTGTGTGTGTGTGTGTGCAGCTCCATCTCGTAGAGCTGACTTGGAGATCTTGGGCTACAATCTCCTCTTGTGGTCTTCAGGAACTCTGCCCTGGTCCAAGGAGAAGAACCCAGAGAAAGTGGCCAGAAGCAAAGAAAAGTGAGTCCCTAATTGTGGCAGATTTAAAGAGGAGGAGAATGGCTCTGTTGTGGTGCTATACGGTGCAGGCAATGAACATTGTTAATTTGTTGTGTTTAAGGTGTTCAATTTTGCACGATTTAAATTTTGAGGAAGATCAGATTGTAACAGATTGAACGAATGTCTGGTGGTTTTTCTTATTGTATTCAACTAGTTGTACATAAGAACTTGAAAAGGTGCCAGTATTGCTATATGTAGTGTGGTGTCGATCAACTGCAAGGATATAGTGCATACGAAACAGTTGAAACACAAGGAAGGGAGAGGGGAGTGGGAAGGTGGTCGGGGGAGTGGTGAGTCGATGACTACAGCACCCTTTGTGCTAGTGGTCATTCAATCAAAGGCTGGCTTTATATTGTACAAGAAACCTAGCCTCTACCCATTCTCAATGATTTTTTTTTATATGTATGTGCTTGTACGTGCCACTGCCGGCTAGAATAAACAACAAAACATACCCCACCAACAGGACCACTTCATTCATTTTAACCAGTAAGTCCACCACCAACCATGGGTTCACCATTGTGGTTCATAAATCCCAACCAACAAGAACACTGGCCAGAGATTTATCAGTGTTGAATGCTGACCAGATTTGGCAGTTTGATAGACAACCATTTACCCACTTGACACTATTACAATGGATTCATCCTTTTATCAGCCTTTGATTTGTTTCTTCGACTATCGTTGCCGTGACGACTCATTCATACCTGCACAACATCTGCCAGTGCTAGCCACCGACTCTTAATTACTGATATCATTGACACGGTTTGCAGTAACTACAGGCATTTGAGAAGTTACTACTGTACTGGTTTGTTAGCTTTAAGTGACTTAGTTGTTTTATGAATAGCACTAATTGGTTCCTTGTCTATGATGCCCTAGACATTATATGCACAAATGCTTAAATTTACACTCACAATTATGTACACACACGTACATAAATGTACACGTGCATGTAATTGGCGAGCGAGCGAGACACTTACAGGGGTAACACAATTGAAAATCGGGGATGTTTGTTTATTTATATATATATGTTTGGACGTACGTAAGGCATTTTGTACTTTGACCCTCGCGTTTTTGTGTTAGTTCGGTGGTCGACCCCGTCCCAAACTTCACTAAACAGAATCCTCTGTTTATCGATCAGTACCCGTATCACCCTAGAAATTGAATTGTTTACCGTTTTGAATTCTTTTACGGGTGCAGCTAAAACATGGAAAACTTACGGGACTTCCATTTCTATTCGAGTTAGTGGCGGTGGTAAGTTAATGCACTCTTTGTCACAGTTATAAGCCATACGCAACAGTATTTACTTGAAAATGCATTGTCCACTAGACTAACCGCGAAGGAAAGTCTCGTGTAGGTGTATGTCCAGTTGTGTCAAAGCATTGTGCGTTACAGCCACTACTTAGCTAAAGAATATCACAAAGAAAACGTTTAAATAGCGTGTATTGTTTTGTTGTTGTTTTTTCCCTTCAATTCAAACAGTTGCAGCGAGTTGTTACTATGGCATTGAAATCCCTTTACAGTGTATGCGTAATTTAAAAACTCAATTTTATTTTCAGTGTTAGAAGTCAAAATCATTCATATAAAAATAGTATAGTCTTTAGGCTCGCTCGCCATTTGTGCTCAAGCACATCACTAGTTTAGTTATGTATGTATTAAGTTGTTGTTTTTTTAGACTTTATCTTTCCTAATGACCAGGTATCACGGCAATGCCCGCAGTCTAGTGGGCGATTGCTTCAAGTCGAATAGCCCGCAGTACTTGGTGGACTACATGAACTCTGTGTATTCCCTTGGCTATACACAAGACCCTCCGTACGGCAAGCTCATTAAACTGTTCACTCGAAGTGGGGCGGATCCTATCAAGACGATGGAGTGGGTGCAGCCTGTGTCTAGAAAAGTAAGCAGACTTTGAAGAAGTTGGTGGTAGATGATGTTTATGATTATGCAGTAATTCTCACCAACTATAGTTTAAATTCTGTTTAGCTTTTTTTTTTTTCTTTTTTTTTTTTCCTCCCTCGTTATGTTCACAAAGTATGTATTAAAAGATAGTTCGCTCGTATAACCAAATGGGCAAGAAACCATTAGTCCTGAAGTGTGTGCGTTAGCTGAGGTTATCTTTGTGTGGGCACAAGTAAATAGAGCAGAGAGGAAGAGTGTGTGTGAATCACGCTGCGTATGTTGCATCATGTGTATATGCGTGTTTGTATGCATGTGTGTTTAGTTGTGTGCACGTTATGTGTTGCGAACGTAATTCAAGAAGTGTTGTAGGTAAAGGGTAGTCTCGGGTGGGTCACCAATTCTTGAGTATGATTTTAATAGTGGCTGGTAGTCTTAGAGTTGGCATATACAGAGTGAATTAGATAATCAATATTGATGGGCTTGTGTTGTTTTCTGTATTACTGTATAGCATTTGCATGACCTTTTTCAGTCTATTAGTTTTGTTTACTTATAATTATATATTATATATTGTATTTGTTTGTGTATTTATTGATAGCTATATTAATTAATGATTAGATTGATCTCAGACTTTTTCCCTTATACTATTCAATTGATTTGTTAGAGAAAGTCTTCAGAAGTTGCCCCAGTTCCCAAGAAGAAGATGAGAACCGCTGCCATTGAAGCCAGTCCAGTCCCACCTCCTGCTCGACCGAAGCTACTAGCAACAGTGGGCAGGAAGAGTGCCAGCAATAGCAAACCTGCTAAACCACCTGCAAAACCTGCAAAACCTGCAAGTGACCTTGCTAAACCGGTCAAACCAGCCAGGGCAGGCGTAGTCAATGGAACCGATAAAGCGGTGAAAAAGAGTGGCAGTGCAGGTAAAGTGGCCTCTCCGCCAGTCAAACCAGCAGACTTCTCCAAATCCAAAGCATTCTCCAACTCTCATCCGCCCAAGGTAAGTAGGAGAGGCCGATGCATCTGATGCGTCTGTTCCACCAGCTGTCTAGTAAGGCTAGGCGGTGGCGGCTGTTGGATCTGTTAAGTGATAGTAGATACCATAGACATGGGTTGTTAAGCGCCCCCGCTTATAACTTCAAATGGCTAGGAAATGGGCACTTAATAAAAAAAAATGGGCGCTTCTTAGCGATTGGTAACTTAGAAACTGAAACAGAGTGCCAGTCAGCAGTAGAGAAGACACACGGAGCACTTAGTAAACTTCTAAAAGCCAGGAAGAAAACGGGCGCTTAACAAAAAACAGTGCTTAACAAATAGGAAGCGCTTAACCACCCACGTCTACAGTATCACATTTATACATGCATGTTGTGATTAGTGCAGGACCTAGCACATGTTCGTATGCACTTTATTTAGGAGTGGATAACTCACTCAGCTGTTCTTGGCTAATGTGACCCCAAGGAATAACTTGTGGTATGTGCCAAAGCTCTATCCGGGACAAAATGCCCCAAAATTACCACACCCCAATTAATCAGAAAACATTTCACTTTATCTACTAAACCATTGCAGCTTCAGACTTCCTGAGGCAATCAAAATTAAAATGACTATTTTTAGAGTCTCTGAAAGATGCTAAATGTCTTAAGACTAAGGTCAATTAGAACCAGTGACTGTTGTCACATGCTTACCCTGTTGTTATTCATTGTTTGTTTGTTTGTTTAATTTCATTAAATCAGAACTTGCAGCTGCTTGAATGATGCATGCATGCATGTATGCTTGACTTGCTGTTGTTGGTTCTGAACAACACGTATGGGTTAGATAGTGGTGAATGTGATACTTCATATGAGATAAAGATTTCCTTTCAGGGTGAGGTACAACTTACACTGTTCTTTGTACTACAGCTAAAACGATCAACCTTTGTAAGGGTATTTCATGCCAAAAACAATTAGTGATCTAAGTTGTCGAAATAACAAGTCTAGTCATGTTTCAGAGGGATATGGTGAAGAGTGTTTGCTCAATCAGAGCCACCAGGCAGGCCCAGAATCCTATGGAATGACAAACACCAGCAATGTATGAAGTTAAGGATGTTTTTGCAGCTGGTATCTTTACCATCATAAATACCAGACTAAGATTGCAGAAATAATAAAGAACCTTGAAATGTTGACTCTGTAGCAGCAAAGACAAGCCTTCAAGGCTAGATTCTTGGTCCTTCAACTTAATTTCAAAGTCAGCTCACAGCTTGGCTTCTCATAGGTGACCGATGTTTTACATTTTGGGGGAGCTAAAAGTAAAAATTTAATCCAATGTTGAAAATTATGACCTGTAGGGTATGGGTCATGCTATCCCGGATGCTACAATCACAGCAAGAAGCTCTCACTGCAAGTCTTTTATTACAAGTTTAATGCACAACATTTTTTTTTTTTTTTTTTTTTTTTTTTTTTGCATTCTTGCTATAGTTTTGGCATCAGGAATAACATGTAGCTAACTGATGATTGCTTACATGTCCATTATCACTTTGTAGTTTTGTAATTGAACATTAGGACTTGACTTTACTTCTAGTGCCCCGAAGTTGAAAAGCCTCAGTTGCTTATGGAGCTAGAGCTCCCCAAAGTTTTGGAAAGAAGGCTGAGCCCCCCCAAAAAAATTTAAAAATAATATTAACCTTGTAATGGAGGCATCGTTACATGATTTTGTACCTCCTGTGCTTACTAATCATTGAGCTGTATCTGGTTTACATATCCTAGTAACAGGCGGGAAAAAAAATGTACTTGGTACCAAATGTTATTATTAATATGTGACCGTCTATAGGAAAACCAGGCACAACGCGGCACCTTTCGAAAAAAATTTTTTTGCACTTACGGAGTTGTCGGCGTCCAGTTATTGAGCTCTCCAAGTTTTATCGTCGTAGCTTAAGTCGTTCCCGCTATAATAGACCTAACCGTTCCCTTCTGTCGGCTAGAAACAATACATTTTTAAGAAATCGATCGATCTTTTCTCGATATTTACGCACGCCGCGTTGTGCCCGGTTTTCCCGTAGACGGTCACATATAATATTCAACTAGACATTGTGTATCTTTCAATGACCCTATTAAATATTTTGAGCACCTTAGGAAGACTAAAGCCGCAATAGATATAATGAAGTCTCTTTCAAATAAATGGAGTGTGGTTATTTGGGGCATTTCACCCTAGACAGAGCTTCTGGTACATATCACAAGTCATTCCTTGGAATCAAGTTAGCCTAGAACAATTGAGTTATCCTCTCCTAAATTAAGTGCATACAAATACATGCTAGGCCCTCTAATAGATGTGTGATGGGTTTTATTTCACACCTTCTTAGATTCCAGCACCCGTGCTCAGTTCCACTGCCAGCTCCAGTTCAGATGTGCGAAGGGTAAGATTATTTGTGTGCGTGTTGGTGTGTTTGTGTGTGTCTGTGTGTGTGTGTGTGTGTGTTACATCCATCAATGCCTCGTGTAATTCTAATGACTCTTTATTTCTCCCCTTTAAAGCGTAAAACATATATTTTTCAGAAACGCAACAACAACAACACCAAAAAAGGAAAGAAAAAGAAACAACATAAACATACAAGACAAAAAACAAACAAACAAACAGAAAAGTAGCAGCAAATGACACTTTATTTCTTGTTCTGGTCAGCTGCCCAGGTATACTAGAGGTGTAGAAATCTGAATAAAAGAAGTTTTATTGTTCCATGAAATATATCGTATAACACTAGACGTTGATCTAACCCCACCCACACGCCATGGGAACGCCCAGGTGGTCCACAGAGCATGCTCATGTGCATCATCTATAACTATGATGCTGATGATAGTGACAATGATGATGACTATGACTATGATGCTGATTGATAGTGACAATGATGATGACTATGACTATGATGCTGTGACAGTGATGATGACTGTGACAATGATGATGCCTGTGACTATGATGATGAGTTGTGGTGTTAATTTCAGACCCAACTCAGTATATTTATCATATAGAAGTATTTTTGATCTTCAAAAAAAATGACATATAAAAACAAGTATTGGTGACATTGATGCTAATAGTTTAGAGTGAATTGGATTCATTGCTTTTTTATGAAGTGATAGTTTTTAAACTGTTTTGCATGTCATTGCATGATTCTTGCACAAGTCAGTCTGTGATAGCTGCCCCTGACTGGTGCTCTCTGCCTCTGCATCTTCGCTTCCTTCTCTGTGGACGTGTTTGCAACAGGAACGACGACACGACTTTGTGAGCTGACCAATGGCTTCCCTGACGTCAGCGTTCCTCATGATGATCATGGGGTCCGTGATGACCAGCAAGGTCACGATGTAGTTTCCGATTTGCGCTAGCAGAGTCCGCCCGACATCTCCGAACAACTTAGACAAGTTGAGCACGAGGACTGGTATGGTAGTCACCACAAAGACAGCCATGAAGAGCAGGAAGAAGGTTTGGATTGACTTCCATTTTCTCTCTGACATTGTTTTAGTATTTTTCTTTGCCAGTCCGAGCATAATGGATTCTTTGTGGCGGAGCTGTCTCCCTTTGAGCCAGAGAGCCAGGTAGAAACCGACTGGGGTGATGATGGCGGGGACTATGATCACTCCCAGCCAGGTGTTGAAGAGCATGCTGCAGTCTGAGCCACAGCGAGGGGAAAACACGCACGACGAGATCGGCTGCGAGAATATGTAGCAGTCCAAGAGTGGAGGGATGGCGGGCATGCTCACTGCCACACTTACCAACCAGGCCAAGACACAGGTGGCACTCACGACCTTCTTGCTTATTTTGGGGTAGAAGAAAGGTGCAAACACGAGCGCGAACCGATTGAATGACAATATGAAGATGAGAATTGTCCGCAAGGTGCTAAGCATGAAAGCCATAAACCCAGCAATGATGCAGAAGTCCACGCCTAAGACCCAGTGGCCAGCAATACGGTTGACCACTGTGGGTAAGCTGTGGGTGGAGACTATCATCAAATTGACGGCCGCAATCTGAACGGCTATGGCGAATGATAAGTTTCTCAGAGTCTTGAAGCGGAACACTAGAAAGAGAATGAAAGTGTTCAGTAGTGTGCCGAGGACCACTTGTAGGCTGCCATAGACAATCTGGAAGACTCTCGAGCCGATGGCCAGTGCTGGTGGGAAGACAGTGTCATTAGACGACTCCATGTAGGCGGCTGCACAGCCAACGAAGGAGTCTGTGTTGTTCTCTCCTGATCCAATGCCCGGTAAAGATAAGTTGTCCATAGTGGTCCAGCTGCAGTGATAGGGAAGGGGAAAAAATAGTATTGTGATAAAATGACTGAGATTGGAAGTTTAAAAGTTATCAATGGCTAGTGTGGGTGGACCAGCTGGCATTGTTAGATTCTGTGTGTTTACTGTAGGAAGGAAGTATTTCCTTGTGTTGGAAGAAGCAGTCTATGTACGTTTGTATCTATTGGTTCTGTTTTGTAACACATTGACTTTGTACTCTAAGAGTGTTTCGTGTTAGGAGAGAGCCTTTCTCCCCTCAAACAAACACTGTCACTGTATCAGTTTCATAAAGGCAGAATTATTATAGGAGTACCAGTTGAAGGTACTGGCAGAGCCTGAATGTAAAAAGGAAACTTTTACCCTGTTGTTATTATTATTATTATTATTATTATTATTATTATTATTGTTGTTGTTATTATTATTATTGTTATTATTATTATTATTATTATTATTATTATTATTTACTATTACTATTATTAAATTCACTAATTTTTGTAACCTGATGAGGACAGCAGCAGGACTGTCGAAACGTCATTACTATCGTTATGTATTTTTAAAAACGTTGATATAAGAGAGAAATTTATTATTAATTATTATTATTAAATTAATTTTTCCTGCCTAAAAGCAAATTGTTAGTTGTAGCATCATACCTCTAATTAAGTTCAAAAGCTTTTATATATACTAACTCAATTTAAACACACAGTGTTGAGGAGAGAATCTCAAAGACTTAACTTTCTGTTGAGTTGGTTGTGTTCCTCAAATGGTTAATGGCCACATTAAACAAAATGTCTGTTCAAGAGCACTAATAGGAGTAGCCACAGCAGTTGTCACAGGTATGGGAAGCCTTAAAAGACACGTGGCAAAGCTAATTGGCTAGGCTATTAATGGGTTTAGCTGCTGGCCGTGCAAGTTTTAAAGTGTAATACAGATGGCTTACTTATATCTATTTATTTAGAATATATGCTCACTTCTGTTGTAATAATTCTGGTATCTTAATAATGCACATCCTCTCCTAATAGCCTTGTTAAGTGGAGTCGTTTAGCCCAATTCATCTGAGCATGTGTAATAACAAGCCCAGATGAGGTCCGAGTCTCAAGTTAGAATAAAGTGTGATCTCTTGAAGGATATCTTATGTCTCAGTTATATCACTAGAGTAGTCAACGAAGCTCTTGGATGGACCTACTTTATACGACCATTCGAACAACTTGACCGGCTCAGCAATAATTGAGTTCTGTCATAATCACCTTATTTAAATTTGCAGTTGATAGGTGTTTTTCATGTAATGATGCATCTTAAATTTTTAACTTTTTTCGTAATATTATAATTCATAACAAAGACGTTTCAACCTCGAAAGGTCTTTATCGTTGTTTTTTTTTTACCTTACTAGCTGAAACGTCTTTGTTATGAATAATAATAACCCTGTGAAAGATGTTTAAAAACGAACATATTATTATGTTGAAGAAGAAACCTTGCAATCGCATTGTCCTGTAACATCTCTTTGACTGGCTAGAATACAGATATTTTTCTACCGATTCCCATACTGTGCTAGCATTCCCATACTGTTAGCATTCCCATTCCCATACTGTGCTAGCATTCCCACTCCCATACTGTGCTAGCATTCCCATTCCCATACTGCTAGCATGAACATTCTTAATGCAAATATTCCTGAAAATTCACGAGCTAGCTTGAGTTTGAAAGGTTACCTGCTTTTATACATCACATCTCTACCTAACCTCTAATTTGATAGAGTTAATGAAGGTATACTAAAACCTGAGCCTCCCTTTAATTTATATTTATTTATTTATTTATTAAATTTTGTTTGTTTATTATATATTTATTATTTGTTTATTATGTTTTCTTCTTTTTTCCCCTCTGATTTAGTATCTGGGTTGATTCTCCTTCTGTTGTGGTTGGTGGTTTTATATTATTGCTGTCTGGTTGTTGCTTTAGTGCTATCAGTCTTAGTGGGTTAGATAGAGCAGCCTCTTGTATGATAAGAAGTAGCACTGTGGTAGATTCAGTATGGTGGGGTTCATGCTCTGATGCTCATGGCTGCTAGTTTGAGGATGAGCTGATACAATGAGAGATACTGATATTACCTATTTCATTCCAGCCTGAATATTTTCTCTGAAATGCATTAATACTTGTTTGTTTGTTTGTTTGTTTGTTGTTGTTATTGTTTTATAAAGAACTCTGTTAAATTGACAAAGGTAACAATGTTTTTCTAAATTAATTAAACATTTATTTTAAATCTTCTACTCGACACACATATTGTATTTGAAAAATTAGTATAGTATATTAAGTAACTAATGTATATTATACATTATTCTTTGAAATTATTTTATTTGTTTATTCACTACACTCCAATTATTTCTGTAATCAAATGAGTAATTCATTAAAAACTATATTCTTAATTACTAACACAACACCAGGATTAAAAGTTTATGTAAAATCTCACCTTTAAATATGTCTCAATCTTGAAACGATGAATTCAGTTCCTTCAGTTGATCGGCCCGAGTTGTCCCCTTCTCTTTGTCTACCTCTCTTCACCTGAGTGTGCGGCTGCAACCGGTGGTTGGTCTTATATAAGACTAAAGAGGCATCACCACAAGAGGAAGTGCTTGCCCTTACCACAACAATAAGACCACAGAGAATGTAGTTGGGATGAAGTGTGCACTTCTAGAATGTCATTTAAAAGGTCTTGTGCTGTGCATGTTGAATGAGCAGTATCAGATAGCACTACGGGGGAGGGAGAGAGGGATTGATTATAGCAGAATGGAAACAACAGCTTCGCTCATGCTTGAAGGTATTTGATATCTTATTGGATGTGCGGGTATCAGAGACTGCTACAAGTAAGAAAGGAACAAACATTCAGGTTTTGAGTGCTGGAGTCAATGGTGTAGCTTGTGGGGTAAGTTGTGGTCAGAAGTTAATAATGAAAGGCTTTTAGGAGATATTATTACCTTTCCTTCTTCAGTCGGGTCACTTTATCTGTAAGGGTGCATTTTATCAGATTTCATTCTACTAAGAAATGATATTAGTTGATTGTAATAGAGTACCTGAGATAGTCAGTGGAAATGATGGAATGGAAATTTAAAAATCCAAAATGGACTGAAGTTACCTAACAAGTGTTACTTTATTTATTTTTAATAGACCTATGAGCAGCACTTCATAATTATTACAATTAACAAGAGTATATTCTTTATGAAGTTGTCTGTCTTTTTATAATTTCCTTAGAGTTCTCGCATCAAGAATCAATCTCCAGTCTGCTACAAAGATCTCGACAGATCATGGAATGAAGGAATGGAAAAGTCTGTTCATTAGTATCAGTTTACTGCCTGGTCTACTTTGTAATTTCTTAACTCCACATTGTCAATTCTCTTTTGTTACTTTCACTACTCTGTATATAATTTCCTGTTACTGGCACTAAACACTTAAGAATCGGTTGTGGTTCACTTTAATCTCTTGTTCCCCCCCCCCCCCCCCCCCCTTCCAACACACCCTTTTTCTCTCCCCCCCACTTTGTGATTCCATTATTGAAATTGTCTCTGACCTGTCACAGTTTTCAGTTTTAATACTAATCTGATTTTTTGGTAAAGAATGAATGTGACATCTTTTGAGATATATAATGAAACAGTTAATGGACAATTGCATCTCTCATCTTTCCTTCTTGGGCAATGTCCCATTGGCAAACAAGTACATCTGTTGCAAGGTAAATGCAGTGCCACCGAGCGCCAACGTCATCAGGAGGCGGTACCAGATCACATCGTACGTTCCTCTCCGATAAACGGGAGCGTCGTTGCCTCTAATCTGGAAAAGAAAAAGAAATATAGCATAATAATAATTATGTGGCCTGATCCAAAAATTAGTCGGACGTTTCAACTTCTTGCTGAAGTTGACCCCTGAAAAGGACTTCAGGAAGTTTTAAACTGTAGCTTTAGTATGTGGTGGTGACGAGCTTTACCTATTAAGACTATCTGCCCATACCATCATTGTTGAATTATTGATGATTCATATCGTTACTCCATTAAAAAAAAAAAAAGCTTAAAGTCAGCTTATTTAAAATTGGTAAAGCATCATTTCTATAATATTAACACAAGTCTTAGATAGCTAGACCCTTTACCAAGTGCAACACTCCTAAAAAGGATGCAAAAACAAGCTTGGGCATGGGGTATACAGTGTGAGGTCACATTACATCCAGGGAGTGGGTAAACAGTGTGCATGGTCCTTCAATACGCTGCCGCCTGGATATGGTGGTGACCTACTACAAGTATTGGAATTTGATAATTGGAGCACCCTTTTTGTGAACAAGTTATATTATGATAAACCCTTTTTTTTCTTCCTCTCTCCTGCGTAGCTGTTAGTAGTTGGTAAAGGGTCTAGTTATGCATGACCACCAAACACCTTGGCATACTTTATCTACCCCATAGGAACTAGCTCACCTAGCACACTAGACTCTCCTCATATCATACATGCCTAAATAGCTATACTACCTCCCCTAGTCCTGGTCATTGTGCATAGCTAAGCCATTATTGACCAGGAAAAAAGCACATACAAAACAGACCAAAAGTTAGCTTACTAACCATTCAGTCTTACTTTAAAAAAGTGTTGATAGTCCTTCACGCGATTCATACTTTTGAAAGGAAAATCTTCTTTGGGGTCGTAAATTTTGTAGTTTTCTCTGTTATGGAGAGGGTAGAACACATTCCGCTAGGAAACACAGCATCAATTAATAACGACTACGGCAGTGAAGCTCCAAATTATACTCACAATAGATATTCTAGAACCCAGCAGTCTTACTGGTCTAGCCATCACTACAGACCGAAGTACAATTTCACAAGTCGCCCTAAATTATTAAACAACTGTGTCGCCACACCCCCTAAAATTATCAAATACGATACTTTACCGATTTTATGAGCGTTTTTCTCCAAGAAGACAAGCGAAATTTAAGGATTATAACACAATAATTCCATGCTGCTCTAAAAAATGATTATACAAATGAAAAACAATGTCTGCCAACTCTACTCTGGGTCCCTTCTTCTCTTCACCTTTGTTTCTTGGGCAGAGTGCCATTGGCAAACCTGAAGATGTTGTAGAGAGTCAGTCCTGTACAAATAAATGTGACACCCATCAGCACTCTGTATATAGCCACATCGTATGTCCCCCTTCTGTATATGTGTGCGTCACCACCTCTGATCTAGATACAAACAGTAGGAGAAAAATAATTTTATTCTTAAATGACTGATCAGATTCATACTATCACAACAACACAATACCTATCACTTTTATCATTACTAAATCACTACCTTCGTTACATATTGGGGTTAATTTGTTAAACCCTCTTTATACCTTTAGTGACAAACCTGCACAAGATTATTACTAAGAATGATTATGCGTGGGTGTGTTGTCCACTCGGATAATACATGGCCTAGGGATTCATACAGAATTTTTAGGAATATATACATTATATGTCTATTATATTGATAGGGGGAATCCCAGTTTCATTCCCTGCATATGGGATGGGAATGGGTAAGAGGGGGTTGGTTAAGAGGGGGTTTGGTTAAGAGGGGGTTGGTGAGGGGGTTGGGCAAAAAGAAACTGTACTATAACTTACACGGAAAAGTTCCTGTTTCTGCTTTACTTTGTTCTTAAATACAGGTTCATTCAGTGTGTCATACGCTGGGATAATCTTCTGGTTCCTTGCAAAAGAGCTATTGAAACCCCGCTGCAAAGAAAGAGCGTTATTTAGAACATTATAGTTAAAGAAATTAAAATGAATTAAGTCAGACTAACCCTAGTAAAATACGAGCCTAGTATTCTCAGAGAGTGAGCCATAACTACTCAGGGACCCACTCCAAATCGACTCATCAAGTTTTGTTTACAAAATATTATAATTCACACAACTCGGCTTCGCCACACCTCCTCAATATTATCCACTCCGCCCACTTTGTACCTTTTTTTTTTGTAGTAAATTATGCACGTGACACTGACTGACGTTTTGAGAGGGGAGTTACTGGGGATTGGGATGTGATACGAAAGTTGGTTGGCGGAGGGACTGTATGTGAATTCATTCGCTAGGGCCGTTGGCTTTCCCTGTTGGCCTCCTGGTAGCTTTGGTTACGAGAGAGGTGTGGAGGTCAGAACAGCGCAGAGCTAGCCCGGTGAAGCTTGGAGGTCGTATTTCCTAGGAGTCGGTGGTTCACAATTATTTAGACCTAGCGGCGGACACCTAAGGGGGGACTGGTTGGGTAACTCGTCGGGCATAATGGAGGAAGAGGACTCGGAAAGCTGTGGCATGAACTTCAGTACCAATGCCAATACCATTGTATTGAGAGGTGCTTCACTTGAAGAAGTTGTAGCCAATGCACAGTCTAAAGTGAGTTGGCATTGGATGCATGCACACATGGAGTGTTGTTACAATTCCTATGTGTATGGCTGGCACAGGGTGGTCCAGCAGAAGCTGTTGGCAGAGGTGGTGCGGGCGCACAGAACCAGGCTGCCAGAGGTAAGGATGGGAAAGAGAAGTCAGGCAAGAGAATTCGGTGGCATGAAGGAGACAAGTTTTTGGATGAATTTGATGACAGTCACCTGTGGGCTCGTGGTAAGTAGCATTTTAATGGGGTTTGGGAAGGGGGGGGGGGGGGGGGGGGGGGGGAATGGAGGAATGGGGAATTTTGCATTAATCCCTGTTATAATTGAGGTATATTCTTTAGAGGTGCAGGAATCCAATATAACTGGACCTGGTGATAACTTTAACTTTAAATGAATTGGGGAAAGTGTGGGGTATGTGAATGAATTTGTGTGTACTTGGGGTAATGGTACTGGGTATATGTGTGTGTGTGCGGATACATGTATGTATGTGTGTTTGTGGTATAGGTGCTGGGTATTATGTATGTGTGCGGAAAATGTGTGTGTGTGTGTGTGTGTGTGTGTGTGTGTGTGTGTGTTTGGGTCACAATCTACCAGGAGCTGATGGTAGCTAGCTACATACTCCAGTTTCTGTTCGACCTCCATTGTGGCCGGCGGAGTGCATGTGACTCCTCACTTCTCTCCAAGTAAGGGTTTAGCCATTCACAACTTCTCTGCCACAGAAATTGTAAGATCCTTATCAGATAATAATTCATCTGGAAAAAAAATTTTTTTTTCTCGCCATATCACTTATACAATTAGTTGTCATTTGAAGAATAGACCAGTTGTCTGCTAGGATAAGTCACTTTCTGTGTCTTTCAGTCAGTCAGTCAGTCAGTCTGTCTGCCAATCCAATGTAGCTGTTTTGCATGAGCAGTGATGGTGTCTTACGTTGTGGGAAAACTTAGAATATATATGTGCGGAATATCCATTGTAATGATCTTTTCTACAAGACATTACTGTAATGTTTTCTCTTTCTCGTAGCGCAAGTTTTTTTAGTTACAATCTGACAATAATCACATGAGACGTTTGGAACACAAAGAAAAGCTCTCCAAAATAGAGATAAGTGATGAAAGATAACAGCTTTGTCAGTTCAGACCTGTCCAAGTACTAGCAGATAAAGTTTTTTTAATTCTGACACGTTAACTGCTCAACGGTATCTTGTCATGTAGTTCCAATTAGTAATTGGGTCTTGTGTGTATTGTTTGTTTTACCCTGGCAGTCGGTGGATGTGGTAAGATTTGCTGTGCCTTTTTATTTATTTTATTTTATTTTATTAATAATATCTGAGCTTCAGTTTATGGTAATGGTGCTATTCCTACCTGTACACACACATATGCATGCATACACACACATACATACATGTACGTAGGTGGTCAGGTGCTTTGTAAGGAATATGTCGCTTCAATCTCCATAGTGTAGCTTCCGTCAGGTGGTGCCTGTTGATTCATTTGTCTTCACTATAATCATGACTTTTTAAAAAAAAAATAATAATTGTGAACTTTCGATTTGAGCAGCTTCACTTGGAAGCTGTGCTTGTTTTGAATAGTGTTTGCATGTGTGACCGTGCTCAGGAAAATTGGGCACAATGTGGGCCCCATCAACAAAAAAGTTGTTTGTTTGTTTTTGCACTATGCCATAGCCATGTTCTGCTCTTTCTTTAGTCTGTTAAGTCTGCTCATCAAAACCGTAGCTTCACTCGCGCTGACATGCACAACCTATCCGCAGGCTTCTTTTATACATCATTAAGAAGTAAATAGACCATTTACTGATGTTAAGTGCCCCAATTTTCCTGTGCTGGGTCACACATATATTTGAGATATTGGTAAAGGTACAATAAAATCTATTGATTTTATCTAATCACACTTCTTGTGTTTCCCCCTGAAAAAGCAAGTAGAGGCGTTTTGACCACACCCCTGACCACACCCATTTAAACAAAGAATTATAGACTGTTGTGGCTTTAGATGGCAATATTAGACCAGCTGTGCAATATCTGGCCAACTGGAAACACTCTAGGGGGTAGGCTGGGGTTTTATCAAGTACATGTATACATGTAGCTACTTTTTTCATCCAAACTACATGTAGTATAGGTGTAGGGGCCAGCAGAGTATTTGCTAACAACACCCTTTGGGGGAACCACTTATCTTAACTGTTTATATATACTATAGAATAAGTTGGTGTGTTGTTGTTTTTTCGTTTAGTTTTTTGTTTTATACTTGGAAAGGGTTATAAATAAGGGATTATGTTTGCAAAAGCTTCGAAGTGGTTGAACTGGGGGTGGGGATTCAATGTTCTAATGAGGGAATGACTATTAGAAGGAATGAAGGTTTTCAAACAATAGACTGATTATTTAGAGCATGTTTTTGTTATTATTGCTGTTATTTTAGTTAGTTGCTTTTGCTTGTGCTGCTGTTATTGCTAACCATTTGGTTGGTATTTGGCAGTATACTATGCAAGATTTAGCACTTTCATTCTGTAACCAAGTGGCGGTTGTACATTTGTGTAGTTTGAGAACCACATTTAAGTGGGGGGGGGGGGGGTTCATGTGTGCACTCTGGGACGCATCCAACTGTAGGTCATGTGTGTTTGTTTGTTTTGTTAATCAGATCCTAACGAGACGGCTAAAGATATGACAGACAGATACAAGAGCGAGTGTGCGAGCCTGAAGGTTCGGCCAATCGGGAAGCTGTTGGAGCAATTAGAGGTAATCATGTCCTGTTGAGTATTCAGGTCTCCATTTGATGTTGTTACTACTGTGTTCGGATGTGCATTGTTTAAGGGGATTGTTGTTTTCTTGTTTTTGTTACATTTATTATTACTATTATTTGTGAAGTAGGTCTTGCAGTCATTGATGTAATTTTGTTTCCATGTGGCATAGCCCTATATTATAGAAGCACTTGTACAGTGCCAGTGTTTTCTCCATAAGCTGAATCCGTCACCGACCGTGTTCTGCCAGAGACGACGTCACTGTGCCAAGTAATTACATGTGACAATCCCTGAGCCAAGTTGCATTGAGTTGATGACCACTTACCCAATCCATAGAGCAGTGCTGAATAAGCCTGTTGGTTTCGTGTGAAGTCAGCCAGTCAGTGGGATATGTGTTATTGATCAAAGTGACTAATTTGGGTGCTGGAACAGAATAGTCCCAAAGCCGCCACTGTTAGTAAAGGTAGTGGTGCCTCAGAGGTAGTGTTATTATGGACCTCTTGCCCTTTTTCTTGTATTTATCATGTTGCGGTTGGTTTCAAAATATTTAGAAGTAGGAGTGTACTTCTTTTATGTGGTTAAATACCCTGGTTACAAAATTGGCTATCCTTTACCAAATAATTTAGTTTTGTCACTTCATTGTGTATCATTTTGTATTTGTAGAAGGGGTCATTCTTGAACTTTATTAAGAAGTCTCTTAGGTGTTGTTTTTTAGTCAAAGTTTTGAACACATGTGGGATGGCCGGGGGGGGGTGACTTCTTGTATGTGTTTATTTCATGGGATAAGTTTAGTGGCAACTTTTTTTTTTAGTGTAATTCTTGCTATAAAATATGAAATAGTATGTACTTACCTGGTTGATAGAGGCAGTTAAAAAGAAAGAGAAGATAAAGGAACTGTTAGTAGCACAGAATTTGATTTGAATTGTAGATTGTCTGCTTTGAATTACCCTCTGCATTAGTTTGAGCTGTGAATTGCTCTGATTAGGCTTGCCACGGCTTCAAGTTAAATTTGTTCTTGCTGATAACGTGTGAGGTGCTAATTTTTAATGACCAGGACCTAATGGGCATGTCTTGTAGAGAGACAACAGGTAGATACGGTGCCCCTTTTAGCGGGCCCCTTTTAGCGGGCCCCTTTTAGCGGTGACATGCAACCTGTCGTGATACAGGCAGTTTGTCCTGTAACCTTAATTCCTTCTTTCTCTAATTTGCCAGTTGGTAATGGGGGTATGCTAGTTGAGGCAATTTGGTTTGTTTGTTTTTCCAAAAATACTTTCTTTCTTTTTTTAATTGAAAATTGTTTGGCTGCTTCTCTGGATCAGGCCCAGGGACCGCCAAACATTTGGTTTAAATTCTGTATTATTAATAAATTTAAAAAAGCCTGTGAAGAGTGTGGATACATCTAAGGGATAAAAAGAAGGCTGAGAAAGGAATTGACTTATTCATTCTGCTTGCAAGACTGTACTATACTTACTGTTTTTTCCAACTTGGTCTTTCTTCCTCTGCCTCCCACCAGCCCTGCTGGGGTGCATATTCAAGGCCAATCCTCATGAACACCACAATGATTCAGATGCCCACAACACTTGCTGTGAGGAAAGGTCTGTTCTCCTGTGAGTTCCTAGCCCGGCTCCAGGAGCTTTGCTTGCATGGCTCACAGTGCCTGCTTAGTGCACAGGCATCCTGGCTCTGCCAGGTGCGTGTGACGTGCTAGTGATAGCTAGAGAATTAGCCATTTGTGTGTGTGTGTGTGTGTGTGCTTATTTTATCACTAACTTGAAAATTTGCTTCAGTAATGACAAGAACAGGTAACAAGCTGGTTATCTATTCCTAAACTCTTTATTTCACTTGAAAATGTAATAATTACATGTATAGTAGCAGACATACTGATGGCCCGTGCCACCTGTACTGTTGGTGGAACTCTATTGGCTGCACTAGCTCTCTTGCCATCACTGTGCTGTAGAGATCAATAGTTGGGTTTTTATTGGTGTTTAATTTATATATTTTATATTCTAGCGCCTTGATGATTTGAACACTCCCATCGATACTCTGGACCTCAAAGGTGTGTGCATGTGTGTGTGTGCTACTTCCATGCATGTATGTGATCATGTGACATGTGATCAGATATATTTGGGGGGGGGGGTGTACATGTGATTGACTCTTCGTTATTTTTCTGTGGTGGGTGTGGTTTCTAGGTGTGAGGCTGGACAATAAGAGCTGTGAAGTGCTGGAAGCCTTACTGAGCAAAATGCAGATGACAACATTGGACCTGCAGAGGACCAACCTGGAAGATGAGGTCAGAGGGCAGAGAGGGAACAGGTGGAATGTAGGGAAGTGTGTGTGAGCTCAGTCAGATGCTACGGGCTCTGTTCAGTGGAGGCCATTGTTAAGGGTGATTTTTGTCAGAAATTGATTGAAAATTGATCGGGGAATGGTCGCACAAATATTAAAACGACTCATGGAGTTGAAAGAGACAGAGAAAATGTCGAGTTTAACATTCTTACTCCAATAGAAAGGCAGCACTGTTCAATGATACATCGTTACTAACAGCTGCATTCACATCACTGCATTGCACTCGTCAGCACATCATAGGGAAATATATACGTCTATAAATTAGATCAGAAGCCACTGTTATCTAACAGTAGTCCATCACTCACAGTATTCAATAGACCACTCAGATTGAACACTCACTGTGACTGGGTATTTTTTAGAACCAAACTTGAGAGAGGTCACGTCAACTTTTTTGAATTTTCGGGGGGTGGGGCTTCTGATTTCTATGAAATTGATGAAAAAGGTCTTAATAATTTCCAGGAGGGGCCGAAACCATTTTCAGAGGGTGAAATTCCCTTTAAAAGGCCTTAAAAAATCCCTGACTATGACCAAACTATATAATTGTCTACTGCAGCTTTCCATCTGATGATCCTTACTCAGATATGGACTTTCTTAACAAATAGGGATGGATTGAAACTAGATAAAGTAGTTCATAAAACTAGAACAACATATTTTTCTCTGCGTATGTTGCGGTAGAATCTTATCCTGGCAATGGTTGGTAAATTTATGACAGTGAGAGTATTTTCTATTGGGAGCGTGCCAAGATATCTAACCGTTCTAGTATGACACGTCCAATTGTCTGCATGTGGTTGTCATTTGGCAGAGGCTTTTGTTGTTGTTGTTGTATATACCATTACCTATCTAGTATGACGTTCAATTTACATAAAATTAAAATGTACGTTAATCCGGCAGATAATGCACTTTCTAGATTCTCCTTGATGATGTTGTGTGTGTGCGTGTGTACAGGGTGCTATTGCGCTGTGTGAGATGGTGGAGTTCTACGGATGTGCCTCTCGCATCATCTTGAACGGTAACAGCCGACTACATGCCCGGGCCTGGCTCACCATTGGGAGGATGTTGAAGAAGGTGAGTGATTTACTTCAATGTGGGACTTTATTTTTCCAAGAGAGGCAAAGAAGGTACTAAATACAATTGAACGCCACTCCCTCCATAGTGTTGGCCTCATGCTCCAACCTCTCCTATAGATGAATCAAATAAATGAACTGGTTACATAATTGTTAAATTACTCAATATACAGTGTAGTGGGGTTACGAGCCCACTATTACTTCTGTCTTAATAGCCAATTTTCTCGTTCTAACAACCAATATTATGTTAATTAAAACTTAACCCAATATTGGCTGTTAGAACGAGAAAATTTGTTAATAGAATTATTTCAGCCGAGAATGACTGCTAATATTTTAAATTATTATTTTTTATTATGGTCAGTGATCAGTGACTGTTTGCCACATTTTTATGGGAGTGGGTGTGGTTTCAATGCAGAGTCCGTTCATCTCAATGATAGGCGTGAGCTACTGTGCCCTTGAAGAACAGACGCTGACTCTACTGCTACGCTCCGTGCGTGCTAACTGTGGACTGCAAGTCTTGAAACTAGAAGGAAACAATCTATCCGGCAAGGCCACGTTCATCCTCAGTGAGTGCATCAGATGTGTGTGTGTGTGTGTGTGTGTGTGTGTGTGTGTGTGTGTGTGTGTGTGTGATGGGAAATGATAATTCATGTTCTGTTCCTCACTCGGCAAAGTTTCGTCCATCTGCCTCCTCTCTCTCATACACACACATATACATACATCACATACACACACATGCACGCTCATCACTGGTACTGCAATTTAACTTTCTTGTTTAACTGACATTATTTATCTCTTAGTCACCTGTGGTTACTGTCCTGTTAGTTCTAGGGGGCGTGGCAGCAGCCTCTGCTAGCTAGTGAGATCTGTTGTGTTGTGTGACTGGTAAGTTTTTATAACTGAAAATTTTCTGATTCAATTTAACTGTAAACAGTTGTCTAAACCTGAAGTTTCCCAGATGTATCTTTTTCTCCCCCGTTTAGTGTTTTTATTCATACACACACACACACACACACACACACACACACACACACACACACACACACATGTAAGTTGCCTGCCTAATTAATTTTCTATTCTACTAGTGGCGGTGGTAAGTTACCTTGGTTAGTGCACTGTTTGTCACAGCTATATGCCTTGCGTAACAGATTTGTTTTGACTTGGAAAATCCATTTTGCAATAGTCCAGTCACAATAAGAGTAAGAGAATACAATACGATACTTTATCTACTAGAGCTCTGGTATAATAGAACACCTTCAACAGAGCGTGCTTTGAAAAGGCGGCTAACTTAAGCAGAGTCCTTTGTTTCGATCCTTACCCGTATCATCCTTAGACATTTGATAGCTTACCCCTTGAAAATCAATTGTCCAATAGTCAAGTCGCGAAAAGAATACAAAGGACATCTTGTGCTGTTATATCCAATGAGTATGTGTGTGAAGTGTGAATATATTAAACTAAAACATTTAACTAATAAAGAAATATTATAAACGGCTAGCATTCAAATTTGAATTTCAGTCAGACCAGCTCGCTCGCCATTTGTGCTGTAGCACATCACTAGTTATTAATAAATTAATTGAAAGAGCTAGCATTAATTATTCACAATAGTAATCCTGCTTCACATGCAACTTGTGATGTTTTAGAATCACCTTCATTATCATAAAATTAAACTCTGTGTATTTGCGAATTTTAATCTCTATTATCAGGCAATTCAAGGTAACTCTACTCTGGAATTAGATGCTCTTTCCTGTATTTCTTGTGCAATTGTATCTGAATTAAGTATTCCTTTGACAATATGACCGAAGTCTTTCTGGTAATAAATCCTCCTTGTGCTTTCCGCCTCCCTTTGTCTATAAAAATAAAGAGACTAAATAAGGAAGTTGGAAGTATTTGTAAGTTGATGGTGGTGACTGTTTTGATATCCTCTTTACAGTGGCTGCTATGAAATTCAATGAAAACCTCCAGGAGCTATGGCTGGGCAGCAACCACTTGGGGCCAGAGGACGGCCAGCACTTGGGCTCCATCCTGCGCTCAAACCACACCCTCCGCATTCTGGACCTGAGAGACAACAACCTGCAGGATGCCGGCGTGCGGTACATCTGTGCGGGCGTGGCTGAGCAGACGAGCGGTTTGCTCACTCTCAATCTCACCTCCAACAACATCGGCCATGAAGGATTCCACAACATCTCTGCTATGCTGGTAATTATTGTAACTAGTAGAATGAAGCGAGCTGAGGGGCTAGGCTAAAGAAAAGCTATTGCTATAGAATGTTTTACGTTATTAACCCTCAGTGCGCATGCGTGAGAGGGTTATAGTACTCAGTTTGACAGTCAGTCAGTCAGTCGGTCATTCTGTCACAGCTAATTGTGGATCTCAAAGACAGCAACCTCAAAACGTTGCACTGGACAATTCAAGTCCCTTTAATGTGCCAGAATTTTTTGTTTCGACTTATTTTTCAGAAAAAAAGCTATTTATTTTTTGGCTGTACGATCATAAGCTATTGTTAATAACGCCCCCTATTGTCATGCCGTACTCATGTGAGCAAATAACTCTTGCTGCCTGCAGTAGTTTTCTTTGTATGCTTCATATTGGTAGTTTGCTATATATTCTCGGTGGTTTACCGGAGTCCTGGAATATCAGAGTTCTCCATTGTAACTACCTGCTGGTAGGTGGATGTGTCTTGCATGTTTAGCTTTTCTTATATAGACAGTATTTACGTTTACCATTACATGGCACGGGTTACATATCGACTTGCATGAGCTACGTATTGACTTGGTAATACTTATTCTGTGGGTCTTTGTAATAGCAAACTATACTTTATAGTAGCACTGAGGTTCGCACATTTGGTGCTTCATCTAATGAGGTATTGATATAAACCAGCTAATACCCAGCAATGAGGCAAAATAAGAAATTGTGAAGGGATGAATTAGTGGAGTAAAAAATGAAACGGATAAAAATAATCTTTGAAAAAAGAGAATTTTCGTTGGTCTGTTGAGAGTGAGACTGTAGCATAGCAGTACCCCTTAACAGTATAAATTCAGAATTGGAGTGTTTGTTTGCCGGCTGGTTGTCGTAGCTCAGTGGCAGAGTGCTTGTGTGTTAAGCAAGCGGTCCTGGATTCGATTCCCGGTGGCGACCAAATATTTTTAATTCTGTGTTATTTAAAAAGCCTGTGAAAGAGAGAGAATACATCTAATGAGTAAAAGAAGGTTGAGAAAGAAATTGTGAAATAAAAGGTTGCTGATTCCCGCGGTACTTTATAGCATGCCATAGCAGAAAAGGGTACACATACTCCTATGGCTGTTGAAGATAATGATATATATCGCAAGTCATTAGTGAATCAGTTTCGCTGAATTTATAGCACACACAGTGATTGCTAGCACTAGCACGTGCCACAGTTGGCAGCGTAATTTGTTAAATGATAATTTTCCCATTTTGATTTATTTGTGTTAATTTTTCACCAATATGTACAGTGGAATATAAGAGTGATTTAATGTGGGAGAGACTAGAATCTTGAATATGATAAGTAGTTTTTAATTGTGCCATGAAGTTGCATTTTACTCTGAATGTGTTCAGGTTGCAATGACATGCATGGCTCGAAGTTACAAACTTTATTAATTATATTTTTTTCTGGTCTCAAGATGACACTCTTACCTGATGACTGGCATTAATCTTCTCTTGTGGGCTACTATTGTGATTAGAATGTGTGTGTGTGTGTGTGTGTGTGTGAAGTTATTTTATAGCTAGTAACTTGTAATATTTCAAGTATTATTGTTGCACGATGCTGATCACTGGTTTTACACTATGACAAAAATGTGGGCATACTCAGTGTGCAGAAGGAGGTGATTATTTTTCTTTTCTTTTTTTGATTGTTCTCTCTGTGTGTGTGTGTGTTCACAGCCATGCTCCAAATCCCTGAAGGAGCTGAACGTGTCCCACAACAGGTGTGGAGATAACGGACTGTTCATGCTGAAGCTGGGTCTCCTGGCCAACAGATCGCTAGAGAAGCTCAACTTATCCAACACCAAGATGACGTGTGAAGGTAAACAGACAGCTTACAGAGTTGTTTACGTCTTCCTTGACTGTCTGTGTATTTAAATTAAGAACAAGGAACTTATTTTTTCGTAGCAATTGCATAACTTTGTATTGGAACTAAAAAACTTTTCCAATGTTTTCCTGCAGTTTTTGTATACATAAGTTACACCATGAGGATAGTGTAAACCCTGTACCGATTGAACATGGTGGTGCAACCGACTTGTACCATGGCTCTAGGCTATAGGAAATGCATGAAAACTAAGTTTTGATTAGACTGCTCACATATTCATGAAGGTGGGTGTGAATATATTCACCCTGAACTGAGCAATCTGATTGGACGATTTGAATGTACCATGGTACTATATTAATTATTCATAACTGTTTGGTAGGTGCTATTGCTTTGGCGGAGGTCCTAGCCGAGAGCAAGCACTTGACACACTTGGATCTGAAGGACAACGATATTCGTATAGCTGGACTGATGGCTCTGCAACTAGGCCATCGCATGAACCAAACTCTAATCTCCATGGAGACACCCAAATCGCATAAAGTAGACCAGGTGAGATTGTGTACGGTTCATGGAGGTGTTGCGAGTGGCACCTGGGAGCCTTCATTTTGAAAATTAGGTTTTTTGTAGTAACTTACTTTCATGTGTTTTAACTGTGACTTCTGTGAGAATGAATCTCAATTAGTTACAGGGTTGGGGTCAATTACATTGCTATTGTATTTAATTGCAATTTTTGTAGTAATTCCAATGTATTAGTATTTGAGTGACTGAGTTCTATGTATTTGTAATGTATTTGTATGAGTAATAGCATGGGTAACCATGCTATTCGGGATTAATAGCACGAGTAACACAATTTGAAATAGCACGAGGCGAAGCTGAGTGCTATTTCAATTGCTTTACGAGTGCTATTGACCCTAATAGCATGGTTACCCGTGCTATCACTCGCTAATAGTAGGCCAGCTTTTTAAAAAAGTCATTTGCGATTGTAGCTATACTATATCGTTCACTCACTATCTCCTTACTTCAGGATTAGCTTTCGCTGGAACTTTGTTTTCAACCTGCGGCTCCTAATCTGTTGAAAAACATTCCGTCTAATACAGGTAGAGCTTCTGCGGTAAAGAATGACATTGTCTCCAACTAGAAACTACTCGAACTGTACATTTCCAAGGTTATCTCTGCACGCGTGCACACTTACCCGTGCTATTTCACTTTCCCCGTGCGATTTCAATTGAACAGCGATTTTTCCCATACATTTTTTAATGGGCAACTTACGCGCTGTACTATTAAAATACAAGTAAAAGGTACGATTGCATAGTTTGAGATACATAATTGCAAATACAAAAAGAAAAAGAAAAAAAAGAGAGAAATGAACAGAGGAGAGAGAAAAAGATGGAAAGTCTCTCACCAAATTATAGTGCATGAGAGGCCTCTGTGTGTGTGTGTGTGTGTGTGTGTATGTGACACCAGATAGTTTACGTGATTTTCTAACAAGTATATGTATAATTCTTTCATATTTTCAAAATATTTTCGAATGCAATTTTTTTTTTTGTAACAGAGAGACAAACCAATCATCAAGGACTTGCTCCACAAAATTGAACAATACGCTTCACGCAACCAACAGGCAAAATCCGAAAAAATTGAAATGGAGAGAAGAAGGCTGCACGAAGCTCAGCATGTCCAGGCCAGGAACTCTGCCAGTGAGGACCAGGGTACACTCACGGCTGGGTACAAGGCGGATGAAGAGGAGGAGGAGGAGGAGAAAGAGATTGACCCTTCAATTGTAGGGTCGTTAGATGACGTCTACAAAGATGATCCCAACGGAGAAATGAAAGAGGAAGACCCGTTCAAGAAAGTTCCTGTGATGGCAGACCATGAGAAGCCCATGATGGAGATGGAGAAGTCCTTCGACGCCATGGTGGCGTTGGTAGGGGAATCTCCTGAATCCCCACTCCCTGAGGATGCCACCAGTCTTGACAGAGAGCTGCGAAAGCCTGCCGAGTCAGAAGGCCACAAGAGCACACCCACCTCTGATTCTCAAGGCATTCCTGACTTGGCAGGAGCCACCAGTCTCCAAGACCCAACCCCTGTGCTTTCTCCTACTTCGGGTTCTTCATCTTCTCCCCCTTTGCTGCTGGACTTGGGAGAATCTGGAGATGGTTTGGCAACAGGACAGCAAGTGGATCCCACGCCCACTTTACAGCCAGCTGCCACTTCCTCGTCATGAAAACTATCGTCAGCAGCCATTAGTAAAACTTAAAATCTTTTAATGAATTTGTTCGCTAGTTTGGATGTGGAAAGATTTGTCATTGGGGGGTGGGAGAAGTACTTGTGCTAAAATGACTATTTGCAGACTGGGAAAGCACAGTGTGAAGTATTATTTATAATAATTATAGTAGTTCAGATTTCCTCTTTATCACCTGTTTTTCTTCCATTTTCTAACCTTCAGTTTTTGACTTACAATGATTTCTTTTGGCAATTTTTTTTGCACTCTTGTAATTTGTGATCGATAATGTTTTTGGTTTTGTGTGTTTCTTTGAAATGTCTAGCAAAATATTGGTGTTCTATTTTATTCGTTTCATCAGAAAATTGTTTATTAAAGTATAACATAACCACGTGTCTTGGTTACGATCAACATCTAAAATTAATAAAATGCCATATCAGACCACCCAAACACTCTGGTAAGGTTTCTTTTTCGCCTAGCCTTTGGTCCCACCACATCAAGGTCACTGGCATTCTTCCATTTCCAGCCTATCTCGGAGGTGGTGGTGGGAGGGTACTTGACCTTGTGGCTGATTGTTTTGGTCATCAGTTTGTTAATACCAGCTGTGCAGGAATGGAAGTGCGGTTGTGTTTGTTGTGGATACCAGTCCTTGAGAAGGAAATCCCATTTTTTACCCCACATTTTAGCTTTCTTGCTTTCTTGAAAAACAGCATCTTTCCTGTGTAGGTAAATAATTCATTTGTTCACATAGTGAGTCACATTTTTCATGTCATTTAAAACTCCGAGATGATGCCAGTGGCAAAGGTAACAATATTTAAAAAACAATGCATTTATTTAGAACTAGATGATAAGTTTCCCATTACCTACTGATTGGATGAAGTAAAGAAAAACTGGCACATTAAATAGCAGCAGTCGACCATTTTAAATAGAAATTTTTATTACCTTAAAACAAGTGAAATACAGCTTCTGGACTCAAAACCAATAGCTGGACCAGAGTACCGACAGAAAACGGATTTTTCTGAGACTGAACTACTCGCGAGTCTTTAGTTAGTTCATCCCCCCCCCCTGAATACTTCTTTACCTGCTACACGTATGCAACCATCACTATTGACTCTCCAGTATCACTAACCATAAGAGATCCTGAGTTACAGCGCTTTCACCCACCGCCACTCGCCGAGACCCAAACATTCCGAGTAGAAGAATTGAATATTAATCCATAGCAACAAAAAATAATAAATATATAACAAAAAAACAAAAAAACAAAAAAAGCCAGTATGACACATAATTTAATTAGTAGCAAGTTCACTGATCCATGGAAACATCTGTGCTGCTATTGTGCTGATTAGTTCTACTCTCATCCTCCTCCATCACTGCATCCTCTCTGCCATTTTCTAGGCCTGTTTCTAATGTAGTCTTCTCTGGCATGTCTGCATATGTCCACTTTGGGAAGACACGCTTGTATAGATTTAGAAGAACTGTGTCTTGTGCCTTTAGCTGGCCATCAAACACACACTTCATATGTCCATGAGTTCCTAAACACAAGCAAAAGTAGCAAAAACTTAATGTAAATAATAAGTTTATCCGTTTAATAGCAAAAAAAAAAAAATTTTATTTTATTAAAACAGAAAACTTACATGGTTTAAATTTAGCTGAGAACAAGAATTATAAGATAGGATACTAAAAAAAAATTCCAATAGAGCAAATGGATTTACATTACTGCTACAGTAACCACCATTACCACTGTACTGCTACTATTATTACTACTACCAACAATTGTACTGACCAAGAGGCTCCTTGATGTGACCACGCCTCCCATGCTTTGTCCTAAGCTCCACAGGTGTGAACCAATTTATGTCTTCTGCAATAGCAACAGTAACATCACGTACATGTAAATTCATTCTCTAGATGTTACCTTGTAATAAATTCAAACATTCAATTGATACAAGTAATAACAAGCGTTAATATTTCAACTCTGGGCCTAGTGATATGAACTTTGAACCAGAGTAAAAATTATTATCATCAACTAAAACAACTTGACATCATTACTTATCATGCAAATGTGCACCTGGGAGTAAGTGGGCATGACCAAGTTGTAGATGTGAAACCCTTTACCTGATGTTGAAAGTTTTTATTATAATTACCACAGGATGACATTATATTGTGCACCAAAACCTGGTACAAATAATACAAATTTTATAACTATATTTATGGGGATAATTGCACTGATAGTTAAATACAAAGAGTAAACCAATTTAGTCCAGTCATTTTATGAAAATAAGGGGGTTGACCTTAAACAAATAGCAACAGTAACAATTTTAACACTCTAGTACTGAAAACATACTAAAAGTCCTAAGAAATCCCTTGAGGGGGAAGTATAGAATTGAACTTTAATGCAATTAAATCTAGCTATTTCGATTGTGACCAAAGCACTGTTAATGTTAAAAATATACTAAAACGGAGAAACAAATAGAATGAAAATATTTTTAACCAGAAAGTTTATCACTTTTCTCATCAAAAGAATTCTCTGCAGTTCCCACATGCAGGAGTGCACTTAACATTATGTTTCCAGCATGTACACCTCAAAGTGCAGCAGTCTACATAGGGCAGGCAGTAGCCTTCCTTCACGCTTTCCCAGCCCCGTTCTATCAGATAGGCTACTTCCTTTCATTCCAGTACCTGGAAGTAGAAATCTTTTCGAGAATATCAAGATTAGCTGAAGGTTCTTCGGCTTTGAAGTTGTGTAATTTTCTCAGCTATCACAGCAGTTATACATACTCTTTTATTCCTTGTGGTAGTAGACTGGAACTCGTCCCACAACAGCTCTATCCTTGGGTGTAACTTTCATTCTGAGAATTTGGTTGGTGTTCTTGTTTCTGGGAGTTACAATTGTGATCACTTCCATCACGAGTTCTGACATGGTGTAGCGTATCAATCAGGAAACGAGACGCAAAGCGGTGATGGAGCTGTACACCCAAACCCAGTTGAAGAGGTGTTAGTATGACTCTTGGCCTTGTTGCCTGCATTACTACTTGTCCAATCGATGCAATTTTTGTAGAAACATCTTTCACTGTAATCAGACCTCAAGTCAAACTTGCAGGTCCACTTCTTCACTTTCTGTCCTTTGTTCTTCCTCACATGGACATTTTTAATCATGTATTTCAGAAATCTTATGAAAACAATACTTGTCAGTTGTAGACTGAAGGAAACAGTTTAGTAACGCTATAGGCTGCAAATATATTGACTACTACTTCTATAGAAGCTGCCAGTGGTAATTTAAACATCTCAGTTTTGATGATTAATTGGAAGATGAAAACTTGGGTATAGGGAATGCCACGTGGATGCTGTTGCAACTATGGAAGAAGAGCATGACATAAAACCATTTTTTTGCAGCTGTATGACTTTTTTTTAATGAAAACTCTTAAGTGCATAAATTTCCTTTTGGTGATAGCCTGATGACATTTGACTTGGAAATACTTCTGCCAGGAAAACTCAAACCAGACACGGCTTTGTCATCAACAAAACACTTTCCACAGCTTCATAGAATCTCTTGACAAGCTTAGGCATGAATGTGTGGATTGTGTTTTATCACCTTCTGATCTTCCTAAACCTATGGAATGCACAACAGCTGAGGAAACAGAGAAGCTCCTGGTAGGAAGTTGGGAAAAATTGTATCCCAGCATCAAATGCTGACTCAACGCTCTTCATTAAGTCATTCTTATACAATATTAGCTCTCATGACAATGAAGTTTAATAATGAATATTGTTGCTTTTAGGTCCGAACTTCCTGACAGTTCATTAAAAGATTGTAAAAAAGCAACAGGTTTAGCTGTAAAAAAATATTTATCATGCTATTAATCATTATCATTAAAAAAAAACAAAAAAAAAAACAAACAACAACTGATCCAGCACTGTATTATAGTTCATTGCAATATTAAAAAGTCGCAAATAATGTACCTCCCCCCCCCCCCCCCCCCACTTCTTCACAGCAAGTGTCCCTACGTGGTGCTTTCAAAAGTTGGGACCTATGTAGCTTGCAGATAACACACTCTATTGGTTTCTCCATTGCTAGAAATTACCACACTACTCACCATTCACTGGTTGACCACATGGTAGAACTCTTATCACAAAGTTCTAAGGTCAAACATGCATGGTATGACTATGGAATTTTCTAAGCTTTCCCCTCAAAGGATTTCTTAGGACTTTCAGTATGTAATAAAGCATGTCTTTCTATACTAGAAACAATTGAAAATGTTTGTGTTGCAATTTGTTTAAGGTCAAACTATAAAATGATTGGACTAATTAACTAAGTTATCAGCTGTATATTGCATAAAAATTCTCAGATGTCTCACTCCATCCATACAACAATTACACTTATATTAAACCCTACCTCTTTCTAGGGTGTGTGAACACCCACACATAACACAATTAATTTAATTGTTTATAAGTCATGCCTGAAAGAAGAAAAATATTTATTTAGTTTCAACCATTACAGATAAACCAGTAGCAATACAAGCTATATTTCTTTGTTTTTACTGCTATCTTTAAATCAAACTTTTTATGTAATATTTACTGAAACACCAGTGGAAGCATAATATTGGGGAAGGGGAGGGGGGGGGGGCATTTCAAATTTAAAAGCTCATGGCTACACAATAGTCCTCTTCAGCTATACAATACATGAAAGAAGACTCGAGTCGAAACGTACATCTTATGCTAGATTTAAAGCTCTAAATAAATAACTTCTACATATAGATGATCTATATATAACACTGTGTCCATTATCTGATCAGTGCTTACCTCTGTTGAAGAATAGATATCTGATGACTGCAGACTTCCTGTTGATCTTGTATGGATGTCCACTCAGTATGATTCTCTTGCAGATCACTCTGTCAGGAGATACACTCAGCAGAGAGCCTGTCGCCACCAGGACTGCCCTCACTCCGCCTCCTAACATGTGACACAACCGCTTACCTGAAATCCCTATTCTCTGTACATAATGCATCGTTCACCTAAACCCCACCCTCCACCTCCTATTTAAAGCCACATCTGCCAACCAACTTCACTTGACCTCTATGTACTGTATATAATAATACCTGTCAGGCAGTAACAATGGTGATGTGTGTGTGTTCAGGAATAATTCACACGTGATGGTTGGTAAAGGATCGTCAGTATAATAACACCAGTTGTGTGTGTGTGTGTGTGTGAATAAAGCTGAGCTGGGTTGGTAAAGTCGTTGGTAGAAAAGTAAGTAAGTGAGAAAATAAGCCGACTGATGCATCTAAACCAAGTAGTCGAGAATGACACAATATTCGATTCCTAATTTGTCCCAAGTTTTGTACACCAAGCGCCACTGTGTGGCGGGGTACTTGCTAGTACAGCAATACTAATGCATTAATTAATCTAATTATTTTAAATAAAATTAAGTAGTCACTTACAGTAAATCTGTGAAGCCAACACCTCAGTGTCTCTAGTAACAGCCAATTAGGAAAAAAAGATCTTTTTGTTGTCCACTGTTATAATTTATAAACTAATTCATGCCCCTCCCCCCTCAATTCCACCTACACACATCCTCTCTCTCTCTCTCCTCCTCTTCTCTTCTCACCTTGAAGCTGCTGGTGATGGAAGAGAAGTAATGGTTGAGGAGGATATGAGATGGGAGCAAACACACTAGCCACCATACTCACTCCGGCAGACAGGTACCGCTCATACTAACACACACACATACATACACATACTTTAATACAAACACACATACACAGTGCACCAGACATCAGTATTCTAAAAACAAACCAACAAAACAAACAAAAAAAAAAAACAAAAAAAAAAAAAAAAGCAACAACTCGTCATATCTTATGAAGGTCATAATACCTCAGATAACAAATACAATTAAACAAAAAAGTATAAATAAAAAATATTGTAATTTCTATATCACAAAAAGTTCTGAGGAAGACAGTTAATATCTAATTATAGCACACCTTGTGTTTGTCGCCGGCAGTGTGTTGTGAAAATATTGGACTGGCAGAGAACCTGCGCACACCACTGTGGAACACTAAACTATCCTACATACACAGACACCACAAGGATAGGAACATCACTGAAAATACATACATACACACATAGCTGGTATCACACACATACACACACACACACAATTATCTTGCTGCCGCTAGGCGGTCACGTGCACCTGGCAGAGCCAGGATGCCTGTGCACTAAGCAGGCACTGTGAGCCATGCAAGCAAAGCTCCTGGAGCTGGGCTAGGAACTTGCAGGAGAACAGGCTTTTCCTCACAGCAAGTGGTGTGGGCACCCGAAGTCCCACTTGGACCGTTGCTGTTTCATGAGAAAAGGTCTTAAATTCACACACACACACACACACACACACACACACACACTGTGGAATAAGAGTTGTCAGTAGGAAAGAGAAAGAACAAACAATTAACCAAAATAAATATAAATAAATAATAAAACTCCATTTAATGTTTAAAACATAATCCCAGCGAACACTTTATTTCATTCTTCTACAATCTCATAATTCTGAGTGTAACTACATAATCTGAAGGTCAATTATAAACCAAATAAACCTCTTAATACAACAACCTCAGCAAGTCATATGACACACACCCTAATCCTAAAAGTGACATCTGACCTTTGACTTAATAGGTAGTGAGTACCCCGGAGTCCTCCGCACTAGGAAATGGAGAACAGACATCTTGTTCTCATGAGGCAGCAGAGAGTAGACCGCCAGCGGCTCCACAACACTCTCTAATTAAACACAATCACATAGGGGCAGGGGGGGGGAATAGGGGGGAGGAGAAGGCGATAATGGAACACATGATTGAAATTAAAAGCACCACACACTAGTCAAGATTGACACACACACACACACACACACACACACACACACAGTATTTCTACTTTATGGTAGCACAGAAAGAAAAAACTATTTCGTCATGATTATGAGCATCAGCATATTTGGAGGTAAATACTATAACAAAAAATAAATAACAACAAAATAATAACATTAAAAACTTACTAAGAGCAGATCTGGGAAAGTTGGTCACATGTACAGATACATACCAACCTGGCTACAACAAAAACAAACAAACAAACAAACATGAATTTATGGCAAATCTTCAGCATTTAGTATTACATACATATAATGTATTCACACCACAAAAGGAAAAATAATTTATTTCGAGTATTTCCATGGCAACAGTACTACAATTTGTTCTCGCACAAGCAACTGCTGAGTGTCGGTAAAAACAACGATTCAGCCTGGACTAACTAGAAGACCCTGTACCGACTCGCATCCGACATGATTCCACTCACAGCCACGCCCCTGACTTACCATAGCTCCTTCACTGTCCTCACTGCCCGTTTGTAGCACGCGCTTCTTAGTGAGCTTGAAATTGGCAAACTGGAATATCCTATAAAAACACACACACATTACAGAAAACTCGAAATAGACACATTTGGATGTTACATTACCTACTTCACGCCACGCTCACAAATGGCGAGAGTAGTACGGATGTTAGACAATCAAAAATTGTGCTCAATAACTTCACTAATTCTACATGATAAAAACTTTCTTTTATTCCCATTCCTTGCAAGAAAGAACAGTTGCCAGCTTGCAGACAGGTTTCATCATTGATATGCAACACATACCATGATATATCACCAGCTATTCCACAATGGGGAAAAAATGAAGCTTTCACAATCAATATAATAATACTGCAAAGATTTTCTTTCACGTTTAACATACATAAATTTAGCTTGACGTACAGTACGTGTATAAATACACGTCCCAAGTATAGATGGAACTTGTCCGAGTGCAAGTTTCATTATTTTACCACCAATAGAATGAACATATTAATCAGTAACTTGCTTTTTAATTAGCCAAGTAGACGAGGGGGCAGAGGGGGAAGGGAGGGGGGGGGGGGGGTGGAAGAAGCAGGACTAATCAGCAAATACCACACTACTACCTTCATTACCTTGCATAGTCAGCTGGAAGATTCTCCTTTGGGTCCCACGGAGAAGTGCGGAAACTTTTGAGGCCTCGATACCTGCAACATGAATACTGTAAGTAATCGTAAACATCATCATCATGTTTCCCGTCCAAGACACGTGTGCTTCAATCCAGCCATCAGTCAACATGAAAGACAAATATCTTATGAATACTAGGATGGTCCAGAAACTCACTTTTGAAATCGCACATGTGCAGGTGTGTCAAGAGGCGTGTCCATTTCATCAGGAAACATGTCATGTTCCCGTTCAGATCGCATCCTCTCTACTCTAATAATATCCAAAACATTACATAATAAATGATTGATTTGAGATGGACTTCTTTTCACCAGTCAGATTGTCAACAATTCAAGACTAAATGGATGTAAGGTAAGTGGGTCACTGCTGCCGCCTCCACTCTGCACTTTCCCACTCACCACACCTTACCTAATGACTTTAACTTCACCACCTACATATAGGACATATTTCCAACACATACATTGGGTATCTAGTATGGGGATGGGGGGGGGGGGGGGGGGGAGGGAAAGAGAGAAGGGTTTTTCCCCCCTCTACAATCTCAACTCCATTCTCTAATACTAGCATGCAGTGTGCACAGTATATACTGAGTCACTCTGGTCTTCTTCTGAATCACATGATGCAGCTTGTTCTAATTACAGCTTTTCGCTAAAATGACCAGTCAATAATTTTCCACTTCCCCTTGGAACCTGGTACATATATATATATATATGTATAGGGTGGGACTTGCTTGAGTTACCGCCATTCACACCCCCAACCCCAAAACCAAATTTTCTAGATAGCACCTGCTTCATGTAGCACCCCTGACACAAGTTTCTGAAACACACGTCCTCCCTCAGAACACCCGTCATAGAATACTTACAATTGCCTTTCTTCCTCAGCATCCATATCAGCATCATAGTTCTCCGTAACAACCGTAGACACCTGCCACATACACACACACACACACACAAACAAGAAAAGTAGCCCGACAAAAAATCTTAGCTCAAAGTAATAAATCACAAAAAAATGTTGATAAGGTCACATGACTTGCGGAGGGGATACTTAGTGAAAAGATGAACGGTAAGATATGGCAGGTATTTTTTAAACTTGAGAACCCTTGACTGCATGTCAGAATCCATGACTACAATGCAGTATCCTGGACAACATGGCATGTCCAAGTACGACAGTGCAGTCTTAATTAGTTGGTGTACGTCCAAATAAAGTAATATGAAAGTTTAGTTCACTAGAAATGAATTCCAAACACCAGATGCTGCAGAACACAAAACCACACCAGACTCGAGTTGCTGAAACAGGATCTGGTATCAGTCTCTGTGCAACATATTGCGAAAGAAATTGTGGGTGTGGTTTAAAGCCTATCAACCACTTAAGTTGTGCCATTAGAAAACAAAATATTAAAACTTTGCACAACTAGAAGTGGTATTGACTCGCATATCCACATTCTGTAGTTACTTCTTTCTTTATCAGCTACAATTGCCTTGGGCACCACACACTTACGTTCAATAGGTATTTCCCTTTACGAGACCTCATACATAAGTACCCCTCAGCCAAATCACCTCGCCCACCCCACCCCTCTGTCACTTCACACAAACACACACATAAATATTATATAACTACATGTTTCATACTTTGGTATCCATAACAACTGACTCGACTTCTTCATCGTTATCTTCGTCACTGTCATTAACCGAGTCACTCTGGTCTTCTTCTGAATCACATGATGCAGCTTGGTCCATAACAATGCTCTAACATTGATACATACACACACACACACATACACACACTCACACTAAGGTTCCTGCCACGAGGGTCTACTCTGCAGTTAGTGAAGTTACACACACATAATTGCTGACTATAAAAAAAGTGATACTTCAAGACAAACAGAACCAGAGAGAAACACACACATACACACATACATGTATACATGCACACACACATACACACAGTGCAAATTATTTTTTAAAAAGAGGGACAAATTGAGAAGTGGAGAACTCTACATAGGAGGCTCCTCCCAGTTCACTTAGTGCACCACACCCACCCTAAAAAAAAAAACAAAAAAAACCCATTCATCCAAGCCCACACTCCAGGGATAGGGCAACCAATCGTGTAACATCCATACAGCTAAAGAGAGATGAATGCAGGAACTCTGATAGAGCAGAGCCAGCAATGATGGGTCATCAGAAAGGCACAAACTCAGGAAGAATGCATGGCTCCCTCTTCTGGTAAAGTTACGTGTTTGAAGAAAGCAATTCCTGGCAACACACTCACCAAAAGTAGACCGAACTGTGTCACATGATAAGTGTGACCGGTTATGGGGGAAATCGCCTAAACGCGGGGCATCTAATGTTTTATTTATTTTTTCCCCCTACTAATAGGTTGCACGGGACCTCCGGATGGCGTCCTCCAAATTTGGAAGCTGTAGCACAAGCCACCTTCACCCTACAACTATTCAGTATTTTGTTTAATTTGAAGATTTTGAGAAAAAAAAATTGCGTAAAAGAGTTGCTAAGGCTAGGGGGCGTGTCATGTATTCCGGATACTATTACTATGCGTCTCTGTGACACTATATACAAATTCGGTTGCTGGTGGATCGAATGAAGTTAATTGGGCTTCATTTAGGCCTCTTTGAAAATCCATGCGTGAGTTGTATAGCAAGAATTGCATGAGTAGTGGATTATGTAGATAAGTGAACCAATTAGATGCAGTAATAATGCCCTGTACACGAGTCTACCATGCAAGTGTTCCTAGCCTCACAGTGTGAGTTCTGGAACTGCCAGAACCTACAGCTGTGACATACATAAGCTGGAGCTAACAGATCTTTATCTATTTCTGCCATCAACTTTTTTTTATAGTAGACCCATAAAGGTTTACCCGTAGATACTGGAAAAAAGTATTAATCTTGTTTAGGCTGACTTTCCCAAGACCAGCCACATATGGTAGTCCATTTTGAAACTGTTTAGTTTTAGTCTGAAAATATTGGCCTTCATAGAACTTCACTAATAAGCAATAGACACCTAATATAGTTTCATATGTCTTATTCTGTGACAGAAGGAATCTTTTTATATTGAGAATTTAATAACTACAAGAACAAAAGTATTGAACTTTTATTAATTTATTTTTTTTGCTGGCATTTGGTCATGTTCTTGTCACGCGATTGTCCACTACTACTTTATATAAACACGTGCAAGGACAGTGAACAGTAAACACACCATTTCTTCTCCTACAGTAAACAGTCTTTATGTAAAAACTACGCACAAAAAAAAAATTCTGCATATCACAAAAACACTTAGAAACTGGAAATAAAAGAGCAGAGAATGAAACCTGCCCAAAGGATGGCCACCTGCCCAGGCCATTATGAGCCACGCCCAGCACTCAGCAACAAGTACTTAGTGGTAGCTGGGCTATCAATTTCATCTTACATGACCTTAGGGTACATTTATTTAGAGAGCAGGTACTGTAACATGATAGCAACTGCTATCATGTATTACACCTCACACTTCTATTTAGACTGGTACAATTTGGGCTCTTGGATTGCCCCCTCCCCAGTAAGCCCTTTGAGTGACCTCTTCCATCCTTGCCAATCCCCTCTCTGGTTGACCAAACCAAATTCCTTTCACAGCACACCTTCATGACACCTGCACACTGGTTGCCCATTAACTTGTGGGATTATATGGGCATATCTTGCCCCATCATTAAACTATCTCAAAACCGCTGGCCATGCCCCATTCCATAAATTGCTATATCAACCACCAGGTTGCCAAGGTGCACTCTGTGGCATCTTTCCTTCAAAATTATATGGTAGAAGGTTGTAAATTAAATAATAGAAAGTGCCTTGCAACCTAAATTAAATGGTAGAAGGTAAATTAAGGTAGGTGCCATGAAATCCGTTCATGTCAGGCAGCATTTGTTTAATATGTATTTTCATTTAGTTATCATTTCTGTGATTACTAAACGAAGTCTTTCCCACAGACTTGGAAGCCAGTGAATATCACGCCAGTGTTCAATCGATCCAATGTCTTTCTGCACTCAATCACTCTCAAGCCCATTAAGTAATCAAGAATCAGCACAGTTCAGTTACTCATGCCTTTTTTAATTCATTAATTAATTATCCAAACCCCCCGCCCAACCTTCCCTCTGGAGTATCCTTCCATCCACCTATGTAGGTAGGTATGTAGGTAGCTTTGTCAAAGTACCTTCTATAACAGACCCAAACTATTCTGCCCTCAGAAGTAATAGTTTCATACATGCCACCACTACACACACCCACTCAGTGCACTGCTAACCTCATCATCATCGTCATCTTCGTCTTCCTCCTCCTCCTCCTCTGCCACAATCCAGGCTGCCTGATAGTCTGACGTTCCCTTAGGAACCTTCTTCACTGCCTTAGGCTGCTTCAACACTTCAGAATTACCACAACAACAAACAGAAACAAACAAACAATAATGAAAGTGGTGCTCCTCATCCCAGCTGCACTCACTATGCTCCGCCTCCTCCAACTCCTGCTCCGTTGGCCACGTCTGCTCGCCATCCATCGGGTCGGGCACCACCTCACTCAGCAACGACTCCTGAAACCACACCCATAAGTTGTAATAAACCTTACTGTTGACATCCTATGTGAATTCAACCCTGGAAATGAAATATTCCAACTAATACACCAACAGACATTAGAAGTAGTGGCAGTAGGGTGCAAAGCTATCACTTGTTCCGCTGCATCTAATTGAACCATGAAGTGGGTCACTACCAAGTGTATACTACTTTAAACCAATAATATGCATGTGTGTCCTACGTCATATATATTATACAACATATCTATAGCATATAGTAACACGTGCCAGGGCAGTGAAATTTTAATACAGGGCAAATATCAGTGCATTTGAATCACTCAGTAAACTCCCTTCCTTAGCTTATTGAAAAAGTATAAGGATAAAATTGAATAAATTTGTAGGGAATAAGAAACAACAGTATGTGCTCACATACAACTATTATAAAAAATTGTTTTTATTAAGCTAGCTTGGCACATGAACTGAAACACGCCTCCGGTGAACGCTCCTTCCCTTCACCGCCTTACCTGCTTACTGGTGTCTGCAACTTCCAGCAGCCTATTGTCGTTTACGTCCATATCTCCCGGCTTCCTCTCAACACCTGGCTCAGCACACAACTCTATCTGGAGAAACAGGGTAGCCATGAGAGTGTGCTCAATTCAACTTGCACTCTATCCTTCTACCGAGCAGGACACAGATTGACAAGAGAGAGAGAGAGCTGAGACTTACCCGAGACATCTGAAATGTCCCTATTCCAGAGAAGTGAAGGAGAGAGTTCACAGATAATGGGCGTGACCTCACATATCCACTCACTACTAACGTGCCAAGATCCTCGTCGCACAACCGTCCATTTGGCATCATCTCGCCAGAAAGGCCATCCCCATTCAGGTGGGCGTGGCTACCAGAGAACGACACCTTCTCTACCAGCAAGTGGGAGTGTCTGTCTCTGGACACGACAGGAGAATGCTTGCCCTGGTGCAGTGCCCACAATACTGCCTTGGCTTGCTGCGAGCACAAACAAACACAAACACGCGCACATCCTGTTAAACCATACAGTTAAATCATTTTAAAAAATAATGAATGTAAACAAAAAACAACAAAAAACAACAACAACAAAAACAATATTCCAATTTTCTCTTATGAACTGTCTCTCACCTCTTCGTTATCAATTGGGAGGAGTTTCCCTCCAGACGGAAACCTAAACAAATGGAAATGCGCTCAGTAAAGTAAGAGTGATTAGTAAAATAAGAGCATAGTAGATTTCTCTTACCAACTATTACATACCTACCCTTCACCAGTAGAAATATAAGCTATGTGATTGCTCGATACCTTTAACTATCTTGTGTGTCCCCCTACCTGCCACTGTACACAGGACTAAGATCACAGCTAAAATATCCAGGACAGCCTTATTTATCTCTTTCACAGAAGAGAAGAGTGCCAAGCAAACTAAAGCTAAAGTGCACTGAAGATCTGCCAACACTTATATTGCTGCGTTCAACCACAAAATAACTGATGAAAAAAATCTCATTTTATTTTCATTAGATTGAAACTACGTAGCAGGGTTTTCTACCCAGCGAGGAAGGAAGTCAAAATCATTGTGAATTTTGGGGGCATGTTGCGAGGTCACTTGTGAAAAAAATAAATAAAATAAAATAAAATAAACAACTAATAATAATAATGACAATGATAAAGATTCGACAAGTTGTACAATGATAACCATAACTACAGAACTACATAAAGTATTAACGAGGATCATGAACACAGAGATGCAGAGTAATAGGTCAACTCCACCAATTCATGAACTTGTTGGGAACGAGTGTTCACAGATCTCAAACAGTCCTCACTCTCCAGCTCCTTCTGTCTCTGTGCACTCGACCTTTTAGCTTAATTGCTATACTGGGAGGGAGAGAAGGAGGGGAAAACACGTGTCAACACTAAGTTATGTGTTCATTTAGAATGTAGCCATGGGCACTTGATGAACTTGATGAGTGTTTATAGTTTGTGTGTCCAAAGCTGAAGAATGTAATGAGATCCATAGCTAATGAACTGCTCCTTCTCTTCCCCCCCCCCCCCCCCCCCCCACCAACACACAAGATGAGTTAACCAAGCCTACAGAAGCAACTCCCCTCACTCTTCATCAACCCAAGAAAAAAATACAACAGTGAAGACCTAATCACCTTTAATAAAAAATAAATACATTTACATTTCGTTCCCGCCCTCAATTATCCCTCCACCCACCCACCACAACAACCACTAATTAATATGCACAGATAGTGAGAGATCACAATGGTTTTACCCGCTCCCTGCTACTTCACCTTGACTCCATTGATTTCTGCACAGACTTCTTGACAGCAGTGAGGGCCTTGCCAGAATACTCCCTTGCACCCTGAAGAAAGTACCCATAACAATATTCATAGATACACCATTCACATCTACGGAGAGCGGCAAAGAATCCCAACTCCAATTTCACACCTTTTAAACTTGAATAGTAGCACAGTACATATAAAATGGCATAGCCACACCCTCTCCTTAGTACTTTTAGGATGCATCCAGAAAACTAATCTAGCAAGAGGCAAACACAACGGTACTTGTAATCTGAACCTCTCTCTCACGTCCACAGTACCAATACATATTAAAGAATAACTCCACTAATAATAATAATAATAACAATATAATACTGATTATTATTATTATTATTATTATTATTATTATTAGCAGAGAGAAAGTCATGCAGAGTGACATGTGTTCAGCTATTGTACACTTACTACTCACTGAAATTTACAAATACTACAATCTGTCATAAATAATCAATGGAGAAAGCAAAGGTTGGGGGGAGGGGGAGGGGAAACTGCTTGTTAATCCCATAACTATCACAAAGACATCAGACAGCAAACGTTAGGGAGACATCTAAAGAATACACAAACGCACAAACTAAGGCTTTTATTTAAGTGTATCAATAATTAAAACATGCTATGTGCACACAAACCACATCCACATACCCCAACCTAACAATGAAGAAGCCATGAAAGTGTTCACACCATTCCTAAGCCAAGATTCGGCACACAGAGGAACAACGTGGCATGTGTAGCTGAATACTAACTACTGCCAACTTTTACTGAAGCTTCAACTCTTGAACTGCTTGGATACTAGAACATCAAAGGAACCAAGTACTAGTTATAGACATCAATATTAAATCAAGAAGGGACGTATTCCATTCTTAATAGCATGGCGCGCACATTGCCCATTAAAAATGTATGGGGAAAATTGCTGTTCAATTGAAATCACACAGGGAAAGTGAAATAGCATGTAACTAAGTGAAATAATAGCACGGGCAGCTCTAGCCTTGGAAACGTACAGTTCGAGTAGTTTCTAGTTGGAGACTATGTCATTCTTTAGCACAGAAGCTCTACCCGTATTAGACAGAATTATTTCAGCAGATTAGGAGGAGCTATCGGTTGAAAGTGAAGGTCCAGAGGAAGCTAATCCTGAAATACATAGAGATAGTGAGTGAACGATGAAGTGTAGCTACAGTGCAAATGATTTTTTTTTAGAAAAGCTGGCCTACTATTAGCGAGTGATAGCACGGGTAACCTGTGCTATTAGAGATCAATAGCATTCGTAAAGTGACTGAAAAAGCACGAGGCAAAGCAGAGTGCTATTTAAATGCTTTACGAGTGCTATTAATCCTGAATATAGCACGGTGCTATTACTCATATATACAAAAAAAAAATTTTTTTTTTTTTTAATAAAATAAAACAAAATAATAATAATAAAATAAAAAAACAAACAAAAAACAACAACTACATTTAGGAAAAACTACTCATCTACTAAAGCTAAATTAAAATAAAACAAATAACAACAAGAGAGCTGCAAGTTTGAGGGCAAGCTAACTGGAGAGTAATCACTGCCATGAGTCACAAGGCAAGACATAAATTCAACATTAGCTCTACACTTGACGGTTAATCTGTTCGCTTGGAAAGTGAATGCTAGAATTCCAGTATCACAATATGTACGCATCACATACACACACACGTTAGCACTCCCGTGACATTATACTTGTGACATGATATTACTACATCTTCGCATATTCCACTTAAATAATAGACTATGCAAGGCAACACCCAGTCTTTGTTGTTAGTTATACTTTGCCAGCAACACAGTATGACCCTTGCCAATCAGAACCTCATTAATCCAAAACCTAGTTAACCTCCACAGTTTGGGCATGCCATTTCTATGCTGTAACTAATAAAATACAGCATACCTGACCGCATGGCAGCATTATAGGTGTTATATTTCGCCTGTTCATTCTTACCAGCTGTCATCCAGTGAAAACAGTTAGGTAAGTGAGATTAGAGGGCTATGCACAAATTACAACGCAAGCAATACATAATAATGTATATGCGTTGAAAATAAATAACACTCAATTACTCCAACCCAAATATTTCAGTCATCTAAACACTCTCTTGGTCCCAGTGAGGGTTTACAACCTTAGCACTGAGACTTTCAATGAACCCTATTATGCAACCTACTGAGCATGCTCTATTATTAACACTTTATAACAAAAACCAAACAAAGGCCTTACAATCGCTGCATGTATCACACTCTTCAAGTTGGAGTAACCACGTCCCATTACAAACTCTATTCAAGTTTCTCATTCTAGAATACAAGATAGTGGACAATTCTAAGAAAAGGGCTATATTAGGTTACTGACTGGCTCTAACTCACACACAAACAAACCCTATGAATGACCTCCTGTGTAAGCTCCTCCTGCACTAACACCTCCACTAAAATACCCATCACCTACTGATTAAAAATGACTCAAAACAATAAAGCTGTCTAGTCCATACTTCCAGTACAACATTTTCCCATTGCAAATTACTTTTGCTAAACCAATTAAAACCCACTAGACTGTCAACAAGTACATGCCACGCCCACTGGACTCTCATAAGGAGGGAAGGAGGGAAGGGGGCGAACAAGGCAGAATTAAGACTCAACTTTAATCACATGTCCTGTTGAACTCTATCAGACATCTGAAGTACAAGCCCATCTAGGATACAGCCCACCATAAATATTTACACTGAGACAAACCACAGCCCAGAAGAGGCTTGGCTGCAGCTGCAATTAGTGTGGAGTGCTGTCTGTTAAATATGGTGTTAATCTAATATAGAGCTAAGAGGTATAGGATAGTAGCAGCTTTTACCTGTAGGACATGGCATGAGCTGGGAAGGCCCTGGGCAGAGCAGCATTCCAGTAGCCCAGAGTGGAAGGAGTCCAGAGTCTCTCCAGCTCTGTGGACAAAGAGAAGACTGTCTGCCACCTGCAAGGAGCAAGAAAGGAGGTGGTGGGGTGGGAGAAGTAAAGAAAAAGAATGATAGGGAGGGACGTGAGAAAAACAAAGTAATATGATGAAGAAGGGCACAGTGACCTAGCTAGCTATGGCTGGCTGGGGAATGGGAGGGCGCCCCTCCCCAATGACACACCCACCAAGGCTTACATTGATCTAAATTATGTAGCCATTTGTTCTAATTATATATGAACCAGAGAGGAAGGGGAGGTAGGGGGAAAACCGTAAACAAACAAACAAAAAATAAACAAACTAAAACCCAAACCCTTCAATGAAATATCATGTTAACTTAATCCCTGACATCTACTATAAAAACAATAACAGACCCTTACCACTTTTTAGTTAAACCAAGAAGGTCAATTGTTTTCTAGAACTGGCCCTAATAAGGAGGTGCGGTAATAGACTGCAGATGTGTCGCCACTTATTACCCAACACACGTGGGCTACAGACTAATTACAAACCCCACCTACCCAAGACATGGCCACCCCAGCAGTTTACCCCACCCCACCCCACCCCAAACTAACACCCGCTACTCCAAGGGGAAGGCTCCCCTGCCCCACCCAGTCTAAACCCAACCGTAGCTAGACTGAACACTTGTTCAGCAACGCCATGAACTTCTCTGATTAGTGGATATCTTTTAATTACTTTAGCCAGGGCTGAACCATGTCGTCACTACATGCGCATGTACATCGAGTTCAGCCAATAAGAATGGTTCGCGTGAGATACCAGACAACACCCTCCCCCACGGCTTACAGTTTCATCGCCAATTGTGGAATACTAGTTTCAAAATAGACTAAACACTAAACATGTTTTTTTTCTTAATGCCCAAAGAATCTATCCATGAATGCTTATGTACGAATGAATCACTACTTTTAACCCAAGGAAAAAAATGCTTACATAGGTGACGAGAAAAGTTGCAGCGAGTGTGACAGAGAAATGCATGGAAATCAGCTTGCACAATAACTACCACAATTCACTAATGAACTGATAGGGTTATAAAAGGAGAATGATATACATACATGATTGTTACTGGAGTGTTCACACCATCATCATGTGACTTTCACTTTGTAATACAGTGTTGCATTGCCACATGTCTCTGTGCCAATGCAATCATGTGATTAAAGGATGTGGCATTCTAGACAATGAAAAAAAGTTTAAAGAAAGGCAACTATTGACCTTGGCTGTGATGTGACTGCGGAAACAATAATAACAACAACAACAACAATAATAATAAGTTAAAATAGGGTCTTATATTCACTCTGCCTACAATATACTCTAAATTGCTACTTATTTTAGTAGTTTTGTGTAATAATTGAATTATGCTACTCTCCATGTCAAATGCTTACTACCTCTACAACTCTTGTCCTGAACTTACTAACACAAATGGAAGCGCGGAACTAAAACATGGAACAGAGAGGTGATCACACAGCAAACAAGGCCAATGTTCCACTACCATCCCTGGAAACGACATCACAAGACACGCCATTAACAAGCTACAATCTTCCACTTCTATAGAGACCTTCACACTCAATCACATTCTCAACTGAAGATCTCTTCCTCCCCCTCCTTTGCTTGACACTAGCATTCCTTGCTTCCCCCGATCCTTCTACTCCTACTGATTATTGAAACTCCCCCCCCCCCCTCACATGGTATGTCCACAAACAGATTGGGCGGTGCCATCTGCAATTATTAAGTCAATGACCACGCCCATCAAAGTCTTGGCAGTGTCTGCACAGCATATACGAAATAGCAACAACAATAATAATTTTAAAAGGCCCAATGAACAAACTACACATCAGCACACACTTATTCCATTTACTCCGGCACAAACTCCCCATCCAAGTCTGTGTCTCACACTCTCAGCAACACTCAAACAACACTACAGCTCACACATCGCCACTGCCAAGACCCAGCAAGTTGCCCTACAAGCACTACAGCATCATCACCATTCCTATTTTAAAAAATTAGCCTCTCTTTCCCAAACCTCCTCCTCTCCCTCCCTCCTCCGCTTTGCTGCACTCTTTATTGTTAATCTATTAATAATAACTTCTAAAAAAGTACCTCTGTAGCTACATAATGTCGGTACAAATTGAAGACCAAAAAAGGGACATTGGATCACATTTCTTTGTTCTGAACAAACAGAAGATTGGTGAGCTGAGGAATCCACCAGCCACTTACTGTAGCTGACTCTGTAAAGGTCATTAGTGGGGACTCAATGGCTGATCTTAATGGGATGTCAAACACACAAACTTAACGCAAGAAACACATGCATGCACACACACTTACCTCACACACACACATACTGCAGATGCACACACACACACACAATGATCTACACACACAGTACACAACACCCCATGCACATGCGCTAAACTATACAAAACCTCCAACAATATATCATAGAGAGCTAGGCTCATTTTTCTACTGTCTTTATAATAGGAAGATATATTAATCATTTTTAGTCTTTACATAGTAATATAAAATATATATAATATTACATTATTTGTACCATCCAATCAAATTGCTCAATTCGGGGTGATTATATTTCATACCCACCTCCTAGGAGGTGAATAAGTAAACCGTCCAATCAAAATTAGCTTTTATGCGTTTCCTATAGCCTAGAGTTATGGTACAAGTCGGTTGCACCACTCCGTTCGGTCGGTACAGGATTTATCCTCAGGTCTTCGGCCCTCGGCTGTGTAAACCCCTTACCAACCTTCACGTCGCGGTGTAACCAATACATATCAACCAACAATATTAATAATAAATTAGTGTCCCAATATTTAAGCCATACCCCCCTTTCTCACCTTTGCCAAGTCCAACATCTTGTAAAAGTCCCCTGCTGGAGGCAGTACGACAGTGTAGCGACTCTTGAGACTGGCGTTCACCAGAGTCACTGCCCCGCCCACATCCACAGAAACTGGAGGACAGTCACGCTCACAGGCACCACAGAGGACGCTCCATATCTCGGCCAGGTTCACACGTGGAGAGAGAGGGAGCACAACGACCAGCTGCGGTGGGCCACTCCCATGGGAGAACTGCCGCTTCTTCTGCAGGACCTCCGCACGCTTCGATGCTCGCAACTGGTTTTGCTTTGGAGTAAATAATAATAGCAAAAATAAATTTAAAATCACACATACACTTTTTAGACAAGTATTAGAACTTCGTTCCAGACAATATACAACTAGCTTTTCACATTGTAATTAACACTTGGACCACTGTATTTAAAAGGTTTGTCCCCAATAAACTTCACTATAAGCTTCCAATCTTCTACTGACTAGCAAAATGTATTCAAGTAGGTGTGTGTCCCCACACAAATCATGGATCCTTGTACTCATGAAACAAATTTCATGCTCTAAATTCACTCGCTAATCCTTAACATATACCAGAGTTACTTTTTTTGTTGTTGTTGTTTTGTATGTGCAATGTAAACGGTATTGACATAAGCTATATTATTTACACTAACCTGGTTCCTCCTGTCAGCCTTTCTCATTTCTTTTGTACTCCTATTTCTAGAAGCCTTAAGGGAAACTCGACCTAAATCAACAATACATGATAAAAACACTCAGTGCTATTAATTCTATATTGATAATATTTTCACCTTTATGCACATTATTGACTTCTCCTTTTGTTTTGTGCTTTCCATTTTTGTGAGCCTTATTTTTCTGCTTCAAAGGTCCACTGCGGTGCTTTGAATTCGCGGGCATGGTCACTCAAAGAATAAGCAAAAGCCAGCCATTCACCACGTGGCATACGCTTTCTTCTCTCTATCTATCGTATATCATAGTTGTAAAACTCCACCTACTTCTCAATAATAACATCCGCTTAAAGTAGGTGCGGTCTTTTCCCAATAAAGCGCCATAAGGACCTTCTTCCTTTTACAGGAGTTTGTCGCCATTCCCAAGTTCCGGGTTATCCAAATTTGTGACCCGGTTGGGAGTGATGTCATTTTCTTAGCGGCTTCATCAGTGGGTACATTTCTACTATGATCTACAACTCAACACGGAGCTGAAACTAGCTGGCTAGGGAAAAGCTCGAAGAACGCAACGCCATTTATCTATCACTCTTCCTTTGTTTTCCTCTTCGAAACGAATTATTTCTCGCACCGGACGACAAAAATAGACTCGACAAGGCGCTTAGCTCTAGCGACCGTGAAGATGAAAGGCAACGGTTTTGGGGAGAAAACTCGTTGCTTGAATGAGTGGTTCGTAGATTGGAACAGCTGCGAACAGATCATAGCATTGTACTCACTACTAAGCAAAGTTTCAGCCATTCAAGCCAGGTTCTTGTCGTTCGTCCTGGACCACTCACTAAAGAATGGCTGCGACTCCCAAGAATTGAGTAAACTGGAGAAGGAAGCCAACAGCATATGTGAGTGTTTGTGGTTGTGTAGTAATAGTGGAATTGAGGGTGCCATTTTGTTTTTCTTGTGTGTAGTACAGAATGTATAGTGTAAGAGTTAGAAAGATATTGGTTAGCTTTGAGGGAGGGAGGAGTAGCATTAGTGGCTGTTAGAATGAGTAATAGTCCCTTATACAGCTCAATGTGGTTGATTGCAGGGAGGCCACCTAGAATCACATGATGCCTTTGGAATGGAAACTGGCAGTATAAATATACACTTTTTTTTACACAAATTTCTAACTGGCCTGACTTGCTATCCTTTAATCTATGTTTCCTACAGCTTTCCTGAAGTCCATATACAATTATTCTGACGAGGAGGCTCTATCACTCCTTCTGTCTCACCTGCCTCTCCTTAACCCAGGCAATGGTGAGGCTCGAGCTGAGTACCGCAGCCTCATCCCCAAGGTGATGGGCTGCTCAAATGAGGAGCCAGACTATCGGGACAAATGCCGGCAGCTGCTTTCTCTGGCCTTGGTCCATCCTGCCTTTCTCCAGGAGGACAGGGAGTATCTCACCTTCTGGTTGTCTCAGCTCGATGCCAAGTACAAGAACATGGTGACAATGAGTGATAAAAGCTCTCGCGGCCCGTCACCACTCACAGTGCCCCACCATGGCTCTTCATCATCACAGCAACAGGCCCAGCCCCCAGCTCTCCCCCCTCGGATCCACCAGGCCAACACTGTGGACGATACCTTGTACGGGGGCCGCATATACATCGAGACTCCACACACCCTCGATCAGACTCCTCTCCAGTCGGATCCTGATGATGAGGAAGTACAGAGAAGTGCACCCAAGGAGAAGAACCAATCAAGCATCAGTCGCAGTGGTTCGAAAGAAGAACAATCCCCTACTGGAGGAAACTATTCTTTAGACCCAGGGATGAAAGGTTAGGAGGGTGTGGCACACATGTGGTGATCATGTACATGTGTTATTTATCGGTGTATAAATGTGTGTGTTTTCCTATTACATGTTGTTGTTTTTTCTTCACATTTTGCATACCACATGTGAGGTGTGTGTGTGTGTGTGTGTGTGTGAGCAGTGTTGTGTGTGAGCAGTGTTGTGTGTAGTCTTGGCTAGTTATGTCTATGTGGGGCGTGTTTGGTGTGGCTGCAAAGAGTGTCCTATATTTCTCATTTATGCTTGTTTTCATCTCTTGGTGTTGGATACAAGCAACCACACATCCAGGACTAGATGTGGGGCACCAGAATGGAATGGTAGCGCATACACTAGTGCACAGGTGTAATCGAATAGAGCATGTGTATCCCTTTGTGTGAAAGTTGCCTAATAGACGAGCCTAAGGAGATCGTATTTGGATCCTCAAAGGCCTCAGTTTGGGCACAAACAAGACGGCCTTGATACGAGTTTAGCAAGCAGTGACTATAAGAAGCGCAGAGTAATGAGATAGGATAATGACTCCATTTATCTTTATGGTCAGTGCCTTGGCTAATTATGGAGTCATTGGATAGTGAGGTTTCAGAGGGCGACGGTTCCCAGACTGTGTTGCTGTCTGCTTGGTATTACTTTGTGGTGATTCCGTCCATCTCTAGGCAATATTGCCGACTGCTGGATTTGCTTTAACTTTGCAGCGTGTAGAAAAACATGGCGTGGAGAGACCCTGTTGTTTGTCTTCCTGAGTGTGTGGGTAGGATTCAGTTCTCAAGCCTTAGTTGCTGTTTTTCTCACTCTCTTTTTATTTATTTTATTTTTCTTCTTTAGTGTGTGTGTTTTCCTAAGCCATTTGTTGTGGTGCCAGTTTGGGACTTAATGAAGTCATAACAGATTAGGCTCGAGCTTGGAATATGGTGGTGGATGCATTGGAGTTCTTGGCTGCCCCAAGACGAGGCAACTCTGAGTGTTTAGACTGGATGCCACAGTGGCAGTCAGGGTGGAGCAATGGTTTCCATTTAGAGGGTGGGGTATGTTGGGTTGGTTTGGTTAGTGGTGTCCCACTTTTCCATAATTAATTGTGTCCTTCCAGGAAACCAGGAAAACTTGATGGGAAGAGAGAGAGAGAGAGGGGGGGGGGTGGAAGTGGTATTTTTTCCAGAGTTTTGAAGTGGTATTTTTTCCAGAGTTTTGATTCATCACTTAATTAAATACTATGTAATTTAGCGATTTATTTTAAAAATAAGTATATACTTCAGATGAAAATAGTTGCGTGGTATCAGGGTGTGAATTGTGTTGTTTGTTGCGGTATTTATTCTCTCTCTTCCTCTCTTGTCACAGACGTACCAATGTGGCTGAAGAGCCTTCGTCTCCACAAATATCAGGCTCTGTTTGACGGCTGCACGTACGAGCAGATGCTGGATATCGATGAGAGCTACTTGGAAGAGAAGGTACGTCAAGTTTACACATTAAAAAAAAAAAACAACATTAAAAATGGGGGGACCTTTGAAGTGGGGTTTTGAAGGTGTGCCCGCCTATGGAACTTGGTCAGGTGGCTTAAGCCACTTGTGAATTCTTGAACTAAGCTTTCAGGATAGACTCTAACGGTCTGGGTGTTTGTGTGTGTGCATGCCAGTGGTTGTGGTGTGCTGAAATATGGTTTTCTTCTGTTAATGTTTTCGTATGTGTTTGTTAACATACTTTTTGTCCTCTTTTTTTTTCCCTTCCATCTTTGTTAATGTTGTACAGAATGTGACCAAAGGAGCTCGCACCAAGCTTACTCTGTGCATTCGCAAGTTAGCTCGTCGCCCCGAGACACTAGCAGAAATTGATCAGGTTAGTGGAACATCATGATTGGATGTGTGTTTGTTTTTGTGTCCACATAACTTAGGAAGAAAAGTACAAATGGGTCATTTTGTGTCATTTAGTATGTGACTTAAAATGAGTCCAACTTGTCTGATGGTAAATTGTTAAGAGATGTTAGTAAAATATATAATGTTAATATTATAATTTTACTGGCAGTTGACTACCTTCTAAGGCCTTCTTGCCTGTGTATGTGTTTTGGTGAGATAATTTTGCTGGCCTGGGACTGAATATCCATAGAAAATGTTTGCTTGCTACGAATTATGAAGAACCAATAGTTGAGGTTGAAGAGGGGATTTTCCTGTTTTCCTGGTTCTGTTGTATGGATTCCACTAAAGAAAGCTCCCGTAACCTTAGCTTCTAGTACAAGAGGAAGAGCCATTGATACTGCAGCTGTTGTTTTGTTTAGTACTTACCGTTTGTTGTTGTTGTTGGGTAGCTTGCATTTAATTGTAAAGTTTGAGGTTTGGGGAAGACAGTTTGAGCTGGCTTTGACCGAAGACACTTATAGTATGTCCAATGGAGCTGTTAGAGCATCTTGTACCTAGCTAGTGCACAAGTATCATTAAATAGAAGTATTGGATGTGTGGGCATTAGAATGAAGTGTGAGGGGAGGGCGGAGATTAATGTCAGGGAGGGAGAGACAAGTGAGCAAACGATATGTTTTCTGTTTCATTTATGTACTCTGTAGTCCAGCTGGAGTCGGTTTTCAAGTAATGGGTCATTTATATATGCTTGTGTATGTATGCGTGTAGCAATTGTTTGTAGTCATCTTGTATGACTGATTAGTTTGTGGTCTTTGCATTCATTATTTGTTTATTTGTTTATTTAGGACATGGAAAAGCATGGTCATTTGATCCAATGCTTCAACGAACTTCGACAAATGTTGCAGACTCCTATTAAGCCTTACAACCCGTCCCAAAGCCGAAAGGCGTGTGCCACTGCGGCTACCAACAAGAAAGCCTTCAAAGCTGGCATGGGGGCGGGGTCAGGGGATGAGGATGATCGCGCCCAGTCGCCTCAGCCACACTCCAGCTCCGACAACGGCTCCGATCTCGACGACTTGCTGGATAAAGAATTTCCTCCGGAAGACTTGCCCTCGCTTATCACGCGTGCTATTGGCAAAGGTAAGAGTTGACGTCCTGTTTCCATTTGAGAATTAATTGTGAAAATGAGGGAGAGGAGAGGAGGGTTACTGACAATATAGCAATTTGTACCTCTATTGTATTATTATTATTATTGAGGTAGTAGTGTTATTTAGGGAAAATTTTTTGTTAATTTAATTTTGTTGTTTTTATTTATGTTTACCTCTGCAGGGTTTAGTCAGTTGATGATGCACACGGACACCAATGAAGACAACCTAACACTGTTCATCAAACTTCTGGATAATGCATTGCAGCACGAGGTGAGAGAGACTAGGTGATAATTAGGCCTGAACCAATTATGCTGGCATAATTTTGGGCATAATAGGTGTGCCAAAGCATCGAGCATAATGCCAGCATAATAGGTGGTTTTTGAGGGTTTTTTTTTTTTTTTTTGAAATGCAAAGAATTAAATAAGTTGTCTAAGCTTGCATCGGTATATGAGAGTAGAGGCTCTGACACAGAGCACATGGTTACATTTAGACTCTGTGGTAGGTGGTGTCTACCAAGCAATATACTGATTCATAGTACATTTTCTTTGAACATCCAAGTTCACTATCATTATGACTCTAATTAATAATTCTCCATCGTTATTGGAGTATTTGATTGGGCATAACATGAGCATAATAGGTAAATTTGACAAGCATTTGGAGCAGAGCATAATAGGTGAAAAATGGAGCAGAATTGGCCCAGGCCTAGCGATAATTGGGCCTGATTGGTACAGGGCAAGGCCAGAGAGGGCGTAGCTGTGATGATGTAATGCTATTAGTGACAGCTTGCAGCACTTGTAAGAGATCTAATTGGCGTCCTTATGCCACCTATAATTTATTTTATTCAAGACTTCCCTAATGAGGGCTGGGCTGTTGTGGGTAAGCCATGAATATGATTAACTGAGGGTTGGAGGAGACTGGTTTATTACAGCTTCTAATGACTGAGCAGTCTACCTGTCTCTGGCAGGTCCACACGCCTAGCTCCGCTAACTGGCTTCAATGAAAGTGGATACGGACTATCAGATTAAACATTGGCGCAGATTTGAGCTCTGTATTCATTCCTAGAGTTCTGATCGAGTGGGTAGGGCCATTGGGCAATCATTCCTTTACTCATTCCAGAAACTCCTTGTGCAATTGTTGCCTTTTCACTTTGTAATCAAAGGACAGTGATGAGGTATTTGTAGTGGCTGAACCTGTTTACAGTGCATCTGGGCATCTGGGTGGTTCCTGACTCGGAATAGGAGACATGGTTTACATATATCGTGTGTGTGTGTGTGTGGTAGGTTTTCACTCTGGACCAAAAGAAGCTTTTCTTTGATTGGAAGCAGCAGAGTAGTCAGACTCTCCGTGTGATATCTTCCAAGAAGTCCAGTAGAAGTGGCAGACCGTAAGTATTGGTATCGTTGTAATTGTTGTTGTGTGTTCCAGGCGTGCCTGGTAAAAGCTGGAACACTCTTAAATCAACTTTTCTGTGAAAGCTTGTTTTAAAGGTTTTTGTAAAAGGGAAATGAAGTTAGGTGTGTGTGTGTGTGTGTGTGACAGTCTTCCTGAGAGATGACCCAGTGATAATTTTTTTATTTAATAGATGACTGCTAAAAATGATGTCATCCTTAGCAAATAATGTGTATGTGTGTGTGACTGTCTTCCTTGGGAGATGATGACTCCGTGAATTTGAATACTTAATACCTTGTTATGGTTTAAGGTTAAGTTAATTACTATTTAATCAATTTGTGTGTGCTCAGGTATGAGCGCTCCACTGCCTACACCATGCCGGCTACCCCTCGCTCTGCAATGGCTTCCGGCGGGTACAGCATGGGGGGCTCTGCCTCGGTCGGCATGATCTCTGGGGGGTCGGGAGGCACCCGTTCTAGGTCGCTGCGAGGCGGGGTGGTCATTCGCAATGGAAGTCCCCTTGCCAACTCCAAGGGAATGTCTCTGCCGGGTTCAGCTACAACTCGCACGAGTAGCACTCTACCGCGCATGAGTGCCAAGCAACTCCAGCAGCCCATCCCTCATGCCACTCCTTCCTTCCTCCGGCCAAACTCCGCCTTCATCCAGCCTAGCACAGCTACTGTGACTGCCAGCCAGCTCTTGAATCATCAAGGAGGTCAGGGATTCCAACCCCATGGTCTTCCCCCATCCATTCCTCCACCTCTGTCATCTACCTCCTCTTCCATCCTCAGCAAGTCCTCCAGTTTCATGCCTGCCAGTGGAGTCCCGCCTCCTCTTCCTCCTAGGACCTACGAAATGTCCGAGACTGATATGGACGATCTTTTGCAAAGAGTCACTGACCACGCCCTGCAAGATGGTAAGCTAAGCAGGACTGCATGCAGAAAATCAATCTAAGGGGACAAGAGCAACTTATTTTAGGAGATGCAATGAGAGGAGAATACAGGGACTGTTGGGTATAAGAGACACTTGTAGTGCTTAGAACCACGTACTAAACTACGCTGATTTCATGTAAATATAGTAGTAAAGGATTTCTAGGGAAGCGAAGGCTTTTCTAGGGGGGCAAGTGCCCCCTGAAAACAATTGTGGTAAAGATATCATCCCCTCCTTTGTCACCTCTGCTTTCAATAGATCTGGATTATGTTCCATGAATGGTACAGTTTGCAGCTGTTTTGGAAACCAGTCATTTCGATGGCGTGGGTTCAAATCCCACCGCTGCCACCTAATGTGGGGAAGTAGTACGGCACTCGAATTCCACTAGTCAGACTCACACAGTCAGTTTATTATCCGCTTGCACAAAGAGTTGTCAAATCTCATGCAGACTTCAAGATTAATGTGACTGACTGATAATGATGGCCTGCACCTGCCCTATATATTCTAACAGGTGCAGAGGCTCTAATGGAAGTGCCCAACAACAATGACACAAAACAACAACCGACAATTACATGTTTGACACAAACGCACATAGCTACTGTCTCTGCATGACATAAAATGAACAATTGGCAATCACGTTCCTGACACACAAACATGTCTCTAAGAGTTAGCCGTAAATCTCTCTATGTGGGAGGTGTCAGATCCTGCTGAGCCCTTCCCACAGTGCTAGATGACTGTAAGGTACAACGCCTTGTGTACTAGTGTTTGTGTTTGCATGTAGTGATATATCAGGTGCCCGGGTATCCCTAATTTGGAGCAGTTTGTTGGGTTGAAGTAGAGTCATAGTCAGTCTTACGCAGTATAAGGAGTTAGTGGATTTAGTGTGAATATTGTAGAAGCTATCAGGACTAGGGGGAGTGGCAAAGTAATTCCTAATATATTCTCCTGTACATGTACCTTTTTTCCTATGGTTAACTCTGGCATTGGTCATCTTATACTGTTGTCATGGTTACAATGTTGTCGCATATTGGCACTTTAAGTGGATAATATGTTAACTATTTTTATAAATGGTTTTAACTTTATTTGCAGACATGAGTGACAACTAGCTCCTGGTCAGCCTGTTCTCTTCTAGTTCGTCTCATCTTCTGTTCTACTTGTACATTTATATAACTTCTCCTTCATCGTTTCCCCCATAATATACCAAGTGGAAAAAGTGAAGGGGGGAAAAAAAATGAACGCTTCTTTTTGTGTGTGTCATTGTGCGGCTGGACCGATTCATACTCACAGATTCCTTGTGCAATATCACCTACCAATTCAAACTGTTGCAGTTTCACAACTGTTTTCTTGATTCTGATCAAAACTTCTTTTTTTTTTTTTCTTTTTTTTTTTCTTGCTCACATCAAATTGTCACATCTTATGCCCCCTCCTCTCCCATGTATTGCCAAGTGACAGTTGCCACTACGAGATCACATCACTGATGGTTCATTGTGTACTATGTATGTCTGTATATGTCCTAATCAAATTTTGAATTTGATTGAATAAAGTGTTTTAGAGGGTGTCCCTGTGTCAATTGAAATGGGTGAATTTTAATGTTTAAGCTCCTCTTTATATATATATATTATATATATATATATTTTTTTTTTTTTGTTGTTGTTGTTGTCAATTTGAGGGTGCATTATTTAGTGCACACTGAAGTCAAGTGATGGGTGGATGAAAGTTCAGGTATTTAGTCTTGGCTTTTTCCTACACACACACAACACTCATAATATGCTGATGATGGGAGAAGCTGTCTGCCACTTAAACTCAATATGTGTAGTGGCTGTGACAGCAGCTCAATATCTATCCTTCAAGCAAGAAGACAAGACATTACAATAATCTTAACCAATTGCACAATATTCTCAGTCCGCCATTGGTGCATGCATCTAGTTCTGCACAAAGTCACTGTGCAAAAAAAAAAAAAATCGTCCTTGTGATGAAATGGTGTACAGTAATTAAGAGGCAGCACTCTACAAATGATCTCTGCATGAAGTATTACTCCTTGTAGTCATCAGCCTTTGATGCAGCTGCGTGAATAGCTAGATCTCCAAACAGTCATTCCTGAAGGGTATCAGCTTGTTTGATTCTATTAAATCAGTGTGACAGAGTCTCCTATAATTTATATTAAATTAGTTTCAAATACACCTGGCATAAACTAAATCCTATGCTACTTTATATTCATCAAATAGAAGGCTATTTACAGTCAAAACCATCTTTCTCTTTCCCACCATCTAATTAATTTAACCCTTAGTGTAACCATAGTGTTCAGATTTTTAATAAACTTAATGAATAAATAAAACTCGCATTGAATACATGCATCACATTCTCTTTATAAAAATTTCACTAGTGAAAGCAGGGGTGACATGAATAAATAAACACACATGAACTTCTATTTTTGTGAGCACATGTGTATTCAAATACGGCGAGATTTGATATGGTCAAGGAACTCTTCTCTGGTTCTTGAATCGGCTCTGAAGGACCCAATCATGGAACTAGTCATGGTCCGACTGTTGGATTTGCTCACTCCTCTCATTGTCATGCACATGTGCCTGGACCACATAAAGGTGCGTGGATAGAAACGTTAATAATTCCAGTATTAATTTAACTGAATGTTTGGTAAAGGGTTTAGGGTTTAACACATTAGGTAAAGGGTTTTAGATCAGGTAAATCTTGTTGATTTGAACAAGGGGTGCAATGAAATTATTGTGCACATGTGTCAATGGTGAACCTGCCAAATGTGTGTGTGTGTGTGTGGTGTGTTTGCGTGTGTGATAGTTAGCTGCTGCCTATGGTAGCTGTGAACATCAAAAAAGAAAGATAAAGCACAGAACTTACGTAGCTTCCACAACCACTCCCACTCCTGATGGTTTGATGGCGGCCATGATGGCATCGGCAATTTCCCTCGTCAACCTTTCTTGAACTACACACAATAAACATCAATCAAACAATTTTGCCTATGCATGTGTGCATCCATTCTCACCTTGAAGTCTCCTACTGTACATTTCTACAATCCTACAAATGATATAATAACATCTTAGAAACCATAATATTATAGCTAAAAGCTAATTATAAAATGAAAAAATTGCCACTAACTGTTGTTGTTGCTTTCAACAATTTTTTTCCAACTCGTATGTTTTCCTGATTTTTCTAAGAGGTACTTGGATTAATCTCACTGGTGTGCTATATCCCGAATACCACTGTTATATATATAATATATATAATATAATTATAATACTTATTACATGAGTCAGAGTGTGATATGGTGAAAAGAAAAGAGGAAGGTAGCTGTAAAAACCAGGAAAAGTGACAAGTTTGGCCAGTTGCTATAACTACAAGGGTAATGAGCTTGCGCAGTACAGCGTGAAATAACAACCGTGAAATATTGTGTAGCCCACTGAATTGGGTTAGAGCAGCCCGCTAAAATATCAGCTGGGGGTATGGGTAATCCCTACAACCAACTCTACACACTGTGAGCTACCAGTCCTAGTACTAACTACAGCAGTGAAGATACCAATAAACCACTTATTACAATAGTCAGAGTGATATGGCTAGATATTTCACTCTCAGGCGGCTTTATTTTCACTCAACTCTGGCTCGTGAAAATAAATTAGCCTGCTCGTGAAATATTTCGCCATATCACACTCTGACTCATGTAATAAGTATTATATATATGCTCATTTCATGGCCAGTGAAAGGGCTCAATTTCTACATGCATAGCAGTTACACACATGGTAAAAGGTCATCAAAAATACAAGCATCCCCATTGGGTAAGGTATCTGAACCAAGTAAGGCATTATCATACCACCACAACATTTTGAGGCCAGTACAGTCTAGTTTGCTTTCTTTCTTGTGTTTTCCTGTTTAAGACTGTGCATGCACTCCACTAGCAAAGTTAAATATTTATATTGGTACCAATAGAAAAATCGTAAGAATTGCTATCACACTTCAACAGACTAATCTGACCTGGCTACTTTACTGAGGCCGAGTATCTTGCCCGTGGGTAGATAGCCGACACACACACGACCATAGAAGGGCACAAGGTGATGCTCGCAGAGAGAGAACAACTCAATGTCCTTCACTACCACCATTTCATCGTGACTCTCATCGAACACGCCTTCCTGGACCACACCTACACACATATAAACAAACACTTCAAAGCCTTTTGACCTTGAGAGGTCTTTGACAGTTGTATTGAAAGTAAAATAAATAATATATCTTTGTTTAACCAGTAGAAAATGAGCCTACTCTATATAATATTATGGCATAGCAAGAAGAAGGGTTTGTGTGCATTACTATTGAAGGCATGGTGCCTGTTTGGTTTGATCAACTGTGACAATACTAGGTATCAGCTTCTTGTTGTGAAATCGTACTACCACTAAACTTACTATCTTAACAGTTTGACTAATAATTTCTTTATATTGTATGTTATTAATTGGTGTGTTCAGAGAGACGTACTACGGCGTCTTTAACAATGTATGACATACTTCCGTGAATTCTTAGACACCATCTTGATCAATTAATACATGTAACAATTTTTCATACAGCTCTTTCATTATGTGTTGAATCACTCGTGGTGGAAGCATTTCTGGCATATACTGAGTCAAAAACAACGTCTTGGTAGGAAAGGGTTGACAACTCAACCACCGGGCTTGATACAGAGGGGGGGGGGGGGGGGGAGGGGGGTGGCCCTGGAATCCCCCCCCCCAAGAAATCTGAAGTTTTAATTATAATTATAAATGGTAACTCAGAGCCAAATTTTTTTTTTTTATTATTAAAAAATGTAAACCAAAGCATGTGCAATTCTTCTACTTTTGTTGTTTGAAAATCTCTAAAACTTCACCAAAGTTTACAGCCGAAAGTTCAGGGCCTCAATGGTAATTCTTACGAGCTGACGAAGGTTTTAGTCAGCGATACTGCTGCGTATACGGGTCTTAATGAGCTTCATATGTAGCTGGAAGATCTTTCAACTGATGCTGTTTCAAGGAAGGACAAGGAATGTGTTCAAAAGTTTAAATGTTTTTTTCTGAAAAAATCCCCATATACCTCTGAAGTTTAACAGTGGACAAAGCAGCTCATATTAGCATTACCCCTCCCCCCCCCCAAACTTGAGGACCCGCGCCCTCCCCTCTCTGTGGCCTATTTAGCCACACGCTATCCTAAGTAGGAATAAAAAAGTCCCCCACCCCAGAAAAAAATCCTGTATGAAGCCCTGACCACTCAATGTATCCCTTCCACTAGACGTGGCAATTGGGGGAGGGGGGAGGAGGGGGGGGGGGGGGGGGGGGGGTAAAACAACACGGGCAGTGCCAGTGATTGATTGCATCATAACCAAATCTGACTTTCTACACAATGTCAATATATACTTGCCTTGCAAGTTTTCCTCATAGCCTTTGGTAAAGTAGAGAAGAGCTTTAGCAGCTCTGTGGGGAGTCTTGGATAATGCCTCTCTGTCAGGGTCAGGGTCTCCAATTGCTTGAATGATACCGGAAAAGGCGTTTTCTAAGGAACTGAGAGTCCCTTCAGCTTCAGCTTTCTCTTCACTGTTACCCCAGGACACGTTGGCTCCCTCAGAGTCGTATCTAGATACTCTAACTGGCCTGGACGGCTTGGAAACACTCTTGTACGACGGATTAGGGCAGTCTCCCATTGTAAGAAGTGAGTCGAATTTGGTAATGGGTATCAATTGGTGGTAAAAAACAACAACACTACACCCGCAGTAATTGCAAATCACAGACCACCACAAAGTGACTAAATTATTCAACAATGAAAACATATAAGAGCTCAGACTGAGCGAGGTGTTTATTGGCGAGCGAGCGAAGCGAGCGAGCAACTCTAAGATGTAGTCTATGGAAATCCTGAATGCGTCGTCGTTTAAACGCTCGCGCATATATACGTCGTCGTTTAAACGCTCGCGCACATACGTGGTCGTTTAAACGCACGCGCACATACGTGGTCGCATATTATGCTTTTTTCTAATTTTCTCTCGTTACTCTAGCTAATGGTAGTGTAGCTAATCATATACCATTCAACTATCATTGGTAGAGCTACTCATTCAAGCGTTTCATAGTCATGAATATCACTAGATAATGGAGCAGTCCACAGTGTGGTACTGATGTGGAGATCTTCACATTTGCCCACTTGCTGCAGATTGACATTCAGTCATATTCACGACTCAACACTACCTGGCAGAGGTACTCTCCCACTCTCAGGATTGAAGACACCATAAATATGATGCCAGGAGAAGACAGCAACATGGCTTTATACATCAAGCACATCCCATCTCATTTTCAGGTCGTGCAATCTGTCCTCTAATTTTAGGGTACTATCTCTATGCCAATTAGCTATGGCCAGCTTCCAGTATTATGCGTCTGTAAAACTGAATTACTGTCATGCTTAGCATGTGGACACTTCAGAGTATCCCCCATCCCCATTTCCCCCTTTACACGTTTCCCCCCTTTACATGTTTCCCCTTTACACGGTTCCCCTTTACATGTTTCCCCTTTACACGTTTCCCCCCTTTTCCCCTTTTCTGTACTTTACACATTATTTTGTTATCATTGTTACTTTATCATGAGGAGTACCATTCTTTACCCTTTACCAATCATCATTTCCCCCTTTACATGTCATTACATATTCTACTACTAATAATGAGATGTGAATTCAGATTTGGCAACCTGCAGGAAGAAAACCAATGCAAATTCAAATCAAACGACCCCAATGCAATTGAAAGTGTCAACATTTCCCCAGAACTTCGCTCGCTCGCCCAACCAATGCTACACGAGCATTTTCTAGTAGAGAAGCAGGCAGAGAATCCCGAGTGTTCGCGACCCAGCCTCTTCGCGCCAAACTGCCGCGCGACTAAGCCACGCCTCCCCATAGATTTTTAGACAATGTTATTGCAGCGCGGGCGTTGCATCTTTTTATGTTTTGGCGTAGCTACAAAGGATTGCTGAAGAGGCTGGTGTCGCGGTACGGTTTAGCCGCTGTTACTGCAATGAAGCGGGGTGCACTGAGCTTTTGGATCTCTGTGAGTATGCTGGCAACGTTCGCCTCGTCGCAAAGGGTGCCGGTAAGTCTGGGGCGACCATGTAGCAGCTGAGGAAGTACTTAGCTAGGTGTTGTGCTCTTCTGCTGTATCATGGCTGTATCAACTGCGCACAGACAATTTGTGAGGTTTAGATACCAAGTCAGAAAGACCAAGAAGCTGTTAGATAATATGACCAATTTTTTAGGCTCTTATTTCTTAAAGCTAACACTGTCCCTTCAGGGAGACAACGTCAGATAGAGAAGTCAATATTTGTTGGCAGAGAACTACTACTACTACTACTACTACTACTACTACTACTACATACACACATACACACACACACACATACACACAGGTAGTAAGCCATTAATCACATAATATTATTGTATGTGTAATAGCATCGTTTCAAGACTATGACCAGCCAGAAGGTCAAGTCTATAGTTGGTTGCAATGAAATAGACTCCCTAAGGAACTACGATTTCCCTGCCATCCTCAAAGAGAGAGTCCCGGATACAGAGAGCCATGCGAAAGTGAAGGAGGTATCATTCCTGCACATGCATTATATGTATCTTATGAGGAGTAGTCAGTAGTCAGGTAGTTTCAAAAGGAGGGAGGAAGAGAGGGAAATGGGGTAAAGTTTGGAGACCGAAAAGAAATCTTTTTATCTGGGGTATCACTGAACGAATCCACTCTTTTTTTTTCTTTTTTTTTTTTTTGCAGGACACACACATACACACACATGTGCACACAAAGACATTTACACAATATAAACGATGTTCTCCTTTCGGAGACTATCTTTCAATAATGAACTATATCTAATTTTATCTCTAGTACATCTTGTCTCGACTGGGTCAACTGGACCAATCTCGATGGAACATAACAGAGCACTCGTTTGAGCAGTCCACGGTGATCGGTAAGAAGAGGTTCACAAACATTGTTGCCACCCTTGACCCTGCAGTTAACAGACGTCTTGCACTGGTGGCTCACTACGACTCCAAGATACTCCGAAACCAAGTGTTTCTAGGGGCAACAGACTCCGCCCTTCCTGTTGCTCTGCTGCTGAATGTTGCTCTGGCTCTTGATGACAAGCTAAAGGATAGAAAGGTTGGCCACAGGAGGTTATATGTATAGGCTACATCATGAGGTGGAGGTTGGTACGGGATTTACATGATTGAGGGCCAAAAGCTCAAGATAGTGTAAGTCATGGCTCTAGGCTATAGAAATTGCATGGCAACATAATGGATACGTTTGATACATATTTAGGTGCTAGACCTTGGGATAATAATATTCACCTCCTAGGAGGTGGGTTATATTTCGTCACAAATTGAACAATCTGATTGGACGGTTTGAACGAACCATGGTACAAATACATGTGTAATGCATACATTTTAATATTATGAGCAGCTCTGCCTAGCGATTCTGTCGAGTATCAAGATTGTTTGCTGGTTATATTTCATGTGGTTTACCTTGCAATTCATCCTTAGTCACTTCTCTAAATGTCCCGTAAGTGCTTTCTGTGATATGAGTAGTTGCAAGTGTTGTCCTCCATTTTAAGCATCTGCGACGTCACCAAGGCTCTTGCTGAATGTGCAAGTGTTGTTTTTTTTCTCTGTACCAAATTATATTCCATTTAAGCGTGAGTAGCATGAGTAGCATCTTATGTCACACTCAAAATTTAATTTTCTGAGGAAGTCTTATGAAGTGTTAATTTCCTCCCAACTTCAAGGATTCCAATTATTAGGTTGTGGTTGTTCTAATATTTAGTGGGTAAGTGGTAGTAGTGGTTATTATTTTGTTAACTTTCACTCCCCTGTGTTCTCTAAAATCATATTTAGCTGTCATGCATGTCAGACATTCATGTGATTGGAAGTACTGAAAAGGTTTAGCCTGAGCACCTTTGTGAAGTTTGTTCATTCGTTCATTCATTCATTCATACTTTCAATCATTCATACTGATATTGTCGACAATAGAAAGTGACACCAAGTCTCCTATACAAGCATCCAGGGAATTTTTGTTTATTATTTCAGCTACTCTTCTGCTTCTTTTTCTCCCATTTTGTGATTTGATGCCATATTTTCCAGTATACATACATACATACATACCTAACCAGCTCTGGATAAATCCTGCTGTGAACGATGTGGTAAAAATTCGGTTTGGGTCTTTAGCGTAAAAAAATAATGAAAATTCCTAAATTACTTCCGAAAGGTGATGAGATTATACAATTTACTAGAACTGGTAAAAACCATGGCCATGGTGAGGTGTTCAGAGACGATGATACCCAACTATCAACAGTTGTTATGTTATTTCCCCTCCTACTTTTGTGTAAATGTGTAATTTTTATTCTACTCACTAGCTGCTCTAAAATACAATTATTAGGTGTCATTTTTTTCTGCGTGTCTGTAGCTCACAGAAGTATCACTCCAGCTCATCTTCACTGACGGAGAGGAAGCATTCCAGAGATGGAGCAGCACGGACTCCCTGTACGGGGCTCGGCAGTTGGCAGCTGATATGAATGTGGAAGGAGGCTTACTGAGCGTGGGCGACAGATCAGGCATTGGAGCTTTGGAGGCGTTCATCCTGTTTGATTTGATTGGTTCGACCCAACCTTACCCAGCATTTCACGACCACTTTGAAGATACCACTAATATATTCCAAAGAATAGCTAGAGTTGGTAAGTATCATCACATTAAATTAGGGGGGGAAATAGCAATGAGGGGTTAATCACCTTTTGGATTTTGTGCTGAGGTTTTCCAGTTGATACTTTCTACTGCTGCTGCTCCTACGGTAATATTTTTGTTGTTAAAAGTTATCCTCTCTGGCTTAGTCGCTTTATCATGAGAGATTTACCTCATCTTGACCGTTTGCCAAAGTAACCTTGTAGCTTTGGTCATGTATTTTTTCGTAGCTTTTGGCAACGAGTGCATGTTCAATGCCCTTTGAAGTTTACCCACTAGGCAATCTTCATTATGTCTGCTTTGCTTCAGTGTATTTTAAGAGCTTGAAACTGGATATATAAATGGGTAGCATGTAATGAGAAGGAAGTTGATGACCCTTTACCCGTCACTCCTATCTCCTGAGAAATGAGCATAAAATCTCTCAGTTGTGTACTCATGACTTCTATTGTTTTAGTGTTCCTGAAATGTTTACCATAAGCTTTGAGTTAAATGCTCTTTCCGGATGTTAGCTACAGAACTAAGTTAAAAAAACCCTGCAACTTAGCTATATTTTAACCATGATCAAAGCCATGTTTAGGACAGTTGTACTCATGGATACATATTAATGCTGAAACTTATGCGCTAAAATAAATATAGTTGTTGAAATTTTGTCTCGCTGTTCAAGATACACAAATTGAGCTCGGGCGTGTCGGGTAATGGATGTCTGCAATTTGAAGGAAACACTTCCTGTCTCAGTACGCACATGGTATCTTCCCCTCACTTTCCTCATTAAGAATAAACAGCTAAATGTATACTAGTAGTGCACAACATTAGCATAGTGATGGCGAGAGAGCTAGCTCAGCAAGCATGGAAGTTATCTTGTTCCTTGCTTTTCCAGTTTCGAGTTTTTTTTTTCACTAGCCAATGAAGTTCCTGGAGTATCTGTTTCAGCGAGTGGTAACTTAAAAGTTGGGGGTGCTCGCCAATCAACAGTAGATGAGATGCCTGGAGCACTTAATATAAAGTGTTAAAAACCAAGAAGAAAACGGGTGCTTAACAAAGAGTCTACGGTATATTATTATACGCCCAACAAGTTCATTATGTGTGGGCTACTACATGTGCTATTTATTGACTGGGAAAGCTTATGTAGACCACACACTGACGGTTCTTGGAGGTGATAGATGGATGGTCTGGTATCATATGTAGTCTGTATAGTAATGATGATGAAGATCTGAAGGGCGTTTGAGGAAATTGATTTAGAAAGTTTGTATCATCTAAAGAACAAATACCACATTGTATGTGCCTGTGTGCTCATGTTGTTTGTGATTCTAAATTTGATATTTGGTGCGAGATTGATGGGTGGAGCCAGCTGAGGATGGAGCCTAAAGTTCCAGCTATTACAATGCAGTGCTCACTCTGTGATTAGTGTTGCACCAAGTAGCTACCAGTATCTGTCAACATACATCATTGTACAATCAGGTTTGCTTCTTTGCATCTAAATAATTGCAATGTATTGACACTGGGGGCTATGATAGCACATTGAGCAGTTTGTTAATTTTGATGATACTTTACCTTTTTTCCCCAGTGCCAGCTCAGAAATGTATTTCGGGTGATCTTTCAATCCTGTGAGTTGGTAAAGAAGAGTGCATTATTGGAGTGTTCCCAAGATCAACACTCTCCACAGCTGCATAATGTATAGTGGTACCATAAACACACCACTTCCATGCCAACATCAGGTGCAAGGACTCGCAGCTGATGAATGATCAACTACATTGCCCAATGTAGAGATTGAGGATGCCTATGATAAGTGAATTATCCCATATAAGTAACCACTTCTTTGCCATGTGTATAGTTTGTTCTAATAACTATTGGAACTATGATCACTCAGCATTCGTCACAGGATAGGAGGACCTTGTAAGAAGCCTTCCATCCACAGGTTTCTATTTTCTTTCGCTCATCTTTATCCCTAACTATTCATGATTTGCTGCCTGCCGTTCAGCATCTTGTGACATGTCTCAGCATTGCTTCTAGCACTAGGAAACTAGAGACAAACTCGAGCCAAGCACACTAGAATTTGTTAGTTGCTTATCATCAGTTGAATTTTCTTTAGAAAATTTTGGCTCGAAGGCCTTGAGCAATAAATAAGTGAAATATGGGATTTTACAGTATGTATGCATGTATGTGTGTATGTGTGCATAAGTAGGAGTGTAGGTGTTGAAAAAGATTTGGATGAGTGGTTGCCAATGGCTAGGTATCCAAATCGTTGATCTTCCGTTGTATCTGACCTTTCTTTCATGCTTCTCAAAAAATTTCTCTCACTATAGCGTCATTTGTCCTCCATTATATCCTTCTGTCTTTTTCCGAATTTATGGGTTATTGTATTTGTAAAGCTCTGGGGTAGATGTACTTACTTCACTTCAAGATATAAGTCAAGTAGGTGTTGTATCAGGCCAATTTCCCAGTGCAATAAGTTCATATGTTGTTTTATTGACTCATGACCATCCTCCACAGTTTGGTGGGCGTATCCACTGTTCATACCTGTGTTGGTTCTTGTTCCATGAAGCATAGCCTGTCTATTAACTTGATGTCCCTGATGTTTCACCAACACGCATTCTGTTGTCTTCAAAGAAATATTTGTTTGTTCTGCAGTTGTATAGCCTCAGACAATAGACAGATCAGTGCCAGAAATGGACATTGGCTAGATTAGTTACTGTCACATATACATCGGAGGCTTATCTTGCATCACTCAATTCCTCTTTTCTTTTTTCTAACTTCAAGAAAATGATGTATCAGCTTTAGTATACGAGTAGAGATAGATGGAAAGAAGCATGCATACCAGCTTGTGTATCTAGACTGGATTCTTACTGGCTTCTTTATGATGCTATGCACATGCTCAGATTAGGATGGTGGTAGTGCATTCCTTTATAGTAGGAAATGTGTAGGACTGAGTAAACAGCCGGACCCAAACCAGGGTACTGGTGGTGCAGCTGGACCCAAACCAGGGTACTGGTGGTGCAGCTGGACCCAAACCAGGGTACTTGGTGGGACAGCCAGACTCAAACCAGGGTACTTGGTGGGACAGCCAGACTCAAACCAGGGTACTGGTGGTGCAGCTGGACCCAAACCAGGGTACTGGTGGTGCAGCTGGACTCAAACCAGGGTACTTGGTGGTACAGCCAGACCCAAACCAGGGTACTTGGTGGTGCAGCCAGACCCAAACCAGGGTACTGGTGGTGCAGCTGGACCCAAACCAGGGTACTGGTGGTGCAGCTGGACCCAAACCAGGGTACTTGGTGGTGCAGCCAGACCCAAACCAGGGTACTTGGTGGTACAGCCAGACTCAAACCAGGGTACTTGGTGGGACAGCCAGACCCAAACCAGGGTACTTGGTGGGACAGCCAGACCCAAACCAGGGTACTTGGTGGTACAGCCAGACCCAAACCAAGGGTACTTGGTGGTACAGCCAGACCCAAACCAGGGTACTTGGTGGTACAGCCAGACCCAAACCAGGGTACTTGGTGGTGCAGCCAGACCCAAACCAGGGTACTTGGTGGTACAGCCAGACCCAAACCAGGGTACTTGGTGGTACAGCCAGACCCAAACCAGGGTACTTGTGGTACAGGCCCGGGACCCAAAACCCGGGTACTGGGGTACAGCCAACCAACCAGTGGTTACTGGTGGGGGACAGCCAGACCCAAAAACCAGGGTACTGGGTGGGACAGCCAACCCAAACCAGTGGTATTGTGGTAAAGCCAGACCCAAACCAAGGGTACTTGGTGTACAGCCAGACCAACCAGGGTAACTGGTGGTACAGCCAGACCCACAACAAGAGGTACTGGTGGTTACAGCAGACCCAAAACAGGGGGACTTGGTGTACAGCAGACCCAAACCAGGGTACTTGGTGGTTACAGCCAGACCCAAACAGGGTACTGGGGGCAGCAGACCCAAACCCAGGGTACTTGGTGGTACAGCCAGACACAAACCGGGTTTGGTGGTGCAGCCCGACCAAACCAGGTATTGGTGCGTACAGCCAGAGCCAAACCAGGGGGTACTTGAGTTGTACAGCCAGACCAACACCAGGGTACTGGTGTGCAGCTGGACCAAACACAGGGTACTTGGTGGTGCAAGCCGACCCAAACCAGGGTATGGGGTGAGTGGACCCAAACCAGGGTACTGGTGGTGCAGCTGGACCCAAACCAGGGTACTTGGTGGTGCAGCCAGACCCAAACCAGGGTACTTGGTGGTGCAGCTGGACCCAAACCAGGGTACTTGGTGGTGCAGCCAGACCCAAACCAGGGTACTTGGTGGTGCAGCTGGACCCAAACCAGGGTACTTGGTGGTGCAGCCAGACCCAAACCAGGGTACTTGGTGGTGCAGCCAACCCAAACCAGGGTACTGGTGGTGCAGCTGGACCCAAATCAGGGTACTTGGTGGTATAGTCGAATGCAGTATTCTTTGAAGTGATTTTATAATAGTTATTAAATTTTGCAAGCATTTCTGACAATTTCTTTATGATGCACTTATTAATACACACTTGCCATATACGTACATATAAAGCTCAGTATCTAGAAAAACAACAACAAAAAACAAAAAAAAACAACAAAAAAAACTCGATCTTGGTATATCTTTGAGTTGGTCTGTTTCAGAGCATAGATTGGGTACTGCTATGGCTGTATGGAATTCCTTTTGCTGTTCTCAATGTCTCATGGGTATGGTCTGGTGGGCTTCAAGATATTTTATCAAACTTTATCTTAAGTACAAGGAGTCTATTATTAGATTCTGACATTACTTCTACTATATGCTACAAATTGAGCAGATTTCGTACCATCAGCGTCCCGTCCCCTATCTATATTCTTATCTTGTGTCCAGGTGCATATAGCACGAAGATGGAAGCCATGATGGAAACTAAACATTATTATTGTGTGTACATACTAGTGGTGTACTTGAGCATAAAATGGCGAGCAAGCTAGCTTAGTTTTAAAGGGAGAGCTGACTATGAGCTACAGCCCTTGGCATAATTTCAATAGCTGTTGAAATTGAAATGTGCTAAATTGACATACACACTCAATGAAGACAGAGAGAAATAGTGCTGTTGGGTTTGCTATGCTTATATAAGTTCAGTCTTTTAAGTCTGCTTCAATAATAGCTTGCTTTCAAGATCTTCAACTCACTGTTCGGCAGATCCATTTCTTTATTTTATTTTATCAAGACGCCTTACCAACTTACATAATTAGTGGCACAGGCGAAAAGAGGAGTCACACGTACCATTTAAATAAACTAAATAAATAAACACCACAGAATCTTGATTGTGTAAATGTCTCTGTTTGCTCGCTCACCAATTGTAGTCTACTATGACATTAAATTTTGGGAGTTTGTCTTGAATGTACTAATTATTGACACCTCTCAAAGCTTAGAAGGTCCCTGTCTTCATGGTCCATTGGCAGGCAGACAGACAGACAGAGGATGGACAGACAAACAGACAGACGGAGAGACAGACAGAAGATGGACAGCGGGACAGACAGACATAAACAAACAGACAGACAGACAACCCGGGACTGATGGACAGACAGACACGATGCCTACAATTTCTCTATTTCTGTAGGCTAATTGATTACTGTTTGCTAATTCACCAATTCATATAAATGCCTAGGTATTTGTCAAACATGTGTATAGTTCATTTGCAAAGAATAGAAGAGAAAGAAGAGATAAAGACAAGTGGAGAAAAAGAGGAAGGAAGAATAGCCAGGAGAGACAGATCGAGAGCTGTTTGTCAGACATCAAACTCCATAGAGTAAAGGATGTGTATCGTGTCTTACAATATCCTTCAGTCACAGTTTTACATACCTTAAGGTAACATTTATTAACGGGTACGAATATTAGCGATTTGCCATTTTTCGCTAATATTGAAACCCGCTAACAATAAATGGATGAGGCTATATTGACGATCTTTTACCTAATTTGCTCGATAGGCTGCAAGTGAGTTTCCGTAGTGCAATTGTCGGAACAATTTAAACATATATGATATAATACAAGCTAACTAGGTAACAACATTTATTTCGCTACTGTCGTCTTCTTCTTCATTGGCATTAACTTCAATGGCTTCGTCGTCTTCATCGTCTTCTTCTTCATTGGCATTAACTTCAAGGGCTTCGTCGTCTTCATCGTCTTCTTCTTCGCTATCGTAGATATCTTTCAAAATAGCGGCAGTGGCATCTTCGAATCTGCCATCAATTGGCTCCTTGTAAGTTATTACTGATAATTTATGAAGCATGTGAAAAATTCTATGCATTATTACAGACCATAACCGCCAAAATTAATATCCGTCAAATGCACCATATCAGAAAATCGCCAAAATTAGTATCCGTCAATAAACGTTACCTTAAGGTACTCATTAACAAATCCTCAACCATGGACATGTGGTCAATGCCGTGAAGTGTGCAGGGGTTTTATATTTTATTTCTTAGAATCAATGTGGGCACATTGCTTTGATCTGAGTTATGTCATGTGTGCCACTAACATCATTCTTGTTTGCATACTTTTTTTTATAAAAATGTAAACAATCAGTAGTACCAGATGCGCCAAAGAATGCTACGTCTTTACTTGTGCCACACCCCTCACACGTACTTCGTACTGCTCCAGTGTCCTTGGCGATTGTTGTTCAAAGCTTGAACCGTATCTATTTCTATGGGCTCAGCTTCCTGGCTGCCCTGAAGAAGTTGGGCACTGGAAGAAGTTTGAGGATGAGGGAGTTCAGTTTGAAAGTGTAGGTGTGAATTCAATTTAGAATTCATCGGGGAAGTAGATTTACTGATGGATACAATTATCACCTTTTGTTTATATGTGTGCATTCTATGCTGTGCACTGTGTATGCCAACAGTTGTGGAAGTTTTGGCTGACATCTTATGAAACTTTTGGAGGCCATGTTAAAAGAAATTTGATGCACAAACAACAAGTTCTCGGTACAAAGTATCTGGGTGACCTGACCATTTCTTTATTAACCTTTAGACTCTGCATGTGTATACATACATGTGTGCGCATGTCCGTGTAAACGTTGTAGTGTGGATATCACAAGATGAAGCCCCAAGGGCTGTGTCCGTTGGAACACAGCCTCCAAGGGAGTAAGTATGTCTGGTGCATCCTGCTGCTATGGATACCATTCGAATGCCCGAGCAAAGAAAACATTAGGATTATCTGAATACACTGAATCAAAAAGAATAAAAATCATGGAGCAATAGAGATTGTAATGATCTCACTTGTTGACCATCAAAGTGAAATTATGTGTATTAAATACATATGTGTGTGTGTATATATATATCATACATACATATACGTATAATAATAATGATTTTTGAGGAACTTAGTCAATTGTGCTAAATATTGACATTGCAAGATGTTGAGAATAGAAATTTTAATAAATTGAAATTGAAATTGGTTGATATTTCCCTTACAACTGAAACTATACTACAGTACTACTACAAATAGTTAAGTGTGTGTGTGCACACGCAAATGTGTGGGGGGGGGGGGGGGGGGGGATGGTGTAGTGGTTTGTGTCCTTGGCTCAGGGCCTGAGGTCCCAGAGTTCAAGCCCCACTCAGGCAATTTTCCATCTAGTTTACCAGCCCCACCAGTCCACCCAGCTGTGATTGGGTACCTGGCATTTGCTGGGGTGCAAATTCGAGACCTTTTCTCATGAAACAACAATGGTCCAAGTGGGACCTGTTCTCCTGCGAGTTCGTAGCCTGGCTCCAGGAGCTTTGCTTGCACGGCTCACAGTGCCTGCTTAGTGCACAGGCATCCTGGCTCTGCCAGGTGCACATAACATCTAGCAGGTTGCAAGAGAATTTTTTCGTGTGTGGGGAGGGAAGGGGCAGATTAAAAACAGCACTCATTGCAATTTCCTAGGTATTTTTGGTATTTCCCCCCCTCAGTAATGATGGGTTTTACATAATGGTTGGCACAAAGTACTCCACTTGGTACCAATCTCCACATTATCCTATTCCTGTACTGGTTGGGCAAGCCTAGCACAATGCTGGTTGATGCAAGCTAGTTGACTACAGACATAGAATCCACAAATGAAGAATTTTTTAGGTAATATACATGTATATATATGTGACCGTCTACAGGAAAACCGGGCACAATGCGGCACCCTTCGAAAAAATTTTTTTTGCACTTACAGAATTGTCGGCGTCCAGATATTGAGCTCTCCAAGTTTTATCGTCGTAGCTTAAGTCGTTCCCACTATAATAGACCTAACCGTTCCCTTCCGTCAGCTTGAAACAATACATTTTTAAGAAATCGATAGATCTTTTCTCGATATTTACGCACGCCGCGTTATGCCCGGTTTTCCTGTAGACGGTCACATATATATATATATATATAATACTTATTACATGAGTCAGAATGTGATATGGCGAAATATTTCACGAGCAGGCTAATTTATTTTCACGAGCCAGAGGCGAGTGAAAATAAAGCCTGAGAGTGAAATATCTTGCCATAACACTCTGATAAGTGTAATAAGTGGTTTATTCCACACTAGATATCTTCACTACTGTAGTTGGCGAGCGAGCGAGACACTCTCAGGGTTAACGCAATCGAGATTTCGCTATATTTATTTATTTATTTATTTATTTATTTATCTGTTTATGGGGTACGTGAGACTTCTGTTTTAGCCCGCGCTTCTAATTACGTAAGTTAGGTAAAGTGTTCACAGTTCCAGTATTTTTCAATTAACTAGCGCGGAGAATCCTGCTGCCTTACGCAACTTTGTTTCAACCAAAAAGTTTATAGCTACTCTCTTCTTGAAACAATTGTAAAGTCTTTGTCAAGCTGCGCTTCTTTGCCACTGCTTTCGAAGTTTATTCAGGTAATTCTGTTATTGTTACTACAATGCATGGGTCCACTTCCTTAGTCTGGGATCAGAGACTTTAGATTCTCTGATGCTAACTGAGAATGGAAAGGGTTACACTGTGCACTACAGTTAGATGTAATTTCTGTCCTATTTTTCTGTAAAAAGAGTCTGCTCGCTTGCCATGCATTTGCGCTATTCAAGCGCACCACTAGTTAGTACTAGAGGAAGGGTAACTCACAGTCATAAAGTTGGTTGTAGGGGCTACCCACACCCCCAGCTGATATTTTAGCAGCAGCTCTAACCCTGTTGAGCAGGATAAAGAGCAGGGTACACCAGAGGAAGGTCGAGAAAATTGAAAAGTTTGGCCAGTTGCTATAACTACAGGGGTAATGAGCTTGCGCAGTATAGCGTGAAATATCGTGCTCACGGGTCATGTACCTAAAAATATCATTGTGAAGATATCTAGGGTGGAATAAATATATATATATATCATTTGATACAGGAAAATATCACGAATGTGTTGGCTTAGTATTTACATGAGTGCCGCAGGCATGAGTTTAAATACGGCCAATCAGACGAGTGATATTCTGCGGTATCCAATGATTTATTACGTACTGCTCATGCGTGAATGCCGTAGTAATGAGTTCCTCTTGTGAATGATTAAAATCCTACTGAGGTCCACATAGATGTTACATTATCATATTTTTAAAGACTCTCATCCACTATATTGTGAGATATTTTCATTTCACAGCATCTTCCTTAGAATAGTTCAAATAGGTTTCAATTCCCAAGACAGGCACGTATCCCATTGTTGTTTTAATTATCTTGTTTAGCAATGTCAACAGCTTAGATTCCTCTGAAGTTAATATTGTATATGTATATATACCAAATATTTTCCTATTTGCAGTGCACACATATAGATTCAGTCAGGCTTATATACTGAACATTTTGACTTTGTGCTGTTTTAAATTCTAATTATTTTTTTTGGACCCATAAAGTGATTCTGAGTGGTATTTATAAAATGAAATTCAGAGTACTCCTCGGTTACATCCCATAGTTGATAGGGAGTAATTACATTTTCTGTAAGTGCGTCCGACGGCTAGGTAGTTGCTGTACGTGTGAGGAATGTGACTGCTAGACTTGCATTATGTAAGCTAAGTCACTCAGTCATCTGTAGGAGTACCTGATAAACGTAACAGGCCATTACTGCTCAAACGGTTACGACACACGAACGCTCTCTTGCTAACTCCCACTCCCACTCCTTACCTTCTTGCTGCTTCCCGAATATCATTTTCATGTTATCGTACTTAATTAATTGAAAGCATTTTTTTTTTGTGTGTGTGTGTCTGTTAAAATCTATAGTATCTTCTTTGGTTAATTTGATGGGTTTAGTGAAGCATGACTAATGTATGGTCCAGTCAGACCTGGTGAACGCCAACAGGTGCCCTCAGGGTTTTTTTGTTTTTTTTACTGACCATTGTATTTAATACAATAATAACCATTTTAGGAAGAAATTTGTTTAAAAAGTTTTTGTTGGTATTATTATTTGTTGTTGTTTTTATTGTCATTTCTGTGGTACTTGCATGGCCATATTGCTGATAAAATATTGTCCAATTGTGTTATTGTTTGTTCGCTTCTTACTGAAACATTTATTCTTTCTTATCATTATTTTAAAGATAAATTAGGTCAGAGCAAACAATGTTTCAGGCAGCAAACGGTATCCTTGTGCCAGCTAGATTATTGTAATTGGCTTTTTTTCAATTGCTCCAATAGATAATTCCTATTAAACCAAGTTCAATCTTGGCAGCCTTGATGCATCCCATAATCCAAGTCTCCACGATTCCCTATGTTTATTCCAACTGCAAGTTCAGAGGGGAAACTCCTGTCTGCAGCTATGACTGCTCCACCTTCTGATGGTCAGAATTGGTGTTCGATAGCATCAATAGAAACCTAAAACAACATAAAACACTCAGAAATCGTGTCAGTGTGTCTGCACCCAATAGTACATGTGCGTAGGAGAAAGAAGAGAATGTGGGAGGGGGGGTGGGGAGAAATGTTACCATAGTAACAGTGGTTTGGGTGTGTTTAACATAATTCATCTTCAGATATCAACATTCACTGGAAGCTATTATTACTACTATATGTGATAGTATTTACTACTGGATATAAATCTGAAACAAAAGTTACCAATTTGGATGTAACTCCTGTAATTCACACACACACACACATACAAATACAAATGCATACACACACACAAATATCTGTTTTAACTCTAATCTCTTAGCTGTACTTGCTGGTCATATTTTGGTGTAAATAGAAAGAATATTATGTTAATTTTCGTGTCTGTGCAATGGACTTCCCTGAGTGTCTAGCTCAATGAGATTCCAGTGTCGTAGGACTGACTTGACATGTGTAATCAGTAAGTGGGTGTGTTCAAGCACTGCTCAAATGTCACGGTGAAGAAAACGTAGGCTGATCGATCCTCAGGATCAGGTTTGCATTCTTGTTGTTGTGTGTGGCCTGAGGGTCCAGTTTAGTAATGCTCAATGATATTCACAGGGAGCATTGGTTTTATGCATGCCTTCTCATAGTGTCTTGACCTGCTAATGAATCTCAACTCTCCGTGAAATATGATTGTGTAATCAGATTCTGCTCTGCTTGGTGTGTATTCATTGATCTTTTTCAAGCATGAATGAGCAACAGCTATGCTAACTTCACTTCACGCACTTTGTGAACAACTTCTTGTGACCTCAGTAGATAATAAGATGTAATGGCTCTCCAGTAGTTGATGCATTAATTACTTACTGTACCTGGACCATTTCCCAAACTCTAATTGATATTCTGAAGCCCCTTTTCTAAACACGCCCTTTTTTTTTTTCTTTTTAACTGGGTGCTGTGGAGGAGAGTACTCTAGCTCTGTCTTAATTGAATAACTACTGCTGCTCCATTTAGCAAGCTGTCACACGTTGATTCGTTGATGGGGTGAGAGTGGAGAGCCAATTTTCATGGACAAACATTATCACTCTTGTCATACCAGAGCACCTTGGCAACCTCACGGCCCACTCAGCGAGAGAGTGTGAAAAGGATTTTTTAAGTCCATTTGATCACTTTGATAATTAGAGCAACAGGAGGAAGTCTCAAGCCTGGTCAGAGTAGCCTTCTTAAATGAGACTAAACATGTCTTTTTATGGAATGACTGAAATATCAGACAAGTGCTGTCATAGTGGTACAGAGCTCTCCTCTTGCATGCAAACAAACAGATGGTAATGTGAAAGGGAAAAAAAACAACTAGAAAAAATAATGCAATGAATACACTTCTATAATTTGCTCGTCCAAACTTGGTCACTTACGTAAAGTTCAACTTTCCAATATTCTGTGCACACATCGGTGGTCTTGTTCAAACACATTCAATGCTGTGCTCTTCTACTTGAGACACTGACTGCTGTTGGTCCTTGAATGTTATACATTGTGTGTGTGTATGCACGCACACACAGTGTGGGGCGGTATCGGAAGTAAAAAAGAGCAATGAATTGTGTAACTCCAATAGAAGCCTTGCCAAACAAACTAATGAATTCCTGTGTTGCCACTTAAACTTGATCCCGTGACCAAGAACGGTATGGTGTATGAATTCTCTTTGGATTTCTCCACGACCTCTCACCTGTCCTTGAGCTCTATGTGGGAGAGAATGAATAGTGTGCCCAGGATGTGCAGGAGAAATGACCTTCTCACAGCCAGACATGCACCTGTCTGCTTGACTTGCTGCACGCTCACATTGTTATGTTAGTGCAGCAGGAAATTGATACGATTAAACAAGAACACAAGATGTAACATCAAACTTCCAAGTTTGCTGTATTATTTATCTCTGCACTTACAGGGTCTTGTTGGTACTGGCAACTTTTATTTTTTCCTTTTTCTTGTCCTTTGCTGTTGTGACATCATCCTTCAGGTATTCTTCCTCCATCTAGCAGGAAGTTTTGCCAAAGGTTGCATGGAAGGAAATGATATGTCCAAGACTTTTATATGTCATGAAGAGCAGCTCACTCATCATTTCCACTCTGTCATAGAAAATTATTTTTAGTAGAGCTTGATTATTAGTTTCTGTGTGTGTGTGTGTGTGTGTGTGTGTGTGTGTGTGTGTTGCTGAATGTTTTACAGAGAAGCGTCTCCATGATGCAGGTCACTTGGAAAACCATCCCAGACCTTATTTCTCCGCACAAACTGCATTTGGACTGTACGGAATAGAGGATGATCACATTCCTTTCAGGATGCTAAGTATGGCTTTCCACATGCATGTTACAGGGATGATACTGTGTTGCTTGCTGCATACTCAGTGAGAATAAATATGTACTTCTGTGTGTGTGTGTATGTACATGTATGCATGTGTGTGCATGTGATCAAAACTGTCACATTAAAAGGACAATCCTGGTTCTTTTCAATTAGCTCCTCATTAGTAAGGGGCAATAAGGCTGGATGCTATAATGTACATGTTCAGGCAAGTTTGTGAGTCAATGGTTCCTGGTATAAGCTGTCTCTTGAATTATTAACCCTCAGTGTGCATGCACAAGAGGTTATAGTACTCGGTTTGTCTGTCATCAAAAGGTAATCTCAAAGACGGTAGCCTATCAAGCATTGAAAGAGACATCAAACTATTGTGTAAGTCTCTTTTTTTCTTCTTTTTTTTTCCCCCTTGCATGTTTAGCTTCTCTTATGAAGACATCATTTATACAATTACTGCCTTCATTGCACGAGCTATATTGATACCTAATTAGGCGCAATATGTCTAATAAATTATTCTTTCAGTGATTAGGTAGTGTCTAGTAAGTGCTGAGGGTTTGCACATTTGGTACTTGATATTTATTATTATTATCATTACTGTTACTACTACTATTATTATTATTACCAGTATTGTTATTATACATATACAAGAAGTAAGAAAAATGTCTTATGCATGCATGCTGTGTGTGTGTATTGCTTGACCCTTGCCCCGTCCTCTCCGTGCATACGTGTGTGACTGTGTGTGTTTGTGCGCGTGTGTGTTCGATTTCTTATGTCTACATCACATACACTAAGAGATGTTTAGGTGTGGAGGCTTAAAGAAATATTGAGAGTATCTCATAGTTCCTAAATCATAAAAGTGTATAAATTTCATAGCAGTACACACCACTCGCACAATCTGACTTCAGCTACAGCCACTGCTGTGGCCTCCTCAGCCTCAAATCCTATTATGAGGGTCCACAGGGTAGTAATCAGGGCCTTTAATCTCTAGGGCTTGGCCAAGATGGAAGCCATATTGCCTAGAAGTTCTTTGTGCTAACGTAGTTTCGCCATGCCCAAAGGGAAGCATGTGGCACTATCTGGTGTATCACATATGTCTTATCTAACTTGGGGATCCAACCACTGTGCTACCATGGTAACCGAAGAGAGTCCAAGATGATTTTTTTTTAGCACTGGTGTTGTATTTCCCAAATCATTGTCTTACTATGAGCCAGTATGAAATGTATGAAGTGTTTATCTCTCTTGCCTTCTCCTGTGTGTATGTGTGTGTGTGTTTTGCAGGTGTTCCTATAGTTCATCTCATTACATATCCTTTCCCATCTGTGTGGCATAAAGTTGGAGACAATGCTAATGCCATCGACTGGACATTTGTTTCAAACTTTCGTAAAATTGTGATTGTTTTTCTACACGAGTATTTTCACCTCAGATGATTGATTGTTAGAGATCACATTTTCTAGGACAATATCATTGTTGATGAAATTTAAACATGCATCTTGTAGCAGGCTTTTGATGTCATTTGTAAGTAATGGAAAATGTTGAACTACAGGCATTCTCCAATTGCGTGCTGTTGCCTTGGAGAGTTAGTGAGGAAATTGCAATGTGCCTAGTTTGTGGATAGGAATGGAAAAGTTGCAATACTAATTTTAGTTGTGGAAAGGGACATCCCAATTAGAAGGGGACATTTATTAATGGTTCATGGAAGTGTGTGCAGAAGTAGTTTTAAAAATTAGTGCATGATATAATCTTTGCATTATTTGTGTGTGTGAATTGTGATGGGGTAATCCCACGCGTCAACTACAACTGTTGCCTATTGTGTGCTCGCTGGAAGTGCCAATAGTTGTTGCCAAGAAACTCCTTATTCTGAGTTTGGACTCCAAACACAACAAAAGCCAGAGGCTGCTGTGGGTAGACATGCTACGTGGATCAATCACTTGAATCATGCAGGCTTTGATTCCCCCACCTTAGGCCTTTGTTTAGTGTACAGTCAACCAGGTATGCAGTGGGAGTTACTGAAGTTACGACTTGTCTACCCATACCACTGTACACCTCCTCCTCCCACCCTTTCCCTTCAATAAAAATTTTGTTCTTCATTCTGATACAAAAGTGCCAAAAAAATTAAATTACATCTTGCAAAAATTTTTAAAATTTTCAAAATAAATTTCTTTTTCTTTAAAAAATGTTTTCCATGAGTGGCAGGCCAGCTGCCTGGAAAAAAGTTTGCGCCTGCGCAAATGATACATTGATACTTGTTAGCTTAATGTGGGGAAGGAAGGAGGGAGAAGAAAGCAGAAGCAACAAAAATACAGAGTTCAAAGAAGGAGACAAAAATGAGTTTTTATTGGTTGGTTGGGTTGACTAGCGAGCCCTGCTCGTGCGTGAAGACTTGGTGGCGAGGAACGGTAAGGATCAGGGAGAAGTTGAAAGTGAGGAATGAGATGACAAGAATAGTTCATAAGTCACCTTTCTTTACATTCTTGCCATGGTTGGACTGGCAGATGTTGGGTACATGCCTTGAGGGGAGTGGGGATATCTATGATGATGGCCGTTGGGGGAGTGGCTGGGACTCCGTTGGTCGTATCCCATGTCGTCCATCATCACTTGGTGGTGGGTGTGGCTGGGGGCAGCGGACATGTGCGAGGGCTGCGAGTACTGGCCTGCACTCGGGGGGCTGTTGGGATACGAGGCAGGAGGAGCGTACGCAGAGCCCCGGTGAGGGCTGGCAGGCTGTCCGGGGGGAGAGTAGCTAGGAGGAGGGGATGAGTGAGAAGGGGACATGGCCTGAGTGCTCTGCTGGTGCACCATCTGTCCGTGGGTCATGATAGACATCTCGGGGGGCATTGCAGCGAACCCCTGCATGGGGATCATGCCGTGGGGGATGTTGTTGGCTGCCATTACAGGGATTCCGCCGGCAGATGTCACTGGGATCAGGCATGGGTCTTGCATGTTACCCTATAAAAAGAAGGAAAAATAAACATCATTGAATTTTTTTTTTTTTAAACCTAGAGATGATCATCAACACCTACTTATCACTTGTTATAACAAACCGAAAGTTTACAAAAATTACCTTGAAGTCATCATCAGGCATGTGGTAGCTGAGTTCGGTTTCTTCATAGCCATTGGCAGACATCCTGTTGTCATAGTCTACACCTGGTACACCCAGAACTGCATCAGGCTGGTGTAGGCAAGTCTGGATGAGGGCTTTTCCAGCTTCAGATGTTATCATGGGCTGCAGCTTGGGAGTGGCAAAGGTATAGACATGCCCAGTCTCAGAGGCTACCAGAAGCATCACCTGAGTACCAGTCAAGGTACTGAGCTCATACGCCTGCAGAGGTAAAATGAAAACGACAAGAATAATTTTTTTCTGCACGCGTGCAAAATAATATCGGTGCGACCCGCAACGAAGCATACGCAATAGCTACGCAAGAGATGCTATACCAGCTTACCTTCTTCATGATTCCTGATTTTCTCTTGGAAAAGGTGGTGTATCTCCTCAGCTTGTTATTGATGTACTCCATCTTGATCTTTACGCGTCCTCGAGTCTTCTTGTCGAGGGCGGGCTGTTTTACGCCAAGCTTGTCTCCTTTCAGCTGCGAGGAGCTGTAGCTTTCGTCTGTGTCGCTAATGCTTGTACAGGTACTTCGATCATCGTGATCGAGCTTGTGGACTTTTGTGGGGGAAAACTGGGGCATTGTAGAGAAGGGATCAGGAGTAGTCTGGGAACTGTAAATGTTTTCTCCGAGCATTTTTTCGTTTGTAGAAGTTGTTCCAGCAGGCTGGCCAGCAGCACTGAACTTCTTAGTTGAAGACTGATTGGGTACGCAAAGGAAAGCGAAATTAGCTTCACTAAATTTATTAGCCGCGTTCTGACCTCCTGCTGTACAGTCTTCCTTTTTATTCTCTCCGGCAGCCGAGCTACGAAGCATCCTTGTTTGGCTTTCCTCCGCTGAGGTATTTTTAGCACAGTGTACAAGCGCTCGTTTTGTACGCGTTAATACGCGAGCCGCTTCCTTAGGATATCCTCGAGTAATCGAGTTGTAATTTCTATGCGCGCGTCGTTTAAGTTGGAAGGCTCTCCCCGCCCCTTTTCTTCATCGGGCATACACGCGACGCGCGTTTGGCTTCCGCTGAATTGCCTTATTTGGTAATTAAAGGCACTGTGCGCTAGATGGGGGCAGGTCCACGAGGTTGTTTAGTACTATTGCGATAGTAAGGTTTTAGGAGATGAAGGTAGTGGCTATTTGTCTTCAGTGGTCATGGGTGGACTGAGCTATGGTGAAATTGTCCTAGGAATTAGACCTAGTGGCATTAAAGCTTTAGTGAAACTAGCAGAAAAACAGGTATACAGAAATGCAATACCCCACAGTGACATAGTTGGTAAGAAATCTGCCCTGGTCAATATAGAAGGGCACGTGTTCAGGAGACCCACCTTGGGCGAATATACAAATTTAATGAAAAGGTCGGCTACACCAAATTACCCCAAGGACATATGGGCCATTCTTGGGCTCCTGGATGTGGGACAGAATGGTACAGTGCTAGAAGCTGGCTCTGGCTCTGGGGGTCTCACTCTGCACCTTTCAAAAGCTGGTTAGTTTATGTATCTGTAGGAGCTACCAGAACAACTCCAAATGAAATGTTTGAACATTATATATACTTTTAGTTCTTCCAGAGTATAATTGTTATTGTTCTTGGAGTCCAGTTGCAATAACTGAACAATCTGTAAGCAGATGCCAGTCTTATTAAGTAATAATAGGAATGTACATACATACATATGTTCATTCATATTTATCTGTGATAGTTAGCACAGTTAACCCTGTCAATTTTTTTTATCCATGAAATCACTGGCGGTCTCAGCAAGTGACCTATTTGACCCGTCTTTACAAGAACATTTTATAGCTGCTGATTAAATCTGGTCAGAGGTGCTACAAGATGTATTAAAGTGAATGCTATTATACTCTATATGACTGAGCATTTAAGTATTGTGTGTGCATACCATACTCTTTGTTCCAAATTCCGTCTGGTAGTTTTTGGCTAAACTGTCAGTGGTTTATGCTGTTGCTACAAATTGGGGTGAGATGGGGACATTTGTCTTTGAGTAGAACAGATGAACTCTTACCAATGTAAAAAAAAAATGAAAAAAAAGCGAAGTAGTGGGGGGTTTACTATAGGTTTCTCTGGTGAGTTGAAAGTACTTGAGGTTGTGATAGTGAGTGTTGATGAGCTACATCCTTGATGGTTGTACTGCTCCACTGAATTCTGCAGAGCTGCCAATTATCTGTGCAGGAAGTCTTGTCATGCAGGTCAGCACTGCTGTCAACAAGGGGAAACACCCGTGGCTTTCTCTTGGAAGGGAAAATGCCAGAGAAATTGGGGAAGGTGGGAGTAGTTGTGTTACTGGAAATGGTTCGTATGTTAGAGGGATTCACTTGTTAGTATGTGATTGAAGTTGGTACTTGGTAACTATATTGCCATATGTAGAAGCAGTTGAGTAACATCCATTTTTGATGTTCTATTGTATTGAAACAGATCATGTGTGCATTGTTTTGATGTGAACATTGGAATCTCCCCTCTTGATGTTTTTCCTCCTACCACATACACACACACACACACATGTGAATGTAAATTCTCTTGCTATCCCTAGTGGGTCACATGCACCTGGCAGAGCCAGAATGCCTGTGCATTAAGCAGGCACTATGAGCCTTACAAGCAAAGCTCCTGGAGCCGGGCTAGGAACTCTCGTGCGCACACACACACACGCAACTACTACGCAACTACTCTCACAATTTTTTTGACCCTATTTTTATGAGAGATATATCTGGATCTTAAGGCATGAAAAACCTTGTTAGTACAAACTTTGTAAAGCCACTAACAGTGGACCTTGATTAAACGTGTGCTACCCTCTGGTCTAATTCTAGTGCTTTTAGCCCTCGAATAATTATTATGGTGACTTAATGACTACTAAATTAAAGGAGTGCTCTTATTAAAACTCATCAGAATTCTGCACAACTTTTTAAATTGTGTGAATGTTTTTAAAAAAAATTTTTTGAATTGCCGAAAGTCATCAGGTTAATGCCCACTCTTAGTACAGACAAGGACTACAGCAGTTTACTGAAAGAAGGCGGTTCCCGAACAGAACACAGTGGGATATCAGTTCATGTTTATGTGGAAATACGCTACTGAGAAGCTAGTGGGTGCATGAGTGCATTTGTGAGAGTCCTGACTGACTGACTAGTGCGGATTGAGACCAGAAAAATCACTCTTTTTGTGGTTGAGCCTTTACTCTATCTTTCTCGCTACGTGTGTTGGTTACTACTATGGTTGCACCTGGCATAGTGCCACTTTACAACTTACACTTGTCAGTCTGTGAGAGTAAGAAGTGATTGTGCTTGATGAGTGCTTGCAGGATGAGTTCTACAATGTGCTTTAGTTGGTACTAGTGTTTGTTGATAATGAGCTTTACTACTCGATGGTCGGGTGGAGGTTTTGATGTGGTTCGTGAATTTGTGTGTGTGTGTGTGTCCATGTGCAGTGGGACCAGCTGGGCAGGTGTTCAGCTTTGAAACGAACTCGCGCCATATGGATTCTGCAAAGAAGAATTTTGAAAAATGGCGGCACAACTGGGTGCTTACCCGTGGTGCCGAGTGGCCAGATAATGTGACATTTGTTTCGGAGGATGTTAGGACATTCGCAGAGCATGTTACAGCTGCCGTAGATTACGTAAGTCTTGGATGATGTCATATGATGTCATCAAGTGCATACCTTTTGGTGACAGTGTTTTACAAGCAACTGCTGCACTGGTTGTGATTGTGTTGGTGAAATAAAATCTATCTCCTAGTAATTATTCAGTATTTGCTGAACAAGCACTATTATGATCAAACAGTGGGCAGTTTGAAATATACAAGCTTTCTTAATTGCATTAGATTGTAGGAAGGACCCATGGATATGATATAGATTGGTATTACTGAATACAGAGATGGGAAAGATGGAGGAGGGGAGGAGATGATGTAATAGTAGTCACTGCGTTGGTGTTTGAGTTGAGACTACCACAAGGGAACTAAGATTGTAAGAGACACTTTGTAACAATAACAATTAGCAGAGTGTCAAACACAGTGGTGAAACTTTGCCTGTGTTTCATTGATAGCTAGACTGCACAATTTAACGTGTCTCATGGTGACGATAGTGATGATGCGGATATGATGAGTTTATATAACTTATTATAACTATAGATATTGTTAAACAACTACTGAACTTCTTGTGTCTCTATAACATGCTCACTTTGCATTACAGTGTGTTTTAAAGTGTAGAATACATGGGTGTAAAGCTGCAGCACATCTAAATATGAAAATCGAATAAGTTCTTTTCATTATCTTGTCCACTTTGAAATTTTAAGGCTTTTACCACAAAAATATAAACATAAACTTTTTTCCCCCTGACTTAAGGTTTCTTCCATCTCAAAAAGAGAGGGAAAAAAAGAAGTACAGTCTACACACACCACTTACAACTGGTCTAGGACACTCCATTGGGTGGGAATCTAGTGTTAGGGCTTCTAGTGATTGGATCAAGTTGTGGTAATTGTCTTGAAAGTCAGACTCAAACTGAGTAATTGACTTTCTTTTCAGGTGGCATTAGACGTGGCTGATCCCGGGCCTCTGCTGGCACATCTCGTGCCAAAACTCCAGACCAGTACGCCGATCTCCGTTTACCTTGCCAAGTGAGTCTACGGTGTGTGTGTGTGTGTGTGTGTGTGCATGTGTGATTTGTGCAGCTGTATCCGTTACATGTGTGATGTATGTGTGAGAATTAGCGCGTGAGAAGTCTGGGGAGGGTAATTGTAAGTCTGCATTGGTACGAACAACACGGTCAATTTCTTAGAGTGGAGCTCGGTCGAAACACACGGCCAGCTGTGGTCGTTTGCTTGTGGTTAACAAGTTGTGAGCAACACTTGGCAGTGTTTGCACTTCCCTGGTCACTTCATAGTAGTGGTGTTTGTAGCACGGCCAGCTTGGAGTGGTACGAGGGCTAGAGATAGCAATGGGGTTACGAGATCAAGAGTTGCAGTCAACTTAATTAAGGCACTTATTGGTTCCTTGTTAACTAGTTTTGGTGTCAGGTTGTTATGACATGTCTCGTTAGCGTATAACTGCCACTTCATTAGTTGCCTTTGGTTCAAGGGTTTACAGGTTCAGGCTAATGGACCTTCCACTGCCTATTGTGAAGGACTTCATGAGAGTCCTGGTTTCAGGGTATCTCCGTGTAGCCTCTTCTGCCCTCCTAGTCCCATGAACATGTTAGTACCTAATATCTTGTTGTTTCTATGCAGAGAAGGGAGTTATGTGTTTGTTGAGTGTTCATTTCAACACAGAGACATGATGTTACGTTGTATACACATGTACTGAGGTCACCTTGGACCCTATCTGATTAAACCAGTGTTCTTTTCCCCCCACTTTCTTTAGTATTAGTAAGTGAGGGGCAGTTTTGCTGAGTGTAAATGTAATGGATAGTTCAGTTGGTGTGTAACTTAATTTCACAGTTCATTGATAGAGTGTAATCACAGGAATTAATTGTTCTATGTGCTTCACCTGCGGAGGGGGTGAAATGAGAGGAGAGGGGTTGTACTCCAACCAGGCAGCAATTTTTAGAAAAAACTTTTTTTTTTTTTACCCACACACACTAACTTCACTTTGTATGTTAAGTCTTTCACCACAAACTACATTTTAAATAATTCACAAGCTTAAGCACTGGAAACTTCTTATAGTTTGGCTAAGTTTGGTGCTACTATTTACTTTTGTTGTTGTTGTTGTTGTTGTTGTTGTTGTGTGTTATTTTATTGTATGGTTGGGGGGGGGGGGTTAGGGTAGAGGATAATTTGAAGGATTACATTGACTGTTTCTCAGTGTGAACACATAGGACTAAATCACTCCATCATGAATTCAGTAAAACCTCTGTCCATTTCTCACACCGAGGTCATATTCATAACGCCTAGGAGAAAGTAATGAAACAGCTCACAGTGACCTGTTTCCATAACTCCTCCTACTTGAACAAATAGACTGAGTGAGTACACAAGTCTCTAGGCCAACTCTGAAGATTTATTTGATGAGAAAGTGTACTTTGTTGTCTTGTCCTAGCCTGACGCAGTTTGTGGATCTTCTGAAGCACACCAAGGAGAAGGAGCTGGAAGTGAGATTGGAGAGGGTAGTGGAGGTGGGGCACAAGGAGTGGGCTGTCAGAGAGGTGGCTTCCAAGGCCAGCAGACTTAGTTCGGCTTTTTTCTCGGACAAGTACATCTGTAGGCCGGAGCACTACCAGCCGCCTCATACGGGTTAGTTATTTTAAATTTAAAGTTTGTGTGTGTGTGTGATGTGTACAAACTCTTCCACTGACTTGCATTTCATTAAGTACTTTGACCCCATGCGTGTCACTTACCACCCAATAATTGTACTGGATTATCGTAATAGGCTATTACTTCACAGCTTGCACCTCCTCATCCTTCTGGTGTCACTAGTGTGGCTCAAAGTGTTAACCACACAGGTCAAAGAAAGTCCAGTGCTCTATTGTTTACTGTTCAATTCTGTGTCTCTATGTTCGTCTGCTGATTTCACTACAAGTAGTCATTTAGCAGTGAAGCACTTCAGTATTCTACACCCATTCATTCTGTTCTGATTCAAATGCAATCGTCTGTGCTTTATTCCACCAGTCCACAGTTTGCATCACATCATTTGGATCTAAAGTGCCTTTCTTAAAAATGTTTGTAGTTACTTTCGTCACTGGAAGCCACCAGTAGATCTCTTAAGGCACAAGGACGGCTTTGTATGTGTCCTAGTGACAGTGAAGTTCATAAAGGTCTTCTTTGTCTGCTACCCAATTGTAATTGAATTAAACTGGAACAGAAGTATATGCGTCAGGATACTTAGATGGGGCCATAGAGTAAACATGTCATCCACATAACGTAACCACAGTGATAGTTTTTTTGCTGGCTGAATCCAAGGCAATTTCCTCCAAGTACTCCACGAAGATCTGTAATTAATTAGTCCCTCCCATCACTTTCTTAGTTTTTCTTCCCCCTTTTATTTTCTTCATAATTACTTATTATTTCAATTAATTCCCCTTTATTTATTATTAATTGTAGCATGCCCTAATGCTGCTTGCCTCTCAAAAATGTACCTGCTTTGTTAAACTACCTGGAAATGTTGCTGTTGTTTTTCTTATTTCTCTTACATTAGTATCCACTCAGACTATTGCTAGCAAGAAAGCTAAGGATAATTATAAGACAATCATTAGAAATTACTACAGTATTTTTGTTGTGGGGGGGGGAAAAACGAAGCCAAAAAAAAACAAAAAAACAGCAAGCTATGAGGACTCTGTCCTTGCATCACACAATTTGATTGACTCTTTCTCTTCTTGTACTCCATTTCTGTCTTCCTTCAAATATGGCAGCATGTCTAGTCACTGCCACATTCTCTAGTCTTTCCAAGTAGCACAAGAGTGCCATAATCAACCCATTCACACTTTCACTTCAAAACTTCCTTAAAAACGGGAAAAGGATTTCCAAGAGTGCATTACACCTGTAAAGTGCACTTTAGCTCCCACTTAGCAGCCGGCAGGCTATCCAGTAACAGTATGTTATAGAAGGTGTTATGATCTGCTCTGTACGTGGGGGAATTTGGCAGTGTGCTGCTTGGGGTCAGAGGTTGGCCTGAAACTTGACCTACACACAAACCCTGTGTAATTTTCTTTCTCATGGTTGGCATGCTATTAATAATTTTTTTAAAGTGGCTACGGTTAAAATTTAATTTACTTTCCTTTAATCCATTAGTGCAAGTCACTTGTAGTGCTTTATTGGTTGATAGGTTACCCTTGTGGTACTATACACGTGGTTTGGATACGCTTCCGAAAGTCTGACTGTATAACCTCTCTATGACCTCCACTCTTAGTAGAGTCGTGGTTCACGTAAACTTTCATTTTCTTGCATCTTTGCTCTGGACTAACACTAGGCCCTGAAGCAACGTTTCCTAAATGATCTCGGTTTACCAAGTGGAACTGATGTGCTATATCATGCATGATTATTAAGAGGGACCGTATGGACTAGCTTTGATGGTGAATGCCTGTGGCTAGAGGTAATTGTGCCCCAAGTGCCGTCTTAGTTGTTGTTTGTTTGTTTGCTGTTTTACCGGTCCTCCAGCATGTGTACTGTCCAAGGTGAATGAGACAGTGTTGAGCTGCTTCGCTAAATTATAGATTTGTTTCCTTGCCCATTATTATCACAGCTTTCTTTTTATATAAGACAGACCACACGTACGGTATACACACCCATCTCTCATTACTTCAATCCATGTTACAGTTCAGATAGATAAAGAGTAAAAAGATCAGAAATATAAAACTGGTAGAGGTTGCAATGAAGCAGTGATATGTGATATTGCGTACTATTTAGTTACCCTCAGGACCAAAAGTAAAAAACCAAAATTTTTTTCCTTGTTGTTTCCACTCCTCCTCCCTCCCTCTCTCTCTCCATGACTGCTGAATTGTATTTCCCATGAGATGACGAGGTGTATTTCAAAATGTACGGAATGTAAACACATTTAATGTGTCCACTTGACTAGACATGAAACAGTTCAGTGATATAAACAGGAGTTATGATTACATTAAACATCTTTTGTCAACTATCTCTATCTATCTCTCTCCCCTCTTCCTCTGTACACCCATTGATTGTCCCACTAGGATTCATTGGCTTGCTGAGACGTACACACGGACTCTTGTTCTTGCCTCTGAATAGCACGAGAACCGTCCTCGACGACAGTTTGCAAGATGGCAATCAAGAGCGTACCACTAATAGCTGTGGAGAACCAGGTGCCGGCGATTACGTAGGCTTGCAGCGTTGTGATAGTCAAAATACTGAAACTGCGCAGGATCTGGCCAGCAGTGGTCCTCACGGTTGTTGCAGTCCAAACAATGAAGGTGAAGTTGTTCAAGGCCATGATAGTACAGATAATAAAGTGGACACTTTGTGGGCTCACGATAAATTAGACAGCCGTGAGGATGCTCTGGATTGTGGGAAAGCAGAGACTATTACATAGTTGCTGTGATCCATTAGAGCAAGTCAAAGCGGAAACAATCAATAATTTGAAATATTCAGGTTTAAAAAAAATTTTAGAATTTTTTTTTCACATTTACAAACCATTATTAAATGATATCAATTTGGTATAATCATGTAATTAACTGTATTGTTTGGTGATCTGAAGGACAACAATTTAATGAGTTGACAATGAAGGGTGAAAAATAGAATATGTTTAATTAGCCAGTGAGAACGAGTAGAGGTTTGTGTATTGAATAGGACGGCCGTCAGGGCTCGTGTGAATATATAGTGCCAAAGTCGCTCAGCTCCTTAGCAGTCTTCTTGTAGTCACCTGTTTGGCAAGACACACTAAATCAGTGCAAACACATCCCAAGCCCTCGCAATTTCTCGCCTCTTACAACTTCTTGGAGACCAGCCAATTTCCTCCCGGCTGGCTCCCACACTATAAACTGTTGACACTACTGAAGTTATAGACTAGCAGACCCGGCTATGCTGATGGGGGAGCCTTGCTAACTGTCAACCTTCCTCATCCCACTCTACATTCCCCCATCCCATCCTCCTCCCCCTCTCTTCTCTTCTCTTTCCCTCATGGCCTTATTGGTCTGCCATCTTTTCCTGACTCAACAAAATGTCGGATTACCCTCCCTGAAAGATACAGTGCCTGACAAGACTCTTGCCTCTAGCTATACGAGTGTTATATTTACTACGGAACTGCAGGCCTATCTAATGGGATCTGCTCAATTAATGCAACAGATGTTCACTGAATTGACACTTACTGGAGATCAATGACTTTCAATTTGTTGGCTACAAATTAGGACGTACAAAAAAAATTATGCATTTAAATTTAATAGAGTACTTAGTTTTATATACTAGCAGAGATAACTATGGTAACTCCACAAATTGGAAAGGAATTGCTGTTCTAATTTGATAGAGACTTCTATTAACAAATTTGTTTTGAAATGGCAGCAAGTGCAGGACACTGGGAATTCAATTAGCCCAATCCATAGAACAACAACCACGACAAAATATATTCAGTCATTCTAAGCTGATTATAACAATTACAGCAATATTTCTCTGTTTAATAATATTAATATAATATAGGCCAAGTTGAAATTAATATAAAATTAACATACACTATAGACATACAGGGTGAGTAATCAAATGTTCTGCTTAATAAAGTAAAATAATAATACGATTTGATTGATCTTAGCTGGCCGACAATAGCTAGGCTCCACCTGGTTTCATTTATCCAATGATCTCACCTATTGTGCTGCTGTGTTCTCATTTTAAGAGAATAATAAATGGCCATTGAAGCCAAGTGTTTCATCAAACCTTCCAGAGATACAGCTTAAAAGTTGCCAGGCAACAAGCCAGCAATTGGGGCCAGAGTATCCAGCACAAATATGTGTTTCTGCCAAATGGAAGAAGTCTTTACAGTTGAAAAGGTTGGCAAATATGGTGCAATTTATCTTGCATACAATACATGTAAAACGTGAAACTTGGAATATGTACATGGTTGTGTAGTGTCCGAGATAGCTTAGATTGCCATGCCGTTCATCTGCATGCCCACAACCCCCATCTGAATTGAGGCTCCACTCACACCTTCCACTACATAGCTGGGAGGGACAGTTTGAGACAAGTGTGTGTGCGTATGTGTGTAACGTTTATGCACATGCACCCACTATATCCTTACACACTGGGCTGTATTTACTATTACAAATATTCATAGAAAATTTACACAAGCACCTAGCAAGTTGTAGGTGAAACCACAAATCTCCGGGAATCGATTACAATTAAAATAAATTAAATTAAAGCAAATCTGCTTCATTCCCAGCCCACGAGATATCACTCGGGCTCCCAGACCTCTTGCCAAGCAATGGCTGCAATCCAGCTATTGATACTTCACAACAGGCCACAGACATTCAAAACACGGCCAGTTCATATTTCAAAGGAGATAATGAACAAAAGAAATAGCCGCAGCAAAAGACACGGGTAGTTGTAACATAGGTGTTAACTGGCCGGGCTGCATGACGACAACATCATAAAAAAGAACGCAGCGATAAAAGTGTCCGGGTTTGGATTCATTCATCTTATCACTGCTAAGGCTTGACTCCCCCTCAAGTGCAGGTCTTCTGTAATAATTCAATTTTATCTGAGAGGGAGAGAGGGAAGGAAGTGTGAATGTTGGGTCCTGCTCGGGCAACCGTGCAATGCCGTGAGGTATGTGCTAGGTCTTCACTTGTCTCAACGTCACATTAGCATGGCATCGCAAGAAGCTATCAAGTTCCACAACTGGATACTTTAGAACAACAAGCAAATTAAATCTGACAGAAGTGGCTTTGTTTGGTAATTCACTTAGCTGGGCTATGAAGATGGTGCTAATGATGCTGCTGCTATAAGTTTACAACCATATTTTTTTCCTCCAAATGCTGATGGCAAAGATTATAAGGTGGCTTCTGCAAGCTTTTTCTTCTGAAGATAAGAGAAATATAATAATACCCCACATTTTACAGACACTCAAAATTTATGTCAAGGTATTATTTCAAGATATACGCCAACTTAACAAAAGCTACCAACTTGTGGTTACTGACGTTGATAATTGACTTAAATCATTACCAAGAATAAAGACTAAATGTCTTCTCTCACGACAGAGTGAGTCCAAAGTGCGGTTAAGGCCACAAGTGATCTAATCCCAACAGCTTCTCTTGCTAACAAAGTTTGAGGTGAGAGAAACAAGGTCTTCGTACCTACTCCAAGTATCCATGACAACCAGGCTTCATCATCTTTATACCAGTTAATGCAATGCATGCTTTGCAAAAAACAAAAACAACAACAACAAAAAACAACCCGTAATAAGGTGTGGTCTTGTCTCCTGATATTCCTCCCCTGGGGGTCCCTCAGAATAGTACTCCAGTGTGGTGAAGGGCTCCCCCATGGGAATACCAAGACAATGGTTTACCTGGGGATGACTAGCAAGCACGCTCTGACTCAAGATCAATTGATTGCAAGGTCACGTTCGCTGGTCTACCAACCAGTTGCTTGGCTGGGCTATGTGGTCCACACACACGGAGTACTGGAGTACTACGGGAGAGCTCATGGTGACCAGAATACACAGTACAGCTACCCCATCACTGCTCTTCTTCCACATGTGTGGGGGGATAACATCACACATGCACACGCTGAAAACCTACCAACACAACCACACTAACACCTGAGTAAAATATAGGCATACTAATGAGTATGACTTGACAAGAATCGCTAATTCATTAATGAACACAGCTATGGAGAGACCGAGAAAAAAATATTTTGCACGATAAAATATTGGGCCAATGCACTAAGGTGTTGGTAATCAACTCTCTTGTAACTGCAGGGCCTGCTAGCAGTGTATATGCATAGGGTACACCATGACATGGAGGTTGGTACAGAATTTACACAACCGAGGACTGAAGGCCCGAGGATAGTGTAAATCCTGTACCAACCAAATTGAGTGGTGCAACTAACTTGTACCATGGCTCTAAGCTATAGGAAATGCACAAAGACTAATTTTTATTGGACGGTTTACTTGCTAACCTCCTCGGAGGTGGGTATGATATTTATTCACCGCAAATTGAGCAATCTGATTGGACAGTTTAAACGTATCATGGTACAAATATTATATATATACACATACACACACACACACACCTCTGAACTATACATATCATAAATCTGCTGCTTTTAGGAATCTGAGGCTTGAGCTGTGAAAGCTACTCGAGGCCAAAGATTTTAAATGTTGCAGATTCACGATATTTGAATCTGTTTAGAATGTAGCAACAGCTAAAACCCAAGTTACAAAAAAAAAAAAAAATTCATGACGGTAAACCCTGGAGCATATAGCAAAAAGCATCTGATCATACATCAATTTCTAAATGCTGCACATCATGAAACTACTTGAATAGATTCACGTAACAGACCAATCCTCGCATGAGACTTACAAACTACTGCAGTGAAGATATCTAGCAAAGAACAAACCACTATTACACTAGTCAGAATGATATGGTAAGATATTTCACTTTCAGCTCTATTTTCACTCACCTCTGGCTCATGAAATACATTAGCCTGCTCGTGAAATATTTCACCATATCACACTCTGACTCATGTAATAAGTATTATATACATATATATATACATACATACGTATAATATATATATGTAATATATATCAGAATAGCCAGCTACTGTGTGTACATAGGAATAATTCCAGCCCTTGAAAGTAAATGCAACACACACATGATCCTATAGTTCCAAACAACACCAGCAGAGACACCAGCTCATGGCACAAGGAACTAGTGCTGAGAGCAAAATGACTGGGTCACACGGTAATCAGATGCGACTCTATCATGAAAGTAAAACACGAGCATCAACACACACAAGTGAACAATCACTACCGGTACATGTGATAGTGAATATGGCACGGCACAGTGATGACACCAAACCACGACATAAACAAGGAAATAAATCTATAAATCTGGAGCGAACAAAAACCCTCGAACAAGCAAAAAAACAAAAAAACAAACCATCTAGAAATCACGAGGTATCTCGTTTGTGAATCTCCTTCTGGACAGCAGGAAGTGCATCTGTCGTGTGACACAAATATGGGCATGCTAGGCCACTTTGTTAATTGCATCCAATTCAAATACGGCAGTGGAATGGAAATGAGGTTTGTTTACCTTTTTGATATACAACACAGCACTTCAAACCTGTCTCCCCCTTGGGTTTGCAACCTCGTGCTTCTGCGTCAACACTGCAAAGGGGCAACCCCATTCTTTCGCCGATTAACCAATTTTAATTATTAATAAAAATATTAATCTCCCACACTAGCAGAGTGGTCATGCACCCCTTGTATGGTTTTTTCCGTCAGCTCACCTAGTTCCCAGTGAATTTTTGAATTTTGACTAGTTTTGGTCAATGTCATCCAAAAAATCCAGGGGAGTGAGAGAGCTGATCTTAGAGACAACTCCTTGATTCTCTTTCGACTGGACCAACGTGGTAGCATTTCTGCACTGAACGCAGTGTGGAGGACCTTTCCGCCCGTAAGTGGGTGTGTCTGGTTTGAGGTATGGCCTGATGGCACCTCCATGATGAGAGTGTCTCACTCTGGACCAGATCATGTGGGGCGGGGCCACAGCTAGGACCTAAAATAAAAGATAGCATTGATACTTATACATGTTTATATACAGTATGACCTCAGTCATCCGAACAAACACCTTGGGACAGAGGAATGGTTGGGTAGCTGATAACTGTACACTATAGAAAAATGTATAATAAAGGACTAGTGAAGGGGGCATGGTCAAACAATACTTTCTGTTTGCACGTGCTACTGTTATATTTACATTGATTAACCAAAGCGTTCGGATGATTGAAGTTCAGATAACTGAAGTTCTACTTGTACATGTACAGATCAAACAGAAATAGGGGGCGTGGGCACAAATATGAAATATTTCAACTCGATAGAAGTCTCTAAAGTAAGTGAGGCTAGAGGTTAAAGATAGATGTGAAACCCTTAACAATATAACAATATTTTATTTTGTCCCCAACAAATTACATCACAGTCATAACAAAAGCACTGAGCCAAAGAGAATCAATGAACTTAACAGCAAGTTCAGGAAATGTATTGATGAGCATTAATTTGGAATTTCAATATGTAATAAAACTGCTGTGTAGCCATATTAGTTAGCTCACATACATTATGATGAACACTTTCATGTTCTATTAATTCAGTCTCTACTTCAGAAAGACTTTAGCAGCATCACGTAGCAACATGTACAAACAACAACAACAACAACAACAACAAACAGCAACAATAAACAAATTAAGATTATTACGCTATTGACCCTGATTATCTGCTTTCACATAAAATGAAATAGGGGAGGGGGGGGGGGTTGTACAGCAACATAAAGTAACTCTTATACTGCTTCAATATGACTTGCCTATTTTGAAAACAACAACAACAACAAAAAACAAATTAAAAGCAACTTATTCAAGTGATTTAGTTTACTGGTAAACAAGATTGTCTGTTGACAAACACATGGGATGTACACTCACAACAGGGTCAACAACAAAAGACATGGATATCTTTAAACTCAATAAGTAGAAGGAAGTAGTTATATTAATCAATCAATCAAAGACAAAAGCCAGCTGCTGCAAGGACTCTACAACCCAGTCTGGGAAAAATGAAGCTCTTAAGCGATTCCTCAAACTCACAGTGGTTAATTAACAAAAATGAAATTAGAGGTGACCACAAGAAAAAAAGAAAAAAGAGAGAGAGAGAGAGAGAGAAGAGATTGGTGTGGAATTAGAGGGTTAATCCCCTTTCCAACCAACTCCCCACCCAAGTAGCAACCAGGCCAGCACCTGATATACCGCAATCCCACGGGTGATAAACAGGATGTCAGTCTACAACAGTGCTAGCATTTCTTCACGTCTGTTTGAAACATGAGAGCCTCAGGGCAAGTCAATAAGGCCAGAAAAATGCATTCTTTGAGAGACTCGGCGTTGATGCATGGAGTCAAGTCATGCCCTTGAGTACAAATACCAAGCGATGTTGTTGGGACACTGAATTGGCTTTGTTTGGCTGATGACAGCAGCTGTGTCTCAAGCCTAAAACAGATGAGAGCTTTTATGTTGAGTAGCACCTTACTTGACCATTGTATTTCCCACACGCGCACACACAAACAAACAAATCAACTCGATCATCCACTGCCACCCAAGACTGGATTCTCTGCATTTCATAATGGGTGACTTTGATTGACCTTTAATTGACGAACAAGTGAAGCAAGACACTGTCATCAGGGGTGTACTATTGGAGCCCATGGGAATGGGATATGCATAATTGTACCATGGTACGTTCAAAATGTCCAATCAGATTGCTCAATTCCTGGTGAATATATTTCATATCCACCCCCGAGGAGGTGAATAAGTAAACCATCCAATCAAAATTAGTTTTTGTGTGTTTCCTATAGCCTAGAGCCATGACACAAATCGGTTGTACCACTCCATGTTTGGTTGGTATAGATTTACACTATCCTCGGGCCTTCGGCACTCAGTTGTGTAAATCCTGTACTAACCTCCACTTAGTGGTGTAACCTATATTTTTAGGTAGTGTATGTTATATAATATGAAGATATAATTATTATATATACGGGTGAAAATATGGCATATTGGTAGAATATAGTGTAATGATTTTGACAACCAGTGGGTAAAGATTAAGACATAGCCTTGGATCAGGCCTAATAAACGTTCTTTTCGCTTACTTTTTCAAACATTGTATGCCACTCACAACTGCCGCTGTCCAGTATAAAGACAGCAGCACTACTTTAGTTTAGCATGCCATAAAAAAAAAATAAGAAAAAAAAGAGCAGCTATAAAACTTGGGGTTTTCTTAACAAAAATTATAGAAACTCTCTTTTGCTCAATACTTATAGAAAATAAATGTGGATGGAGCCTATGAAATTGTTCAATTGTAAATTAATTTTCTACATTGGTTGCTATTTGTCTTACGGTGTTAATTTGACCGGCATTCCTAGCCATGCCGTCTGCTAGTGACTAGATCCTGCAGGACATTCTCTGGAAATGTTTCATTAGTTCCAATCCACCACTCAAATATCCATTGTTATGTGAGAATACCATATTCTACCACGCTTAACAACCAGCAGGTGAGCACAAGCACACTGAGTCAATGGAAATGCATTAAAAATGTTGAGAGTATAAAAAAGTGTGCTATTGAGTTGATCTTGTCACACATGCTAGTATTTCCTTTATTGCAATCTGACTTGTACAATTTACAATAAGTTATATTTATATGTGAATTAGACAACAGTTGTAAGAAAATGGAGATGCAGTGAGTATTGTTAGTGCCCACGATAACCCCTAGTTTGATGCACTAATCTTAATTTAAAATGCAATCGGTTTCAACTGGAAAACAAAACAAAAAACAACAACAAACAACACAAACTGTATTATCATGTCCACAAATCAATGTTGCATATGATGAAGAGACAGTGCCCCTAGCTATAATGTTCATGTCCGTACACTTGAACTCAAATTGAGTGTTAACTGAATGTTCCTTTGGAGTAAAGATGCCACAGTGAGCATCAACTCACAAAAAAAAAAAAAAAACTAAAAAAAAAAAAAAAAAACCAAACAACTTTAGATAGAATGTGGTACAACTTCCTGAGGACATAGCGTGAAGTTATGAACATCACCAGCTCAGCCTGTCACAGGGAAGTCAGGCACAATGTGACATGACCCACAGGCGATTATATCATGTCCTCCATTAGTGAGCAGCAGAGTTCCCACAGTCTTACAAAATACAATTATAAAAATAGAATATCACCACCAGATGAGCACATCCCTACGTATGTCACACCTGTTTTATAACAAACAGTCACAGTGCATGTGCTGCCACTCTTATATAATTTAACAAATATATACCAACTCTCACCAGTCGCCAGATAGTCTACAGCGAAAATAATTACTAGTCCAAATTCAGACCGTCAACATCAATTAACCCTAAGTACATGTGTGATCAATTATATCATTATTAAGTGCACGCATACTAACATGTGTACAGTAACACATATGTATTGCTAAAAGTGATTTACACACTCACAAACATTACACGTGCGCACACATTATGCACCTCTTCGCACGTCCGCCGGCTGACCACTGCCCTGAAGCTCATGGCACTCCACAGGCGGTCTCTATTGCGCAGGAATGCCGGGAACAGTGTACCCCAGTCACGTCCCAGTGCCCACGGGAAGATCTCGTACTTTTCATCTTCATCATCTTCCTCAATGTCATTAGCCAAATATCTGGGGAAGAAATATGGAAGAGAGGGAGAGAGGGGAGTGGGCGGGGAGTGGAAGATGAAAATAATATTAAAGTGAATTTCACACACACATATGTAGCAACACACACACACATAAACACACACTAATACACACACACTAATACACACACTCGTACACAAACTTACAGGGCTATAAAAAAGTTCATTCTGCTGTATTCCTGTAATGACAGACCAGCTCTTCTAAAATATACGTAGACCATAACCAGCAGATACTACAAAACAACAATAACAACAACAAATAAAAAATGTACATGTAATCTACTTTAATTAATCACATTCACATATATTAATCAATATAAAAAAGTGACTACCATGTAATTGGGAAGGATATTTTGCGAGAATAAGACACTTGTAAAGATGAGGACAAGTCATACAAAGAAGTATGTGAATACTAATTTCATGCAAGATAATCTGCTTATCCTAATGGAAAAACAACAACAAAATCAACCCACAGTAAAGCATTAGAAGACTCTTTAAACAAGACCTACACAAGTGAAATACTTCAAGCAGTAAAATGAATCTTTATAATCAGTTGTTGACAGAATTCTTGCCCGGCGAAATCCCATAACAAAAAAACAACAACTTGTATTGAGCTTCCCCGCCCCCTCATACACACACAAGTAGCAACTCCCCCGTACAAAACCTTGCGCAAGCGTTTTTCTCACACCAAGGCCCAAAGTCCACACACACTTGTGTAGCACACACAGACGGGAGACTTCTATGGCGATTGAACTTATGGAAAGGGAATTATTCCTCGACAACAGCTTGGATTCTGTCTGGAGAATGTTTACCCATCACTTGCTCCTTTGTTTGGATTGTCTGGATCCTGCAATGACGTTTTGTTTGTTCAAAATACAAAAAACAAAACAAAAAAAAACTCCACACTGAGCCATGTATAGAAAGCGATTTTACCAATTAGGCAAGATAAACTTCTTGCTGTTATTTTCACAGCTGATAAAAGTTCTTATTTGATTCATTGCAACTAAAAATTAGCTTCGCCGTGTGAATGCTGTCAAATGCTATTTTTCTCCCACTCCTGAGACTTCACATTGGGATAGAGTGTTCTTTTATAGTTGAGTAAATAAAACTATACTGAATTTGATATTCAGTAAAATGTCAATTCAATATGAGAACTCATAACTCTAAACACTAACTTATGCAGGATTTAACCAAATAACAGATCAGGGCAGCATTTAAGAGGAAGGAACGAAGAGGGGTATTTGCCACCTCCCCCTCCCTCCCCCCAGTAATCCTCTAATACTTTGCAAAATGAAGTCAGCATAATTTTGCATATGTTTTTAAGCTCTGCAAGGGTCTCATATACATACATACTGATTCTGTATTTTGTTCCACTCCTAGAATCTAAGAAAGTTGTTTCTGCCGCTCCTAGATTTGTTTTCTGCATGCATCCCTGCAGATTATACATAAACTATTGCACTGTGCTGTCTCTCACATCTGTAAATCTCTCTTTCGCAACGTGATTTCAAGTTAAAGCCAAGGGTCCTGGGTTCAATTCCCCAGTGACAACCAAGTTTTTCTTAAACAATATACCTGCACTTTTTCTTCGTCCCTTTGATTGAGAAAAGTCCATCCTAAAACGCTAAACCTCAGATTGTCATGATTTAGAGTCTCTTTTCTGTTTATGATCAAAAAGTGATACTCGATTTGTGTGCAAGTGCTACAACATACTTTTCATAGAGGCACCGCTTGTCAGCAAAGTGAATGAATGACAGTAAAATTGAAATCTCACACACATGCGTGTTCAGAGAATTAAAAATCAGTTTTCAAATACTGATATGTATTAAAAAAAAAAGGAAAATATCAAATAGCATTTCCATTGATGTGCTCTTTGAACACTTGGGAATTTGTATGATTTGGCAATGGCTTCACTTGTGAACACTTTGAAGAGAACCATCAGATGTACGTTTGTAAGGGTAATGCGGTTACTTGAAAAAACTGCCAAACAAGGGGGGATATTTCGTTAAGTCACTGATGTTGGGGAAAACAACTTTTTCGATGGTGAGTGGATTGTCAATTTAGACAGACGGACACACCAAAAGACTGACTCACCGACTGAATCAACACAAATGATGAATTGATGGACATGACAAATTATAGATGTGGATAATAAAAAAAAATTAAAAAAATAAATAAAAAGCAATCTGTCAGTGACTGAGGGGGAAAATATTGATGCTGCCAAAACTAGGGACTGTCAAAGAATTAGATATGGTGCTCAGAGTAAAGTAAATCACATTTAATATAGCAAAATATATTACTTTTTTTAAACCTATAGTATCACCAGGTCATATAATTGTTTGAATTATCAATGTTTTAGAATACAAACGGAACTTCTGGTCTAGTGTATAATCAATGCCATCAACACTGGAGGAAACGCTGTTCTTTTTTATTTTTTTAATAAGAACACTGATCGTACGTGATGTTTTTACACACTAATGCCCCAACCACTCACGAGTTATGACAAGAACTCACTTTATCTGCTAATTTAGCACATACGTCCACCCGCAAGAAATTTCGAATAATACCATCATCTACACACATACAAACCACAAAAAATAAAAATTTAACAACACAAGCATCCCATGAGTCCAAACACGGAGAGATGTGCACTACTACCACGTCCATCAACTGCTATATACAGAATCGAGTACTCACAGCCACTACCTCTAAATAAGTACCACTAGTTGACACAAGGTGCTCCAGTGACGTACTTCATAGACACTTAAACTCTCTCTCTCTCACCAAATAGCTTCAGGAAGGCAGTGAAGTGAGGAGTGCAGGACTGAGGGAACGATCTCCATATTTCTAACTTCTGGTTTCTATACTGAAGTTCCTCATAAGGCATTCTAGAATTTCAACAATCGTCAAACAATTTTTTTAATGAAATTGAACACCATTGACCTGACCCTTTCTTGAACTGCCACTATATGTGGTGCGTGCATCATAATTACCGTTTCTAGGTCAGTCTTACAGATTTGAGTGTCAGAATGAGATAAATTCTTTTCTCAATAGTGACGGATAGAATTACAGATTCCATTACAAAGAAAAATAACTGGCATACTTTATTTCCTGGATCTAACCATGTGCACTAATTTGCTTCCTTCACAACTGAGCTTTGCACATCAGTGTAGCGCTACAGGGACAGAATTTTATGGAGGGAAATGATTTGGATATAACCTATAAAGAATTGGAAATTGAGCTTTGGTTAACTTAGTCCATATCTATGTGTGCTTAGACATGAGGAAATTTAGGGGTTTGGATTAAGATTAATAAAAAAATTAGCAATGTGTATGCAACCTCCTTATGTCTTGTTATGAATATTGTAGCAAAGAATTTCAGTAAATAGCTAATGAATATTGTGGAATTTAAAAAAAGAAAAGAAAAAAGTTGGGGCTATCCTTAGCGAAACTATGGTCGACAACAAGGCAGGAACACAAACCACAATTTGGTAAAAACATACTTCGTTACCGCAGCAGCAGCTTCCAGTTCCGCATCCGACGTATTCCCGCTGGAATCCCCTCCCCCAGCCTCTTCTTCGCTTGAGAACTTCCTCTTTCTTGTAAGCGCCCACCAACTCAACATTTTTCTTGTTTCCACAAAAGGACGTCTTTGAGCAACCAGTGGCGTATGACTGTGGTCAGCTTCAGCCCATAATCTTCGTTTCCTAAAGCTGAGAGTTCGAAATAGCTTTCTTCACCGCTAGTCACTCGCGAACGAAAGTATCATAATTCGCCAACATGACCGCGCATGCGTATTATTGCTCACATTTCCAAGCACAAATTAATAGGCAACCTAAACGAAACGTTAGCATGGACATTCAAGAGTTCAACAACAGTTTGACTTCTTCTACAGGAATGTGCACTCTGAGTTCTTTATCTTCCAGCAGTTCCATAATCTTGTCCAGCTCATGGGGCACCAAATTCACAGCATCCAAATACAAAACCTGAATCCAACAAATATCATGAGATAAACGACTAACCTTTAATTATAAAATTATAATTAAGGTTTACATATAGAGTCATTCTAGAAAATCGTCGAAAGCTTCTAAGAAAATCTCAATATCTAAATTTTTTAAAAATTCTTTATTATGTAATAAATTCTCTCCATAACCAACTCTCCCTATCCCACAATATAATTGTTGTTATTGCTATAGAACTGTGGCGGCACAATGTAAACTCCACTAAGTAGTCTGTGATTATTCTCTCCACATTTCTCCCCTTACCTTAGACCACGGACAATTGTGAACAGCCTGATAAAATATGGATAGCACCTTTGAAGAATCCTTAAATCTCTACACACAACACACACACACACACACAACCAACCAACAACAAGTTAGTAAACAATGTACAATAACAAAGTGCCAATGCCATTACAAGATGTTGCACAATACAGGCCCCAGTTGGTGTCACAGTTGCTACTTATTTGGGTGTACTACACATTAACACACATGTGTCACAGTGAATGATATAATCTACAACTGGAACAAAGGGCACTATTGGATACACAGCCAGATGATTGGAATGCTGACACAGCAATGGGCATACATTAGTAAATGCCACCAGGAATATTGCACGAAAACAACATCTGGAGAAGGAAGAAGTTACCACTACTGAAGGAAGTGAATCGTTTACTACACTACAAATACACTTGCAGGGCTGACTCACAAGAATCACTAATTCACTTGCTCTTGTCACATCTTTTACTTATTTTTGACTAATATCTATAGAAAACTTACATTATATGAGCTCTCAAAATATAATATATTATATATAATAGTTAGGCACTGCATCCAAGGGAACTACCATTTTCAAGGTCCCGAAGGGCCTCGGCTGTAGTGTCCTGAGGGACCCTAAAAAACAGCATTTCACGATGGCTGCACAGTGCCTAACTAATTTAGAACGTAGTAACTACTTCCAACAATGCAGTCGGAGAAACACTAAGTGTCCTTGCCCTCAATGCAGGGACACTAAGTTGATAGTGTCCCTCTCTGAAGGACACAAGCATTTAGAATTCCTCTGTCATAATCCTAAACCTACATCAGCTATGTTGTAAATATACATATATACCTATCTATATGCATGTTTACAATCCATTAGACTAAAAATAAAATAAATGTATAGTGTTCAGCATTCTGTACACATCTGTACTCACCAACCCACTAATACAAATCTCCAATTCCAAGAGAAAACCAATTTCTACCAGCCAGGAATTCTATTCCAATGCTTCAAGTAAACTCAGTTGTTACTAATATAACTTATATAATAATTATATATATATATATAATTATATATTATATGTATACATTGGATATTTTCTTTGCATCATGCGAGAATTTAATATTTTTACATTGAACATACTGAATGCTCCAATGTGCCTGTGTGTGTGTAGCTCTGAGCAACTGAATTTTAGAATATGATGGAGTTAGCTCTGAATGACATGGCACTAGTTCATAGACTGTTACAAAAAATATAATTTATAATGGGGGTGACATTTCACTTTCACGCTTGTATTTTCTCACCTTTGGCTCGTAAAAACACTCAAGCATGCTCGTAAAATATCTCTCCATAGTGTACGCTATAAGTATTATATATATTGAGCTTATACATATGCATTGCTCAAACCATTAACATATATATATATTTATTGCAGCTTTGATATTTTTAATTGAATATTTCCGCATCACGCGAGCGTTCTGTATTCTCCCATATTGTACGGTTTATATTGTACGGTACACTACGCATGCGCGTAGCGAGTAAAATCAATGAAAATTGAATTGTAACCGGTTGAGAAAAAATATCAAGGCAGCAATAAATCACTTATCACACTCGTCGTACAATATGGGAATGATATTTTACTCTCACGCCACATTTTCACTCGCCTTTGGCTCGTGAAAATATTTTGCGTGCTCGTAAAATATTTTCCCATATTGTACTCTGACTCGTGCTATAAGTATTATATATATATATATATACTTAAGCACTATATATACATATATAACATAACAGCTACAATAATGTGTTTCATAATTACGCATCTTAGTTTGAAGAGCCGAAGTCAAGCTAATTAAGACAAGTACCATAAGTGGCTTATGAAGCACTTGGCTAATTACCTCGTTTTGCAAACACGTGGCCAACCGTTCACAAACTAGCATTCAATATGAGCAAACAACAGATTCCGACAACATAACAAACAAAAATTATAACTTTTAACAACAACAACCAAATACAAAAATTGTGACTAATACAGCTACCTCATTTTGAATAGAGAAAGCATAACAGAATGCTGCCATATCAGTTTAATAAGAAGTGAAATATCAACATACAAAGAATGGCGGCATTCTCTCAAGCACTCCTGCCCATCTACTTCATACGCCTCAAGTCATGAATCAAATTAGAAGCATATCACCCACACTATGACCATATATGGACAACCCCGTTAATTAACACAGAAGACCGAAGAAGTAATAATAACAAAAATAAACAATTAATAGGAAGCACCAGGAAAACAAACTCTATTTATGGAGATGCACTTTCCCACAACTCTTGGGCAAGAATCTCTAGGAATGGCACATGACCCAAGTAAACTGACTGCCAGATAATGGCCACAAAATGGCTTGATAAGGAGATGAAGGTATTGATAACATTCAAGCCATGACACCATTATACCAGCCATGGCAACGTCTATTCTTAAACTCCGAGGTGAGAAGGAATGCTACATTTTAGTAAAAGAAATTATGTGAAGACACAGCCATTCTTCTCTTTAAATTGTTACTTCTGGTTTAAAGAAAGAAGGTGCATATAAGAAGGCATTGCTGCAATGCCATCTCCTTCAACCACACACACACACACACACACACACATAAATCACATAAATGCACACATACACACATACATGCACACATAGGGAAAAAAAGAAGAAAAAAAAAAAAAGGAAAAAAAAACTAATATCACCCCATCTGGTGAGAGCTGAAAATTTAATAAATTGTACACTGCATCACTTAATTAAATGTCCACAAAGCTTAGACCAAACATCAATTAGTGAGCTAGAAGTCACTGGGAAGGTTCAGACCAACCCTAACCCAAAGACGAAAATAAAATATCAATCCCTTCCCCAAACGCTAATATCCCATTAACGATGGACGGAAGTTGTAAATGTAGTTAGCATGAGAGCAAGTCACGAAACAGAATGTGAGAGATGCGAAAAATGCCAGAGTGGACATAAACTCTGGGTAATATAACTAACAAATATACACTAAATACACATACACACACGCACACACATAAACCCGAGCATGCTCACACTAACTACACTTCCACTCGCTAACATCAGTTAATTAAGACCCGCTAATGAAGGTCTCATGTCCGTTCTATTTACAGCACGCGGTCTACCGACTTCAAGCCAGTACACAACTATCGCGAAAACATGTTCCAACATACAACACAACAACAAGCATCCCGTGAAGACTACGCCCTTCACACTGGGATACAAACACAACTGCAATATCAACAATATTTTGATATCCCACTTTTATAACCAGACAAATTTATTAGGAGGTGTGAACAAGCAAGTATAAATTAGAACACTTCTATTTTAGGCATTATTTAATTGAAGTTGTATTTACACTAACAAGTACTTTCATGTTGTCTCCACTTTACACACACACACACACACATTATATTTATTTATTTATTTTTTTCTTCAATTCTTCATTTGTAAAGTATGGAATACAAATGAGGGGTGAGAAGTTTCCCCGGATCATTTTGTCAATGACCTGACGACAGCCACGCGCGCACACACACACACACACACATACACACACACATAGATAGGGAAGCCTCAGAGCCTGTGTTTGCTAATATTCCGCCCACTCCATTGGCTATCACTGTATTGACTCCTCCTTCACTGGTGTGCTTCAATTGAATTAATCCAATCAGTAACTTTTGGCACTAACAACTAAAGTCAATCATTGGGTCTCCATGGTTGTAGAACTTCCAACAGAGTCCTTGGCAGTCTACTTAAAGACTCACTTTGAGAAGGAAGCAGCTTCATGCTGTCTTCATTACATCTCCACATTCACTCTATTCATGGGATGCAACGAACCAATCAGATTACAGGCATGTGACCAGTTCCACTATCTGTATCAAGTTATATTTAATTTACAAATTTTGTAATCTCTGCAGGATGCTCCTACTTAAAAGATATTTTTACAAGCGAAATTTAACATCGACAAGCTAGCAGATGTAACAGAAGTATATGGTTATAATATTAACAAGCTAAAAACTTCTAAATATAGATGTACCAGAAGGATGTGGCCGTGAAACTTGCAATACAAGAGAGTGAGTGACATAGAAATTAATTTATTGGTATATCGTGAAACATTTGATAGTCACTGTATCCTGCACTAACTGCCTGCGTATGTACTTGTGGATGCACTCAAATGGACGTTAGAAGTAAATAATTATGATGAACTGTTCTAATAAGGCATGTCCAAAGTGTTGCTGCTTATCTACACATGTTTCTCTGGCTTATTCCTTTAATTTCAGACATTGTTTCTCTGTTACAATGATACTTAACGAAACAAGAAGTGAAGGTTACTCAACATAGTTTCAATAGAAATGCTATTATGTCGTATTAGGAAAGACACAAGTATGATGAAAATAAGCCACGAGGATTTTACAAACAGCCAGTTGAAGCTGCACAACTCCTGTCAAAGACTAACATATTTCCTCTTCATCACAACCATTATGCACAAATTGCATAAGTTAACGTAAAGAAATGGTGTCCATGCATGTGTGACTGAGTGATGCGTATGCGTGTGTGAGTGAGAAATCCTTCCAAATAGCACGTCTTTCTCGTATAAACAATCGTAGCACAGTGATCTAATTATTGTTCTCCTTAGACTAATGACTGCCTATATAGGGCATAATGACGTTATCTATAAACAATGACTACAAATGCTTCATGTGGGAGTGAGTGGGTGAGACCCGATCTTTGCTGCAGCAACTGCAAAAAAAAAATAAATTAAAAAAATAGCCCAGCAGACTGACACAAGCTTGACATCACATGCTCTTGATTGCCGAATATGGTTTAAGGTAAAGGGTCTTCACACTGTTATGCCCTTCGATTGTAACAAAAACTGTATGACTAAGATCATCTGGTGAGCCGATGGTGAGGAAAGAATGAAATCATGATTGATGTACCAAACTAATATTATGCTGCATCAACAACTTGCACTTTTTTGATGCCACAATAAATAATATGAGGCTCGCACAAATCATCACCTTTTACCATTTTTAGAAAAGCACTTCTTGTGACTTACATAATTAAAGGGTGTGGAACTTCCAATAAATATCATTCTCAGTTATGACTCCGTTGAGATTTCAATGCACATGAATGTGTGGCAAGTAGGACCTCACATGAGTGACTAGCTGGTAAAGCATCTTGAAAAAAAACAACAAATTATCTAAAGGAGTAAAAAAAGTTTAAAGATTTTTTTGGGGCCATGAAAAGGAGGCTAGTCTCGGGGCAAACTTAGACACTTGAACTTTGTTTACTCTGTCAATCACCTAGCAATGGAACGGACACCGTAAGTCAGATTGTCCATAATGTAATCAAGCTATGAACAATTTAAGAACTAAATGGTCACCATGCTTAACTTCATCCCTATAGTTACAGCTGCTACTATAACATGATAAATCTATGCACCCAACAAACTCCAGTGTTTGTTTTGCCATAGCATTTATATGACAATGATGACTAGGACAAAGATCATTATCATCACATAGATTGAAAATTAAATAGCAAGTAGATTAAAAGTTAATAATAACAATAACGCGCCACATTTTGGGGGGGTAAAGGATCATCATCATATTTTTAGCGGCCTCATTTCTATACTTGTTTATATAAATAATTATTGGCGAGCGAGCGAGTGAGACCCTGTTAGGGCTAACAGTTGAATATGTTATATATATGTATATTGGTACATATGCTCTGTAAACGTACATGTGGGCTCCCTTCTCTCCTAAAAATACAGCTTTTAAGTTGCTATGGCATTGAAACCCTCTACCAGCCATACAAAAAAAAATTTTTTTAAAGTATCTGAGTGTTTGTTGTCAAGAGCCACTGGTAATTCAGACAGATACTGAATACCAGAAGCTAATACAACTCGGGGGAAACTGAGGTAAGTACGTTATTCTGTATTTGTCAGTTAAAAAAAAAAATTAAAAAAATTAAAAAACCTCTGGCCTTTTTTTTCTGTAGCTGAGACAGAATGCTTATTGTCAAAAGTTACTGGCAATTCAGATTCACTTTAGTAATTGAGGTAAGAAAGCAATTCAGTATTTGCTTGCTAAAATTAATGGTAAATTGTTATACACGTGGACTACAGAAGTAAAAGTTAAAATAATCATATAACAATACTGTAGTTTTATGTAACCTAACTGGGAGATTCGCTTGCCATTTGTGCTCAAGTACAAGGAGGGCTGGTCCTTAAACACCCCCCCCCCCCCCCCCCCCCCCAACCCTGAAGCATCCGACCAAACAGTTTGAATACACTTTCATTTTCATCCTTCATAGACATGTGCATAAAAAAATGGTGTAAAAATAGGTGTGGCTACACAGCAGTGTCTCCCCCTCTCTCCCCCCTTCCCACCCCACACACACACCCTCCCCACACAAACACACTCCCCCTGCTAAAATCCTGTATGAAACCCACTTGGTGTGCATTACCTGTACTGCCATGTAGAGTCTCCACAGCAATGGGCAATGTCTCCCAGCAACTGATCCTGTTGCCCTGGAGAGCAGACTAAGCATCCTGCATACAGTCCCTACAGACAGCTCCTCCACAACACTGCCACGCCCCTTTCCTGTCACCTTGGAGAAACGGTCAAACTCTGCCACAATGGCAAATAGCCAGGGCAAAACAGATTCTGTGTCTTCAACTGCTTTGTCAAAAAATCGCCTCATGCGTCCGCTGATGAAACTCTGCCTTTCATGGCAGATGAAGGCAGCCAGGAATTCTGATTGCTCTGGAAACATGCCCAATGCCTCCTGAAGGTGGGACTTAATCATGACAGGGCTCGCCATGGGATGGGTAAGGGAATGTCGCTCCAACAGGTGCATCTTCTTCAGCAAAATTGTCTTCAAACTCTCTGAAGTTTTACAGTTTTTAGAATTGACTCTAATATCTCTCAACTTGGTACTCCACGAATCCAACACAGCGCAAGCTTCCTGCAAGCCTCGCGTCAAATACTCGAAATAACAATAGCAAAGAGTGACTCCTATGCCATCTGGTGAAGAAGATGCTCTCTCTGACGATGAAGAAAAATAGTTTCTCGCCTTGAGTATACGGCCTGGAGAAATGACACTGTCTGTGGTCAAGTTTGTGTGCTCGCTGAAACATACCAGAGCATGAAGAGCAAAATCATGATCAATACCACCTTCCTTGGAATCTTTCAAACACCATCTCAACCCCATAAAACACTCACACAAGGTACAGCACACATCTAGAGAAATAATGCCCATCAGGGAAAGGACAGACTGATAGAGCTTCTTGGCATCCTTGAAATTTCCAAGGGAGTACTGGAAGAGAGCGTAAGAATTCCACAGTGGCAAGTTGTTCCGGTGCTGCTCTAGTCTCAGCAGCTCTTTGAAGACTTTCTCAACCCTGCGTATTTCGGACTTCAGCGATCGAAGTGTAGGCTCACCACTGGCTCGAGATTTCTTCAAGAGTCGAGTATGAAGCTGACTCAGCAAAACCTGAGCAACTGCAGTCTGTTCTGATGCAGAAGGCAGCAGCGTCAAGGACTGATTACACATGTTGAGTATCCAATCATTCGATGCAGCAGTTGACAACGTTGAATCCAAGGACACGGGCTCCAGAAAAAATGTAGACCAGCCTCCTGCAAGTTCTATAAGAGATGAATAATTTGGCAAAGAAGACAGCACGCCGATCCCTGACGGAAAGTGCTGTTGTTGGTCACACACTTCATCCCCAGAACGGAGAAGCACTCTAGCGCCAGGGAGAGCATCATTTAGAGTCTCAAACCTTGCCGCATCATTCATTCTGCTGAGGCAAGAGATGGGCTCGCTGACTGGTGCTCCCAGAAAATTCAGAAATGAGAGGACCAAAGTCAGTTTAAGGTTGGGGTCAGATATTCTGAATAAGGCCTGCGAAACATCATCAAACATTACTATTCTGTCTGGGTCAGCACAGTCATCTATGGTCTCCCCTTTTGCCGTATCAGGTGACCACGGAAAACAATGTTGAGATGTTCGATAATCCTCCAGTCTCCTCCATGCCTCAGGAAACTGCAATCCAGAAACAAGTTCCATCTCCACGTCTTCTTCATCTTTCATATCATCTTCATTCGTCTCTCTGTCAGACCCTTTACCAAACAAAACGATGTCATCTGGCAAGATGCCCAATGGCTTGCGGCCAGCATCTGCCGAGTGATTGGCTTCGGACCAGTTAGACCAGCCCACGGCACCACGTTCACCCAGCCTGGCCACCCCACTGTCCCAATAAGCTTCGAAAAATTCTTTGGCAGCTTTCAGCGACGCCCCACTGCTTCCGTCTACCTGGAGCGGACAGCAGAGATTAAACTCGACCAACGCCTGGTAGCTGGCCACCGCCCTTTCCACAAGGCCTGCCTGCTTGAGGAAAGTGCAGTAAAGATAAAAAATGGCCAGCAGATAAATGGGCGTGTCTGGGAGGGGCTGGTGGGACTTTAAATCTCCTTCCATTATGGACAATAGAGTGTTGATGCATTTGCAGTAAATGGAACCAACAGAGGAAGTTTTGAAGGAAGAAAAATTTGTCTGACAGAAGTGGATGTAGCCAAGCCAAAGGGAAGGCTGGTTTGGCTGGCGAAAAACAATGTCCTTCCACTTCCTAACAATCTCCTCCATCTCCAGCTTCTCTCTGGCCAGCGCCATGTAGCCTAAGAGCAGATCCACAGACATCGGGTTCTGCTGCAGAGCTCTTTCATAGATGGACAACTTCCGCTCAACAAGTGCCTGCTTCTTCCTTGAGGTGTGGTCAGTACTCTCTCCAGGCAGATGCCCCCACTCCAGGAGTTGATTTTGAAACGCCAGAAATTCCAACCAGAGAGAGACATTATGGGGTTGTTCTAGAAGGGACGAGTTGTACTCACCCGTCAAGATAGTCATCTGACGCTCAGCTGTCAGGGATTCATCGGAAGTTTCCCAGTCCTTTTTCAAAGCACTTTCCAAGCTAATGAAGTCTGAAAGCTTCTCAAGCCCAGATGGCTGACCTTCTTTTTTTATTATCATGACCCCACTTGCTTCACATTTAAGCCTAGCTACAAAATAACGCCCTTCTCTCCTTAAACCCTTGGCCTTCTTTCGCTTGCTGACTTTGCTTCTGCCATCCGTCCACTTCAGCACCTGGCTAGGTCTGAGTCCAAGACAGTCAAACCTCCTTCTGTAAGTGGCCACATCACCACTATAGACGCTGTCATAGCGCAAGTTATCAAATTCTGGCTTATGATCTATTCTAAACCCTTCCAAAGAAGACTGTACTTTTTTAGACTCTTTCTCCACAGTTTCTTGCTTTAACTTTCTCTTCTTCTTCTTCTTGTGCTTGGAATAAGACGTGCTACAGGTGCTGCTTCCACTACTACTAGATTCATAGGAGCCATCCCGGCTCGTAGAAGGGGGGACATAGCTGAGGTTTTTTAACCAGCCCCGTTCTCCAGCGTCACCACCTACATTATTAAGGCTACTAGCTAAGTATGAGATAAAACCCCACGCACCCTTACCTTCTTCATCTTCGTCTTCTACTAACGCCGATGGAAACAGGGAAGACATGCGGTAAGTATCGTCAATAGTTTACACGCTTTGTTATTATGCTTCTTTCTGGCCTTGTGTATAAACTAGAAAGTATCTTAGCCAACCAATATCATCATTCATTCCCCCCGCCCACCTGTGGCTCACAAAATTATGCTTCAACAACTCATTCTTTTTCTCCCCACTCCACACTGGACAATCCTGGCCAAACTGTAAAAACAAAATAGATGAAAAACTACAACATATAATTCAAAGATCACTTCTGACACCAAAACCAGGTCCAGTGGGAGGCTCCGTGAGAGATGACAGCTCTTTGATTGGTTCTGCTGCACAGCGACCATTGTACGGTCCGGCCTTAGGCTTGCGGCCAGCCTTAAACTCATCCAAAATGAACTCCGTGTCTTTCACAGTGAGGTCTTCATAATAATCGTCATTGATCTGAACCATGGGGGCATTCACACACGCCCCCAGGCACTCTACTTCTGTAAGAGTGAACAGCCCGTCTGCAGATGTCTCTCCCACGTCAATATTCAGTTTGCTCTTGATGGTTTCTACGATGCTGGTGGAATCGCACAGCATGCAAGGAGTTGTGGTGCACACTTGGAGGTGGAACTTTCCAATGGGGCTTCGATTAAACATGGTATAAAATGTTGCCACTTCGTACACTCTCATCCTGCTCAAATTGAGGAGCTTGGCGACACTGTTCATGGCAGAAATAGGGAGCCACCCATGCTGCCTCTGAGCGAGATCTAGCACAGGAATGACAGCAGCAGCTTTGTGGCCTTCAGGGTAATTTTTTAAGATGGCTTCCACTCGCTTCAAATTATCCCCTGAGAACTCAAAGGGAGTGTCAGGATTGTTTTCAGGAGAGTCCCTGTGCACGAACAGTTGGCCTCCACCGCCATATACTTGAGACGTGTTGTGTAAAGAGGCACACCTGAGGTACCTCCCAAAATAATGCACACCTCTTTGTCCTAGTAACCTTCGGAGCGCCATAATATGGTTATGTATAATTGCTATATCTACCAGCTTCTCTTCGCAGTCTTGTATTACCCTACTTCTATCTTGGTCTGATCTTCTTCCAATCTCAAAATCGCTTTGTTTAGATTTTAAACCACGCCTATCATTCTTTTTTTTTTTTGAGAAACCTTTTACCAACTCAATTTAATACAAAGTGTGTTTTTAATGCCCTAACTCAAACGCGCATGCCTTTCCACTTTTGGCATTGCAGGAAAGAGAAGGGTTAGCATGGCCGGGGTAAGTGCAGTAATCTAAAGTAATCAGTAGTTAAAGATTATTTGCAGTAGATGGTAAACTACACTGATGACGCATCGTTTTGCATCTTTCTAGACTTTGTATTCGTACCCTGACAGCTTCCGCTCCAATAAGGCTCTTATAGCTGCCCAGTACAGTGGTGCGGATGTCAAATTAGTTTGTGATCCACCCCAGTTCGTCTTGGGAGAAACCAATAGGACACCAGAGTTTTTGGACAAGTTCCCCTTGGGAAAGGTGAGGGTTACTGGTTGTTTATTTCTGCAAGAATAAGTTCGGATGCATTAGGCAGCTACAAAGATTTGGAATTCAAGAAAAGTGTGTAGAGTATGAAACGCTTTTCTGGAGAAGTAGAGAGAGCACTATTTGTGTGTATTGATCTGCATTGTTTTAGTTTTGTTTTTTGTCCATTTATGAAAGATTTAAAAATATATATTTGTGATTTTCATTGATAATTTTCAAGGCTTACCAGATAGTACTGACTATATCTGACTACCACCTGGTTTTCAATTCTTTAAACTCCGCCTCCACCACGCGGGGTTGCTAATGAGTATCTGAAAGGTTTCTGGTAAGATTAGAGGAGAATGGATGACAGAGTCAACTCAAACCAAGCAAGAATACTCGTGACCCATATTGGCATTAAGGTCTCAATTTCAGTGATACATTTGCTTGGGGGGATTACTAGTAACTCTACCATCGAGCTCGCTACGGAAATTACATAAAGCTTGCTAAGCTAATTATATATGTCGAACTTCACATCAATTTCATTTCACTCCACCTGTGCATGCTGCCAACACCAGGAGTGCTTGAGTGATGATTGTGTGACATGAAGGAGGAGCTTGATCAAACTGTCTGTGTCGTTGCTTTAAAGAACAATTAAGTATGCTTGTGTTTTATAAACCATAATTTTTTATTATGTAAACTGTTAAATGTTGATATTCGCCGCTTTGAGATGTAGTAATGATATTCAAAAAGTTCTTAATGTTTTGGCTCTGCAGAGCCTTCCTCAGTGCTATCATAGTCAACATCATCACTGATGAAGGCTCTGCAGAGCTGAAGAAATTCCCTAAAGTGTAGATAAATATCTGTATATGGTAGTTGTTCTCATAGTAGTTCATTACATAGTGGCCATGTGTGTGTTTCAGGTTCCAGCATTTGAATGTGCCGATGGTACCCCAATCTATGAGAGCAATGCTATCATGTATTACTGTAAGTTATTATAGCATGAACATGCCATTTAAAATTTTAATATTTATTTAATTATTTTTGCTGGTTCCCCTCCCCCTTCTTGAAGAATTCCTTTTTCGAAGTACATTATATTGAAGCAATAGTCACATTTATAGGATTTTGTTTGTTTGTTTTGTTTTGTTTCATTGTTCGTTTGTTTGTTTGTTGTTGTTGTTGTTTTTGCTTCAGCATCACTGTCCTTCCTACCATTCTCTCTGGGTGTCTCCTAGCTCTATTTAGTGTGCAGCTATAAATAGTGGCATAAGTACTCATTTGATGTCATTTTCTGTCCAAATTACATGACTAATGAGGGAGTTGTTGTAGTCTAATGAAACAAACGTTTACACTAAAATATTTGTATTGGTTTGCTGTTTTGTTGTTGTTTTTTTGTTTTTATAAACTAATATTGACTTCAATCATTAATTGGTAGTGGCTACCTCGCAGCTTCGTGGCTGCTCCTCTGACCTCACTGCCTCCCTGGTACAGCAGTACGTGAGCCTGGCGGACAATGAGATCCTTCCGGCAGCCTGCACTTGGGTGTTTCCCACTCTCGGTATCATGCAGTACAACAAACAGGTCAGTCTGCCGGGATTTGGGTACAGGGGGCATGATAAGCATTTATTTACCATTGTTCATATGTGTGTGTGTGTTCGTTTTGTTTTATCTTTTCTTGGCGTTTGTATTTCATTGAATTTGTAATTCTTATTTTAGTCATGCTTTTATTTATTTTAACTTTTTCCTCCAATGTTGGCATTTGTGTTAGCCCAGGAACAAAGGAGCCTATATATTATTAATTATTTATTAGTAACCTATATAAAGTGGCTGTGAAAAAAGAGCCATGTAATTTATTGTGCATTTTTATCAAAATCAATTTCAATATTTATTTAATTGAATTGTCTTTTTTCCCTCCATTTGTTTTGATTTTGTTCAGAATACAGAAGCAGCTCAGCAAGCTGTTCGGAACGTACTGTCAGTTCTTAACAAAGCTCTCCAGACTCGCACGTTTCTTGTTGGGGAAAGAGTAACGTTAGCTGACATAGCATGTGTCTGCAACCTCACTATGCTATACAGGCAGGTCAGTTCATAAGAGGCTGAGTGTGCACTCAAACTATACGGAACTATCTTGTCTTTTATGCTGTTGTTGATGACAGGTTCTTGAGCCAGCATTCAGAGAACCTTATGTTCATGTCAACCGTTGGTACCTCACCTGCATCAACCAGCCTCAATTCAAGGCGGTGCTGGGGGATGTAGTTCTGTGTAAGAAAATGGCTGCTTTCGATGGTGAGCGTGCTGCTTGTGTTTTTGTTGTTTGTTTATTTACATTTACTTTGGTCACCTAATATTAGCGAAAAAGTATAATGAACTGTTTCCAAAGCAAGGAAAGGAGAAAAAGGAAGGGAAAAAGGGTGGTGCAGAGAGAGAGTCAAAAAAAGAGGCACCGCAAAAGAAAGAACCCAAGAAGAAAGAACCTAAGGTGGTAGAAGAGGAAGAAGATGACACTCCCCCTCAGTCGAAATTTGTAGACCCCTACGTAAACCTTCCTCCAAGGTAAATCAAACACTATGATGTTATGCGGTTTTTCCCATGCTAAAAAAATGCTGGCCCATAATTATAATATTCCCTTCCCCATGTGCTAAAGCAGGGAGTGAACTAGAGCTTTCACTCAGTATTCTATAGCAATAATCTGTGTCATGGCTTACATTTGCTACGCTATTTATTCCTACCTTATTATTCCTTAGCTCTTTTGTGCTGGATGCTTTCAAACGTTCGTACTCTAATGAGGACACTGCCACCAAGGCCATCCCTTTCCTTTGGGATAATTTTGACAAGGAAGGTTGGAGCATGTGGAAGTGCGAGTACAAATATAAGGACGAGCTGAAGCGTATCTTCATGTCCAGCAACTTGGTGTCTGGTATGCTGCAGAGAATAGAGAAGCTTAGGAAGTACGCGTTTGCCAGTGTTTTGATTATTGGCGAGGATAATAACAATGTCGTCGAGGGCATCTGGATCCTGCGTGGTCAAGACTTGGCATTTAATGTGAGTAATTACTTGCACATTGGTCTCTCTATTTCTATCCTCTCTACCTTGTAGTTGTAGCTGTTGTGATTCTTGGAGGTACAGGTTTGCATTTAAGGGAGACAGGCACCTTTGACTATACAGCTTGGAATTGGCATACTTTAGCACATTTTTAAGTACTGCCAAGAGTTTGCACCAGTGTGCTTTGTTTTACCTCCTATACAAGTAGCAGAGCAGGAAAGAAGCAGGGGGAGAGCAACTATATTTTGCACTGTTCCTTATTGTATTTTGACACCACTGTTTCAGTTGCTACCTATAAGTAATAACAGGTGAAGAGAGAAAGGGGTGGGGGACTAAATTCAGCTTTTCAATGGTATTTATTTGTTATTATATTTTTAGTTGGTGCCAGATTGGAACATAGATGCACCATCCTACAATTTCACCAAGCTCAACCCTGACAGTGAAGTAGACAAGGCAGTTGTCAACAAGTACTTGTTGTGGGAAGGAGACTTTGGTGGCAGGGAAGTAGCAGACGGCAAGATATTCAAGTAGAGATGGAACATGTAGCTAGGGAAATTCAATATTAGTGTACAAACAAATTTTATAATGTTTGGTTTTATTTTGAAAAGGTAATTTTTGACAAAATGCATAAAGTTACGCCGCACATTACAGCTACTCCGCCTATGCACGTGTACGCTGACGGCCAAGGTTCGCCGACTAGAGGTCCTGAGAGTGCGGTGAACAAGAATGCGAGAGAGTTTGTCATCGGAACGGCTAGGGTGATGTCAGCTCGGCCGACTGTGAGGTAGTAGACCACAGCTCCGGACTGGTTAATGAGGAAGGCCGTCATATAGCGCCAGTTGGTAGCTAGGTATTTCATCTCCAGGATGAACTTGACAATTCTATTGGAGTGGATGACATTGTCCATGCCAGCGGAATATTTCTTGAGAAAAGGGTTTGTAGCTCCCCATAGCAAACCCACAAGAATAAAAGCAGAAGCATCTGTAATGAAGTGCGGTTCCATAGTGTCTCCTCCAAGTAGACACCGTACCTAATTACAATTAGCTAGTTATCGACCTTTACCCGACTGATAGTCCGGGATAAAATAAACTTTGTATGTTGAGCTACTTCTAGTAGTCTAACTTTGGAAGCATTCAGTCCAGTTAGTAAGTGGTAGGTTTCAAAAAGACACTTCTGACTGGTTCTTCTTGATGTTGTAACTAGCTTTAACTGTTCACATATACCTACATGTATATAATATCCATCATTTCTTCAAGAGTATCATAAATTGAAAAAAGAATAATTCCCTTACTTTCAATCCATTGGTCCGCAATCCAAAACTACAGCATTCTTAGTGTACAAATTTGGTACAAACCTAAGATTGATTGTCTACAAAATTGAGCTATAATAATTTAAGTCAATGTATCAATACAATCCAAGCTGTCCACTTTATTCTGCATCCTAGTCAATATCCTTTCAGCATAAAAGCTCCGTAAATCAGCCGGAAGTTCATGCAAGAGTTTCACAGCTTTGTCTATGGACTGATTCACCTTCTGCACAACTGGCGGAGCTTTGTTCCCATATGGATCCCGGGAGTCATAAAATTGATCTTCGTGATGCTTCCAAAAGACATTGACTGCTACTCCAAATTCAAGTGCAGTCACGTGGTGGAACCAAAGTGCAGGAAGAAAGAGAACCTCCCCTGGGTTTAAAATTAGCTCATATCGATGGACTTTTGAGAACAAAGGATACTTAATGTAGTCTGGAGTACTAATGTCCGTCACCTGAGATTTGTCACCATCTAAATACAAGAAAGGGGCATCCGAAGGAGGGAATAGGACGATTTTCTTGGAACCTTTTACCTGAATTAAGAGATTGTCCATTACCTGTGTCAACCAAATAATAATAATAGTAACAATATTATTATCATTATTATTATATTATTATCAAACTTGCATCATAGTGAGTCCACAGTTGCACACCAGCTGATCCAACTCTCAAAACTGAAGAGAAGTGTCTCTCTGGTGGGTAGAATGGGGGAATGTTCAAATCTGGTGCAAGGTTTGGGTAGTCAGTGGTGAAATTGGCAACACTCTTTCGTGGATCACCTGACCCCAGTGAGCGAAGATAATAGTACTCGCCCTAGTAATAATACAATAAGTCTAAGAACAGCAGAAAGGGGGGTGGAGGAAGGAAGAAAAATAGCCTTTGACAATTTTTAATGTTAAAATACATTTTTTGGGTTCAAAACTGTATTTTGGCCCAGTAATACTTTATGTGCTGTTACATAGAAATAAATTTGGCTTGCATTTATATACTGGAGCCAGGAAGTGATCGTCGTTAATTCTTCTGCTACATCGATGAACAAACTCTTCAAAAGAAATTGACCTAAAATTTATCTAAAATTAATGATACAAAATAGAATCAACCTAATAATATACCTGTACACGAAATTCTTCGAAAGAAAGTTCATGCAGGGTTCAGGAGAAACGTGTACTTTGACTATTTGATTTCCTACTGCATCCCCCAGATATTCTGGGGTCCAGGCCTCAGGAGCTCTGCCCAAATCAAGCCCTTTCAACACAGCTGGCTCGCGCTTGTCCCGAACATTCTCCTCAAAATCTGCGCGACTACACACAGAGTAGCGCCTCACTTCCATCGTCACTTCTTAAACACGGTAAAGCATCGCGTCAATAATTTTGTTCTTTGACGTTTATAGTGCCTTCTCGAACCTGGTAAAGCATCGATAACGCTTTCCTACACAATCGTAACTTCAGCCAAGAAATTTGTTTGTATAAAAAAAATGATCAAAGTGAATGATTTAAAGATTGATAAATAGCTTTTCTAAGTCTGATCATTTTCTGATTCTGATGAACTGTCTGTAGCCATTTCTAATGGTGCTGGACGGTTTGTGTTTTGAAATAAGTCCTCATCATCATCATCACTGGATGAACTGTTTGAAGTTCCTATCATGGCTCCTTCCCTCTCTTTAGACGTAACTGCAGTAGCACCAGCAAGAGGTGCAGAATTGGAATCCATAAATTCCTGAGGCCTGAGTACCACATGTAAACAAACTTTCACTTACACATTTCACACAAAATGGCAGCCGACAAAGTACATGTGTGCTTCAATTCACACTTGTTATTGAGAAAAGTGAAAAATAGTTTTTTAAAAAATATTTTTGGAAGGCTCCATATTCTTTAGCTTTCAAGTTTGAGTTTCTTGTTGAGTAGCCATTCTTGTTGAGTAGCCACTCACTCTCTTTACTAAGTGGCATAGCCCCCCCTTAATTTTGGGGCACAAACTAACAAGGTGATTTCTCACATGAACACCATTTAAACCACAAAAAAAAAAGCCCTTAGAGAACCCTTCCCCCCCCCCTCCCCACTTCCCTTCATAATGAAACTTCCCTTCATAATGAAACAGTTTCCTACACCACTGTACTGACTACTACTACTACTCGGAAGATCAGAGTGCACAGCAATGCTAACTAGTTTCAATTAACAGTTCCTGCAAGTCAAAGAAACCGCCTTTTGGGGGCTTCAGAGAAATCCTTCTTTTTTTTTTAATGAATAAAACATATTGCTACATTATTTCACACTACAAGCTTTTTTTATTGACTTGATTACATGTAGAAATATTACCAAAGAGCCATTGTATTTTGTTTTGCACCTTTTTTGTTTCTGACAATTTTATGTACAATATTTCACCCACTGAATTGATAAAATGGTCAAAGCCACATGTTACTCTCAAAACATAATAGGAGGACTTTATATTCACTGCGGCAAGGACCACATAGTTGTCATGTTAACTCACCAGAGTCCCTGTTCTTTGAGTGTCTTGATCTGCATGGGATATAAGATGTGAACTATTTCAGCTTGCACCTTGTGACCTTCCTTGATAGGCTCAATCACCACATAGTCACCTATACAAACATTACATTCATATCAAATTGTTTCTCACTGAATTCAGTCACAGTCTCAGTATTGCTTGTTGCTGTATTGAATTACTTTATAACTTCAGACGACAGGGAGGGGGGGGGGGGGGGGTCAAAGAATTACAACACACAAACAAAAATAATAATAATAATAATGGGACAAACAGCACAGGCACACACGTCACTTCGTATGTTTCATGCAGCATTCTAATATTTACTATTTCCCCTCAGTTTCATCCAACATCTTTGAAATACACAGAATTAATATACTTCTTGGAAGCCTTTGTCTGATCTTTCTGTGACCCTCAATATGCAGCATTGACACATTTTTGCTTGAGCATTCAGTGGTAGTTGTGAGGTGTTTACTGGTGAATATTTTTTTCTAGACATGCACTCAGTACAGCCAGCGCATTAGAAGTGAGAGGGGAAAATTTGACACAATTATGTAATGAAGTCAAAATACAGTTTTGATCTTACTTGGTTATTGTGTCTATAACAATTGTCGGCTTCCCCACCCCATCCCCAGATGCCATGAATGCAGCATGTCCAGTGTTAATAAACAATGAAAACACAAACAAAAGGCTTAGCAGATGAGGAAGAAAAAAGAAAAGGAAAAAAAAAACGCTCTAATTTTAAATTTAAGTCATGTGGTCAATACAGGTGACTTTTCTTATGGGTTTCAAAGCTTCTAGTGGTGTAGTATATGCATGTACATCTGTGGTTGTGTGGCCTGGAGGATACTGCAGCCTCTCCCTCATACTGCAGCCTCTCCCTCATACTGCAGCCTCTCCCTCATACTGCAGCCTCTCCCTCATACTGCAGCCTCTCCCTCATACTGCAGCCTCTCCCTCATACTGCAGCCTCTCCCTCATACTGCAGCCTCTCCCTCATACTGCAGCCTCTCCCTCATACTGCAGCCTCTCCCTCATAGACTGTGATCACTCAGTCTCTCTCAGAGTCTACAGCCCCCAATAACAACCCTGAAATTGACAAACAATGTCAGAACAGGTGCTGAATGATCTCTTACTGTCCACACTGCTGTAATTACCTCTCTTAATCCAGACATTTTTTCTAAATTTTGAAGGCATGCTAGCCAGGAAACTGGAGCCATCCGGACTGTGCACTTCATGCAAATTATTGCCACGCCCACACAACACCTGCAGTACACGAAGACGATATTCTTAACACTGTTGTTGCCCTGGGCTTGGCATAACTTTTGCTTGCTTTTCTGATAGATATAGCTGCGTCAGCACTAGATATGGAACGGATCGTTGGCCGCGCTAACCTTCACGATTTTTTGGTCTGGTTTAAGTTCCACTTCATCTTCTACGACTTCTCTGGTTACATGCTTCCTTTTTGTAGCTCTGGACATCACATTAGTTTGACCGGCCTTCGAAGAAAGGTTCCACGCCAAAACATGAACAAACTCTATTTGACCGGTAGTGCGCATGCTCACGGATCTTGCTGCGTATTTACACGGCCACACAATTGCGGAACTTTGATCATGCATGTTGGAGGAAGTGTTCCAGGAAATCATGATGTGCAAATATACCCACATAGTTCAGAGCAATTTTGTGGTCATACTGGAAGAAGGTCATATTGGAAGAAGAGTTAGACCTCTTGGGGAGAGAGAAAGTGAGTGTGAGCAGTTCTAGGAAACTGTTCCTCCAAGGTTGTTATTAACTCCATAGTTACTACTATTATGCTATGGAGAGTTTGACCTCAGTAAAATTTGCTATTATATATTGTTTTTATATTACTTATATCAATTTAGTATGGCATTGGGTGCAATTTCACACACCCAACTTGTCTATATGTCCTTGCCCAATAATACAATTGAGGAATTGAATTTATGGTGACATTACTTGCTGAAAAAACCTTAAAAAAAACAAAAAACCTTTGAATTTAGCTACTACTGACCAGTTCAGCATTTTGTTGTCTATGGAATAAATGTAGAAGAGTTTTGATATTCCTGCTGAAAACCTGAATGTTTTTGGGCTCTGAAAGTCTTTGAAGTATTTATGGCATTTAGGAGTTGGACGTTAAGTGTCAAGCTTACCAAGCCATTGGAAATCAGGTTAACTAATACCTATGAGATTATAATAGCCAAGAGCTATCTGTCATAAAGGACAAGTACTGAAGGTTGACTACCAGCAATTTGAATTGCTGACTCTGCTCTGAACTAGAAAAAGGTCCATTATTAACTTTGAATATAGGGTAGCTACAAAGTACAAACCAAGTGTGCTAATTCTGAATGACTATTAAACACAAATTTAAAAAAAAATTGTGTCTAGATAGCTATATACTAGAATCATTACCATGTTGATGACAGAAGTATGAATAGCATTCCAGCAGCTCCCCCAATACATCTTTATTTTGGCATCTGATAAGGTCATACTTGGAAAGGAAATCAACTTGTTAAAAACAGCGGGCTCATTTTCCCACATCTATTGCCTTCTTCTCATTAAATTTATGTAATGACTGTAAGTACTACCTCTGCTCATGCTCTGATTCTGACTTTATATCCAACTATTTGCAGGCATCTCCTAGCAATAAATGACCAAAGATAGTCATGTATACCCAAAGACATATGCAACCTATATAGGCATGCATACTGAACTTACAATATCAGTAACACAATATTGTGTGTCTTAATAAGCATCTTACATGTGTAGGAGGATGTTGAAGAAGTATGGCTCAATGACTTTATTAAACATTCTAACCATCTTGATATGATGACCACTACTGGACATTACACTGGCTATCATCATCTTCCACGGTCTGTAGAGTTCTTGGTGTAATGACCTCACTCTTGGCATAGCACTTTCAATTCAAAGCTGGTAATGTGGCACCACAAACAATTGTGATGATCTGCAGTGTACAATGACTTTGATTTTGAGTTAAGGGCTATTTAACACAGTAATGGTAGCTGTGTGAGGCGATACATTTCCAGAGGAACTCGCTGTCACCCTATGGAAATAGTATAACCTTGCGGCCACTACGTATTTAAATGTTATGTAATGAATTAATTATTGGAGTACCATAGACTTGGGTTGTTAAGTGCCCCCTCTCTGTTAAGTACTGTTTTTCGTTAAGTGCTGTTTTTCGTTAAGTGCCTGTATTCTTCCCAGTTCCCAACACTTTGTATTAAGTTCTCCAGGCATCTGTCTACTGCAGGTTGGCAAGCAGCCTCAGTTTTTAGGTAACCACTCGCTGTTATATGCACAGTTATGCTTAGCCACAGCTAAGCTAACTGATCCATTACGAAGATCATTATATATTGGGCAACTTAATATGTGGTATGCTTTAACTAGTGAAATTGTAAACTGTTTCTTTAATGTTTTCAATGGCCACTTTGATTGTTATTCCAGTGGGTGTTTTTCATCTTTGGCAGCTGGTCATAGTGTACCAGTGATGGTGGAGATGAGTCAGCAAAGCCAATTCCAAGAATGAATCCTGATGCTGAGCTCAAGGATATACTATAGCATTGCTAATTGGTGAAATTCCACATTCTACATATTGTTTCAAAAGTTAATACTTTTTTTTTTTTTTTTTTTTTTTTTACAAGAAGTAGTATAGCTACTATTTTACTATTGAATTAATTGATGCTATCTCCTTTGGTGTGAAAAGAATAGTCTAATAGTTAATCAAATGGCTTACTCATTATTTATATAGAAGCTTACACACCAGGATTCCCAGTTCCTCAAACACCTGTAGAAGCATGCCCATCACCTAATCCAATCCTGTACTCAATAAAATATAATTCAAATGCAACAAGATTGCCAAACTTTCCTTGTCCTTGTGATCCCACTCTGTAATGGCTACTGCAGCCAATGGAAGGGTTCAGTCAACAAGCCTCCACCTCATGCCCAGAAGTGATAAAGACAGACTTGTAGACAGACACCTAGACCTTAGTCATCCAATGTCCGTGGAATGTAGCAAGAGAGGTTGTGAATTGGGGGAAATACAGCATTTGATAGCTGTATTTCCCCCAATTCACAACCTCTCTTGCTACATTCCACCCTATGTAAGACAATGTACTGGTGGACTCATCCCACAAGTCATGATTGATGCTTCTAACTTGAGCCAACTGTTCAGATGTAATACTCTTTACCTACACCAGACCTTCTTTTTTTTTGTCTTGGTTACTGGCCTCACTATTAATTGTTATAAAGGAGCCACACGCATTCCCATCATCCAAAGGTTGCCCACATTCGCTGTCCCCACACCCCCTTTTTCTTTTTTCCCTCTTACTAGGAAAGGAGTTGTTGTGGATGCCTGTTCATCATCAGTTCCCTCTAGTGATAGTATCTTCCTGTTTGTAGGTCTAGCTGAAGAAAGCCAGGCACTTTCCAAAACAGTACTTTCATGGGGTGGGCCTGCCACTGTCATTCTTCACTCTTCTCCCTCGCACACTCGACCAGCTCATCTGCCTCCCACATAGTCCAGTCAATTGCAAGAAAAAGTTTCTCACCAGATTTTGGTACACCAAGTTGTTCTAAACAACATATTACAAGTCCCAAGAAATTCCTTGATGGGAAACACCTAAATTATACTAAACCATTAAAGCATTGAATGTTACAATTAATTATTCTTTGATACATCTTTATGATGAAAATACCTATGTAAATTGTTAAAATAATTATAGTTTTGGTGATAAATATACTGAATCAAATGGTTTTGCTTAGCTACTGTAGTTCAATTTATTGAGTTTCATCATCAAGTATTTCAGTTGAGTTGATACACCCTGATCCTCGACAATTGCCACAAGCAACAGAACAATTTAGTCCATGTTTCCTGCATGAACATCTCATTGAACAGCAATCTGTCTGGCAGTTGCACCTTACTACATGTAAGAGATCATTTGGGGCAGGATCAAGATCAGTAGTGACAGAAATGAGCATGCCATCATTATCTTTCCAACCACCCCAATCTTGTGGTGACAATCCAGCATCAGTACCTTTTCCATTGTCTTATTTGATAATAGACACGCAGACTGTGGTACTTCACTGCAGCAGATGTTGGAGGCAATGTCTGGGGTTGAATGTAACAAATCGAGCTTGCTACTTTGTTACAGTATCGTTTATACCTGAGTGTGTCAAGGCTCATTTCTGGTTTCCCATTGTATAGAACGATGACAGCATTTTCACCAGCATCTATGATGTCTTGTTTTCTGGATAAGGGTGAACCAAAGACTTTAGCTAGCTCATGAAAGTGACGTCCTTCTCTAAAAATTTTCAAAGTATTTCCTTTCCCTATGCCATGAAGACGAGAAGTGGTGTTGCATCCAAGGATGGCATGAAGAAAGAGAATGTTATTACATAGTTCCTCTCCTAGCTGATGTTTCACAGCCTGGATATTCCAAACTCAGGGATTCTTTATAGTTTTCTTTGGTTCAGGCCTGAAAATAAGGTTACCAGACTCCAAACAAGTATGATAAATCAGAAGAACTAGTAAGTCTGTATCATCACTTCTTTGTGGCGGAAGATTATACTGCTTTTTGAACAATAAGTAAGTTTGCATCCTCAGAAGAATAGTATGATTTGCAGTTCTTCTTCTCTAATGCTTCACCCAACATTGTTACAAATCTCTGCTTGTTGATATTATTCATCAAAAACTCATTTTTTGTCATTGTGAGATGCATATTCTCAGAAAATGTCACAGTAGCTCCAAGTTTGAACTTCAAACGCCTTCGATGAGTCATGTCTTTGGTTGATGAATGCTGGTAACCATCAAATACAACAATTGCCTGTCCATATTTTTTGATGACATAGTCAGTGTACATGCTCAAAATTCACTGTAAGTTGCTCCTTTTTTCCATGGGATACACTGAAGGAGTGCACCACCATCCAATACATACTGAACTTCACTGCTTGTAGTTGGAATGCTACGTGGTTGGACTAGAGCCCATATTGCATCTGCCAATACAGGTTTTTGTGCCTCATGAAGTAAGAGAGGAGAATCAAACAAAGCTGGAGAATAGCTAATCAACTCATACTTAAAGGCAGCTTCTAAATCTTGTGTTGCTTTAGCAGCCAGTGTGAGTCGTTGAAAAATAAGTTGTGGAATCAATCTGAACCACATCGCCATTTATTGTTACTGAAGACTTCATATCCATAGTTATTGCTTGATTATTTCTCCTGAAAGTATACTCCATCACTTTTTTCCCTTTCATATCATCCAAAATATCATTTCCAACACTTTTGGCCTTGTCTACATCAACTGCACTGAGTGTGCATGTACTCCAGTTGAAATACTACGCAAACCAAGATCAGAACAGAAGGGGTTTCTATCACTGAGATACCTGAGTATAGTGTTAGTGTCTCTCCAATCCCTGTCTTGTCTGGTTACTGCCATATCTTTATTTTGCTCTCCAGTATTGTATCTTATTCAGTGGCATCCTGCATTACTTTGTTAACTTCCGCACAAGCTGGCATTCCCATAACCCATGCCAAACGTTGTTGCTCTGTCATTTCCCTTCCTCTTGTAAGGCCACCGTTTGTCTTTAAAGTCCTCATGAGCACTTGCTCTACTACTAGATCTGTGGATAGACCAGCCCCAAAAGCGATCGCTTCTTCTTACCACATGATTAAGACCTTTGATGAAGTGGCGGGATCCTCATTTTCAAGTTATGACATATGCTGTAAACTAAAGCGCATGCTCGCTCCCTAGATCCATAGCCAACCGGATATGAATCCACACCATCAATGCATTGCGTGTCCTACACACTTTTTACCTAGTGTGAATACGGAATCATTATCCTCACCTTCGTGCGGAAGAGCTTATCTGCTTGTCAATAATCATGACTGAATCGGCCACCGTCTTAGTTACTGGAGCATCAGGCTTCGTTGCAAATCACCTTATTAAAAGTCTTTTGAAGGATGGGGTGTACCGTGTTAGAGGAACTGTTCGCAACTTGCAGAAAGAAGAAAAGGTGAGGCTCATTCTAGTATTCTAAGCTGTAAATGAGAAAGATTGATGGTTTCCTCCATGAGAGGGTCAGAATATTTGCTAGGTGATATTTGAGTTTCATTGTTCAAGTATGGAATTCCTCATAGTGAAATTTCACTCCCAACTACATAGCACTAATAGTAGCTAAATTCAGGTGCTGTAATATGAATATCATAGTGTAATTACAATATGATTACTTAATTAAGACTTGTGTTTTCAAGTTGATGGGTTGGTAGAGTTAATATTGCATGCAGAATGAGATAATTTGATATAAATCAACTGGAATAGAAAGAAAAAAAAAAAAAAGAAGAATATAGCTATAGCATAGACTTTCAATCCTTTCTAAAAATATGCAGTGCAACTAAACTTATTAGCTATATCTGCTGTCATTTAACGTGTTTCTGGTGGTATAAACTATTTTGCTTCCTACAACACCTGCAGACTGGCAAACTGTGGATACATGCTTGCTAACACTGCTTACTGGGTTTTTTCTAAAATAGTTGCTTATTAGCTATTCATCATTCATCAAAATGGTCTCAAGAGTGACAAATTTACTATACTTTCTTTCCTTCCTATATGCCAATTGTTATCCCTGTCTAGCTAGTAATATCAGCTTGCAAATCAGGAAAATCATTCTTTTTTCAGCCCTTTCCAGAATTGCTGAGTGTAAGATCTGCTTGCTTATAAGGAAAATCATTCTTGTTTTCTGCCCTTTCCAGAATTGCTGAGTGTAGGGAGTAGGAAGGAATGTACTTAACTTGCTCTCCTTCCCATATGCAAACGTATACTTGATACCCCTCATCCAGTTGTATCTTGTCTTCTGACTTGCTGAGTGTATACACACACATAATGATGACTCTGGAGTTTTAAATCATAATCTGCAATATCCTTGCTAACAATCTTTTTTTTTTTACCACTAATGGATAAAAATTGTGTTCTGACAGCTTATTTGAGAGCCAGCAGTCTCACAAAAATCTAATAACTAGAAAACTACTCTTAACTATAACACAGGTAGAAAAAAGCTAAAATGAAAATATATGTCTGACAAAATATTGGAATTATATACTCTGTTTGCATTGGTACATACTATTTAATACTCTGTTTTTTAAAGGTGAAACCTGTAAGAGATTTGGCACCAGAAAACGTCAAGTATCCCCTCGAGCTGGTTGAAGCTGACCTTGCTAATAAAGAAAGCTGGGTTGAAGCAGTGAGAGGTTGCAAGTACGTCTACCATGTTGCTTCTCCCTTTCCTGGGAGTGGTAATGACCTGACTCCTGAGCAGCAGCAGGAAAGACTCATCAAGCCTGCGGTTGAAGGTACGCTCAATGTCCTACAAGCCTGTGCTGAAGTTGGAGGTGTGAAAAGGGTCGTTGTCACCAGCTCAATAGCGGCTGTCTCTTGTGGGCTTCATGGCATTCCAGGCAAACCAAGTGATTACATTTATTCAGAAGAAGATTGGTCAGTGGAATCTGCATGTCCACCATACGAGGTGAGTAAAACCAAAGCTGAAAGGGCAGCTTGGGAGTTTGTAGAGAAACTGGAAGGAGACAAGAAGTTTGAGTTGGCGGTGGTTAATCCAGCGTACGTCCAGGGTCCTTTACTCAGTGCTGCTTCTGGTGGTGGAAGCCAATTACTGTTGCGAGATTTGCTGAACGGAAAAATTCCAGCACTCCCAGATGTTTACTTTGCATTAGTTGATGTTCGTGATGTGGTCGATCTGCACAAGGCAGCAATGGAGAAACCTGAGGCAGCTGGTAAGCGCCACATAGCCTGTAACAAATTGGTATCATTCAAAGATATAGCAACGATAGCTAAGGAAGAGTTTGGGAGCCAGGGATACCACATTTCTACAACTATAATGCCCAAAATAGCCATGTGGGTCTTCAAATTCTTCAATCAGAGTGTCAAAGAGGCATACGATACGTTGGGCATTAAAATCCATTACAACAATGAAAGGATGAAATCCATGGGAGTGGAGCCACACCCAATGAAGGACACTATTGTGGACACGTGCTACAGCCTCATCGAGTTGGGTCTTGCTGTGAAGAAACCACACTACAGGGGACCTGCAACGAATGAAGGAGAATCTGCAACAGCTGAGGAAAGAAAGCCTGCTGGTGCAGAAGAAACACCTTCAGAATGAAGGAAAAAACTACTAAGTCTATAGAAAATCCTGCTGAATATAAGCAATAAAATAGTAGTGAATTTTATACATAGCCACTATTACCTAATTTAGCTAAAGTGTATTTTTATATTCACATTTGAGACAATGTACCTATTTCGTTTTTGAAATTCTTAGAGCTCTTTCATGAAAAATGAAGGAAGATTACAAGACTTTAGCTGCTATGGCCACATTGAGATGATAGATTTCTTGCCACAGAGTTTCCAACTAGCCTTGAATAAGTGTGGTTTACAATAATTCAACGTGTGCGATAATTAACCATACAACAAAAAAAAAAGTTTTATAAGTAAAAAAAAATCACTGCTGAAATACAACTCAGGCCCATTTAGCACAACTAACCACTACTTATTGGCAAAAAAGTGAAACAAAATGATATTGGGGTGAGTGTACCTATGGTGTATTATATAATATATAGATTATTTAATATAATGAAATTTGACTCATTCACTCACTATTTGAGTACACCATTAGTTTGTGTGACTTCATTAGTCATAACCCTAGCCTAATAACATTGTTCTAGTTTCATCCTTCATGTAGCACAAGGTACCTATCTACATCAGCTACTCTTTCACCAAAATTGTATCAATAGTGGTACAGAAGGCTTTGCTATTCTGGTGCATAGAGAGGATGAGAGAATGATAATATTTATTCATTAACTTCAGAACCTATATAAGAGGATATGGCTAGGAGAGGATGAGACATGCAATTAACATGTGTATATCCATGCCCACACATTCAGAGACAGACCACACCTGAGGGAACATTCCTAAGGTTTGCACATCGATCTGTTAGCTCAGTTATACACTCAGCAATTCAGGAGATAAATATGGTATTCAGCTAGAAGAATATTGCTGCATAAGGGGTATTAAATACAATGAACCATACAGGAAGAAGAGAATGGCAGAATACATTCCTTTCTGTGAGAGTTTGAGACCATTTTGATGAGTAATGGGAATCATAACAACGTCTTTTCGAACAATTGAACTAAACACTATAAGGATGCATCAGCATTGTAATACCATAGTCTCTCAAAGACAAACTCTTTACCTGCCAAAAGCGGCTGCCTTAGCTAAACAAAACCGCTACTCTCATGGAATGCATTTAATGACATTTATAATGATATTCATAACCTGCACCTCAATGAATCGCAATAATCCAAATAAACTTCCGGCGGCCACACGTGGGCTTAGATCAGGACTCTCACGTAAGTGGTCCGTAGGAATGTCGTTGCGTTGTGTCCGGTCACACGCAGCCCACGTGATGCATAATTGGAGCACGAACTCTTGCCCCGCCCCCGGAATTCAATTCCTCACAAAAATTATCAATTTCGACGACGTTAGAGGCGTGGTGTTGATGGGTGTGGCTACTCTGTGGTGACGATTGCGGCTTGCGTTCCCTGCCTGCCTAAGAATATTGTCCACTATCTCTCGACTATGGCTGAGGCTGATCCCCTACTTGTCTTGGTAACTGGAGCATCTGGCTACATAGCCACTCACCTTATTAAAAATCTTTTGAAGGAAGGGGTTTACCGCGTTAGAGGAACAGTGCGGAACTTGCAGGCCACTGAAAAGGTAAAGATTAGTTGGGCGGAGCCCGACCTCTTCTGAAGGGAGAGGTCGGGTAACAAGCCTATACCCGGGTTTGTTCTGCTGAGTCAGCTAATTTCCTTAGCATTTAACCACACTTCAATCTGATTGGACTGCAACGTACGTTGCAGCAGGGAACAAACCCAGGTATAGCCTAGTTGGGCGGAGCCCGACCTCTGCTGAAGGGAGAGGTCGGGTAACAAGCCTATAGCCGGGTTTGTTCCCTGCTGCAATGTATGTTGCAGTCCAATCAGATTGCAGTGTGGTTAAATGCTAAGGGAATGGGTGGGCGGACAGGAATACGCCTACGCAGAAATAAAAGAGATTTACTGGCGCTTTTTTTTTTTTTAATGTGCGTGGGTGAAAAGAATGGCCACAAATCCTAAATCCCACGCAATCGGTTCATGACGTCATGATTAGCTGACTCAGCAAGAACAAACCCGTGTATAGGCTTGTTACCCGACCTCTCCCTTCAGCAGAGGTCGGGCTCCGCCCAACTAGGTATAGCCTTGTTACCCGACCTCTCCCCCAGCAGAGGTCGGGCTCCGCCCAACTAGGTAAAGATCAGCCACAGACGTGAGATAGTGTATAATATAGGCTGGATTAGGCCCACACATCAACAAGTCCATTCGAATTTTTAAGAAAATCTTATGTGTGCATTGTATCATTGGATTGTCACAGGTGTAGAAAATTCTAATTAAATTAAAATAAAGGTCAACTGCACACCTGTGCCCTTATTTGTGTGGCTTCATGTGAGAAACAATTTCATCAAGTAATTTATTTTGTTTCTCAGTTCCAGTTAATTCAAAATGCTGAATAGAGAATTTACATGTGGTTAGCTACTTGTATCACTCAAAAAAGTTAGAAGATTTCAGGGATGGAAAATTAAATCTAGAAATGCTAGCTATTTAACAATGTTTTTAGGCTATCTCTGAAGACTTGTACTATTGCTGAAAATAGATTGTTACATTGGCTTCTGCACTACTTGCAGTACCTTATAAAAATCGTACTATTATCACACTTCCACAGCTCTATTGTCCATTAGTCCCACTATTATGGAGGTCCTTCCACCACAGACAGAAGGTGAAATGTGTGTCTTATTATAGTATACATAACTCACCTGCTCCAAGTGGCTCACAATATCAAGAATACTTTCAACTCTGAAGCTCACCATCCTTTTATTTTTGTTGTTGTTTTTTGTAGATACAAAAAGCAGGCTTACTGATATCTATGAAATAGCTCCAGAACCAACTCCAATACTCTCTGGGACTCTTCTAACTAATATATGCAGTAATGCATGTTTGTGTAACTGCCCCTTGTTTACAGGCAATGAGGCAATGTCTACATTCTCACTCGTTAGTACCATTAAAATCACATGACACAAATTGATTCCGGCATTGACTAACAAGTCACTTGCTTATTCATTCTATACAATAAAACCTCTGAACTGTGAAGTTTACTATCGGAGGTTCCACCGTCGTCTTCAAATGATGAACACCTTCAACATAGCAATGATTACATGCCATTAAAGTAATACATTTCCTGTTTAGATCCCTTGCAGTGTACTCTCCAAGATTCTCTAGTTGTGCTAACACTCACTTGACAATGCTGATATTGTTAGCTGTGCCACAAATGTGTGTGATGTAAAACTACATGTAACTCCTATTAGGCAAAAGAAAATAAGATGTGTTGGGTACAACCAGTGTTTGCTAACTGTGTCACGCTTTTATGGATTTGTTTATTCTGTTGGGAATGAGTAAAGTAGACATGCAGGGCTGCACTTAGCTAATCAGTACTCTAGTTTTGTTTTACTTTGCTGCATGGGATCAGCACAGTTTTGCTATATGTTTCTAAGCTCTGCAAGGATGAATGTGTCTGTACACTCTTATTGCTCTCTCCTAGATTTGTTTTCTGTGCAGCCCCACAAATCAGTTGTGTTATGCTTGTGTTACGTTAAAAAATGCTAACTCTAAAATTTCCACTGAAAATGCTTGTACCAATATGGTTGTTAAGGTAATCTGAAGCTTTGATCGCAATTTGTAATGCCCAGGTCCATTGATTTTAGACAGTGCAATAGATAATTTATCTTGATTTTTTTTCTTGTCAATGATCACAATTTACAATACCCAGTCCAACATGACAGTTGATTTTAGATGCGCAATAGATGTTTTATCTTTGACCTTTTCCTGTCCATGCTGAGGTGTGGCAAAAATCATTTTTGTCCTTGTTTTTTTTTCCTTCTTCCAACTGCATGTTAACAGTAGCTACTTGATGTTCCATTTAAACTTTTTCAGTAAATTTCTTTCACACGAACATTTACATAATAATGTAACTTACCAACATTTTATGGATAAATCAATTGAAGAGTAGCAGACTACCAGATAAAGTACGAACACTATCCTAACTACTGCCAGAGGAAAAATGTGCAAGCACATACTCAGATGTAGTTATTATGAAATTTTCTAATATTGTAGGTGAAGCCTGTGAGAGACTTGGCACCAGAAGACGTCAAGTATCCCCTCGAGCTGGTTGAAGCTGACCTCGCAAATAAAGAAAACTGGGTTGAAGCAGTGAGAGGTTGCAAGTACGTCTACCATGTTGCTTCTCCCTTTCCTGGGAGTGGTAGTGGCCTGACTCCTGAGCAGCAGCAGGAAAGACTCATCAAGCCTGCGGTTGAAGGTACGCTCAATGTCCTACAAGCCTGTGCCGAAGTTGGAGGTGTGAAAAGGGTCGTTGTCACCAGCTCAATAGCGGCTGTCTCTTGTGGGCTTCAGGGCATTCCAGGCAAACCAAGTGATTACATTTATTCAGAAGAAGATTGGTCAGTGGAATCTGCATGTCCACCATACGAGCTGAGTAAAACCAAAGCTGAAAGGGCAGCTTGGGAGTTTGTAGAGAAACTGGAAGGAGACAAGAAGTTTGAGTTGGCGGTGGTTAATCCAGCGTACGTCCAGGGTCCTTTACTCAGTGCTGCTTCTGGTGGTGGTACTCAATTGCTTTTACGAGATTTGCTCAATGGAAAGATTCCAGCAATTCCTAATATTTTCTTTGGATTAGTTGATGTTCGTGATGTGGTCGATCTGCACAAGGTAGCAATGGAGAAACCTGAGGCAGCTGGTAAGCGCCACATAGCCTGTAACACGTTAGTACCGTTCAAAGACGTTGCAATGATCGTGAAAGACGAGTTTGGAAGCCAGGGGTACAGCATCTCCACTACTGCCCTGCCTAAAATAGCCATGTGGGTATTCAAGTTCTTCAACCAGGATGCCAAAGACACTTACAATACGTGGGGTCTCAAAGTTTTTCACAGCAATGAAAGGATGAAGTCCATGGGAGTTGAGCCACGCCCAATGAAGGACACTATTGTGGACACATGCTACAGCCTCATCGAGTTGGGTCTTGCTGTGAAGAAACCACAGTACAGGGGACCTCCAACGGGTGCAAGTGAGACCGTAACAGCAAAGGAAGGAGAGCCTGTCGACACTGAAGAAAAGCCAGCTGAAGCGGAAGAAAAGCCTTCTAAAGAAGAAGATAAGCCAGCTGAAGCGGAAGAAAAGCCTGCTGAAGAAGTTAAGCCAGCTGAAGAAGATAAGCAAGCTGAAGATAAGCCAGCTGAAGAAGATAAAGAAGAAGAAAAGCCTGCTGAAGCGGAAGAAAAGCCTGCTGAAGAAAACCCAGCTGATGCAGAAGAAAAGCCTGCTGAAGAAAACCCAGCTGATGCAGAAGAAAAGCCTGCTGAATAGTACACAGAAGTTGAGGTGGACAAAGTAACTTATCTAAAATAACTTATCTAACTAGTTCACTTTCATTTTATTATCTTTGTAAGTAGCTAATTGATGCTATTTGGCAGCTTTGCTGAAAAGATTTTGTGTAGTAAAAAAAAAAAAAAAGTTATAGTACATACCATCAAAGCTATAGCTATAGTTTTATATTGGTTTTCCATGTATTGACACAAAACCAGCTTCTGTCTGCCTTTTGGCTCAACATTGCATTTAACAACTTTATTATACCTACTGTCACACAAGACTGAGATGTGTACCTTACATGGAGTTGACATAGCTGTAAAGATAGCCTGGCCAGGAATATGTTCACAATTTTGCCTAATTAGGTGCTGTGCTGTCAGTCTCCTCCTTCAGCCATTGCAGGCAGCAAGAAAGTAGCAGCAGGTTTATTTAGCTGATTGCTATAAAGGCGAGTTCCTTGTTTCTTCTGTTCGTCTGGCAGTCACACTTTTAAGTTAAAACTTTATAAATGACAAAATTAAAAGCTGTGACCAGAACTGGCCAATAATATATAACTGACATGATATTCCCATGAATGCTTAGACAGAGGAGGAAACTGGAGAAACACAGGGAAAGAGTATTCCAACACTGAAGATTTGAATGTCCATCCAACCCATGGTACTGAGAGAAACTGGATGGAATCGCAATGATAGACAATTATACTATGCTAATCTTTATACTACTAACTTCAAATCTATTACTATTGGCAAAAAGTCGGGTTAAGCTTTAATAAAATATATATTGGCGGTTAAAGATGAGAAAAACTGTCATTATTATAACTATTTCAGCCGAGAATGACTGAATCATAAAGAAAAAAAATACATAAGAATATTTTATAGCATTCTTTGGGTGAAATCTGAAGAAAAAAAAAGTGCATAAATATATGGTCATATGAATGGAGACAGACATGATTACTAACAATACAATTACATTATATGGTTGTATTTATTACACCCGGTAATTTCTGAGCTTCAAGAACTTTTCTTGCAGATACATGTACAATTTTCAGTAAACACATGCAATAGAAATGTAGGCTAAAAGTATTTGAAATCAATTAACATAATAGTAAAAATAAATTTTTAGAGCTATTGCTGTATTTAAGTTATGCAGCAGCAACCCACATGTTTTTCAATTACAGCTCACTGCAACTTCTAAAAAGTCTCTTCAAATATTAGCATACTGGTGCATGCAGGAATACATCTATCCCTTTCTCTGACATTATTTGGCCCTGGCTAAAAGTAAGGAAAAAAAATCTTTAATTATGTATAAGTGGCTTTGTGAAAAGGACTTCCACCAGAGTCTAAACATTGGGTCAAGTTTTAGTTTATTGGCTGTGTACAAAAAAAAGCTGCTATTATTATCACGAGTGCTAACTACTATTATCATTATTTTACAGCAATGAGATTCTATTCATACTGTAAAGTCATGTATATTATTAAAAGAATATCACTGCAGCCAGAACAACAAATAGTGTACCAAATTGGTATTAAAAAATGGTGAAGCGATTTTTTACTAAAAATTTTAAATAAATATTGCATTGAACAAATACCAAATTATTGAAAGTGAAGTAGAGTTACAGTGAGAGAGTTCAAGATGAAACTGAGCAAGAGATGGCCTGCAATAACACAACAAGGCAGCATCAAATTTATCATCAATAACTTTGTGATTGAAACGCAAATCCATAATAAACTACAAGATTATTTTTTGTGCTACTGAGCAAAAAAGTAAAATATTTTCTTTACTTAGCTATAAGCAGGGCTGCATTTAAGTAAGGGGAGGAGGAGGTGGGGGCAAAGGGGGGCATTTGAGTAACCCTAGAAAATTCTTAGCCCCCCTAGAAATCCAATAGTACCACATTTTGATTTTATAACCTGAAATTAGCATAATTTTGTATATGTTTCTAAGCTCTACTAGTGTCTCTTATACATAACACACTCTGTATTCAACTCTAATTGCCTCTCCTAAAATCTAAGAAAGCTGTTTTTGTCCCTCCTAGATTAGTTTTCTCTATACAGCCCTGAAAGCATTGTGAGGCAAGCATCTAGTTTGAACACATACCAGCATCTCATTCAAATCCTCAGCATCATCAAAAGAATGGCAATAGATGCTCAAGAGTACCTACTATGGAGTTCAAACTACAAGCAAGAATTGGAAACTTAGAGTAAGAATTGTGACTACTGCCATGATCAAGGTTTAACAAGTTGAATGAATAGTGGTAAACATTGAAAGAAAAAAAAAAGAAAAAAAACTGGATAGCGAATTACATGAGAGTAGAGATTTCAAAAATATGACAGCTATTCAATAAAATTTTGACATTTCAGTTAGAAGTAAAATGTTAATTAATAAATATTATTTATTTGCAACTAGCTAGCTACCTGGTAATAATAACAATAACTCTGAAAATAAGTTCTCATTTCATACAGCTATAATGAATTTGTTTACACATGCACACACATGTACGGTCAATTAAAAGGAGCATGCTCATATTATTTTAGCTGTGCTTATGTGTTTACCATATCACTTACATGACCACAGAAAGGACACTCTCCTGTCAGCTTGCTAAAGTACTTTGTGACTGTAGGCAAACTTCGGAGCCACTGTAAATAAATAAAAAGTGGGTGAGGCATTGTAGCACTGGTAAGTGCATAGTGACCTTGAAATGCTGCATTTTAATTCAACCAATTCTTATGTTGACTATGGTATATACAATTAAGTTTTACATGATCAATTAAGCGTTTATTTAGCGAGTCAAATAATGCATACAACTATAAGATTGAACTATGTTTTGTTTTAACTGTGATTAACTGGATTATGTCCCAAGTCATAAGCTACAACAACATCAACTTACATCATAGAGGCACTGATTGTGGTAGGTCTGGCCACACTGGTGGTTGTCACACACCACTGAGGGGGTGTGGCCTTCCATACGATAGGCGTAGCAAATAGCGCACTCCATTGCCCACTCCTTATCAGCATATTATAAAACCAATAACATTGAAGTCACAAGCACTGACACAATTAGCTGAGCCACATAACACTGAGAACATATCAATATATCAACTCCTCTCTCTCCTGTCCTATCCTATTTGCTCTCTGCCCTCTACTGTATATTCCGTCTCCTCCAATTTCTTCCTCTCTGTCACATTTAACACTGTCTCTGTCCTCTTCCAGATCGTCTTTATCTCATTCTGTGTTGTACTGCCTGTCATGTCTTAGCATTCGCTGTGTTGTGCAATACAACACTTTGGATCTTGATAAGAACTCTCAGCACAATGGCCACTTTAGCCAACTCTCGTATCAGAATTAAACATTTTGACCTCACCTCTTCGCTACTCTTTTGTGGCCGTCGTGGGATACTGATGTCTAACACTTGTTGCAAGTTAGAACATAATGAAGAAGCCAGGCTCCTAAATTCATTTTAGCCACGGCAAAAATTTAATTGATGAAATACATATTTTCTACAAACATACTTCAACTAGCTCACCATTGCTGAATGCTCGCCATCCACCGAGTCATCAGAGGAGATACGACTACACACATGCACACACCACATATGAAGTGACTACTGATCGGATTTTGCACAACTAGAAGCAAGCGAGTGAGCTGCAACAAAACTCTCTCTCTTGGTAACCATTCTCACTTCCAGTTTATTTGAATCCCAACAGAAAATATACAGTTCAAATTCAGCACTATAATCTCAAGTCCAGTATGGAAAGTGACTGCAGTACTAGATAAAAGATTAATTATTCCCCAGGCAATATTGTACCTCAGCAATAAAATAATATTTATTCATTGATTCACACTCTACCGTTTAAATAACTTTTCATCATTATCATCATTATTATAATTAATAACATATTTTTTAAACTTACCATGATCAGCACCGAGAAAATTAACCTGAGGTGGGGCTCTAGGGGAGGCGTGGTCTAACACCATATGCAAAGACAAGTGCTCACCTGACAACAATACATTTATCCATAATTATAGCAACCAGCATAAACATAAACAGAGTAATTTTTATTCAAATTACGAACATAATAGCATGCCCCGTAACTGAATCTCCCACCCTCACCATCCCAACAAAATAAAAGAAAGAAGAAAGAGAATAACAAAAACGAAGAAAGCAGGACAAGCACTAAAAAAAGAAGAAGAAAAACCATAACCCAGCAAGCAGGACGAATACCCTGCGGTCCCAACACCAGAACAGACCCAACACCACTAGCCCGAAAAACCAGACAGGCAGAGCCCAATCTCCAGCCCAGAAGACGGCACCACAACCCCAAGCCCGAGACCGGGTAGCCCCAAGACCGAAGACCGCGGCCCCAACCCCAGCCCGCAGCCGCAAAAAAAAGGCCCGAGGCCAACCACAAGCCCCGAAGCCCAAGACGCACGAGACAAAAAACACCGAAACGAAGACCAGGCACCAAAACCCAAGAAAGAAAGCAAGAGAAAAAAGAAGCAAGAAGCCGACAAAAACAAGCCCTGAGAAGCCCACAAACCAAGCCGCAGCCCCCAACACACCAGCCAGCAGCCAGCAACCAAAGCACGAAGCGCCCAAAAAAGCCCCGCAGCCTAGCACAAAAACCCAGCCCGCAACGGAGCCACACCAACCGCCAGCCGGACGCAGACCAAACCCCAGCCGCAGACCCCAAACACCAGCCCCGCAGGCACAAACCCAAAGCCGGCAGAAAAACAACCCAGCAGACCCGCAGCCCCAACACCACAGCCCGAGCCCCAAAACCAAGCCAAGCAAGAAACAAAAAAAAAGCAAGTAAGACAGAAAACAATGACCCAAGAAGAACAAAAACAAAAGAAAGCAGCAAATCAACAACAAAGCAAGAGACGACAAAAAAAAGAAAGAACGTAAACAAAAGAAAAGACGAAGAAAAAAAAGAAACACAGAAAGCATGAACAAACAAACAGACGAAGCCCACAAACCAAAAGCAAGAATAGGAAACAACAACCAGAAAGAAGACAGAGAACAAGAAATAAAAAAAGAAAGAAGACTAGAGCCCCAGAAACCGAAGCCGCCAGCGCCAACCACAGGGACCGAGCCCACAAAACAAAAGAAAGACAGACAAACAAAAAACCCCAGCCCGAGCCACCAACCAAGACACGCAAGCCATACAACCACAGCCCGCACGCCAACCAAGCCAAGAAGCCATGGCCCCCAACCCCAGAACGTACAAGCAAAGCCCAAAAACCGTAGCCCGCAGCCGCCAACCCAATCAAGCAGACCAAAAAAAAAAGAAAGACAGAAACAAAAAAATATCAACGAAGAAAAAAAAACAGAAAGAACGAAGAACAAAAAAAAGAAAGAAGAACAACAACCCAAGCCCGCGCAGCAAAACACAGCACGCAGATAAAAAAAAGAAAGATAGACAACCACAACAGCCAAAGAAGGCACCCAACCCCCAGCCAGAATCACACAAAACCACATCACGCAGCACCAAAAAAAACAGAAAGAAGTCCCCAAAAACCCAGACCCGCAGCGCACAACCCAGACCGCATAAGACAACCCAAGCCTGAAGCCCCCAACCCCAGCCCGCAGCCCCCAAACACCAGAACGAAGCACCAAAAAAGCACCGCAGTCCACCCAACACCAGCACGCAGGCAGCAATACCACCAGCCCGCGGCCCAACACCCATCACGCATGAGCCAACCCCATCCCTCAGTCCTCCAACCCAAGCCCCATTCCGCATCCCCAAGCAAGCCCCAACCCCAGCCTCAGGCTCCCAAGCCAAGCCCGAAGACCCAACACCATCCCCCAACCCTCATCCCCACAACACCAGCCCGCAGCGAAACCCAAGGCCCGAATCCTCAAACCCCATCCATCATCTAACACCCAATCCCCCTTCCCAACCCCATCCCTCATACCCCCAACACAATTCCTCATCCCCCAACCCAATCCTAATCCCCCAACCCCACCCTCATCCCAACCCCATCCTCATCCCCACCAAATCCCTAATCCCCCAACCCCATCCATCATCTCCAAAAACCCCATTCACTCATCTCCCAACCCCTTAAAAGTAACAAGATCAGTAGGCCACAATAAGTTCTTTGTCTTACCATACCCTAGGACGATGAGTCTTAAGAACAAGCTTGGCTGGGAATTCTCGGGCTCAAGAAGGACCCAACATTCCTGACAACTTCACCAGCTCATCCCATTAGTCTTGGAAATTTCGGAGAGAAAATAAGAAAAATCCATCTCCTTTCTGCTTCAGTCATCCACCATTTTCTTGTCAACTTTGTTTGTTCGCACCCAAGTCTTTCGCCTCCCTTATTACCCTCCTCTCTACAGTTTCTTTTTCCTCTTACTTGCTTTCGTCCACGCCGTCATTCTCTTTTTCCCACCTGCTACCCTTCACACTTCGACCTTCTTTCCCCCTCCTTATTTTTCTTTTCACCCCCCATATTTCTCGGGTCCTTCCTACGCCCCCCCCTTCATTATCGACTATGTGGAACTCGCATCCCCTACTTTTCGCCTCCTTCCCTCATCCATACACCTATCCCTCCTACCCTACCACCCCCGCCCTTCATTCTCCACTTTGCCTACCTCCTTTTCCTCTCGCCCGTTCCCCTCTCTCATTCCTGCCCTCATCCATTCTCTCACTTCGCTGCTCACCGCACTAACTCTAAAACTCTGTAATCCTCTCACCCCCTATCATTCACTCACCTACAAACTTCTTCACCCTGCACCCCTCGTTCATTACTCCTGCTTCATCTGTTTCCCCCTTTCCGTCCCCCACATATGCCACCCTTCCTACCTTGTACTTTAATTACAAAAACAAAATATTAACACTTGAAACTGGTGAAGTTAAAAAAACAATAAATAGTAAGAAAATGTTAAAGAAAGTTTGTTAAATACATAAGTATATAAGTATAAATATGTTCACTACTATCCCCACCAGCTATGAAAGATATACCTGGTAAAATGAGTTTATGCATGCAATACAACCAATTGGCTCACTTGTGGAGTCCATGTGAGATTGAAGGGAAGGGGCGTGTCTGACGTCACTGAAGGTGCTTTGTCAGGATACTGTTAGTAAAACACAATCAAGATGTACTTTTTTACCGGTAAAGGCAACACGATCACCTGCTCAGGCACCTCCACCTTGAGGATGTGCTCCCTCCCTGCCTCGTCCCTGTACAGTGACGGACAGTGCATCGAAGAATTCAGGCGAGAATATTTATATTAACACAGAGCTTACTTTGCCTTGAGATGGACGGACTTAAGGTCAGGACTGACGGATAATACTCTGTAATACACGTACGAAAATGAATTACTGAGGCTAACCATTATTGTTGTTGTCACTGTTATATTATTAGTAGTTGTTTACAACAGAAGAATTTGATTTATTTTCACTTTAAAAGTACCTGTGAATAACATGTATAATACGTACAGTTGAATCCCAAACACACACAAAGAAGCTTCATACTGAGGAGCACCCGTGGTCCAGCTCAGCCAACTATGCCTTCCAAATCTCTATCTACACTATGTATAAGTAGAAGCCTTAAAGCAAAGTAATAATCTCTGTCTAACGTATATAGCTATTGTTGCACATGTTAACAGTTACTTGGCAAACTCAAAAATCCAGTACTCTGAAATTATAATTATAGACTTTTACTTACAGTTAATCATCCAGACTGTGTAACACATCGTGCAGAAGATAATACGGCAACAAAAATTATTCGTAAGATCACAAATAAAATACAGAAGACTTCTCCCTCACCTGGTCCACCCCAGGGCATCCATGCTGGCCATGAGGGCTACATAGGAGGGGCTACTCCCAGTACCCAAGGAGGCGGGGCTGACCTGTGGTATGCTGCCCTCCAGTCGCTGCACCAGACTCTTAAGCTCCAACAGAAACTCATCTACTGAACTACTCTCTGACAGTCTCTGAAATAATGAGCACCACGGACAAAACAATAAACCTGTGTCTCAATTAAGTATTAGTGGAACTTTCAAAAATAGTATATTATAAGTTAGCAAATCTTTAAGTTCATATTTAGAAGCTATTTATATTGAGAAGTTGACCCTATCTAGGGTAAAGGGTTAATCAGATAGAATAAGCAGTGTAGGAATCTACGATACTATACATTAATTTAAGCGTTTAAAAGAGTGTGGTACTAGCTGCTGTGTAGCACTATCTAATTACAGAAGTTTTCTCTATTTAAACAGCCAATTAAAGTTATAGTAATACTTCATCCCACATTTCTTGCCCAAGTCCTCCTCGGTGGTCATTCAGATCAAACACTATGGTTGCCTTAGGTCCATTTACATGATGTGCTGCTCATTAGAGGGTTTGCTTTTAAAGGTTGGCCTAGTCATAAACTAGGATACAGCTTTCAAACTAGTCAATTTACACACATTTTAGATATAATAAACAACCAAGTTGCCTTTGACCACTTACAAATGATGTGTAGTTCTGCACACAAAACAAAACAAACTGAGCATGCATTGTAGAGCGACTAAACTTATTTCTTGAAGCAGCCGTTGACATTTAACTTTATCAATTCCAAAAATTCCCCAAGTAATGGCATCTTGATTAAACTCAGTCGTTTTGTAAAATCTCATAAAGAGAAGAGTATTCAGTTGAAATTTCTGTACCATTTAAAAATACAAAAAAAAAAAAGCTGGTTAAAATATTCACCCTATTAAAGTTACAAATACAGCTGGGCTGTCTTTTAAAACAATTTAATATAGTTTAGTCACAATGTACTGGCAGGGTTTTATACAGAGGTAGGGGCGCCCTGGGACCTCCCCCAGAATTTCATGAAATAAATTAATAATATTTACTACTTAATGGTACTCTGTGGTTATGATTTATAATGGTATTCCGTGAGTTTGTTGTTTGTATATATATCTAATAGTTGGTGAAAGTTCACTTCAGTTAATTGAGGTCCTTCAATTGCAATACACATTAGTCTTCCAAGATTGGTGTCACTAATTCTTGAGACGATTTTTAATTAAATGGGTGTGGTTTCAGCAAAATTGGGTGTGGTCAATCAAACGTGTGGGCCCCCCCCACCTCCTTCCTGAACTCTTCCCCCCCCCAGAAAAAAATCCTGTATGAAACCCTGACTGGCATGTCCCGATTTGTCTTGTTTTGCATACAGATCTATTTGTAAGTGGTCAAAGGAAACTTGTTTAATTATTATATCTAAATTTTTTAGATATAATATATAGTATTTAATACTTTAAATTAACTTTGTTTGATAGTTGTATCATTGTTCTCTGATTTATGACTAGGCTTGCTTGCTAGTCGTGGCACATCACTAGTACTATTATAATTATGAATTCTAACCCTTGCAGTCATAAATGTAATACTTTTATTATAATGATGATTATTATTATTAACAATATTATTATAGTTGTTACTATTTTATTATTATGGTTGTTATTATTATTATTATTAAATGCGAAACTCCTATTCGAGTACTCGTTTTCTTAGCATGAAGCAAAACTACTGCATACTGCAAGAAATAGTTAACTTGTGTGATTATGACATGACAAAAGGGGGTGTTACCCACAAAAGCTAGTACCTATGAGCTGATCTTCGAGTTTTCTCAAAAATCAGCCCAAAATTTAAGGAAGTAGCACAATAAAAGATCTTACAGCGCCATTCTGAGTAAGTTCCATACCTAAATAAATGGTTAATTATCAGTAATCTACAAAATAAGAGCGTGACGGACAAACAGACAGGACGACTACTATGTCTATAACCCTCTCGGGCTTGAGCACTGAGGAGTAAACAGTGGACTTACCTGTTTGAGAATGGCTTCACTACCTCTCAAAAGATTCCTCAGTCTCCAGTCACACTCAAACCTACATCATATAGTGCACACACAGCAACTCATTTTTATGAATGTCATTCATTATAGGGTAAACCTAGCATGCTTGAGAAGGCATGGGGAGGTTATTTTCACGTGGTACTCCACGCCTTTCTATAGTAAAAGGAAGCAAGTAGTAACACCAAAACAGCTGAATAAATATATTTAATATTACTTTAGACCCAACATAACCCTCGTAAACATGAAAGTTACAGCGGGAGGATCCCACAGGAATCAGCATACCGCTTGCCATAACAGTCTCGCAGCCAACTAGGTAGCGAGACAAGTCAATATAATGTGAATACTAAAAATGGAAGGTACATCGGCGGCATGTTTCAAATTCGGTAAGGGGTTAATAATTAAAGGTAAAGGGTCAATAATTAAAGGTAAAGGGTCGGCTGCGCCAGACTGATGTGCATGTGACGGCGGGAGGCGGGTAGAGCGTCTGATCGCTCGCTTTAAGCAGTTACAATTTGTTTCTCGTTGTATTTTTTACTACAGTATTAAAGATGACGTACTGGGAAGATGAGAAATATTACAGACTGCACAGGCTTTGTAGCCATGGAAACTTAAACAAAGTAATAGACTTTGTTCAGACATTAGACGACGACGAAGCTCTCAAAACGCTGTTATCCTGCAGGGAAGGCTTATTCGGGTACACACCACTACACAAGGCGGTGGTCAGTGGGAGAGCAGATATTCTGGACTATCTTCTGGAAAGGACCAAAGGGGCACATGTGAATTGTAAATCATTAGGGGGAGGGTTCACACCACTATCTCTTGCAGCTAGCTATGGTCACTTGAAGTGTGTGAAAACCCTACTTGATCACAATGCAGACATTTACATCATCAACGATACTATGAAGACTCCAAGAGAGTTGGCAAAACTCAGCTGTAAACCTAATATTGTTCGTGTACTTGTTGGTAAAGGTCAGTAGAAGTTTAACAAGACTTTTTTTTTGCTTGATTTAAAAAATATTCAAGTTGTAGAGGTAAAGTAGTCTGTATGAGGTCATATATGCAAATGAAGTTTATGGCACAGTGTGAGATTAGGGAGGAACTAGCAAATGAAATATTGAAGTTCCTTTCACATGTTTCAAGTAATTTTGAGATGTACTTTTTTTAGTATAAAGTACTACCGTATGCATATGTTGTGAAAATTGTCTTGAAAAGATAAATGTGTTACATTCATGTTGTTATAGTGGGAATTTTTCCATATTCGTCACTTCAAATTGTTTCATTTTATTATTTAGTCCAAAAATTCAGCTATAGCTAGTTACCTTGAATAATGGTTTTGTACTAAGCACATTCCTCATTTACCAAGCTTGCGGTCTGCCTGGAAGGAAAAAAACTTGAATAATTTCTGTACTTTTATAGGTTGGTTTATAAGAATTAAAAAAGTTCTTTTGTTGGATAACTAGCTCTAATGCAACAATGTTGACTGGTATATCAGTTAGCTAGTAATCATTTCTAAGGATATCATGCCCAGCTATGTTTAATAATTGGAGTAAGGACTACAATCAGTATGACAAGACAATAATTTAGGAGACTTATAAACACGTAAGCATATCTAAAAACTAATGCAGAAGCCAAGGAGAGTCCATAATGGCAACACTTCACTTCTACAAGATTGATTACTTTTACAACCCTACACATGACACAGTGATAGGCACCAGTATTATACAAATATAGCTATTTGTAGTGAGTGAGTTACTCCAGGAACCTCCATACAAGGTTAAGGCAGAAACTCTTGTGAGTAAAATATATTTATAACTGTAGTGTGCAGGAATAGCTAGTTATATACAATAATTGTACTATAGTTACAAATAATATATTTTACTTATTCCATTCCAGCTAAGATGTCATTTTTTCACATAAAAGCAAATAATATAATTAAAAAAAATTATTGGACTGTAAGTCTCTTCCCCTCTAGTAAACAAAAGCTAGACTTTAATTCTCCTATAGAGTGCAGGATAAACTCTGCTGGTGTATTTTATTCCATTTTGAATGAGATATACATTTTGTCAGCAATTTGTCATAGTTAGCTAACACAAAAAAAAAGACAGTTCATAGTAATGATGTGTCAGAGGTTTTTTGTTGCTTGTTCTTTATTTTAGTATACAGTGGAACCTCTCTACAAAGGGACTCTGAAGAACAACTTGACTCTTAACAACAGCCAGCGTAAATGGACCACAGTGATCTACTACTAGAAAATGCTCGTGTAGCATTGGTTGGGCGAGCCAGCGAAGTTCTGGAATGCGCGCGCGCGTTTAAACGACGACGTATTCAAAACGACGACGTACGTATTCAAAACGACCACGTATTCAGGATTTCCATAGACTACATCTTAGAGTTGCTCGCTCGCTCGCCAAACAATAAAAAATAAACTCTGAAAGCAGCCAAACTCTCTACAAGGGTCAAAAGACTTGACCCCAAGCATGGCCTTTGTAGAGAGGTTCCACTGTAGTTCTTTATTATTTTATACATTCCGTTTTTTAATTCATTCCTAGTATGTATTAGAAAACTTTTACAAAAGTAGGAAGCATATTGATTAAAAAATTTCACATGTTATTTAGATAGTGCATTACTACTGCACCAGTTGTTAACTTTCTTATATAAAAAAAAATTGTGATGTTATACATATTGTGAATTTCATTTATTATGACCACCTTTCATATTTTGTACTTTATACAGAACTGATACATGAGGTAGAGGTAGATGGAGAACGTGTGACAGAAATCCTTAAAAATAATTCTGAATACCTAGAGAATGACTGCCTTAATCAATGCCTCATAGCTGCCACCAAGAATGACAACCAACTCAATATCGGCAAGCTTGTAATTAAAGGGGCCAAGAACCTCGATGAGTGCTTGGCTCTAGCTGTGCAAGAGGACAAGCCCCACACTCGTGCCATCCTGCTGCTCATCAAAGCCGCCTTCACAGGCAACCGTGTCATCGTGCAGAAGCTGTTTGGTGAGACAGTGGACAAGGCGGAGAATGTGAGAGACCAGTTTTCAGATCCTGGGTTCGAAGAAGTCCAGAAGGCGGTGCTGTCTGGTAAAGTGTCGACAATTGTTCCCATCGAGATTGCCCGAAGGAATGGCAACTTCCAGGTTAGGGAGGAAATTTTGCTGAAGACAGATGTGAACCAGGAGGAAGGCTATGTCTACTGGCATGGGTTGAGACTGCTGCAGTTGGAGGTCTCCTGGCTTCGCAGGATCTTTTGGGTGAAGCGCCTAAGGCTGGCTCGGAATGGATTTAAGATACTACCGAATGATATGGAGATTTACCTCAAGCAGGTTATGATGGGGGGCATTTTAATGTGAATATTTGTGTATATCACTTGAGTGCTTGTACTTGTAAGCCCATTGAATATTCTATTTCAAGTTCTTGAGTGTGTTTTGAACACGTGCTTCTGACAAGAATTAATGCTTATGCTTGTGCTTCGCCATTTCAAAATACAAGTGCTTTATGCATCAAAATATTGTAATGAAGCACCAAAATGTGTGAACCCTAAGTTCTACTATACACTAGCTAGCGATTACAAAAAAATTCTCAGACCAAAAAACATTTGGCATATACTATTAAAATGGGTAGCTCATTCATAAGTGAAGCTGAACATGCAAGTGACACTCACCAGTAGTTTCAATGCAAAACTCCAATTCCAGTACCGAAATTATTTGCTCATGTTATTACAATTTGACAAAGGTTACCAACAAAACTTAGTACCTACATGGAGCAAAGATTTTTATGTTTTCTCAAAAAAAATTTCCCAAAATTAAGAATAAGTAGCATAAAAGGACTTATTGCTAGTATGAGTAAATTCATACCTAACGGTTAGACAAACAGACGGAACTACTACTATAGCTATGTCATGCATGCACGCTGAAGGTTCATCATGTGATTGTACATGTGAGGTAAGCTTACCTGCTTTTTGAAAGAATACAATAGATTCAAAAACAAAAAAAAACTGGAAGGGCAGTGTGTAGATGAGATAATGTACCCACTAATGTATTTGTAAGAACATGTATTAGTTTTTTTTTGTTTTGACTTTTTGGATGTACAGCAATTATAGTAACTAGCAAGTACCCCACCACACAGTGGTGCTTGATGTACTAACTAGTGCAAATTAGGAGTTTAGTAGCATAAGGTCAATTTTATCTATGATTCCCCTCTACTGCTCTCTCTTCTTTTTTTCCACAGTTTTTCCTATTTTCTTTTCAACTCTTAGATTCCTTTTTCCTCCTCTGTCTACCTCTCCTGCCCCCCAGTATCTGAACTTTTTGTGTGCTTTCTTTTTCACTTCTTCACCACCATCGTCACCATCACTGTCATCATTGTCGTTGGTACTGACACACAAGCGTATTATTATATACTTAATAATGGAACTCTTTGAGTCTAAATATAGCTGTCCAAATAACTTTTCCAGTATACATATGCAATCTCACTTCAGTATATTGTGCTGTTTCCCCTCTCCATCTCCCTCCACATGTATGAGCTTTGAACTAATCCTTGACTTCCATACAGGCTAGCAGGCTGACAAACACAGACAGACAGAAAAACAGACGACTGACATACAGACAGACAGACTGACAATCAAACAGACAGGAAGACAGACAGATGAGTGTTGTGCTAAGGGCTGGCATATAAGCTATAGCTATTTATGTAGTAACAGCTATTCTTTTAGTGTCTTCTTTTTAGATGAGATGTTTTATCCAATAAAAGATAAGTATTTATTCACTTACTCCATTTCATTCATAGGTCGTAAAAATGGATTTGCAACATAATCAGCTCAAATCCATACCATGCTGCTTGCTGAAACTTCCTAGCCTGGAGGAGCTAAATCTTGCCTTCAATATGCTTCACGAAATACCAGATGTTCCAGAGTGGTCTCTCAACCTCACGGTGCTCATTTTATCTCACAATCAGCTCAGTTCTCTCCCCATCAATGTGACAGCTCCGACTATCGAGTCTCTAAACCTCAGTCACAACAATTTTCGTACTGTACCCTTATCAGTATGCTCTTTTGTCACTCTCAAGTCCTTAAACTTGAGCGACAACCCAGACATTCATACCTTACCGGCAGAAATGGGTCGACTTAGTATGTTGACCCAGCTTAACCTTACCAACCTCGAAGACCTTAGCGATCCTCCGAGAAACATTCAGAAGGACACACGAGACTGCATTCGATACCTCAACAGCAAGCTCCGGTGCGCCAAGGGTTTTTACCGGATGAAGCTCATGCTCGTTGGACACAGCAATCGAGGCAAAACTACACTGGTCAAGCAGCTCAAGGGACAAAAGTGTAACAATGAGACTACTATAGGCTTGGAAGTCAGTGAGTGGTGTTACAAACCCGACCTCACTCGAAAGCCTTTTTATTTTAGAATCTGGGATTTTAATGGTCTAAAAGAGTATTATGCCATTCAGCAGTGTTTCCTCACCCAGAGGTCCCTTTACCTCCTGCTCTTCAACCTGAACGATGGGGACAATGGCGTGCAGGAGCTCAAGCCGTGGCTCAACAACATCGCCCTGAGGGCCCCACACTCTTGCGTCATCATCATTGGCACTCACCTCGATGAAGTGGCGGAAGAGAAACGGGAGGAGATTGACGCTCTGCTTCAGCGTGTGGGAGTTCTGGCTGAGTCTTACTCCAACAAGCTCCAGATTGTTGAAGTTATGCCTGTGGGACTGAAGAACAGGATAGAGAATGTGAAACTGCTGGAGGAGGCCATCTACAACCATGCTGCCAACTACAAGACCAAATCAGGTCAAGTCATTATGGGTCAAAAAATTCCTGCCAGTTATCACGCCCTTGACAAGCAGCTGGAGTCAGTCCAGCAGGAGGTGCGGCTAGGGATCCGTGAGCCCATTATGCACGCAGAGGAGTTCAGCACCATGGTTCAGCAGATGAACCTGGCAGACATCCAGGATGAGGACGAGTTGAAAATGGCCACCCTATTCCTGACTGATGTAGGATCTCTTCTTCATTACGACGACCATGGCCACAACCTTCATGAGCTATACTTTATAGATCCACGTTGGCTGTGCGACAAGATATTCAAAATGGTTACTATTAATGAAAGAATTCCATTGGTAAACAATGGTATTCTCTACTCAAAGTGCATCCCACAGATATTCAAAGATGATATATTTCCATGGAAGTACTTTGGGCAGTACCTCACACTTCTGGACCGCTTTGAGATTGCTCTGCCTCTCAACAACAGATGCGTGCTCATGCCATGCATGCTTCCCAATGAGAGGCCCAAGAACTTGATAGAAGATCATTTTGCTGAGGCAGTTCCAGCATACTCCAGGTACATCACGTTCAATTCTATCGACACTCCCCCAGGCTTCTGGAGCAGGCTTCTGTCCAAAATGATGTTTTCTATTCCCCAGATATGCTATGCACTGGACAAAGTCATACCTCCTGTCCTTGCTGAGGATCAGATATCTGCAAATGTCAGCAGTCAGACCAAGCTGGAAAAGAACGATCCTGATTTCCACCAGCTTATCCCCAACTTCCCATGTCCACTCCCAAGCATGGTAGAACAGTTTGACACAAAAGAACTTCACCTGGAGTACTGGAAGAGTGGGTTGTTTTACAAGGATCCTCAAGTTTCGTTCTGTGTTGAATCATTGAAGAAATCTGGCAAGCCTTATGGAGGCAAGAACGATGGTATTCTTATTGTGATTTCTTACAGCAACCATGCCAAGAAGATGATTGGCCAGCTCGTAAATCTGATTCTTCCATTCATTATAGAGTGGTACCCTAAATTAGCTGAAAGACAACACTCTGGCCACAAACTGGAGCAGAGGGTGCTGTGTTACGAGTGTATAAAGGCCAAAAGGCTAAATCCTTTCGAATTTACGGTAGATCAGTGTCTTTCCATCATCAACAACAACCACACAGCAAAAAAAGAAGTATGTATATCATACTTTTTAGGTATAATTGTCATACTTTTCTATTTTATACCGTAGGTATGATTACCTGCAAGTATGATATACATACTCCAAGAGTATGTCTGGTATACTCTAATTAAGTATAAATTGTAATAAGTATAAGATTCATACTACAGGAAAGGTATAATTTTTATATTTTAAATCTTCTTTCTAGAATTGAATCACACAGTTTCCAGCAGTTGAAATTGGTTGCTTGTGGTTATCATGACGTATGAAAAGAACTTCATACTGTGACTAGAGCAGGCAAAGATGAATTCCATTCAAATATCACAATGTATACAATTCTAACATTTTACATATATTATCATCAGTTGATTAGAGTGTTATCACTTAGATACTTTAAACATTAAAAAAAAATCATTTATTACTACTACATATTTGCTGTTGTCTTGAAATAATTAAATACATAAAAGTTTTTGTTAAAATATTAAAAGTTAATTATGGAAAGTAAAATACCTTATGTTTTCAAGGTACCCGCCACCTGACTCAGTAATTAGTATTGAAATACCTTCTGTTGTCACGGCACCCATCCTCTGACTCATTAATTAGTATTGAAATACCTTCTGTTGTCATGGCATCGACCCCCTGACTCATTAATTAGTATTAAAATACCTTCTGTTGTCACTGCACCCACCCCCTGACTCATTAATTAGTATTGAAATACCTTCTGTTGTCAAGGCACCCACCCCCTGACTCATTAATTAGTATTGAAATACCTTCTGTTGTCACTGCACCCATCCTTTGACTCCTTAATTAGTATTGAAATACCTTCTGTTGTCACTGCACCCACCCCCTGACTCATTAATTAGTATTGAAATACCTTCTGTTGTCACGGCACCCACCCCCTGACTCATTAATTAGTGTTGAAATACCTTCTGTTGTCACGGCATCGACCCCCTGACTCATTAATTAGTATTGAAATACCTTCTGTTGTCACTGCACCCATCCTTTGACTCATTAATTAGTATTGAAATACCTTCTGTTGTCACTGCACCCACCCTCCCCCCCCCCCCCCCCCCCCCCCCCCAGACTCATTAATTAGTATTGAATCCTCTGTGTCACTGCAACCCACCCCTGACTCTTTAATTGGATTGAAATACCTTCGTTGTCACGGCATCGACCCCCTGACGCATTATTAGTATTAAAATACTTCTTTGTCACTGCAACGGCACCCTATCCTTTGCACTCATATTAGTATTGAAATACTTCTTTGTCACTTGCCACTTCCCTGCACACCACCCCCTGACTCATTAATTAGTATTAAAATACCTTCTGTTGTCACTGCACCCATATCCTTTGACTCATTAATTAGTATTGAAATACCTTCTGTTGTCACTGCACCCACCCCCTGACTCATTAATTAGTATTGAAATACCTTCTGTTGTCACGGCATCAACCCCCTGACTCATTAATTAGTATTGAAATACCTTCTGTTGTCATGGCATCGACCCCCTGACTCATTAATTAGTATTGAAATACCTTATGTTGTCACGGCACCCATCCTCTGACTGACTCATTAATTAGTATTGAAATACCTTCTGTTGTCACTGCACCCACCCCCTGACTCATTAATTAGTATTGAAATACCTTCTGTTGTCACGGCATCGACCCCCTGACTCATTAATTAGTATTGAAATACCTTCTGTTGTCACTGCACCCACCCCCTGACTCATTAATTAGTATTGAAATACCTTCTGTTGTCACTACACCCACCCCCTGACTCATTAATTAGTATTGAAATACCTTATGTTGTCACGGCACCCATCCTCTGACTGACTCATTAATTAGTATTGAAATACCTTCTGTTGTCACTGCACCCACCCCCTGACTCATTAATTAGTATTGAAATACCTTCTGTTGTCACGGCATCGACCCCCTGACTCATTAATTAGTATTGAAATACCTTCTGTTGTCACTGCACCCACCCCCTGACTCATTAATTAGTATTGAAATACCTTCTGTTGTCACTACACCCACCCCCTGACTCATTAATTAGTATTGAAATACCTTATGTTGTCACGGCACCCCCTCCCCCCCCCCCCCCTGACTCTTAATTAGTCTGTAAATAACCTCTGTGGGTTCAAGGCACCCACCCCCTGACTCATTAATTAGTATTGAAATACCTTCTGTTGTCACTGCACCCACCCCCTGATTCATTAATTAGTATTGAAATACCTTCTGTTGTCACTGCACCCACCCCCTGACTCATTAATTAGTATTGAAATACCTTCTGTTGTCACTGCACCCATATCCTTTGACTCATTAATTAGTATTGAAATACCTTCTGTTGTCAAGGCACCCACCCCCTGACTCATTAATTAGTATTGAAATACCTTCTATTGTCACTGCACCCACCCCCTGACTCATTAATTAGTATTGAAATACCTTCTGTTGTCACGGCATCAACCCCCTGACTCATTAATTAGTATTGAAATACCTTCTGTTGTCACGGCATCGACCCCCTGACTCATTAATTAGTATCGAAATACCTTCTGTTGTCACGGCACCCACCCCCTGACTCATTAATTAGTATTGAAATACCTTCTGTTGTCACGGCACCCACCCCCTGACTCATTAATTAGTATTAAAATATCTCTGTTGTGTCACGACACTCCCCTCCCTCAACTCATTAATTAGTATTGAAATACCTTCTGTTGCCACGACACTCCTCCCCCCCCTCCCCCGCCCCCCCAGACTCATTAATTAGTTTTGAAATACCTTATGTTGTCATGGCACCCATCCTCTGACTCGTTAATTCGTTTTGAAATACCTTCTGTTGTCACAGTACCCACCCCCTGATAATATTGAAATACCTTATGTTGTCCCCACCCCCCCACCCCCATTTCATTAATTAGTATTGAAATACCTTCTGTTGTCACGACACTCTCCCCCCCC
>WLWD01000263.1_pt1 | contig 173796 bp, 105 predicted proteins | sample 6712731 | NCBI WGS metagenome assembly WLWD01 (sample SAMN12718690, study PRJNA576275) | sponge metagenome | isolation source: marine sponge | host: Mycale hentscheli | place: New Zealand: South Island, Marlborough, Capsize Point | collected 2014-11-01
TGCCAGGGTTTCATTTAGGGGGGGGCGAAAGGGGGCATTTGCCCCCCCTTGGGTTCTAAATGCCCCCCCTTGGATTCTAAGTGCCCCCCACCCTTTTGAAAGAACCGATATTTATTAAGAGAAAAATGTAAACCAAATTAATAATAAACAATATTCACACAGCAATTCGTCTAGGTTTTTTGTTCCATACTGTAATAATGTCATTTAATTGTGTAGATGAGAGCGTCTCGGGTGTCTCCATGGCTATTTTCATCAAATAGGATAATTGTGATTGCCCATTTCGATTTCGAATTCGTGTTTTAATTAGTTTCATTTTGGAGAAGCTCCTTTCCACTGAAGCAGTGCTGACAGGGATAGATAGACATATGTTTGCCAGGGTGCTAATGTTTGGAAAAATTTCACTAAGCATATCACTTGTGGTGAGCTCTTTCAACTGCAAGTGCAGGTTACTTTCGGCTTCTTCGATAAGTAGCTTCGAAATGTTTTCCACTCCTCTCGGGTTTCGCGGGAAATAAGAGCTTCTTTGGTGTATTCATCTCCACCAGCTGTCTTAGCAGGCAGCTCTGCACCATAGTGAGCTAATAGTACATCTATTAAGTCCTCACCATATGTATGGAAGTCAGAAGAGTCAGCAGCTGGCACTTTCTTCGGATCAAAGATGCCAAATGAGGAGACAATATCTTGTGAAATAAATCTGCTGGATATGTTTGCCTTCAGCATCCTGATAAACGGTTCAGCCATTTGTCCTTGGAATGTAGCAATGCTTTCCGTGGTTAACGTGATGTCAGTGACTTCTTCGATCTCATTCTTTGCATCCATCAGTTCTAATACCCAGTTAGCAGCAGGTAACATGGCATCATCAAGTGTATTGAGAGTGGCATCAACAAGAGGGGTGATAGCTGTCAAGTCTATTCTCTCAGTCTGGAGAGCTCTGCTCAACTTCGCTACTTGTGGCAGAACATAATCAAGGAGGTATATGGCCACTAAAGTTGAGGGCCTACATAAGGCTTTACTGATACCTAGAGCTTCAGGTGCATGTGTCTGCTCATAGATATTGTTTAGAGCAGTCACAATTGCACTGTAGCTAGCTTTGACTGCCTTCACACAGCGTTCATGGGACAGCCAGCGAGTATCTGATGGTTTCACAACTTTCAGCTCAGGTAAGTCAAGCACCTGCTGTACTGCTTTGAGACTCTCAGCTCGCTTAGGAGAATAGTGGAAAATTTCCAGAGGGTGGTGAGTGTGATGTACACATGTTTTATCCCACTGGTAGCATTAGCTGCTTGAACGCATGCTAGCTGTAGCAAATGGCAATGGCAGTGTACGAAAAGTGCATGAGGTGAAATTTTCTTCAGGAGACTCTGCACACCATTGTGTTTCCCAGATAAAGTAGCTGCTCCATCGAATCCCATACCCACCAGCTTGCTAATCTGTATGTTTTTATCTTTCATGAATTCAACAAGGGCAGAATAAATAGTCTTTGCATCAGTAGCTTTCAATGGAACTATATCCAAGAAGTGCTCAACAGGTTGACCGTCCATGTTCACCCAGCGGAAGAAAATTGAAAACTCTTCTGTGGTCGTCACATCAGTGCACTCATCTGCCATTATGCTGAAATGGGAAGCTTGGCGAAGCCGTTTCAGTAAACATTCTTCAGCCCATAAGCCAACTGCCTCAACAAATTCAACAACAGCAACTTTAGATGTGTAGGTTGCATTTAATCTAGCTCTTTCAAGGAACCCCTTTAAATCTTCTGCACCACCACTTACGATTAGATCAATAAGTTCATCAAAATTTGTTGTGTGGGGAATGTGGCGACGAGCTAGAAAATGGGTGCAACGAATTAGAGCTTTAATGGCCATTCTGTTCTTCAACTTTTCCTCATCATTAATTTGTTGGAGTTGCTGAATGACTGACCCTTCTTGTAGTGCTGTAGCTGCAGCCATCTCTGCTTCACATGATAGGAGGTGAATATCACTCTTTACATGAATTTCATCTTCTCTATTGCCTTCTTCCAGTTCGTGAAAGGTTTTGAGATCCATGTTCCTCCTGTTCTTTGAAGAGAAATTCCTCTCTTCCTGCAAACCTTACAAAAAGCTCCTTGGAAATTTTTATCAAACATCAGCCAATTGCTCTCTTCCCATTTTTTGTTGTATTTTCGACTGCTTGCAGTGATTTTCTTGCTTTTCTCATGTGTAGTTAATCTTTCCTTTGCATGCTTCTCATGGACAATTAATCTTTTCTTGGCAGGACTTGGCTCCAAAAACTCAGTATCAGATTGATTGCTGTTAATTTTATCTTCTGTGTCACTGCTACTTGAGTGGCCAGGTGACTTTGAAGAGCTTGCACCACAGAAGAAAGAGCGAATATCCATTTGAGACTATCTTAAGCTGTCAGGGACTACGAGTGCTTAGAGTTCTGGTTCTGGAAGTTGTAGAATCTGTATAGATCAAAACTCAACAACTGCTACGGTGAGCTGAGGGCTGGCCTTTTTATAGCCAACCAGCAACCGTAAGTGTGAATCAACGTGTGATAAACCTAAGGGAAGGTGAGAGTCAGAGTTGAATAGTGTGTGAAAAGCATCTAAATAGTGAATGTCACAGTTGACTGAAAATTGCTAGACGGTGGAGGTGAAAATGAGTAGCTGAATTAACTTGTCAGGATCTGACATATGCAGACCTCATTAGATAAGATTATGTTTTTTTAATGTAGGACATAGGCCTTCCAATAATTCTATTTCACTCCCATGGTGACCAGTGCCGCCCGCCCCCCCTTACATTTTCAAAACTCTATTTTGCCCCCCCTTGCAAGAATGTCTGGATGAAACACTGTCTGCCCTTTTCATTTATCATTCTGCTAAGTGTTTTTAGAGAAACAATTAGCTCTAAACTGAGAGAAAGAATATTCAGTTGTCAGGTAATGTTTTGACTCGAAAAGTTGCCATGTCACAATGTTACCATGTTTGTAACAACTTTGTTGAATGAAACAATGACTGGCAAAGAAGAGAGAACACGAATACGAAAACTAAATAGGTGAGCATATGCAGTCAGTGAATGGAAACGAGAGTGCTGGAACCTACAGAACCATTGAGCATCAACACAAGCTACCACCAATACACGTGTGTCCAAACTCGCACAACTAACTTCCACTCTCAGGTTTATACGTAGTGTGATAAACACATGACTACTACACACCATTCCACTTCAATACACTATTCTGAATTACTACTCACAATAACTTCCATTTATAATATTGAATAAGAGCATATTTCCTCCTAACCTTGTAATAAGTTACCTAGATCATTTACACACACAACACCAAAACCACCCAATTTCTATGGCTGACACATGCAATAGCAGCATATCATCAGTCATACCCAATTAGTATGTACACAGCCTAGACATGAGAGTACTATCAAGCTTGTATAACAAAGCATAATAAAAATACTAATAATAATTAAAAAATATAGAAGACTGTTGACATGACATACACCCCTTCCTTAACAAGGATACTCAACAAGCTTTAAAAACGAAATTAAGTATTCTGTTTAAGCACCACTTGTAGTTATATCAACTAACATTTGATGACATTAACCATTTTAGATTAACAGTATGCACTGACTGATACTAACATTCAGGGAAACCATTTTCTTGCTATGGAGTTTTAGATTGCCAACACCCATTCAAACACACAATAAAACAGAAAACAAAACACTTCGACTAACTATAGAACTTGTCCCCAAAACTAAAATGTCTATTTATAGCAGAACTTGCCAGGTATAAGTGGAAACGATCAGAAGTCTTTTAAAACATTCCACACAGTGAGCATTATTTGGCAGTAGCCAGCTAATTATATTGGCTGGTGTCTGACGACTGACATCAACAGACCATAACATTAATGATCAAGAGCATGCCGTATATGACATGGTGATGTCTTTTTGAGTTGATATTCAGTGTGAACAACACCTCACAAAGTGAAATACACTAGAATGATTTATACATCCTCAATGAGTCAGTACTGTTGTGAGCATGTGAAGTAATGCTATACTTTGATTCAGAAGAATGAATTTGTCATAAATTGACCCTACAATCCATTTAGAAAACTACAAGAGGGTGGAAAAGAACAATGTGGTACATATCAAAGGGGATTTCACCTATGTACATTTAGTCAGGTAAACCCAACTGTGCATCACACATACCTTGTGGTACAGTTATAATGGTGCTCGAGTGAAGAAGTCCTCAAACATGTAATCCAACAGATTTTCAAGAACCGAGAAGAAATAACCACAACTTTGGCCCTTAAAAGAATAGCTCCACATAGCACATTGATGCCAATGTCTACTATGCTAACACTGCTAAGAAAGTGTACGATGAAACCCAGTGTTATATGCAGCAATGCTCATTCACACCAGGTACACACATTTCAGGAATAGCAAACACTTCAGCAACACATACATACACACTACTATATGAACAATATTGAGAGGAATGATTCATCATAATTACAGGCTTTCAAGTGGCCAAGAATATATTATGATCCAACCAGTCATACGTGACTCATAGGCTGTGAAATTCCGTAATCATAGCAAAGCTACCTGTATATCACCTGCATCATCAGCTGACCTATTTGACCTCAACAGAGACAGGAAGGGTGTATGGTGGCACAGAACACAAAACAAGGCATATGTCAATGACTGTGTATGGTTTTGTGCTATCGGAAATGTTGTATAGACATCAATAGAGGACTGCATACTTTTATTCCACCTCCACCACCAGCATTTTGACACCATACAAGTTATTTCCTATGCTGCAACTTAAGATGGTAGCATAATTAAAGTCAACCCCCTCAACTAAATCATAAACATACTCCACTTTACAGCTTCATCTAACAATACCACTCTAATCATGATGGATGAAGTTTTTATTCATTTCTTGGTCAAACATGTACCCCGTTATATGGACAATTAATCAGAAAACTGTTGTTATTGATACTAAACGAGAGTAACACAGAAAACCGAAGTAGTATGACTTTTCTTGTGCATCCGCTCATTATTTCATAATACAAACTATCCACTAGTAATGAGTAAAAGCATACAATATGAAAATTGTGTTGGTTGCAGTAGCCAACACTTTACACATTAAAAGTTTTATGATACTCAAAAAAGGCCCAATTCATTTGTTCGACAGTTTCTAAAGTTACCAATTGTTCCTCAGTCAAGTACTGCTACTCCTAAAATGTTTCATCACCTTGTTTTATGTTTTACCAAGGAAGTTTTGTATGGCTAGCCTCAGCTCAAAATTGCATGTATATATGAGTTGCTTAGATATTTGCACATAAAATCAGATAAGTATCAAACATTTGTGTCGAACAACAAAACCACAGCACACCCAAACCACCCCTATTTTATATACCGCAGGATATACCGCCATTGATACAACTTACTTAGCGCTGTCTCTTCCGAACCCTTACAGTACTAATGAACACAGACCGAGGCAACTACAGCAGCAGGCAGAAGCACACCTTTTAGGGGCTAGAATAACAATCAAAATGGCGATATGAGCAAAAATGACGTCACTCACAACAAACGCGACCAACCCATCACGTGACCTCAAATAAATGCGGCAAAAATTAAATTGACGAATAAATGTACCACTTGCAAGAAATGGCTGACTCAACATTCTTCTCTGGTCTCATTGACTTCTTAGGTGAGCTTTGCAGAAGCTGTTGTGAAGTTATTTAAAATTTGTGGTGGTGTAGAGAATGTGTGTGAAGCTAGGGAGATTGAAACTGGATACAGAGCTGGTGCAGCAAAATCAGAAGTGGTGGCTTGGGAAAGGGTAAGACTTTCCCCCAGTCCATTCTCTTCTCAACATTTATATCTTGTCACATGCACTGTGACTTTTATACATATGATATTAACATGCCCACTAAAAATAAATTATACCTTATCATTGAAATGTACTTTATGTGAATTATATTTATAGCACCAGAAATGTGCCCTTCCCAAGGATATGAATCAGTTCTATCTTGCTAGCAATGGTGTATCTTTACATTGGAAATATTTTTATAATGGTAAGAATATCACAATAGGACCGGTAGTAGTGTTAGTGTATATGCACACAATTTCCATTGTGATCAACTTGATAGCTAATAAGAATTCTATCAGATTGTTGCCAAAATGTAGAACATGTATAAAGTATGGGAGGTAGTAAGCCTTTATCTCTGCAAGGATGCCCATTTAAAGTTTACTTCGTGATTAGATGTACAAGAAAAATAACATTTCTTTTGGATGACCTGCTTTACTTCAGCAGTTGCTGAACAGCCATTAAAACTAATGTGTAGTAGTGCTAAAGTTTTCTGGCACATCAGGACTAAAAGAGAGTTCTATGATAGAGATGAAGGCTTACTAACTCTTATTGTAGGACCACCTAACACATTCAGGATTAATATAATATTCTATAATAGAGATGAAAGCTTACTGCCTCATTCTTGAATCACAGCACTATCCTAATGCTTATTTCCAAAGTATAGTGCGAAGTTTAATGCATACTTGCCACCCTCAGGCTCCATGTCAGTTTGAATTGTTTACATGATGAGGACCACTGTACAGTGTGCTGAAGCGGTTATACTATAAAATTTTGATTAAGTTCAACTATAAAACACATGGCTGTGGATATGGTGAGTATTATTAAAGCTCCTCGAATTATTATTGGGAGTAAAGTGTAGTAATGCATAGTATTAGAGCTTTATTAGAATACTTTTTTAATTTTTTAGTTATAGAAACCAACTATAGATACTTTTGAGGCTTAAAAATGTCAACTTTTTAATGTACATGTGCACAGTGTTTTCAGTAATGATCATATATATCATAATCGGCATTCAATACATTCTTTGCGAGTGAATGAATATTTACTCTTGTTACTTATGTCAATAATGTTCACAATTTGAACTACTGAGCTCACTACATACTAATTTAATATATGCAGTGTTTCATCCAGACATTCTTGCAAGGGGGGGCAAAATAGAGTTTTGAAAATGTAAGGGGGGGCGGGCGGCACTGGTCACCATGGGAGTGAAATAGAATTATTGGAAGGCCTATGTCCTACATTAAAAAAACATAATCTTATCTAATGAGGTCTGCATATGTCAGATCCTGACAAGTTAATTCAGCTACTCATTTTCACCTCCACCGTCTAGCAATTTTCAGTCAACTGTGACATTCACTATTTAGATGCTTTTCACACACTATTCAACTCTGACTCTCACCTCCCCTTAGGTTTATCACACGTTGATTCACACTTACGGTTGCTGGCTGGCTATAAAAAGGCCAGCCCTCAGCTCACCGTAGCAGTTGTTGAGTTTTGATCTATACAGATTCTACAACTTCCAGAACCAGAACTCTAAGCACTCGTAGTCCCTGACAGCTTAAGATAGTCTCAAATGGATATTCGCTCTTTCTTCTGTGGTGCAAGCTCTTCAAAGTCACCTGGCCACTCAAGTAGCAGTGACACAGAAGATAAAATTGACAGCAATCAATCTGATACTGAGTTTTTGGAGCCAAGTCCTGCCAAGAAAAGATTAATTGTCCATGAGAAGCATGCAAAGGAAAGATTAACTACACATGAGAAAAGCAAGAAAATCACTGCAAGCAGTCGAAAATACAACAAAAAATGGGAAGAGAGCTTCAATTGGCTGATGTTTGATAAAAATTTCCAAGGAGCTTTTTGTAAGGTTTGCAGGAAGAGAGGAATTTCTCTTCAAAGAACAGGAGGAACATGGATCTCAAAACCTTTCACGAACTGGAAGAAGGCAATAGAGAAGATGAAAATTCATGCAAAGAGTGATATTCACCTCCTATCATGTGAAGCAGAGATGGCTGCAGCTACAGCACTACAAGAAGGGTCAGTCATTCAGCAACTCCAACAAATTAATGATGAGGAAAAGTTGAAGAACAGAATGGCCATTAAAGCTCTAATTCGTTGCACCCATTTTCTAGCTCGTCGCCACATTCCCCACACAACAAATTTTGATGAACTTATTGATCTAATCGTAAGTTGTGGTGCAGAAGATTTAAAGGGGTTCCTTGAAAGAGCTAGATTAAATGCAACCTACACATCTAAAGTTGCTGTTGTTGAATTTGTTGAGGCAGTTGGCTTATGGGCTGAAGAATGTTTACTGAAACGGCTTCGCCAAGCTTCCCATTTCAGCATAATGGCAGATGAGTGCACTGATGTGACGACCACAGAAGAGCTTTCAATTTTCTTCCGCTGGGTGAACATGGACGGTCAACCTGTTGAGCACTTCTTGGATATAGTTCCATTGAAAGCTACTGATGCAAAGACTATTTATTCTGCCCTTGTTGAATTCATGAAAGATAAAAACATACAGATTAGCAAGCTGGTGGGTATGGGATTCGATGGAGCAGCTACTTTCTCTGGGAAACACAATGGTGTGCAGAGTCTCCTGAAGAAAATTTCACCTCATGCACTTTTCGTACACTGCCATTGCCATTTGCTACAGCTAGCATGCGTTCAAGCAGCTAATGCTACCAGTGGGATAAAACATGTGTACATCACACTCACCACCCTCTGGAAATTTTTCCACTATTCTCCTAAGCGAGCTGAGAGTCTCAAAGCAGTACAGCAGGTGCTTGACTTACCTGAGCTGAAAGTTGTGAAACCATCAGATACTCGCTGGCTGTCCCATGAACGCTGTGTGAAGGCAGTCAAAGCTAGCTACAGTGCAATTGTGACTGCTCTAAACAATATCTATGAGCAGACACATGCACCTGAAGCTCTAGGTATCAGTAAAGCCTTATGTAGGCCCTCAACTTTAGTGGCCATATACCTCCTTGATTATGTTCTGCCACAAGTGGCGAAGTTGAGCAGAGCTCTCCAGACTGAGAGAATAGACTTGACAGCTATCACCCCTCTTGTTGATGCCACTCTCAATACACTTGATGATGCCATGTTACCTGCTGCTAACTGGGTATTAGAACTGATGGATGCAAAGAATGAGATCGAAGAAGTCACTGACATCACGTTAACCACGGAAAGCATTGCTACATTCCAAGGACAAGTGGCTGAACCGTTTATCAGGATGCTGAAGGCAAACATATCCAGCAGATTTATTTCACAAGATATTGTCTCCTCATTTGGCATCTTTGATCCGAAGAAAGTGCCAGCTGCTGACTCTTCTGACTTCCATACATATGGTGAGGACTTAATAGATGTACTATTAGCTCACTATGGTGCAGAGCTGCCTGCTAAGACTGCTGGTGGAGATGAATACACCAAAGAAGCTCTTATTTCCCGCGAAACCCGAGAGGAGTGGAAAACATTTCGAAGCTACTTATCGAAGAAGCCGAAAGGTAACCTGCACTTGCAGTTGAAAGAGCTCACCACAAGTGATATGCTTAGTGAAATTTTTCCAAACATTAGCACCCTGGCAAACATATGTCTATCTATCCCTGTCAGCACTGCTTCAGTGGAAAGGAGCTTCTCCAAAATGAAACTAATTAAAACACGAATTCGAAATCGAATTGGGCAATCACAATTATCCTATTTGATGAAAATAGCCATGGAGACACCCGAGACGCTCTCATCTACACAATTAAATGACATTATTACAGTATGGAACAAAAAACCTAGACGAATTGCTGTGTGAATATTGTTTATTATTAATTTGGTTTACATTTTTCTCTTAATAAATATCGGTTCTTTCAAAAGGGTGGGGGGCACTTAGAATCCAAGGGGGGGCATTTAGAACCCAAGGGGGGGCAAATGACCCCTTTCGCCCCCCCCCCTAAATGAAACCCTGTATATGTACATATTTTCTGCTATGTATGTGAACAACAAAACAATAAACTGAAGATTAAGTTCATCATGTTTATAAATATAGAGAGAGCATCACAAAACTGCCATTTGCCTTCCAAAATGGGTGTGAGTGAATGTGTTATGTGGTTTAAATATTTCCAAACAACAGTATATTCAAAGTAAGATGCATTAATATCTGATTTGATGCTCCAAAATGGAAATAACATGGTATGTTTCGACTGTGTGTGGAGCAAATGTAAGAATTGCTGAGGTAATCGTACACTGTAATAATCATACATCCAACCTGTATATAGACCTTGGTGTAATCATTAATGCACCCTCTTATTTCATATTACTCTGAGGTAAATTTTGCTTCATGAGGAGCATCTCAAGAATTTTTTCCCCCCCGTGTGTTAGTGTACAACTGGTCCATTAGGCCTATGGGTGATATTAGGGAGTTCTCTATAACTTGAATTACCAAGGAAGTATAATTTTTGCTGTACTTTAAACTATGAGTACCCATCTTTCTGTGAAAGAAGTTATGCTTAAAGAATTCTTTCTTGGAATTTTTTAGATTGAATTTGAGTAGCTGTGCTACTCAAATTAACCCAGCAATCGTGAGTAGAAAAACTAACCCCATATTTTCCTTTTAACTAATTTAAAAAAATTGTGATTATTTGCCTGAAGATACCTTAACTCAATTTTTAATTGTATCTTATATAGGTAAGGTTGTCCATTTAGGGACAATTCACGTCAACTCCTTGAAGGATCTTTGTCCACTTCATATTGAAAAAGAATCATGTTCAGCCACTCAAACTTCCTATATGGATTTAGACACTGTAGCACAGGCTAAAGGTAATCTGCTCATATGGTCTATGTGCACTTGTTGTACAACACATCTGAGAACTATAGTGTGTCTATGGTTATAGTGTGCAGTGTAAATCTGGTATATAATGAAACCACATAGCGCATTGTGTAACCGGCATATGTACCAAATATGCACATATTTGCTTTTCAATTGTTCACCCCTAATAGTGTCTCACCCACTCACCAATAATGCGTTGGCATTATTATTTTGCAATATCACATTAATTTGTAACCCTTAGGTTTGTTTAAACCAATCACTCTTATACGTAGTCACAGAAGTTTAATTGATAAAATTGATTGTTTCATGTTTATAGTGAACAATGGAGCCGGTTGGGTGCCCACGTTTAATGGCTCTTGTAAAATCTTTGTTTTAGACTTCAGTTCAGTGTCTGGCCATATATGTTTGGTATTCAATACAGCTGCTGAAGGTGGGTTTAAAGAAATTAGATGAAGAACATGTAATGCTGATAATATCTTCTATATGCATTACTACCCATGAACACTGTAAGAATCAGCATAGCTAGCCATGAGTACTTAAACTAGTGGTGTGGTAGGCTGGAGCACCATTGCAATTGAGCCATTGTGCACAAGAAATTCAGACAAGTTGAAACACTTTTCAATTTGTACCTTAAATCTTGATTTTTGCTATTACAAGATCTGTATGTAAATATAACAAACAAGGCTAAATTTATTTAGTTTGCCTGAATTTAATGTTCTAGATCCTATTCACCTAGTTTAGAAAGGCGTCATTCAATCCATTTATTCCTAAACGTAAGAGTATGTAGCTGTGACCATAAATATTAGCCAACAAATATAATCTACTTCATTACCTTATGTTTTCTCTGTAAGATACGTAGCTTCTGTGGTTATCTATTTATCACCATTATTATGACTATCTAAATTACCGTTACTTAGCTCCTGACTAAAAGCTTTATAATGCATCTGATATTTGTTTTCAATCCCATAGTAAGCACTCACCGCAACTTTTGTGGCTGTGAGGAAAAAAAACAAAAAAAATAACCCAAGCATTTTAAGGAATTATCATGCAGTTTTGAGCCTAGCCCTTTAACAAGACTTGCTTATGCTGTAGTAACAGAAAAAGAATGGGAGGGATGCCTAAAAAAGCTGTATTTTTAATTGGTGAGCGGGCGCGGCGAGCGAGACACTCTCAGGGGTAACACAATTGAAAACCGGGGATGTTTGTTGGCGAGCGAGCGAAGCGAGCGAGACAGTATTAGGGGTGGCTACTGCAAAATCGGGTATATGTTATATGTATGTGTGGATGGTACGTATGCCCTTTAAACGCGCGCGCGGGGAACTTTTTTCTCCAAAAAACACGGCTTTTTAGGCTTGACCCCAGTTTATTCTGAAACTACAGCATTAAGCAAGCTTTACTTTATACTTAAGCTCCAAAGTGTGAGAAAATTCCTGCGAAAAATGCTTGCTTTTCAAGAAACAAAAAGTTGATTTGACCGGTTACTATGGCATTGAAGACCCTTTTCCAGACTTAATTTCAAAACCTCGCCTTTTTATGGGGGGATACAGAGTGCCTGTTGTTGGTTGTCAAGAGCCATTGGTAGTCAGAATGCCGTAGTATTAATGCTAAGGAAGCTACTACTTCTCGAGGGAAGCTGAGGTAAGTACGTAATTTCATATTTGTTAGCTAAATATGCAAAATTAACTCTGGCCTTTCTTTTTTGTAGCTAAGAGCTTGTCAACAGTGACTGGTAAATTCAAATAGTCAGATTGGCTCAAATTTGGTACTACAAAAGTTACCACTGCTCAAGAAAATGAGGTAAGAAAGTAATTTTGTATTTGTGTGCTAAAATTGATTGTCTTTTGTTTTTGTAGGTGAGAGCTTGTTGTCAAGAATTCAAGGTAATTCAGATGGTCAAAGTAACTTCAATTTGATACTACAGAAGTTATCAATACTCAAGAATGATGTAAGTAGTAATTCCATATTTGTTGGCTAAAATTACAAATAATAACACTGGTTTATTTTTTATCGTAGCTGAGAGCTTGTTCAAGAGTTACTGGTGATTGAGATTATCAGAATGGTTGATGTTTGATACTACAAAAGTTACCATTAATCATTTTGTATTTGTTTGCTGAAATCAAATGTCTTAACTGCTATTATAGTGTTTGCATGAAGTAAGCTAAAAATAGTAACATTTTATGTTACCTAAATATCAGACTCGCTCGCCATTTGTGCTCAAGCACACCACTAGTTTATTTATATATATGTTTGGACGTACGTATGTAATTTTGTACTTTGACCCTCGCGTATTTTTGTGTTCTCTCAGTGTTCGACCCCGTCCCAAACTTCACTAAACAGAATCCACCGGTTTAGCGATCATTACCCGTATCACCCTAGAAATTGAATTGTTTACCACTTTGAATTCTTTTGCGTGTGCAGTTAAAACTCAAAAACTTATGGAAGCTCTATTTCTATTTGAGTTAGTGGCGGTGGTAAGTTAATATGCTATTTGTCACAGTTATAAGCCCTACGCAATAGTATTTACTTGAAAATTCATTGTTCACTAGACTAACATCGTAGGTAAGTCTTGCGTAGGAATGTTCAGTTGTGTGAAAGTATTGTTGGTTACAACTACTACACAGAGAAAAGTTGAAATAACGTGACTTGATTTTGTTGCTTCTTTTTCAATTCAAACAATTATGGGGAGCGGTTACTATGGCATTGGATCCCCTTTACCATATTACGTAATTTAAAAACTCGACTTTATTTTAGTAGCTTGAGTGTTAGTTGTTAGAATCAATCGTTTAACAATAGTGTGGTTTAAGGCTCGCTCGCCATTTGTGCTCAAGCACACCACTAGTGTAGCTACTAATTTGTTAACCTACCAAGTACCCTGCCACGCAGTGGCTGCAGATGTATTATCTACAGAATGCAATAGCATATTTTTAACCATTCTTATTATCCTCTACCATTTAATTTAGTTACATCAGTCCACTTTACTTTCATGACTTTAAATGGCAACTTTAGTAGTATATCAAGAACTGTCACATATATATTTATTTGTGTGAGTAATAACACGGGTTACCGTGCTATTGATCCCTAATAACACAGGTTACCCATGCTATCACTCGCTAATAGTAGGCCAGCTTTTTAAAAGTCATTTGCAATTGTAGTTACACTGTATCGTTCACTCACTATCTCTTTATTTCAGCTTCCGCTAGAACTTTATTTTCAACATACGTCTCCTCCTAATCTTTTGAAAAACATTCCGCTGGAACTTCGTTTTCAACATACGGCTCCTCCTAATCTGTTGAAAAACATTCCGTCTAATACAGGTAGAGCTTCTGTGATAAAGAATGACATTGTCTCCAGCTAGAAGCTACTCAACTGTACATTTCCAAGGTTAACACTGCACGCGTGCGCACTTACCCGTACTATTTCACTTAGTTTCCACTTAGTTACTGTGCTATTTCAGTTATGTGCTTGCTATTTCACTTTCCCCGTGCAATTTAATTGAACAGCGATTTTTCCCATACATTTTTGAATTTTGAATGGGCAACTTACACGCCGTACTATTATAATAATAACTTTAACGTAGCAACACATTTCTTGAGGACTATGTCTCTAACCAGCCTTGTAAATGGTTAAAATGTTTGTATTTTATGTATAATCTAATATACCTAGTTACAGAAGAAAATTATTTATTAACCCTCAGCATACATACACTAAAGGGTTATAGTGTCTTCCTGTTGGTTTGTCTGTCACGCTCTGATTTTGGAGATCACTGACATTTAACTGTAGAAATACATACATAGGTCAGCAGTCCATACACGTTCCTCGCCAGCATTTATTGCTGTATACTATGTGTCTCCTGTTTGAAATGGAGTTTGGTTTTGAAGTGCATAATTTTGTGTGCGCTGAGGGTTTGCATAGTGGTGTTTCATTCAATTACATAAAACATTTTAGTGGTTTATAGTGGCTTGTTTCGAATACTTTAATTTTTTTGGATTGGTTACGCTTCCTTCATGCAGTAGTTTGATTGAATGGTTTAGTTTGTGAAAATATGTACACTATTCTCATGCCTCAGCTCTCCCACTCTGAACTCCCCCAATTTTATTACCTCTTTCCCTTCGGAAGAGTATTGTAGCCTTCTTGTGCATGTGTGTAGATGGAATATCATTTTTATTTGATATTGTATTTATTTATTATGTGTGTATTATTTTACTTGTATTTATTTATTTTTATTTATTTAATTTTAATTTTTTATTTATATTTAGAGTGTAGTTTAGATAAGGCTGATTTAGTTGTGAATGAATGTATTATGTTATGGAATTAGATAATGGGTATGGTATCTGGCTGTTAGACCTGTCTTTGTCATGGCACTACATTTGTCCTACATTCGGTGATTTCCTTCGACTGGCGGTACTTCACCTTGGCTTGATGCAGTGGCCCTATGCATTTACTCCATTTGGCCTTAGCCCACACTTTGAGGTGTGTAACAGACATGTTCTCATGAATGAGTGTTATGAGATTCACCAAGAGTGTCTTGTGTTTGTTGTTCACATCATCACTTACATAGGACTGGTTTGAGAAGTGACGCTTACAAGAACAAATTTGTTAGTTTATTGGTTAAGTTAATGGTGCAGTCCTGTGTTTGTTTACGTGAAGTGATCATTAGTGAACAAGTGACCAAGACAATTTCAAGTCTAATGTATTGAATTTTTCATATATGTTTGTTGCATTTGGTACATCTCTTATTTAATGTGAATGGATTAAGTTATTGAGAGACATAATCTATTTTCCATGAAGTTCACTTAATTTTTTTTTCTAGCTGTTAGATTAGTTGCAAATCAGTAGGGCTGTTGAAGTATTCACCATTCTTACATGCTCTTGTTTAGTAAAAAAAAATTCTCCAATGTGAACATGTTTCAAATTTGCATAGTCCATACTGGAAATGCTTCAATCCAAACTGCAAAATATTATAATTGCCTTAGGTGACTTGTGAACTCTTTATTCATTTAGTCTCAGTACTAAAGCTGGGCAGTATATAGACAGACAGGTGTTATAAGGGACACTGGGATGACTATATTAGTTGGAAAGAACTGGTATACATGTAGTTTTAATATAGTTAATCGTAGTTAACGAAGATATAGCCCACACATCATGTGTAGCTGGTAAAGGTCGACAAAGACCTATGAATAGTGCAACTATTCCCATGTGCAAAGTGGACACATGTGAAGAAACGGTGGCACACGGACACAAGTATTTTAGTCCTGACAGCTAGAAGCTACTGATAGCCCATTTACTATTAGCACAGTCAGTTTATTATTAATTACAAGCACTGCTTGCTGTTGGCGTTTCAAGCATACTGAGTTGGTCAAGGCTGAACAACGGCTGATGCTTAGCTTCTACCAAATTCTTTGTCTTCTCCTGATGGCCATGGAAATTCTAAAGACAAGGATTCTCTAAGGTGTATTCTGTATAAGAAGGGAGTTTAGCAAAAGGAAGCAACACCGGCAGCTTACTCAATCACTTGCCCATCGCCCAACCAAATTCAGTGAGATAAACTTTTCGAGAGTAGAGCCATCTAAGTACAGTATAGTATATGTACTCAATATAGTATTCTATAATTTGTACCATGGTACGTTTAAACTGTCCCATCAGATAGCTCTATTCAAGGTGAATATATGTATTTCATACCCACTTCCTAGGATGTGAATAAGTGAACTGTCCATGCGTTTCCTATAGCCTAGACCCATGGTACAAGTCGGTTGCACCCCTCCGTGTTTGGTCGGTACGGGATTTACACTATCCTCGGGCCTTTGGCCCTCAGTTGTGTAAATCTCATACCAACCTCCACGTCGTGGTATAACCTATACATCTATATTGCTGATATAGCCCAGCTTTATCCAGTTCCATGTTGTTATTTCAAATTAAATTCGATATCTTCACTATCAAATATATCACTAGTAAATAAAGGCATTCTGTTTTGCGACTTAAATTAACCATTTAATAATTTAGCCACACACTGAGTCAGTCAATATGCCTAATCCGGAAAGTGTTGGTTTTACAGAGACCATTTATTCTTACAACATGGTGACATATCTTTAGTCAAGACACTGTAGCTTGGAAGTGATTTAGACCGATTCTCTCTCTAGTTGCTTCAAGAAAGTAATAATCATTACATACATATCATATACTTGACAGGTTGATGTCACTATGAAAATAGCTGTGTGAGGAGCGGTAATATGGCAGTTTTCTTGCCACCACTGAATTATTGGAGCACATAATTGTGCCCGTGAGCAACTTAAGCAATTATTGTAAAACGTGTGACAGAACGAGATAATTTTAATAATGGGAAGAATCGATAGGAGTGAGCTCTGTCTGATTAACTTATTACTAGCAATCTAGAATTATTTTTTTTCCTTTTTTTTTCTTTTCTTTTTTAGTGTTATTTAAAATAGTTTAACTTGCAACTGTTCTTAGAACTATTATTCACTAACGGTGATTATACTAAACCATGCTTTCATGGCTAACAATGATTATAGCTAGATAATTGCTTGCTTATATTTAAGAAAATACACTATCTTAGAAAATAAGTGTTCCTTACTCTAAGCTAATGTTTGTTTTTAGCTATTGCTACTGTTATTGCATTGCTACTGTTATTGTATTGATACTTTACCCAATACAATGGTACATAGGTAAAGGATATCATTGAGCCTAACAACTATATTTGAGTTTTTTTAAACTCTTTACCGATACTAACTTCTGCAAAATTGGGTGGGTACTTTAGAATAGTCATCAATGTGATTCAATAGTGTGTGTCTTCGATAAGCTAGCTAGCCAATAACGACCTATATTTATTGGAGTCGTTAAGTTAATGTATGTTAAAGACCCTGCATAACTTGTGATTGATGTTATCAATTTTAATGATGGTGTTTGTTACTATAGAAATGGTTCCACATGTTTGTACCTAAACGTCTGGAATTGGATCGACAGCATGTGCTATCTCAAAGTCCAAGAGGCACTGCTATTCTTGACCTTCATAGTGTAAAGTCAAGTGATGACTCTATGATGATGAAAACATCTAGTTCACTCTTTAGGAACCATTTGGATATCTCTAAGGTCCACTGCTCCAGTGCTCTGAAAGAGAAAACGTGAGTTAATTTGTTTTGTTTATTATTATTTTATTATTTATTTATTTATTTATTTATTTATTGCTTGTGTTTTAGTTATTTGTGTGTCCACACTATAAAGGCAGTAATTTAGTATACACTGAACACTCAATTAGGATACCCATGTTCTGATATATTTTCAAGTAGAGTTCATATCAAGCCATGTCATGTTTTTTTCTTTCTTTCCTTCCTTTTTTTTAATTTTATATTTTATTTTATTATTGGCGAGCGAGCGTAGCGAGCGAGACACTTACAGGGGTAACACAATTGAAAATCGGGGCTGTTTGTTTATATGTTTAGCGACCATTACCCGTATCACTTTCGAAATTGAATTGTTTACCGCTTTGAATTGTTTTGCGGGTGCAGTTAAAACGCAAAAACTTATGGGAGCTCCATTTCTATTCGAGTTAGTGGCGGTGGTAAGTTAATACGCTATTTGTCACAGTTATAAGCCCTACTCAACAGCATTTGCTTGAAAATTCATTGTCCACTAGACGAACCACGAAGGTAAGTCTTGCGTAGGTATGTTCAGTTGTGTGAAAGTATTGTGCGTTACAACTACTATTAAGAATATCACAAAGAAAAATTTAAATAACGTGACTTGATTTTGTTGCTTCTTTTTCAATTCAAACAGTTGCGGGGAGCGGTTACTATGGCATTGAATTCCCTTTACCACATATACTTAATTTAAACTCGACTTTATTTTAGTAGCTTGAGTGTTAGTTGTTAAAATCAATCATTTAACAATAGTGTAGTTTAAGGCTCGCTCGCCATTTGTGCTCAAGCACACCACTAGTTATTATTATTTTTTCCTGATGGAGTGGCTTAGAGTAGCATCCACTAATGTGTATGTACTTTCCCTCGACAACTCAAGACCAGCATTTGGTGAAATAATCTATGCAGATACAAAATGTTTATTTATTGTTATTTATTTAATTAGGCAGCAATCCAGTGTCCTACCACTAATGTCTTCTAGAAAGGCTCAGCCCAAATAACCAAGTCAATATCATTATTACTTGAAACTACCATGAAATATTACTACATGCTAGTATTTTAAAACTACTATAATGTTCTCAGTTCATCATTTTTCAGTTATTCTTGTTTCTTGTGGTGTGACTGCTCCACTTGTTTTTTCTTCTTAGCATATATGACATCTTTGAAACAAATCATGACCATTGCATACAGTCTCCACACCTGTAAATTTAATGTAATATAATGTAACATTGCATGGTGGTGTCCAATATGTGTGTGTGTGTGGTGGGGGAGGGAAGAGAGGGTAGGAATGAGAAAATCTTAAGAGCACTAAGGAACATAATCAGTGACATACAAAGACAGCATATATAGGTATTTGCTAGTAATGGACAGGTTGTTCAATTACCTCAATAGCAAAGACAGCCAGGAACATAGACAGGATGAGAAAGTAGAATGGCTTCTGTTTGGACTTCACAGGATAAATAACCGCAAAAAAGTAGATGAACTTTGTGATTAGCCAATGTACAATGCATATACACCTGGAATTGTAAACAACAAAGATCGTCACTTTAAAGTGTAAACTGTTAGATCCACAGCAAAATTGTGCACAGTCTGGATTGGATATGCCTGTATTCTGTTCTTGCAATCGTATTTAGAGCATTCACAATAAAGAAGAAATAATGATAATAAATTTAAAAAGAGAAGATTTTTTATTTAAACCACTTTCAAGATTTTAGTGATCTAAATTATTTTCTTGGTTTCGATAGCAACTAATAAAAATTATCCCTTCACATTCTGTTCAAGTGAGAATGATGTTGATAATAAATTAGTTATAACCGATTATGTTTTATGTGAGAGACTTTGAAAGTGAATTCCTATTTGTGTGACTTGACAACTATTTCATCACGTCATATTGTGTATTAGATACATACACACATATGTACACACACATACTTACTGGTAAGGGATGCAAGCAGCTAGAGCAATGATTCCAGTTTGACTGAGTCCTGTCTTGCTGGTATACAGATTGTATTCAACCATGTGCCATAGAAATTCTCTGATTTCAAACAGTAGTAGCAACACAACTATTGGCTCAAAAAACCTGTATAATGTAGTAAAACTATGAAGTTCTTATAAACTAAAGACTTCTAGTATGTTTCATTTTTTAAATACACATATATTAATCATTTAATAGTATGGTGTGTAAATTGCCCATTAAAAAAAGTATGGTAAAAAATTGCTATTCAAATTGAAATTGCATGGGGAAAGTGAAATAGCACGTAACTAAGTGAAATACCACGGTAGCTAAGTGAAATGGTACTGGTAAGTGTGCATACGTGCAGCTCTAGCCTTGTAAGCGTACAGCTCATAGTTCGAGTAGTGGAAGACAATGTCATTCTTTAGCACAGAAATTCTACCCGTATTAGACCAAAAAAATTTTCAACAGATTAGCAGGAGCCATCGGTTGAAAAAGAAGTTCCAGAGGAAACTAATCCTGAAATACGGAGATAGTGAGTTAGCGATATAGTGCAAATGATTGTTTTTTAAAGCTGGCATGCTTATTAATGAATGATAGCACGGGTAACCTGTACTATTAGGGATCAATAGCACGGTTGCCCGTGCTATTACTCATACAAATACCACAGAATATCATGAGTGTAAATGCTGCCTACAGACCAGTGATAGTCCTGCGGTATCCATGATTAAATTGATTTATTGTGTACTGATCATGAGTGAATGGCATAGAAACTGAGTAGCTAATGTTATGAATCTTTTTGAAGTCATTGACAACTTTTTTTTTTTATATTCATGGTGGAGTGAAAAGGGAATGTGAAAGGTAAAAGTACTGTCATCTAGTATTGAGAGTGAGCAGCCAGTTACTCTTGATGAGAGAATCAGAAGAGCAAAAGAACTGTAATACTCAAAAGAAAGCATTATTCGACTGGAGACTGCGGTATCACTGGTGCAAATATTTTAATAAATAACGAAAAATTGAGAATATTTCACCCAAAGAATTAGACAGACTCCTGTCATTTCTATTGTTAGTTGGGAGTGCCAGTGTAGTTAGGGGAAGGCCACTTGATGTATTCAGCTACCTTCTCAGAAAAGCAGCAGGTATCCAACACCTAGTCAAAGCAGTTACTAAAACTAACACCCTGAGTGTTAGTACCAATTATTACACCCCAAGTTACCCTAGTACAAACTGCTGTAGTGAAAATATCTAGTACAAATAAAGTTAATGACAAGGTATTCACTCTTAGGCTTTATTTTTACTCCCTGCTGCTCATGACTCATGTAATAGTACTATATCTATACATGTAAACTTTGTGTATTATGATCATTATGTTATGGTGAAATAATTGATCTGCTGCACACATGCTCTTAACTTATCATTTTACTATTGTTATTATTTTACTTACCCAAGAAAATGTGTCACTCCTAGTAGTCCAAATAATACAAGGTGGCTGTAGAGCTTGATGCGATGTAACATTTTTTTCTCATTTGGTTCAATTAGCAACACCAAAAATGAATGCAGATGGAATCCCATGCGAAAAAATATCAGCACTTCTATAAGCTCTGGTGTTGATACGCAGGTGTCCCAATCTGTTGCATGGGAAGATTATTTAATTTAACTGCTTTCCCACTGAGACCAGAACTTATGAAACTTAATATTAAGCATATACATATCTACTTACACAAAAATGAAGTGGACGGCTTAAAAAAGAAAAAAATATTTTCTTTATGAACTGTAAAAGCTCCTAAGCCAATAGTGAGAACAGAATTCAGGCATATCCAAATTGTATTCAACTGTTTCATTGAAGTAGAAAAGTCAAGCTTTAACTTCTTGCTGTAGATCTAAACATTTCTCACTTCCATATTATAATAAACTTGGTAACATTTTCACGTACCTTTATGCCACTTATTGTAAAAAGAGTATATATAGTGGATACCAACATAGCAGTCAATACAGGAGATATTAGAAAGAGTGCCCTATATTCACATGTTGGCAATGAGCTTCTGATGTCTTCCAACCACTGGTTGATACCATCACTGGGCAAATCTTTCATCACATGGTCAAGTCCAGTCACTGCACTTTCATTCAAGCATGTGTACAGGCTTGGAAACCATGGTGACTTCTTCAAATACTCTGCAGCTTGAGCCATAACTGTTTAAAAAAGAGGCTCTATACATTGCAAATTGTTTCTGACTTTATAATGTGCTGAGAAGGAAGTAGGAAGTTGCAGCTGTTATAGTTGGTGTAGCCACCACAGTATGTTGTGTTTGGTGGACTAAGAGATACCGAATAATTCAACAACATGTTTTAGTATTGATAGCTGCTGGATAAAATATCATAACTAGGTTTGTTTAACTATGAACAGGTGTACTAACTTATCGATTGTGGGCACTTGAACATATACAGTTTTGCCAAAGATATGAAATAATTATAATATCAACACATGACAAAAAACAAACAAAAATTCCTTAAAGATTTGACTTCAATATGACTGTCCCCCTAATGTAAGGAAGTCCAGAAGACGTGAACAATTTGCCACTGTAGTAATAGCAATAATCAACACGTGGTACATAAAAACATGTCATGAGAGCAACCCAATTGTGTCACTAAATTTGTAGTTTATGGTTACCATAGAATTGGACGTAGGTTTTTCATTGTATATTATTCCGATGCATACATGGTGAATTGTAGAGTAGATCGCTTACAAATCACACTGCAAATATAGTTGTCCACCCATAAGGATGCCATGTCACACATCAGCACAGTCAGTGTATTAACAGCTTAAACAGTAGCTAATTGTCCAATGCTAATATCTAAGTGGTGTTTTCCGAATGTCAGCAAATATCAAAGTGAGTTTTATCTTGTGTAGCTATAAACAATGTCCACATTGCAAAACCACTGGCTCTGAGCTAAACAATATTCAAATTCCTGACCTTCAATGTGCATAAAATGAGTTGTTTGTTGTTGCTGTTGTTTGTTTTGTTTCTTTGAGCTTTCACCTATCATGTTATTCTATCTGCAGTTGTTATTTCTATTGTCCATGCAATGTTGGGATAGTATTTTGCCAAATGAACTTCAAATTGAAGGTATAATCTTAAGTAATAGTAAAACAAAGTACAAGTCATTCAGAGTTTCTTCACAGAGCCAGCCATTCTTTTAGGAATAAGCTCACAGGTCAATGGAAACAAGATACTTCTAACTTGCACTGCATATGGTGAACCACCTCCTAATGTGGAATGGGCAATGGATAAATTCACAGAAAACTGGATAACTTCCAACAAATTTCAAATTGGAGAGCTGCCAGTGACCATTAGTATTCTGCATATTTGTTATGCCAACATTCCTAAGTACTTCCAAGTCAGCTGTTCTGCTGTAAATAATGTTATAGAAACTGGTGCTTCTATGGAGGGATATAGTCATGTGTTATTCAATGTCACAGATGGTGTTGTTCATGCTGTTATAGGCCAGAAAGTAAGTACATCTGTAAACACACCAGTCCATGCATACTGGCATTAATATACATACAGGTTGAAATGGAAGCAATTTCAACTACTACAGACAAGTCATCTCTGCTAGGTATTGTAACACAATACATTAATAACTACATGTGTGTCTAATAATTATAGATTTAGGTACAGAAAGCAACATAGTTTTGATCGGGGTATTGGTGACAGTTGGGATAGTCCTCTTGGTAGGCGTTACTGCAGTAGCACTTGTAGTAGCATATGCTATATATGCAAAGTGAGTTTACTATAGACCTTTCTATGTAACTAACATGCTATTTAATGAAAACACGACCGATGACTTCTCACCATAAAAATTATGGAATTTTTTTCTTCTGTGGATAGGACACGTTCTGTAAAACCAGTTGAAGTGCAGCCTGATTTTTATCATCGTCTGCAGCACTGGTAAGGGAAACTTGATTTGATTACTTCATGGCAAAAATTTTTGCCAGGTATATAGCTATATATTTTTTCCCCTTAGCTAGACTTAATAACCTTCCTCAATCAAGAAGTATATTTTGATTTTCCAACAAAAGTCAATTTAAGATGCAAAAGATCATTTATTTCTTAAAATGCAGGCATTCCGTGGATGCTACACAACCAGAACATTTGGTTGCTGGGAGAGTTCCCCACCCAAGAATAGCCATAGGGAATACCTATGCCAAGCCTTCAGGCTATAGCAGCTTACGAACAGTAAAGCAACAGCAGCACAATGAAGAGGCCAGCCACAGGTACACAGATCTAATCCACAGAGAACGCACTGCTGGTGACGACTACAATGAAATGGTTTATTGTGAAGCATATGAAGAGGACAAAACTCAGGAGAGTGAATACCAGGGTCACCCAGCAGACAACAAACCCAATGAGCAACCAGAATATGAAATTCTACAAGCCACAGACACCAGAACTATTTACCAAAACTTACAGAAAAAACAACCACACTATGAAAATGTAGAAACAAACTTATGAAACATTTTTTTAATGCATAGTTCATTGCTAATGAATTTCGCTGCACAAAATCAATATTTTAACTGGTAATGTAACACTTAACCAAGCACACCAGTTATGAACTGAGTGATTTGATCAACTTGCATCTGAGGTTTACCGTAAATGCTGCTATAATTATCACATATATTACATTCCACCATAAAATATGAACACAGCATTAGGAAATAGCAGGCACAAAGAAAAAAATGAAATTGAATTAGCTAAACCTACTAAGAAAATAATTAAAAAAGAAAACAACAACAAAAGCACTAAGCTAGCATGCAATATTGAGTCTTTTAAGAGGGATGGGTACCTCTCACTAGTCATATATTATGTATACTGCAATGCCCGACAGTGGGGATGAATTGTCCTAAATGCCCCCAGGGAGACACCAGCCAGGGGTGTGCTGTAGAGGTCCAAAGTCTTGGTCCCAGCCAGTGTTGTCATCAGGAGGCATCTCCTCCTGACTGGGTGGGAAGTGATCAAAATTAGAAGTGTCGGTGGCACTTCTTACCTGCATAATGCATAGCAGCAGCAGCAGCAGGTAACAATGGGAGGAGACAAGTAATAGGTATCACTTACATTGGGTATAATGGGGGGAACCAGAGTCCTCTTGGCCAAACCATCCCAATCAAAGCCTTCAAACCACCTAAAGTCAATGTAAATACAGACATCCAATAGTACAGTACATAATATTCGGACAATTTATATAATTTATACTATTTCTGAACCATAAAGACCAATTTACTTGATTAATTAAGTACTAGTAAGCAAATATTTGGCAATCTTTGACACCTGTGAGATAATGTATGTACATGTACAACTACCCTTTATGTGAGATAATGTATGTACATGTACAACTACTGGGCATACCCACATGCTTTGCCTGAGCTTAGAGAAACTGAATACTGAAACTAATTGCTTAACTGTTTTCAGTTGTATCTGTTTAGCCTTTGTGCAAATTAGCTGGCTTTGAATACATGGCAAACATTTGAAAGCTGGAAAAAGAATACTTCATCGAATATGTCACTAGGACATAGTTGTCCAGCCTTGCCATCAACTGTCCATGGGAATTCCTGGGAGGTCCCACCCACTTATATGGGTGTGTACTATAGTCATATTGTCAAATGAACCCAAAATAGCCGAAAACATGCATTTGTGACAGCATCTGGGGGGGGGGGGGGGGGGGAAAGCCCACCATTTTGGGTGTACCAGTCATTATGATTACAAACACAAAAGGCTAGCATGACTATTCAACCACAAGGAGGGGTTCCCTGCACTAGGAGGTGTGACAGTATTAAAATGTAACGCTTTAAAACACAATTTACAACATTCTCCACTCAAACTTATATGCAACTCAGAATTACTCCATTATACAGAATAAATAACATTTTTGACTACAGGCCTCACCGGTGGCACTTGATATCTTTGAGACCACCACGCAGGTAACCCAGTCTCTCAGCCGGGTTGTCTCTGCAATTATAAAATGTGCATATTTGCCAATAGTAAAGTAACATCATATAAAAAACTATACCTGCAAAGTTTCTTAATGAGGTTCTGAGCACTTCTACTAATCCTCTTTGGAAATTCAATGATGTCAATTCCCTTCAATATGATGTTGTAGGTCCTCATTGGGTCAGGACCTGAGAAAGGAGGGCTGAGCGACAGAAACAATAAGAGTCAGCCAAAGTTACCCATGAGTGTTTTACACTATCAAAACTGTTTAAAATCACCCCCACCTCTCCACACACACACACACACACACACACACACACACACACACACACACACACACACACACACACACACAAGCCTTTAAGTATGCTAGTACTAGAGATTTGCTTAAAACACAAGTGTAGTGTTCACCAGCACATTGAAATGGAAATGCACTCCCTGATACTTTGCACACTGAAGTAAAAGTGTATTCCCTTATAGATTTAGCAACACATTGAAGACCGAGTGCATGTCACTTAACGGTGCCAAAGAGAAACAGCATACACCTGTAAGTATCCCGCTCACTTGCCAATAACAAATTCATTTTTATAGGTTGATCAGAAGTATTATTACGCATAATAGATGTTGTATATACAGAGTTGATCATACTAAATATTAAAACACTAACAAACCTTCCAGTTAGCAGCTCGAACATAAGAATGCCCAATGACCAGTAATCTGCAGAGAGGTCATGACCCTGACAAATACAATTTCAAACAGTTATTATAATTTTATCAAACTGAATATTACTACATATTTTAGATAACTGCAATTAAAAACCCTCAACAGCAGTTCTGAAAACCAACATTTTAGATGCTGAAAGAATTACCACCATCGACTTGAAAGAAGTATTCTCTCAGCATATTCTAATATGGGCTTAGCAGAAACTTCATCTATTTTAAGTATCCATTGCCGACCAATTTCAAATAGGCACGGGAACAACATGGATTATTAACTTGCTGAATAATGGCACATTCAAGAGTCACACTTCTTAAAGGAATAATTTACAGCATTTTCTTACCTACAAAGAGATTTGAAACCTAATAGTAACTGCTAAACTGTAAATAGAAATGAATGACAACATTGTGGTGAAGAAAAACACAAACAAAAAAGTAATAAATTCACAGGCTAGGTATCTTCACTGAGATCTGCTGTTGATTGATAGAGTGAATATATTTAATGAACGAAAGATTGGATGAAAACTATAACACACACATATGCATGCTCAGGGATCATAAATATAATACAACTATGTCATGAATAAACCATTGGGAGCCCTAAGAAGATTGAACATAATAAGCATGTGTGTGACAAGTGATTGTGTTTGGTTTAGATATGAATGCATTGAGATAAAAAGGCTGTTTCAAATATCCCAAAATATTATCCCTGTATATCTGGAAATGTTTCAATTATTTCACTTAGTACTAACAACACTTACTCTGTTTAAGATGATTTCTGGAGCCACATATTCTGGAGTGCCACAGAAAGTCCAAGTCTTGCGACCAGCACCAATATACTTGGCAAAGCCAAAATCCACCTGTACAGAAATATAACATGCTAGAGACCTAGAGACCAGTCTAATTCTACAAAGAAAACATACCAATTTTACATAACCATTGCTATCCAAAAGCAGATTTTCAGGCTACAATACAACAGCAACAAGAAGACATTAACAGTAAAAAAAAAAAAAAAAAAAAGTAATGGCTTACCTTAAGATCCCTGTACACAATGTCTCGGTCATGGAGATATTGAAAGGCTTCCACTACACATGCTGAACAGAACCTAGTTGTGCTCTCATCAAACGAAGTTCTGGTTAAAATAAAATACAAACACATGACAATATTCCTTGACATGTACTTCACATCCGTATTTATAGTGTATACTAACTTTTTCACCGCTGTAACCGCCGTACAGTAGTTTGAAGTAATGCCTCATATAGCCTCGAGAAGTTAGCTATTTACAAAGTTAGTAAGTGATTTTTGAACTCCTTGCGGTGGTATCTCTAAGGCTCCAGCGTGTAGCTTTCGAAATCAGAGTTTTGGCATACTTTAAAATGGTGACTGGGCGGTCAATTTTTTGAGGTAGTAGACCTGGATTAACAACAACCTCGGCATTTTAGATGATGAATAAAGTAAACCAGAAGATACAGAGGTATTTGTGCCTCCAGAAGCCATTCAACAACAAAGAGAGAGTTGCTCTATGGAGGAATCCACTACAGCTTTAGAAGACAAGCAGTTGTGAAGATTAGTATAAGGATGAAGAAATTATACTAGACTCAGACTTAGCTACAGACAGTCTAGTATCAGATATGGAAAGGTGTTCATCTATTTGCAGTTCATTTTTTTAAAATAAACAATTTTAAGACAATGTTTAAAATAAATTTGTTATTTCCCTGACAATTCAGCGGTGGAAGAGTTAACCCATCACCAAACAATCCATGGTTTTCTGTAATCTAATAAACCTTGCTCACCTATCTCTGAGAATAGTCCACAGTTCTCCTCCAAGACAAACCTCCAGCAGCATGTACAGATATTTGGAGCAGCGGAATGTCTTATACAATCTACGCAAGCATACATAAAGCATGTACACAGTGTATTATATCCACAGGAGAAATGGAGTTTTTGGTGACACATGCTCAGATAACATCTGGCCCCTCGCAATCATATAGCTACCTGGCAACGAATGGACATCTTCCCTTCAACATGATCTGCTTTTCTGAGAAGATATGCTCTTGCTGACGAGTGTCTACAATATGCTTCTTACGTAGACATTTAAGAGCAAATGTTTTTTGTGGGTCCTTGCGCAGTTGAACCTAAAAAAAGAAAAAGTAGACATATGAAAAAAATGCTCTCATAAACCTCCACTCATCCATTTGAACTCATTGGCTCATTGTAAAGCCCACCTATTCTAATTACTTACTAGCTCTACTCGACCAAAGCCTCCCATGCCTAGTGTCTCCACACGAACAATGTCTTTGAGAGTAATAGATGAATACTCCTTATCTTCACCACTATCCTCAGGCTCACTGAAAGCCATATGTACATACATTAGCCACAGCCACCCACACATCATAACACATACCAAATATCAGACATACCAAATAATAGCAACTCCCACATCATAGCAACAAAAGTACTTAAATAGTTAACAAGAAGTTGGCCAGAGACACTGCATACTATTATAATACTAATCACTATCACAACATATATACATCAGGACTACAATCTTAAACTACAATTAATGCCTACAACAAAACACTCTAACAGACGGCCATTAAGATCTCCAGCAACAGAAGGCAAATGTTGTGACAAGAGGTCAAATCTATCAATTAGTTCCTCAACTCACGGCTTGCTAGACTTCTCTGTGGGATACTGCCGATTCACCAAGTCACCAATCAGCAAGTCAAAATGTCTGAAAAAAAGAGGCAATGACAGAAATAATGAGTTTGACAGAACATACAAATGCAGTACTTACTCCTTGTCAACAGTGAGTAGAGAGACATTTTCACTGGCAATAATATTGGCAGTACGAAGAGAGTTGCTGCACCAAGAAAAGACAGGATTAATTCAAATGTTAATCTAGGCAGATTCCACTCACCCAAGGAGAGCCCTCTCCCCAAAGTAGGACCCTTTCTTGAGTTCCCTAACTGTCAGTTCAGGACCATCTGGAGTGTCCTTCACAGTAACTTTCACCTACCACAGCAAATAGTTGGACTTTCAACTCCAGCTCATCTAGCTAGGACAATCGTCTAGCATATACACTAATTGTTTATCAGAATTAACTTAACTTTTATAGAATTTCTTCATAATTTAATAAGCTTGGTATCCATGTGGGTACTGACTCTTATTACACAAAATGTATATCCCAACCTAATAGTCTCAGTGGGACACTTGCTATGGACTAAAAGTCATACTACTGGTTTAGTCCATTACAGTTGGTATTGTACACTAAAGACTGTACCCCTTTGTTTTTTCTAGTAGATATAGATGTATGGTTTCATGATAATACTACGAACTAGGAGTAAAACTCACAGCGCCGCTGCTGATGATATAGAAAGTATCTCCAGTGGCACCCTGCCTGATGATGTATTCTCCCTTAGAGTAGTAATCCTTCATGACAAATACATTTCAATATAAAGGAAATGAAATAATTGCTTCACAGCTTTGGTAAACCACAGAATTTTATTGTGACAGAAAAAAACAAAAACAAAAACAACTACGCTATTACACATGATCAATTTGATTATTAGATATCTGTATACACCTTTACTAACTACACGTATCTCAATTATTGTGCATAGGCTAATGAGCAAGAAGTAACTTATTGCTGTTAGGTTTACAAAAATAATTTTCACATAAATTACACTACAGATGATGCTCCTATATCCACAGGTAAAGGTGAAAAATAACTGGAAAAAGTGGTCCCACAGAGAGCATAACCGACACTTCACACTATTCTCTCACAAATTTATACCATGAGCAACAGATTCCTGTGCCCCGTGGTTCGAAAGTAAGGGCAAAGTAAAAAAGTGTGGGTAATGCCCTAAGTAACTTACACTTTTTTGACAATTAAGAGTATGTAAATGAGGTAAAAACAACAACAAATAAACAAGCAAATAAATTAATGTTCTTTCACTTTACCTCCTGCATAATAGTGGCTATCTTTATGAGGTCCTTGTCCTTTAGCACCTTAAGCTCAGGCACTCTGTAAAGAAGCAGTATGCATGACACACATTCCATTTAAAAACCTCCACTCATAAATCAAAATCTGTTTTTTGAGTGTGTAAGACAAATTACAACCTGTGAACAAGTAGGTAAATTAATATTAAAACAGCAAGTGTCGTGTACAAGAGACTACAACATGCAGATAATTGTTACCATAATGAAGAGCACCCTAGAATAGGTAAGAAACGTAAGTAGATATCTAGAAAACAGTTATCTAGTTCTTCATCACAGTTAGTGCTTAAATACACAAAACGCTGCTATAACTTACGCCTTCAGGAAATTTAAGTTTTCAGACTGACGAATAATTCCAGTATTCATCATAATTGCCTGAAAGGAACTTCTGTCCAATGTCCATACCTTCAAGGCAAAAAAAAAGAAAAAAAAAAGACTTTGCTGAAGTTATGATTCAACCAGACTAATCTACCCCTCCCCCAAACTTCCAACAAAGTGCCAGTATTGTCCTACAAGCATCTGACCTTGGTGTTTGTTACTGCCATAATAGTAGCAGTTCTGGTACAATTATAGAGAATAGCCAGTTCACCAAAGAGCTTGCCTGGTCCCATCACTCCTCTGTTTTCACCTCCTTTAGTCACCTTGACTTCTCCATCTGAAGGAAAACAACAACATGATATATGCATTTTATTCTTAGCTCGCTTAATAGTAAAGAATAGAGCTACATAATGTATGGATACAAACACAAGTTCTTTCCAGCTGCAGACGATGAATTCGAACAAATTTCTTCCTTTCTACACCCCCCCTCCCCCCACATATATACGAGCACACACAGTGTATACCATTATTGGATACCTTACCTGATATGACATAGAACTGTGTCCCGACACCACCCTCACGACAGATATACTGATCCTTGGTAAAACTCCTTTCATACATGCAGTCCACAATTTCATTGATCTGAACTTTTTCCAAATTCCGCAGGAAATCGTTACCCTGGATAGCTTTAAGAATATCACTTCTAATCCTGCACACATATACATCAGCATTATAGTAATGTAAAAGAAAAAATAAACAACAAAATTTTTTTTCCTATGTGGGGCTCACCGCATGTCCTTTTGATATCTATGCAGTTTGGTCATTTCAGCTTTGTGACCATCACGGCTAGAAGGTTCGGCAGATATACCTGCAAGAAGTACATACATGCAGACAAGGGTAAAGATTAACCTTGAATGCAAAAACATTCCCCACACTTCTGCACAATATACCAACTGTGTGCCCTCCACCCTTCAGCTGAACTGATCCCATTGTTTGAATGCCTGCCAATTGATGCTAATGGTCAACAATGCACCATCCCAAGTTGAGTTTGATGACCACCATGTGCATTGCCAAGTTGTACTACTTTTACTGTAGTGACAACACACCCTCCTAAGTTATGATATTTGAAAACCATGTATCCTAGGAGGTCATGGTCTTTGACAACCATGAATCATATCCAAGTCATGGGTACTGATATTCTCAAGTACATACATAGCTATATTAAACTTGCACATATCATATCTCAAGTAATGTAGTTCACTTAAAAAAACATTGCTCTCTAAACTAATGCTGCTAGATATTATTTACTTACCACACACATACTACATGCACACTTTCACTCCTCACACTCACTCACCCAGCCTCTTCTCTCGGGATCTTTCTTGCACAGAGCTCTGCAGAAGATCCTTGAGTTCAGTGATGTGCTGCTGCATGTGTCTGAGCTCTGACTCCTTTAGCTTCAGTTCTTTCTTCAATTTTTCAATTGTAGCATCCCGATCATTGATCATCTTCTTATACCTAAAACGAAAGACAAAAAAAAACCAAAAAAAAAACCATACGTTTTTATATTTAATATTACAAGAATGAAACCTACTAGTCCAATAATGTTGGTATCACATATGTGCAAAAGGAAAGAAGTCAAAAATTTTAACAACTGCAACTGCACAATTTACAATCATTGGTCACCCACATCAAAACCTGAATGTTTTTCTAACAGACCTTCAACACTAGCCACTGGAAGTGATAACACAATACAACTAAGAAAAAGCTAGAATCATACAAAATATTTCCATTGCATGAGCACTGCCACTAACAGGAGTGTACAGCCTAGGACTTGTGAAAGAAATACTAATAATTACTTTTCAGCATCTGCTTTGACCCGCTGGACTTCTGATGTCCTGTCCAAAAGGAGATCCCTCAAATGTTGGTCTTTTCCAGACATGGCTGACAGAGAATAGGTGTGGCAAAACTCCTCACTATTATTGTTGCTTCTTGGAACACTTTTCACTACTGTACACCCATGCACATACATACACACACACACACATACATAAATACATACATACACACATACATACGTATACACAAGGTAACTCAACCCTATCTCTCCAATTGCCTGATAGAGTATTCAGGTAAATTCATCAGATGTGCTAGATGTGCTAATAGGGTCAAATGTGTTCCGTTGCCTAGCAGTGCCTCTAAATATTCATAAACTTTATATTAAAAGCTTCACAAAAAAAAAAAACCAAAAAAAAAAAAACAACAAAAAAAACCAAGACTTTTCCCTAGGGTTGATAACTTGATACTGCTTCTAGGAAAACATTATTCATTGCATTTCAGATGCTTCCTCAACTGCTATGACAACAATATGAGAAAAAAGCAGTATTCATGGACCCCACACTTGAGTGGTCCCTAAAGACTGTAAGCAGCTTTCAGTATTGTCATGTAGGCTTTGGGAGTCAGTGGTGTGTAGGAAGATGTTTCAGTCATATGGTATACTAAACCCTTTCCTTTTTTTTTTTTTTTTTTTTTTTTCTTCTTACTCCACTGGAATTAAGGAATTACATGATACCATGGAACCTAGAACAATCATCCTCACCTATTATTGCAGTATGTTTGGAATTCCTGGAACCACTACTGCCCATACACTACCATAGCTGGTATAGTGAATCTAATACAATAGCACATATCATTGTAAGTAAATGAAACCAGTTTATGCATAAAATCTGCACTAAAACATTGTTTGACAGCATTGCATTACATATTCAATCCCCAACTCTGGAACAAGAGCTGACTGACCTCAAAATGTGGCACTTGACCCAAGCTGACTTACCACTACAATATTAATTATCACTTCACCCTCAAATATGATGGCCTCACATGACATCCATGCCAATAACATTTTTGACACCTTGTATGCTTGTGCGTTAGTGTGTACAGACCTGGGTAAGACCTGTGAAAAAACTACACACAATTCCTTACACAGCTAGACTACAGCTCAGCTGAACTTATGCACTCCAACAAGACCTAAACCACATCCACAGGAAAACCAATGATACTTTTAGGAAATTAAACTTCCTTAACCAACAGTAAAACTTGTCACTGAACATCAATCTAAGCAAAAGCAGTAGTATAATGACACTTAGCAAATTAGAAAGGGATTGCCACCTACTAAAGCCCCAGAGAAAGAAGAAAAAGGCAACAAAAAGTGGCATACACTTAAGACCCCAATAGCCAGGAACTGAACTGCAGCTGTGCTGCAATAAAACTACAGCTTAAAAATACACAGCCACATAACAAGTCACCTTATAACAGCAGAAGTTCCCACCCAGTTGTAGACAGGAGGCAGCAGCGGTGGGGCAGGCTGACACTTGTGGTGGAATAATTCTAATTCTACCACAATTTAAAAGTCAGGAGTCTACAACACAGAAGTCTACAGCCAGCCAATATACAATACTGCCAGGCACTGCTGCTGCGCAGTGGACCCAGTGCCCACTGCGGACCATTGACGTCATCAGTCAAAGTGCCTGCCACACGTGGACACTCATCATTAGCTCTCCCCGACCTAAAAGCGCAGTGACCTAAAAGCGCAGTGCTAAAAAGGCTAAAAGCACGGGCTAAAAGTAAACAGAAACTACACAAAGAGGCTAGAGGCTCGCCGCCCATATCCATATGGCCTTGGAAGGATCTGAGCATGTAGGCTGTGGCACAAGTGTCTGTGTTTGAAGGGATGCTCAAGAGGCTCACAAAGACTGAGAGACATAAGGTATACTAGGTATATGTTCTCACCTGAAGCAGTACCTTGCTCCTTAAATCTCAAGAAAAACTGAAACAAGATTGCCTCTTGTAAGCCATTACTTAATGGTCTATGCTCTAGCCCACTTTGGAAGTTTCAAGATAACTATAATAGATTCAAGTACAGTTATGATTTGTTGTTGACTTAGCTGATACCAACCCAGAAAGCTAGAACTCTTTCTTGTCTAGAAATTAATTGAAGTTTCCATATTAAATGCACAGTGAATCACCTATAAAAATTGACATGAGTAGTTTACCTTAATCCACATGCTACACAACAAATGCTAAGAAGACTGCACAAAGGATACAATATATAGTACTTATAAAAAAAAATCTTGGTTTGCTATAGCCCAATACTATGATGTTTTCCACTCACACTTTATTTCATTAACACATCAGCCAATTATCATATCTCCATTGTCACTTTCCCACAAAAATTTAGTACCTCAGATTGTTTATGTGCAAGTGTAATGTATGCATGAATCACAATGGATATATAGGTCTTTTTAATTCTCTGAAAGAGCTCCTGCCAGCAAAGAAAGGTACATCAGAAATGAAAAATAATTAAATCGGATTTAGCCTTCACATTTTATGAACTATATGTATTCGGACAAGTAAACTAACCAGTATGCAGTCTACTTGAAATTGCATGACAAGCTTTCTGCTCATGCTGCTTTTTCTACAGTCTACAGTCATATTCATTTACTACACGTCTTTACTTTTAAGGTTAACTAGTGTGGAGTAATCTGGGTACAACCAGTTCATTCACATTCCTTTAGGTAGCTCAAGTTATGCTAAACAACTACCAGCACTTACAGTCCACGAAGAGGACAACAACTTTCTACTCCGCCTCAAATATCTGTCCCTCGTCAGTCAGCTACAGCACAAAACACTACTCCACAGTATGCGCGGTGGAAATCAAGTTTTCTGTATGCAGTAAAGACGCCCACGGAACAATAAATAGCTGAGAAAACACCATTAATACATTACAATCACGTGACTTCCGCAATATTTCACACTGTACAGCGGATTAACATTCTACTTATAGCTGCGGCTAAGTGAGAGAGTGGCAACGCCCCTTTCTGTGTGGTACTAAGTGGAGAGATGAAGGCATTTGTTTTAGCTGTAACTGTGGTAATTATCCCGAGATTCGTCCTCGCGGAATTCAACTGTAGTATAGAATCTGGAAGAATTTGCCCGACGAGGTAATGTCAAGAAGAGAGCCCCACCTTTTTATGGGTGTGGTTGTTTCAGTTTGGGTGTGGTGTTAGTTTCACTTCTGTTCATCATATTGTAGACTGTAACGTTTATAGTGGCAGGCTAAGTAAAGCCCCTTGTTACTGTCATCTAGTGAAATGATGATTTTGCTTGTGTTATAGTTTTCCTCTACGAAGTGACTTAAGCTCTGCAAGTAACTGTGATGGCAGTGGAGCAGATGCCATTCGCCTACAAATTCAAACTCAAGTGACAACTCTGATAAATGACCAAATCAAGCCTCGGCTCAATGGAATACTAAGTCAGAAGTATCGTGGCCTTAATAGGCGCTATCCTGCTCAAAATTGCATGCAAATCCATGATAGTAATAGCGATGTGGAATCTGGTATGTACTGGTTAAGAAACACTGCAGGGAATGTTTTCACAGCTTATTGTGATTTTGACTTGGTCTGCAATTCATTCAATAGGACTGGCTGGATGAGAATTGCTAATTTTGACCTCACAGACGTTACCCAGACAACATGTCCCAATAGCAATAATTTCAGACTGATTGAGGGAAATGAACGCTATTGTGAACGCATGACAGCTGGCTATGGCTGCAATGAGCATACTTATTCAGTGTCGTCCATACCATACACGAGGGTCTGTGGAAGAGCTACGGGCTTGCAAATTGGCGGAACTGATGGATTTCTTGAAGAAACCCCAAACCGGCCTGTTAGTGATGTATATGTCGATGGGATTAGTTTGACATACAATGGTAATAATGTACTGTGGACATTCGCAGCATCTTACACCGATGACGTCACCACTTGTCCTTGCAGTACTAACTCTGTGAACAGTCCTCCTCCATATGTCATGAATAATTATTTCTGTGAAGCTGGAGCACCTACTCATCGAGACCCTCCTTCAGACAACACAGTCTACTATAATGACAAGTTATGGGATGGTCAGTTGTGTCGGGATGATGAAGCACCTTGCTGCAGTGGCAGTTTCAATCCTCCTTGGTTCTTCAGAGATATTGGGCCACAAACAAGTGACATCAGAATGCGATTGTGTTCAGACCAGGGAGGTGATAATGAAGAAGTAGGACTCACGCAACTGTACCTGTATATTCAGTAATACTCATCATAATGTTTTTATATTAACTTGTACGTTAGAACCAAGTTTGTTTTATGTTTAACTTTGTTATTGGTTATTAATGCACTGCTATGGAGTTTGGATACGTGATTGCTTTGCTCATGTAAGTGCATGAGCAGCACGTAGATATGCCTAATGAGAGAGCAAGAAATAAATTTGAAGCAAATATTGCCAACAGCAGCAGTAGGTAGGATGAATATGGGCATTGTAGTAAGATTTACTGAGCAGGGGTGACAGAAATTGCTGGGGGGGGGGGGGGGGGGGGGGCAGAGGGGTACCATGCAACACACCAATACACTTCCACAATATTTTAAGGAAAAAAAATTAACTAAGCGAAGTAAAAGTGGAAATTAGATGGAACAGTGTATGGTGCAGTTCAATTGAATTGTTCCAATAAATTCTTTCTTCTTTCCTTCCTATGCATTCGTCAGTCCAATCATAGATATACTTTCGCGTTGTATATCTATGGTCCAATGCTGTCTATTTAATGTCTTAGTGAATACCACTCATATGACATCGATCCGTGTTCGCGAAGCAACGGGGGTAGGTGATAGCGGCGATTCTTTACCAGCTAGTCGCTGCTATACCCGTATTCCGTTGGTGAACGTGTGGAAATGGTTGAGGAAAATAAAGAACTGAAGGAAATTTTAAAATGGTCTCTGAGACTGCAGGAAAAAGAATCTAGCGTAGGAGAGTCAATAAATCCTGAGGTGAGATTTTATTCTTGACTTTGGATGAATAACTACACAAGAATACAAACAAAGGGGGGAGAGGGGCACCAATTTTGGTTAAAAAAAAAAAGCCTGTCCCTCCACCCCCCAATCCCAGTTTGTAGTGTTTCTGCAACTGCAGGGCTTCCTTGATTACTGGGACACCTCAGGTTAGATGTTTTTACAAAAAGGACTTGATTATTACTTCTACTGTACATGTTGATTAAGAATGAATTCAAAAGAATTTGTATAAAAAGATTGAGGCGCTTTTTTTAATGTAACTATCATAGCCATGCTGTTCTAGTTCATTAAAATTGCATCATGTAAATTTAAATAGAATTATACATCATGTAAATTCATATATAAGTTGTGCTCCTCCAACATTGTCAACATTCCTACGCCTTGAGCCACGGGACACATTCTTCAGATAAATAAAGCAGCCTCAATCTAAGTAAAAACATAGTAGAGTACCGTCAGCCGTGTGCATGCAGGTTCCTGTCAAACTTCTCTACATGTAACATGCAGTGCTAGACTACCTTCTTTTAGCATTATATTTCTCAATTTGTGAAATCTTATATGACTTTGACTTTAACATCAGTACATTATCTGCACATTCAGTTAAGTAATTCAAACTGATGTAAGCATTACACCACAATTACATAAAAACACTCTTTCTGTGCACTTTCTATGTATCCATTACCATTAAAGTCTATTAATATAAACGGCTAAAAGTAATAAATCAGCAGGGTATTTATGCAAGAATTTCAGATGATGTCAACTAGGGTGCGTTTATTTATATTATTGGAATTGATCATTAGGGTTTTCCGAATTTTCCCCATTTTGCTTTTTGGCAATGCTCCGTAATTCCACCTATTAAACCTCGAGCAACTTTGCTTAGTTTTTTTCTCGTTATTAATGTTTTCCTATGATTATATTATTAATAAAATAGAAAAACAGTTTTTACATGATCTTCTGGGCTAAAATTTGGGAGATATTAAGAACATTGTTAAGAAGAGTAACGTCTGGGGCAGCTGAGAAATGTTATACTAGTAGTCCTTCACTGCAAATGACCAGTTCTCATTTAGTTTTTTCTCATTATTAATGTTTTCCTATTTTGCTCAAACTTGTTCCAGCAGAATCCGGAAAGCTCTACAAATCATATGATAATTTTTCTATTGTTGTCATTGGAGATATCTAGATAATTAAGTGTGACATCATTCTATGAGCTTGCTTGTGTTTCCTCATTTTGTAATTGAATGACATATAAACTTGTCACTGTGAAATGTTTGGTAATTTTTGAAACATAAAGTTTAGGTGCAGTGTCTCAAGTCAGTGGCACATGCTTGCTGTTTAATTTGATAGCTACGGTGAATTTGGAACTGCAGTATTTTTTCTTGGTTTTCAACTTAGCGTGCAGGGAAGGCTTTTACTTTAATTATGACCTCACAAGTAAATAAAGTGCTTGTATCTGGGAGGGTAGCTAACTTGAGACAAAACGAGTAGATCGCCTACATTGACCTCTTCAAGGTTGTATGTAGTGCAAGACAACACAGCCTCTAAAGAGTTACCTTCTAGAAACTACAGATACTAAGCAAACTTACATTGAGTGAGAGTATTCAGAGAGTTTGTCAAGATTTAACATTAGCAACATTTAAATTAGGTAGGACTTTATAAAAAAAAAAAATACTTATATTGCTTCAACAATACTGTCAAGGACTTAATTCAGAGTGTACAGCACAATATGCTACCATAGGAAAGCGTGTCTATTGGTGAAACTACTGGAAGACTTTAACAGAGAGTATGGAAACTCAAGGATACCAGTAAGAAAAGATGAGACAACATCCTCAACCAATTTGTATAGACCTTCATGACTGGTTCTGATTGGTTATGTTTTCTTAAGATTATTTTCTACTTATGTGTCCAGGTGAATCTGTTAGTCTCGCGTAGCCAGACCCTTTACCAACCGTAACCGCTACGCGGGGAAGGAAAGGGTCTGGGAACATACAATACAACGACTTGTTCAGCAGCACCCCAAAAAGGGTGCTTAATTATCACATTCCAGCAAGCTTGCGGTATACTGTGTGACGTCAACATCACATCTGGGAGGGTGAGAACGTTGCGTGACTTCGTCAAACTGGTGAAATTGTTTTCGTAGGCTCTTTATAAGCACTCTTGGCAAGCAATAAACGTACCAGCATGAATAGGAGAGCTGCTACCCGGCCGTGGCCGTGACGTCATTGGCTACCGCAAGCATTAGAATGTGATAATTGGAGCACCCTTTTTGGGGTGCTGCTGAACAAGTCGTTGTATTGTATGTTCCCAGACCCTTTCCTTCCCCGCGTAGCGGTTAGGGTTGGTAAAGGGTCTGGCTACGCGAGACTATGAATCTGTAGTAGATGTTGTAGTTCGTTGTTAACATTTGAATATTGCTTCCTTTGAATATTGCTTATGGTAATGTTTTCTTTATTTGTTTTGTAGCGCATGCAATTTTTGCAAGATGCACTAGCAGACATTTGCAATCAGCCTAATGAAACAGATCTGCTGAAGGCTGCTCTAGTTGTTCTGAAGGTAATTTATCAATTTTAATCAATCGGCCACCTCAGTACAGTTGTGAGGCATACAATATTCAAATTCAATTTTCCATATAAAAATTGGAGGTAGTTTTTTTTCCTAGTAATTGTGTGTAGGCAAAGGACATTAATCAGAATTTAATGTGCACATTAAACTGGTTAATTGGAAAGCTAAACAGACTGGGCAGGAAGCAGAATTGGGCCACATGTACCTGACCAGTGGGTATGTGTATTACTCAGGCACATATCTACCAGACAACCAGAGTTAACGAAACAGCCATACTGGTACGAGTTCAACCCATTACCATTTACCATGCACAATCCTTTAGTACAATATAGAAAGTATGGAGAGAGGAGGGGAAAAAAGAAAAAAAGGAGAGGATATTTGGCCACACAGTGTGAAGGGTAAAGGGACAAGGTGGTGATCACTTAGAAGGGAAATATGCAAATTAGTACCAACCATCAAGTACAGTACTTGTCACTTGTCACCCCAATCATACAAGGGGGAATTTAATAATGTATCGGCTATGCCCTCAGGCCAAAATATTTTTTGTTGGAAAAGGACGTTGATTACAGAACTAATGGACCAACTTTGATAGCTTATTATTGATGGAAATTTTATTTTTGTTGTTGTTGTTGTTGTTTATCAACATCATTGTCATCATAATCATTTTTTTGTTATTATTTTTATCACTACTACTACCACCATAATGTCATAGCAAGTGTAGTTTGGAACAGACAGTTATGTATGTATATCAATAAAATTGAACACTTTACATATGCAGCAAGCCACACATCTGACCTCACTACTACTGGAATGTTCATCAGTACAAAAGGAATGATTGCAGTAATGTATTTGTTGATTGATTCTATGTCACTATGTAACTCATTTATGCCCAACTTATCTTATTCAGAATATCAATGTAGTGTCACAGTGAGTGTGGGATTGTCTCACTGTGGACCATCTTGACTGTATGTTGTTAGAACATCCTTATTGAAGATTCTACACATTATATTGCTTGTTTAATTAATAGGTGCTGACTGCTAAATTAATAATGATGCCAATTCATTCATCCATCTTTTGAATCTATTTGGTGTTAGGTGGATTATGAAAACTCATTGGGAAAACATTCTTATGGCACAAGTCACTTAGAAGAAGCTTTTGAGCAAATTCAGTATTTAATTGAAGACATTGATCATGCTAATAGTGAGTAGTAATGGGATGGCCCAAATGAAAGCATTTTTTAAGTTTGTATCAAGCTTTTTTTTTTGTTGTTGTTGTTTGTTATTAGAATAAATTAAGTTGTCATACAAAAAAAAATTATTTAAATATTGTCTCTTTGGCAGCTCTCCAGGATACTTTTAGCCCGCTATTGTTACATTCAGCAGTTGCTAGTCAGTGTAGGCTCGAACAAGTTTGCCCCTGACAGTGTCTCTTTTCACTTACTAAGACCTAAAATACTTAGTTAAATGAGATTAATATTTTCGCGAGTTTCTGCCACACTATCTTAACTTGGACAGAACATAGCTATTGGATTATTCAATTACAATATTTCAAACTAAAGATGGTTATCTTTTTTTGTGTATCAAATGTCATTATTGTTGCTAGATTTGCAGCCTCTTGGAGGTGTGGAAATTCTACTTCAATATCTGAAACATAAAAACCAGTATGTATAATATATGTATGTATGTATGTATGTGTGTGTGTATGTATGAGTATGTATAGTATTTTCAAAGAATGCATGCATTCAGACTATTTCTTGTGCAACTATGGAGATATTTGCTTTGTCAATGGAGACATTGTGTAATTGCAGTGTATTTTATCTTACCAAAATTGAGATCTTTTTTTTTTTCAAACAACTATTGCGTACACTGATGCTTAAAATATTATGCAATTAAATTTACAGTTTAATTAAATTGTCGCCATTTTACTTAAATGTGTTGAGCTTTTCAACTTATGTATTCTAGAGTTTAAAAATAGCAAGTAGTTGTTATACTATAGTTTGTATGTGATATATGTAATAGTTAACCATGGATTCACACCCTCAGGAGAGGGCAGTTATCTAGCGATAATCCCGAGAGTTGCCATGGTGTAACTATTTTATACCATAGTTACATTTTTGAACAGAGTAGGAGATCTAAAAAAAAAAAAAAAAAAAAAAAAAAAAAGAGAAGATATTTTTTTGAGAAAATATGCCCAGTTAATGCAGCGAGGGTCCTTCCAAACACCAGCAACAAGATAAGTGCGCTTAGGTATTGAATGCTGATATCTGCGACGTTCACCAGGCAAGACTTTATACTCAAGTAAATTATTCTCAGTATCAGTTATACAAGGATGGAGTAACCGCTTGCGAAAGAAAGTTTCATACAAGTAAAAATTAAAAAAAGATTTTCATTCTTAGCTTAAAGGGGAAAAAACATACAACACCACTTTATATCATAATTATTTATGCATCTTACTCTACTTTGTAGACTAAAAAAATTATTCCGCGTGCAATTTAAATTAACTCTTTGTGGTACAAAAATATTTTTTTCCGTAGGCGATGGAGGGGAATAACACAAGGGAATAACGTTTTTAATCCATGGCTGTTACTGCAGCAACTATGGTATAAATTTGTAAACAATCACTATGCTAAAAACTGCTATGCTTGGAAAATTGTCAGGCTAACATATTTCTCTGTGCAATGTGCTCACCCCACCCCAAGTTTAGTGTTAATAGTTGAACTATATTTTGTTCTATCTGTACAATAACATTGAAGTATTAGTATATTTTCAGCTCTTTTGATTCCTTTTTTTTTTTTTTTTTTTTTTTTTTTTTTTTTTTTTTTTTTTTTTTTTTTTTTTTTTTATTTTTTTTTTTTTTTATACTTATATTGTACATACTCAGTCAGTTCTATACCATCAATGTGTTATAGTATAACTGACAATGTAGGGAAAAAATACATGCTTTGGACATATTTTAATAAGGTGTTGATAGAAGAAGTAATATCAAATAACTTACTGCACATGCTGCCCCATGGCTGCTTCACTACAGCTCACGGCAATATTTATCATTTCAGTCAGCTATATTTATTTTTCCATGATTTCCATTTCATTGCATTATTGAGATGTAATAGTAAGTTGTGTTGCAGTATATGTGTATATAAATTCAGCAAACTTTTGACAGAATGTGTGACGAGTCTTTCTGTGTTTAATATAGGAAGTTGATAGAGTTGTCATGTGGAGCAATAGCAGCTGCCTGTCAGAATAATATCAAATGTCAAGAGGTATTTTATTGCAGTCTTCCTCGGCTGCTTATTCTAATAAAAGATGAAAGCATCTCTGAGATGGCTAGAACAAAAGCTCTTGCTGCTGTCTCAAGTAAGTACACAAGTTATGCTTACTGTAGAATTTTGATTAATGCAGTCAATATTTAGTGTAGTTCCTGGGACTAGTAGCACTAAATGTTGTCATTTGTGAGCAATAAACTGGTTATACATGTGGCGATGCTCTGTCCTGTGGTTGTTTCTATTCCCATAGACTTTTGTATTGAGTTTTGAAATGCACTTTCCCTCTGGTTTTGGAGTATACTGAGGAGATATTTTAACTGCAGCGTGAGCTTTATAATGGTGCAAATTGTGGATGCATAGCTGCTTACGTTAAAGAACTATTTTAGTTTTTTTTCCCCTGGTCAACTCAACTTGGATAGCCTATAGCCATATTCAAACAATCTACACGACACTTTAGTTACTTCAGTGCGCAAATAACTCAATTGCAAGACAATAAAACCACCTATATACTATGGCAATTTTTATATACACTAATTTGTTGTGTGTGCATTTGCATAGGTTTGGTCAGAGGTTTTCCTCCTGGACATGAAGCTTTTTTTAAACATGGAGGACTTGCCAGTCTTATTAGTTGTCTTGACTCTGGATTTGATAAGCTAACAACAAAGGGTCTATTTCTCCTGTCTTATTTTTACACATCTGGGTCAGAAGGTCAGGAATACTCTTATACATGCATACATTTTAGGTAGTGATATAGCAGATGTATTGTTGCAACTTGTCAGTGCATGTATATGTGTGGATGTTATAGTGACAGCATGTATGGATTTTTTCACTCGCCATGTGGCCATTTTTTAAATATGACACTGCTTTTTACCCATATACACAACCACGGCTGGGTAGAGCCATTATGTAAAACTATGTGAATAGTTGTGACCAAAAATGTTGGCAAAAAACTGGATTTACAAAGCTACTATACTGTCAAACCATAATAAATATGCAAAAATTGCTTTAAGTAAAATGACACTGCTACTTGCCAAACTTGAGTTTGCACGCCTTAATGTGCACAATTCTGTTTTCATTGGTGAATTTGATAGTCTTTGCCAATTTTTGGTGTAGTATATGGTGGCTTTTGGGGGCCATTTCCACCGTTGCATTCCATTCTTGCATTTTCATCCTACCTTTGCCACTTTCTATCATGTTTTTCCACCTTCCATCATATTTTCATCACCTTCCATTAAATTGTCCCACATTTCTTCGTATTTTTATACCTTGCTTTGTATTTTTCCACCTTATTTCATGGCTTCCATTAGCCATGCTTTATTGTATTTACAATTGTATTAGCTAAATGACTCTCATTACCTCTCCTAAAATATAAGAAAGTTGTTTCCCCTACCCTTTTTTTCCCTCCTAGGTTTGTTTTCTATGCCGGCCTGTATTTATCTCTTATGCCTACTTACATATGTGCTATCATCTCATCAAATTCAAATGTGATATTGTTTTTACTGTGACAGAGGCACTGAATGTGTGCTGCCATGATGTGCTGTGCAAGTGTACCAGCTGTCTCTCAGTTGCCCATGATCCTCAAATAGTCTCACATACAATCTCTCTCCTAAACACTATCATCTGCAACCATGGCAACCAGTATCAGAAATGGAAGGGAAATTACACGAAACTCTTTGAGGAGCTAAGAACTTCTGTAACTCACAAGTGCCAGCATTTTGAACTCTATTCCGAGGTTTGTGTGGTTCGATAAGAATAGTAGATTGAAATGAATCTCTTTTATGTATGTATACAGGAAGAAACTTTGTCTCTGATGTCATATTTAAATATTAAACTCTAGCTGTATCAACAATACTTTTCAAGTACATTTCAATATTGTAAAATATCATTATGTCTGGCCATTGTTCGCTCAATTATTAAATTTTCAGTAGTTTCAGTCATGTCAACAGAGACAAGACTGCAGAGCTCCCTGGATCCATCCTAAGGCAAAGCAAAATGCTCTTGGCACTATGTAATAGGTTTGAGTTGAAAATACAGATCACCTGAACTGCACATATTTTATAGTTGTTTTATTTCTATGTGGATCATAGCAATTTGCTGCCAAGTTCATTGGGCATGGACCCAAAGAGAATTCTTCAGATTTCCATATATATCACCTTTACTGCAAATCAGTTGGACTTTTAAAAAAAAATTTTTTTTTTTTAAAATCCTGTACAATGCCTGGAGTTAACATATACAACCTTTCCTAAATGTACTGCATCTTGACAACTTTACGTAATTTGACAACTTTACGTAATAGCTGTGAGTTTAAAAGGTTACTGATTATGAAATTCAATGTATATCTTCTTGAATCTTACAATTGAAGGGACATGAAAAACTAAAATTAATAGTAGATCCAAGGGTCAGTGCTAACCTTAGGTGTCCCCAGTTAAACTTAGCAGCTATGCAATCTATACATATTTAACAACTTGCATTGAATTAAATAAAGCCACTGACTCGTAGGATGAGTTAATAAAAATGATTAAAAAAAAAAATTTATGATAAAAATTTCTCTTCAACTCCTCGCAGAAGTAACTCCTCCGTGGGTAAAGTGGGACCTTTCTTGATGTAGTACATTGATGCTGGGTTGTACTTGCTACTTCCACACTTGCTGCAAGGTCGCACGGGCCAACGCACATCATACTCAAATGTTTTCTGATTGCAATGTGAACAAACAAAAGCTTTTTTAATTGACTTGACTCTAGAAAGATGGTGGCCTTGCTTAGTACAGAGTTCTCCTGGAGATTCAGCTGTGTAGTTGCACTGAATAAATAGAAGTCATTTATAATTTGATTGGTGCTGTTAGCATTGAAGTTGATATTATCGGTACAATAATGTTCATGCTTGCATTGGTCACGAGAACACACCCATACTGGTGGTCACGAGAACACACCCGATATGGTGGTCACGAGAACACACCCATACTGGTGGTCACAAGAACACACCCATACTGGTGGTCACGAGAACACACCCATACTGGTGGTCACAAGAACACACCCATACTGGTGGTCACAAGAACACACCCATACTGGTGGTCACAAGAACACGCCCATACTGGTGGTCACAAGAACACACCCATATGGTGGTCACGAGAACACACCCATACTGGTGGCCCAGATTAAGACTTTGAATTAACAAACAACAAAAATACTACTAAATAACACAAAACTAGTGTACTGTTATAATACAAACATTAAAATAATTAAATTAAACACCTGGCTTATATTAAATATATCATAATAATACATAAATTATAATACTTACTATTTTACAATAGACAGCTGAAACTGTAAGTTGTGTCACTCGCTCTTTCTTTGATTCAATGCATTCTTTCTTCTCTAGTTTATCAAAATACTCATTTTCACGCTCCAAATCAACCTGAGTATAAGATAAGTTATATTGCGAGTAGTACAATTCAAAGTAGTTGCCAATTTTACTTGTACAACAATCATCACAATACCAATTTCAATTATTAACCCTCAGCGCGCATGTGCCAGAGGGTTGTACATTTAGTGCTCAATTTGTTTCTGTAAGTCACTCTGTCACAAAACAGCGGATCTTGAAGTTGGCGACCTTAAGAAAAGGCATCAAAATGTTGTACTGTACAGTCTAAGGAACTTTAAATGTGCCAAAAAAAATTTGATTCGACATTTTTTCAGATAGCTAGTTATTTTTTGGCTGTACAATTGTAAGCTATTGTTAGTAACTACTCCTGCTGTCACACTATAATCCGTGAGCAAATAATTTCTTTGCTTCTAAAGGTAGTTTTACTTTCCACTATATTCTAAGTGATTTACCGGAGTGCTTGAAGGTTTCCACTAAAACTACTGGTGAGGCGAGTGTCCTTGCATGTTTAGCTTCTCTTAAGGGTGCTGGCACACCGGATACGCGCTCCGCCCACACAAATCAATGAAGGTTAATTGGCTGTTGCTATGGAAAATAACTCCGATTCTATACCTCGCAGGTTCACGCAGCCAAGCGGATCTACGAGACATGCTGGCAAAATGTGGACTTACCAAGAATGAATGACACACGCACTGAACCAAAGAAGTTATGAAGCCTCAAAGTCCCAAAATAAACGGTACTTATTGGAGATAGTGGAGGACGCACAGAAGCCAGAATTTCGTCCACCGCTTCTTCAGCTCATTGTTTACAATATTGTCGTTTTTGTTTTGTTCAATTCTATTTTGCTTTATATTTATTCATATTTTTACGTGATTTTTTTCTTGTTGCGTCACAAATGTATACTGTATTGAAAAACAAAAACTACTTTTATTACCTTGTTAAGTTACGCCGCTGTACCAAAATTGAAACACTAATCATCCGCCTTTCTGTACTTGGAGTACAAAATAGATTCCAATTGTCTCGCACTTTTTTTGCCACTGTGCAATTTTCTAGCCCCTCCCTCCGTAAGCCGAGTTAACTATACTTACCACAGTCTTCCAGGAAGCTCTTATCTATGCGCGGTATTTAAGGTCCGCCCTCTACCTCTACAACTCGGTGGTTTCGTGGTTTATTGCTCAATTAAGCCGCCGCGAGCGTTGCTATGTGCCAGCACCCTTAAAGACAGCATAACATCTACCATTCACTGCATGAGCTACATATCAATGTATTCATATCAATATTACGCCAATCAATTATTCTTTTGATCTTTGTAATTGCTAGCAAGTGTATAGTAACACTGAGGGTTCGCACCCTTGGTGCTTCATTTTAATAACATTGCATGTAATGCTAAGCTTGCAGGATCCAGGAATTATTTTATTATCATTATTATTATTGGCGAGTGAGTGAAGCGAGCAAGATTACTATTAGGGGTAACACAATTGAAAATCGGGGATATTTGTTTGTTTATATACGTGTGGACATATGTATGTGACTCTCACGTTTTCGTGTTTGCTAGGAGATCAACTTTATCCCATACGCCGCTAAACAGAATATTTTGGTCTATCAATCTTTACCCGTATCATCCAAAGAAATTGAATTGTTTACCACTTTGAATTCTTTGGCAAGTGCAGTTAAAACTTACACAAACTTGCCAGTGTTTATTTTCCATTCTAATTAGTGGCGATAGTAAGTTAGTACACTCTTTGTCACTAATTATATGCCCTACGCAACACTTGTTCTTACCTGAAAATGTATTGTCCAATAGTCTAACCATAGCTGCCTTTACACAGTTTATTTTATTTTATTTTTTGCTACTACAATAGTAAGTGCGTCCTAATAAAGGGTTACATTCAAACCTATCCGTAAATGTTTGTTTATTCATTTTTTGTTGTTTTTTAAGTCAAAAAGTTGTGGCGAGTGGTTACTATGGCATTGAAACCCCTTTACCATACATACATAATTTAAAAACTCGACCATATTTCACTAGCTGGAGTGTTAGAAGTTAAAATTAATCGTACACCAGACTTAGGTTTATGTAGCCTAACTCGAGAGGCTTGCTTGCCATTTGTGCTCAAGCACAGCAGTAGTTATTATTATTATTATTACGATTATTAATTATTAATTATGACATAGCAACCAACAATCTACACTCTCACTTCATCACTCAGCCAGCTATGGGATGACTTCGCATTAAGAATCTTGTCCATGTCGAATATTATCGTTCTAGGTTTCTTCTTTAACCTCTCTACAAAATAAATAAATAAATAAAATTAATAAGAAAAGAAAGATATTGTATACACACCATCACCATTCTCTTCCTCATTCTTTTCTTTCACATCTCTGCACTGCTCCACTCTGTCTAAAAGTCTCTTCCTCTTGTGCTCACTTGACTCTGACTGACTTTGTCTTAAAATGGCTGCTGCTTTTCTCTGCAGAAATAGAAAACATTGAATATATTTGCATAAACTAACAGTGTTCATCCGTGCCAAACTATGTATATATCGGTCAACAGCTACACCTGTACACACACCCCTAAATCATACTATCTACTCACTTTGGCAGCTGACTGAGGTCTAGAAGACAATTCCACCATTTTACCTGGACCACTCCCCCTAGCCAAACATGGCCTCTCATCACGGTAGTTTTGCAGCATCTCTGCAGCTGTCAGTGGCATGACCTTACCTAATTCACCACCTGCAATGTACACAATATGCATTCAATTAATTGTCACAAATGTATCTCAACACATTGGTTCACAAATTCTCTTTCCACCTTCTTTTACTCATTAGATGTATTCTCCCTCTTTCACAGGCTTTTTTTTTTAACAATAAATATTTGGTCGCCACTGGGAAGCGAAGTGATAAATGAGCAGAGTGTGGGCGCTCCCCCCAACTGAATAGTGGGTCCGCCCACATTCGAACATGAACAGTGTGTATGTGTGTATCTTCATTAGCAGTGTGTGTATGTGCAGTAATGTTCTTATTTAAGTTAGTTCTGTCATGCAGCATGGTGTGGTAGATGTGAACTGCTGATTAGAAGATTGTGTGTTTGTCCCCATAAGGGTTGTTTGTGGACCACAGGAAGGCTGCATCATTTTTGTGTGAGAAATAGGTGGAGCATGGCTAACCATATAAGCCTTGCTTCACCTGATAGCAGTCAGTCAGCATCATATTGTAAGTCAGTGCTTCTTATAAAAATTAAACTTAGTTAACCTAAGTCATCCTTCAGGAGGGACTGTTCGCCGGGTAGCTAAGTCTGCTGATTCTGGTGGCAGCGACTATCCTGCCCCAGTGCAAGTTGTCTGAGAGGAGAGACTACGGATTCCGCCCCCAGCAGCCCACACAGAGTAAAAAAAAAAAAAAAAAAAAAAATTCCATGAATAAAAATAAAAATTCCGTTGGTCTGTTTAGAGTGAGACTGTAGCATGGCAGTATCCCTTGGTTGTCTTAGCTCAATGTGTTAAAGCAAGCGGTCCTGGGTCTGAATTTGCAACATAAACACATCGTTCACACACATGATCACAGCATGACAATACCTTTGGGTTTCACTTCTTTCTTTCTCTTCGATTCTATCAACATCCTTTTCCCAAAGGTATCTAATTTCTGTGCACCCATACTAGAAGATACAAACATCACGTTAGTGTTACTGCTCAAGAGAATGTTTCATGTGAGCTGTTTAAACATACACTGGGTTTGGTTTAGCCAACAGTGTGGCAGTTCTCATAGAAGTACTTCCAGTATTCTGAAGTTGCTGGCTCTTTAAATCTGACACCAGTTGTGCTGCAGAGGCCCTGGCCCCTGGGGCAAACAGTCGAGAGGAACTTCCTGCTGAAGAACCAGCTGCTTCTTTGGAATTGGGAGCTACTGCAAATGTTTCCCCACCATAATAAAAATACTCAGTTTTAGACTTGGCAAAAAGCTTGTCTTTTAGTTTTCCTCTATTGATACTGGGTCCATATCTAAAACAAATAGATTTAAAAATTACTAATGTTTACGCAGATCTACAAATTTATTCAAATGGTGTTATTTAGCTTCATTTGTTAAGGGCAGTTATGAAAATAAATATTTGAAAAATATAAACAAAATGCGAACTCTAAATAAATGAAGCAAAAAGGTGTGAACCCTCAGCACTACTATACACTAGCTAGCTTACAAAATCATTTCTCAAACTTAAAGAATAATTTATTTGACTACACCTATCAACAAGTTGATACATAACTCGTGCTATGAAAATGGTAGATTTAAACTTTCTCAGGCATGCGTACAGAGGGTTACTGACCCTTTCTAAAGTGCCACATACACACTTCGAGCTAGTTTCAGACTGAATTAGTATTGAGCAATTACTCACCCAGTTTGCAGTTCCATTCTGTTAGAACGACTCCTCTCATAAGCCTTATTGATGTGGTAGTCACAGTAACCCCCATCAGACACACTGGCAAAGTTGGTGCATTTCTTGCCAGCCTTGGTGACTCCCTTACATAAGGTATAGTCCTGGGACATACCCATTAACATCATCTTTTTGTCGTTACTAATGGATACAGCCACTGATGATTTTTTCATTGCTGATGTTCCTCCCTAGAAAATATTAACATGCTAAACTCAAGTGTAAAATCCGAGCGAAAGCCGAAGTAATAGATAGCTAGAGGGAAACAAACTGTATATACAACAACAAACAAAATCACATTTACTTCTTTGTTGGGAACAATGTCAGGATTCAAAATGGCTACCACTGATCCTACAGAAGTCTTCCAGTGGCTTTGGAATGCAGCCCCAAATAAGAAGAGAGAGATGATAGCAGTTTGGCTTGACAGATCTGACAATTTCCAAATCACATATCTCTTCCCTCTCTTGTCATCTCTGCAAGAAACAGGAGATTAATAAAATGATATAACAGCAAAGAAACCACAGGGTCACAACATTTGTCTTTATATAATGCAGAAAAATACTCATGGGTTCATGGGGTGGTCAAACACTTTGATGCAGCTGAAACTATCACATTGGACACTTTCCTTGCTTTAGGACACTTCTGAACCCACCTCGGGGGTAGCTTGTCCACTAATACTCCAATAAGTACCCAGTCTCCCGGGACATCCCCATCAATGACACTGGAACCCACATTGTTGATTTTGATTATTTTGCGACCTTTCATTCGCTCTGCCATCAGATCACTTGATATCAGTGGATTTCTGCAAAAGAAATTAAAGATATTTATATATTAGTTGGCACAGGGTGACAATTAGTGTCGCAGGCCAGACTCTTTACCTATCACTCCGCTCAGAAGGGTCTGGTTACCCCAACGCATCCGTTTGGTATCTTTCCCCAAGATTCCGGGGGAACGTATAAAATGTGTACTTCTTATGTCAAGTTTAATTGTGTGTGGGGGGTCTATAAAATGTGCGTACAACTATTTTTAGCTAGTCCCACCTCTGCACTTGTTCTTCTATGAGCTCCGAGCTTAAAAGCGTCCTAAAAATGGAGTTCCAAAAAAGGACAATAATTGAAGTGACTGATTCGCACACTACTGGCATAGCCTCAGCTAGAACCTCCATCATACAACACCAGCTCGCAAAGATTTATGACAGGACAGTAAGAAAACCCGCAAGGTTTAATTCACTATTACCAAACGGGTGCGTAACCAGACCCTTCTGAGCGGAGCGATTAGGTAAAGGGTCTGGCCTGCGAGACTAGGTCAATCAAGTCCCCATTGGCGCTTACATCCCAACCACTACTCCTAATAGGGTAACCAGAAGTGGCATATGGGTGGGTGGAAATCAGATATTTAAAACATTTTCATATACATGTATAAGGCAAGTACAACAGCTGGCACCCTAAATGACCAGTTTACATACTTGTAATTCAACCTTTTACCCAGTAAATGACAAAGCTGACTTACTTGATACGCAACCCCGAATACTTGGCCATTTTTAGTCGCAGGCTAGGTAATCCAAGGCGGCCCGCGAAATTTCCGGCGTTGGGTAAAGGGTTAACGGCTCGCGCAGGCGCGTGCCGGCGCGGGCGGGTCATCCACACATATAGTATCTAAATCTTGTCTGGTGTCAGCTTCACTCACTCGCTACTCCAATCCCACATTTGGTGCTGGAGTGCATACCTTATACTGTATCCAAATATTTGTTCTCTTTCTGTCCACAGCAAATAACTAAATCTCCTTTTTAAAAACACCAATTGAATACAGTTACCAGCAGAGTATGTTCTAAGTACAATAAACAAAGGTGCTTGATGCCAGGAGTTAGATTTGAACATGTGAATAAAAACGTAATAAATATTAATGAAGATAATAATATTGTAACCTAATAACAGAACTCTAAGGCTTGGAGCTCTGGTAAGTAAGAAAATATAATTTATTGATTAAATAATCTTTATCCTCCCTGTGCCAATACTGCTGTAAACTTAGCTATGAGTCACCTCTAAAGGTTTCACTAATTAAATTCCCTTAACATATCCATTACCCACCCACTATTCAGACCCTACATGTATCTCACACTCATTACAATTCTCATTACACTCTGAACATTTCCTTTGGTCAATTACCCTCTTCCCTCTTTACAATAGTTAACTAAATCACATTCATGCTAGCTATATCACCACACCTTTTCCTGTTCTGTTTTCTACATTATGGCAGAACCCTTTCTTATGATCATTCCTTACCTTAGTGCATACTAAGTGCTGCCAGGTGTTTGAAAGCCATATTCCTAACTTAGACTTATCATCTAGGGTGTGATAGCTTAGCTAGAGTTATCCTCCAGCTGGCACTACTACAAGTCTAATCCACTTCAGTAGTTGGTTCTCTTCCTTCCTGTCTCTTCTTCGAAGAAATACCCCTTACAAGGTAGAGGTAGCAGCCAAGGAACCTGGTGGCAGCGTAAATCTACCTGTCCATCTCTGCCCTTGTACCCCCACACTCCCAATATATATATATATATATATATAATACTTATAGCACGAGTCAGTGAGTACAATATGGGAAAATATTTTACGAGCACGCAAAATATTTTCACGAGCCAAAGGCGAGTGAAAATGTGGCGTGAGAGTAAAATATCATTCCCATATTGTACGACGAGTGTGATAAGTGATTTATTGCTTCTTTGAAATTTTTCTCAACCGGTTACAATACAATTTTCATTGATTTTACTCGCTACGCGCGCTACAAGTAGCGTACAATATAAACCGTACAATATGGGAGAATACAGACCGCTCGCGTGATGCGGAAATATTCAAGTAAAAATATCAATAGGGTACTGAGCTTGCACAGTACAGTGAAATAACAGCAAGAAATGTCATGAATAATTTTACTGTCATGTACCTAATATCATTGTGAAGATATCTAAGGTGGAATAAATAATAATAATATATATATTATATTATACATACAGCTATATATTATATATATATATATATATATATATATATATATATTTATTGCAGCTAGTAGTTGTATATAGCATACAGGCCAAACTTGTCTATTTTACAGCTACTTGGGGGGGGGGGGGGGTGGGGGGGGGGTCAGGTACTCAACCAGGTTTTAGAGCATCAGCTGCTAAAATATCACCTGGGGTGCGGTTAGCCCCTACCACCATTTGACTAAACCTGTGAGTTAGTTACAGTCCTCTAGTACTAATTACTAATTATAGCTGTGAAGGTATCTGGGGTAGAATAAACCTCTCTCTGGCAAGTGATCTAGCTAGATATTTCACTCCCCCTCTTTATTTTCAGCTTTATTTTCACTGCCTCCTGGTCTAGTGAAAATAAATTAGCCTGCTCTTGCCATATTACACTCTGACTAATGTAATAAGTACTTAGACAGTTCCAATGAAGTATTTGGTATAAAACTCATTTCAAGTAGACAGCAATAATCATACTTTATTTTCTTATTAAAAGCTAACTATTTTGCATATTTCAATTGTCAACAGTTTAGAGTTTATTCTTCAAAGAGGCATAGTGGTTTTTGACAGCCATGCCATAATTAGTTGGCTCTCCATCTCCATCATAACTCTTGATGAGAGCAGGCCCAGAGTTGCAGTCCCATGAGTTGAAGGTCCATGCCAGGTAGCTGATGCCCTGGCCATCCATCCATTGCATTAGATTGGAAACGTAGTTACCTGCACAGTCATTTTCACCAAACTCTGTACAAACCACAGGATAACGAGCCTTGACAGTGCCAACATTGGACTCCCAGCAGTTCTGGTCTTTGCAGTAGTTGAAATTATAGCTATGCCAAGTGACAGCTGTATTGTTGAGTGTATCAACAGGCTTATACTGCATCCACTTCACCAGAGAATTGGACCACTGCAACCCACCAAGCAGTATAACATTAGTAGCACCTGTACTACGAACTGCCTGTACTAGAGATTGCATTCCAGCAGCCTGATAGTTAACGCCATTACAGTGTCCTCCATCCCGCCAGCACCTCCAACCTTCGTCACTATCCCAACTTCCATTGTCAGGATAAGGTTCGTTAAACATCTCAAAAATGACCTTGTCATTGTTCTTGAACATGCTGGCAACACTCTTCCAGAAGTCGACAGAGTGATCTGCGTCAGGCATTGGTACCTGCTTGTTGGCTTGTTGAGAGCCAGGTGCGGTCCAGTGGAGGTCCAAGATTACGACCATCCCAGCATCAGTGAACATATTCACGTACTTCATCAGTGCATTCTGATAGTTGCTTCCTGAATAGGCAGGGTTTATTCCATTTATGGCAAGCCAACAGTCTTCGTTCATTGGCACTCGGACAGCATTTGCATTCCATGCTTTAAAATCGGATACCAGTTTCGAATTCTCCTTGCCACCATCTTCAAATATCCCATTGTTTTGCACACAACTGAACTCAGTTCCTGCACGATTCAAACCCTAATAAGAAAACACGAGAGAGCATCTTAATTATGTGTTATGTTTCATTAACAACAACTCAATCTATTACCCGTAATCTGACAGTTTGTCCAGCACCATTGACGAAATGATTGCCACTGACATGAATCCCACTGAAGTTATCAGAAAATACCGGCAAACCAAGAGTCAGAACCAAGAGAAGTACTGTTATTGTCATTGCAATAATTTATCCGATCGCACTCTGTACAAGCAAGACCTCTACTGCTTGCCTTTTGTACTTGTAGATATTGTTTAAGAGAACATTAGAATCACATGAGCACACATTATGTAATTGGTCAATTGCCTGAGTAGGTAACTATTGTTGAATGGTAGTAGTATTGCCTATTATAGCTTTAGTCACCTTATGTGATCAGCTTGGATGCATGCACTCGTTTGAGCTCATGATTGCCACTCACTCCGCTCCAGCTACAAACAATCAAATGATTGATACTATGATATGTGACCATTTTGGGAATCCAACTAAATGGAGGGATGCATTTGTCAGCATTTCACACTCAGGCAAGAAACAGCAAAGGAATCGATTAATCAAAATTGCTCACAATTGCTAGCTCAGATTATTACTAGAAACGTCTACATTATCGAAAAACTACATTTCTTGAGTAAATCTTGTAGTAATAGGCATAGTTAGGAAATATAATCAGGTGATGTGATAACGTGTGACAGATTGTTTTTCATGCTGCCATTGTTCTGGTCTTCTGTAAACCTGAAGAGTGGTGTGTACTATGTCTTTTACCTCATCAGTTGTTAGGAGTCTAGGAGCAGGCAGCAGTGCTCAGTATCAGAAAGATGATACTGCCAATCATAGCTGTGTAAAAAGTGGTTGTTTTCCAGAAAATGTACATCGAGCTTTCAGCTTGACACCGTGTGTCTTGACAGGCGTAATATTCTGGTTGTTTATTGGCATGTAATGCATTGACCTGCTGCACTGCATCTTAAAGTTTGTGATGTAATGTTGACAATGCTTCATCCCTGACATCTCGAATGTCAAAGCTTGATATTCTGAGACTTTGTTGTCAATTTCAGATAGAAGAGCCAGTGAAGAGGTGTGAGCTCCAGAATGGAATTGAGAGTACTAAAAACGTTTCCTTTTGGTGGGAGAGCCTCTCTATCCACTCTGCAGCCTTATCAACGATGTCATAATGGCTGTCTTGAAGGTCCTGCTGATGCAAACTTGTCATCATTTCCTCCAGCAGATACAAACAACAAGTGTTATATTGTCATGGATCCCAGATGTTTTGACAGCAGACTGATGGACTTTCAATAAGGAGCTATGCTTCCAGCCATGCTTTGTAACCAGCATACTTGGCAGAGCTAATATGTATGAAATCTGGTAAGGTGAAATCGTAAAGCACAGCACAAGCGAGCTCTGAAGAAATTTGGAGAAGAAAGTGTAGCTCAAAATCTAAACGCCGATGATAGAAGCATTGGAGGAGAGAAGTCATACTAGAATAACATCAGAAGAAGGGGGTGAAGTAGGCGTGACGATCACTGTGTCATTATTTTCAATCTGGCTCAAAGAATCATTGATTGGATATATCAGGAAATGAAGTATATGTAATTCTGGAAAGGTTGCATTTAAGAGGGGCAAAGGAGGGCATTTATCCCTTCCCCCTACAACAGCTTTCGCTCCTCCCTAGAAATCTTTAGTGACTATGTGACATGAAGTCAGCATGCTTTAAATATGATTTATTTTCATTGCCTTCATCCAAAATCTAAGGAAGTTGTTTATGCACCTCCATAGTCCTGTCCGATACTATTTTCAATTTTGCATGGAAATTGTCGCCTATCCTCTGCAGCCAAATTATGATAAGTAATTGTAATATCCTACCAGGGAAGGTACAAAATATATATTGTGGCACATTTCCTTCAATGTTATCCAACTTTGCAAATTTCTGGCTATGAGCTTGCTTGCAATGCTGAAAGGACAACTAGGAAAGCACTAATCTTCTTCTTCGTCATCATTATCACTGAACCGGGTAAGGTCCTCCATTACATTCACGTGGGAAATATATGTGTAATGATGATAATACTCAGCCAACTTACCAAACAAGAGCGATCAATATCTTCCTCCATCTTGATTCCCCCCCCCCCCCCCCCCCCCCCCCCCCCCCCCCGCTGTTTTCCCACAAAATGTGTGTCAAGGAAAAGTATTATTACACGAGTGCCTCCACTTTGAGGGTCATTCACTCATGTAACTACCAGGCACGACTACCATAGGTGATTAGACTTTGGCCCATTTTTGCTCCCTGAATGTGAATCAAAGCTGAGCAACTTTTGACCTAGTTGGGACATTGATAAAAAGAAATGCTGATACTATAATTACAGACGTCAAAGATTTTTTTTCACATCCTACTTATTTGCAATGTCATACCTTGAATTTGATTACGTTTCAGAAAATTATCACTTATGTAATCAAAAATTATGCCAGATCATTTGCCAAATCTACTACTAATATGCAAAATAGTTAGTATGTTTGAAGTATAACTACTCATGATTATTAATTAAAAACATTAGCTGAAATGTGTCAATAGGAAATGCAGAAATGAATCACCAATAGTTAATGACATTGATTGATCCAGGGGAATCAGGTGATGCAGTCACTATCTGTGTATCTGTCACACACATGCGATGAACCAAGGCTGGTTGCTTGTACACAGTGTGCAATAGTCTACCATCCTAAAGAATGATAATATTCATGCTGTCACAAATATGATTAAAACAAAGTTAGAACAAATGCATGTTTCACTAATTGTCTGTGAGCAAGCCAGCACTTACTTATTTATTTGTTGTGTTCAATAAGAAAACAAAAGCAGTAGCTGACAAGAATTCATGACCAAATCATACTAGAATTAATGATACAGCTAACTATATAAAACCAATATCAGAATGCTCTATAAAACAATTGCTAAAGTCCTCTTTAAATACTGTACATATGTTTACTAGATTAAATGTAATAGGAACCTTTAACTTCATAAATTTCCATAAATGCTCAATATAGGACCTAATATAAGATATGTTTTGACAAGACTATATCCTCATGACAAATAAAACATATAGCAAAAATGGTTGGTGTTGTTGGTTATGTAGCAGCAATGGGTAGTAGAATACAAACAAACTTAACTATTAGACAACACATGAGTAGTTCAAAAAATGGTTACTTTCCATGAATCAAGCCTGACACAACTGTAACCAGCACAACTGCTCCTAAAATCCTGAATGTGTCATTCAAAACAACTGGCAAAACATACCCAATAGCCCGCCCACACACACACATACACACATTAATCATAGTACAAGCTATGCTCGCTCACTCTCTCCAACTCCACACTTAGTGTCACATACCTCAACCTTCCAAATATTTATTCTCTTTCTGTCTCCTGCAGATACTAATAAATCTCCTTTCAACCTCAAGCATCGTACAATTCCAATATGCCCTTCCATAACATGAACGCAATTACCTGCAGACTCACAACACAATGCAATCAAAAACTTTATTAATAGATATTAACAAGCAACAATTATATGACTTTATCAGCAAAACTTTCATTCAGGAATAGCAAACTTTAATTTTCCATATTCATATTTCCATATGTTCCCTACTTAATTATTCTACAAATTTTGACTTTGCTGAGTGTCAATTTCCTTGAGCTTGGAATGTTAGTAGCTAGTGATCTCGAATACCACACTTTTATGTGTTATTATATCTCCATATATGCCAGTAGAGAGTATTGGAGTTGATAATTGTGTAGTGAGTATGGCATACTTCCCTGTGCTTCTTTAAGTTCTGTTATTGGTAATTACATTTCAATCTTCATTAATGTTCACATCTAATTCCAGGCGACTATGCAAGCACTTTGCAATCAATAGCATGACTAGTATGAGAAAATTTTCACGAGGAAATGAAATTTTTTGCTGCATGACTGCTATTTATTCGAATACCACAGTTCTTCATGCTATCATCATATGTTAATAATACACCCATACATACTTTGTTTCTCCAGTTAAGAAATAATATTCTTGCTTTATGCTTTCATCAAATATTCTGATTCTGCCATTGTTCATATTTTTCTAGCTGTTGCTAGCAAATTAGCATTGTCCAGGAATTTTGCCACGAGATTATTTAGTACGGCTAGATCGCGGATTAATGGTTGTCAATTAGATAAGTAATTCAATTTTCCTCTGCTGTGGTATTTCAAAATGAACCACACTTTTTGTATTGAAAAATGACTCGGCTATGATAGTATACATTAAAGTTTGGTAAATAAAAATGTAATTGCTGGTTCATATATGTAGGAAAGAAATTTCCTCTGTATATCTTACTCACCACAGTAATCCCATATTCTGATAGTACTGTCTGCAGAAGCTGAAACTACGAATTCTTCTGAGCACTGAAGACACGTCTGAAATTGAAACAAATAATGGTATTGTTCAATTAGATTTATTTTTGGGGTTATTTGTGGCTTAAGAATCTATATACAGGTAGTTATTAAATGGGGAGAGGGAGGGACAATTGTTGAGTGAGTGATTGACGAGTGTGACGATAAACTATGAAAGTTTATTTGCTTGTGAGCCGTGAAATATAAATTTCACAATAAGCAGCAGATAAATTTTACTATAGCTCACCACTTCTTGCTCGTGACTACAGCATGAACTGATGAGCATTCCGCTAGCTAAATCCCATATTCTGACAAACAACACGACCATTCAGAGAAGTACAGCAATACACCACTAATATTAACAAATAAAAAATTAATGAATTGCAATTGACTAGCTGTTTTTTTTTTGTTATATTAAAAAAAAAACAACTAATTAGTGAGACCACTAACCACTTTGATTTTTTTGTGAATGGATTTATTACCTGACATGCACTCCCTTTGAATAATGCTTAAAGGCTTCAGTCACAAATAAATGTATGATGTGAGACCTCAATATTTTGCATACCTTCAGAGTGTCCAAGAAGAATGTGCTTGCAGATACCTTCTTTCAAACTCCAGATTCTCAGTGACTGATCCCAGGATCCTGACAAAGCTACACCTTCTTCATTCAACCAGAGGCACTAGACACAAAATGGCATTACAGATATATTTAGCAGGACTTTTGCATACGCTACTAGTGATGCTAACCTAGCTACAGAGCTGATTGTGCATATTCACAACTATTCTAAGTTAAAAATAACAAATGTAAGTCTAGGATAGGGCAACTGCCAATTCAGATTGAACCCAATTGTAGGACTGTACTTATATACATATGAATGAAAATTGGTCGAGTTTCTCATAAAGGAAATAATGAGACCCAATACTTAAGCTGTAAATTCACCTACTTCATTTTGTTTTCTACTGACTTCACCCACCCAAAAAGTGCAAAAGTTATTTTACACAATGTCACCTTCTTTTAGAAAGTCATTTATGCAACCCTTACCTCTATCTCATCCGTGTGTCCAACCAGCGCATGAATCTCCTTGCCCGTTCTCACATTCCACACTCTAACAACACTAACAAGGTGAGACCATCACTTACGCCAGTTGATTGGATCACAATTTTTAAAATATGTTAGCTTGTAATGGGGTCAAAAAAAATGTGTTACTTTAGTTGTCTACCTTAAGTTAATTTTGTTTGTATGCATTTATTACCCGTCACTTCCTCCACTAATGGCAGTTTCTCCATTGACAACCACATGATCTACTGAACCTTTGTGTCCATACATGGCCCTGCAGATAATCCGCAAACATTCAGTAACACCTCAAGACATTCACAGTAACATATGGGTACATAATATATACTGCCTGTAAATAATACCAATAAATAAGCTGAGAATTACTGGATAATATTATTTCTATCTCAACTCTCTAGAAGTCAAATTGCAATCTTTAGCAGCTTTAGTGTGAGTCTCACGCTTGATCAACTAGTGGCATACTATATGCAGTTGAATCTCCAACTGCAGTCTGTCACAAAGTACATGGAAATAATGAGAAATAGTATAATTGGCGAGCGAGCGTAGCGAGCGAAACACTTACAGGGGTAACACAATTGAAAATCGGGGATGTTTGTTTATTTATATATATGTTTGGACGTATGTATGTCATTTTGTACTCACTAAACAGAATCCTCCGGTTTAGCGACCATTACCCGTATCACCGTAGAAATTGAATTGTTTACTGCTTTGAATTCTTTTGCGGGTGCAGTTAAAACGCAAAAACTTATGGGAGCTCCATTTCTATTTGAGTTAGTCGCTATTTGTCACAGTTATAAGCCCTACTCAACAGCATTTACTTGTAAATTCATTGTCCACTAGATGAACCACGAAGGTAAGTCTTGCGTAGGTATGTTCAGTTGTGTGAAAGTATTGTGCGTTACAACTACTATTAAGAATGTCACAAAGAAAACTTTAAATAACGTGACTTGATTTTGTTGCTTCTTTTTCAATTCAAACAGTTGCGGGGAGCGGTTACTATGGCATTGAATCCCCTTTACCGCATACGTAATTTAAAACTCGACTTTATTTTAGTAGCTTGAGTGTTACTTGTTAAAATCAATCATTTAACAATAGTGTAGTTTAAGGCTCGCTCGCCATTTGTGCTTAAGCACACCACTAGTTATTGGCGAGCGAGTGAAGCGAGCAAGACACTATCAGGGGTAACTCAATTGAAAATCGGGGATATTTGTTTATATGTTTGGACGTACGTAAGTCATTTTTGTACTTTGACCCTCGGGTTTTTGTGTTAGTTCGGTGGTCGACCCCGTCCCAAAATTCACTAAACAGAATCCTCTGGTTTATCAATCAGTACCCGTATCACCCTAGAAATTGAATTGTTTACCGTTTTGAATTCTTTTGCGGGTGCAGTTAAAACAAGCATACTTACAGGACTTCCATTTCTATTTGAGTTAGTGACTGTGGTAAGTCAATGCGCTCTTTGTCATGGTTATAAGCCGTACGCAACAGTATTTACTTGAAAATGCATTGTCCACTAGACTAACCGCAAAGGTAAGTCTCGTGTAGGTGCATGTCCAGTTGTGTCAAAGCATTGTGCGTTACAGCCACTACTTCGCTAAAGAATATCACAAAGAAAACGTTTAAATAATGTGTACTGTTTTGTTGTTGTTGTTTTCCTTCAATTCAAACAATTGCAGCGAGTTGTTACTATGACACTAAAATTCCTTTACCGTGTATGCGTAATGTAAAAACTCGACCTTATTTTCAGTAGCTTCAGTGTTAGAAGTCAAAATCATTCTATAAAAATAGTATAGTCTTTAGGCTCGCTTGCCATTTGTGCTCAAGCACATCACTAGTTTTAAAACACAGATAGACCAGAAACTACACAAACTGTACATTTCAAGGCTAGCACTGCACGCATGCACACTTACCCTACTATTTCACTTAGCTACCGTGGTATTTCACTTAATTACCGTGCTATTTCACTTTCCTCATACGATTTCAATTGAACAGCAATTTTCACCACGCATCTTTGAATGGGTAGTTGACATACTGTACTGTGCATGTAAGAATAGATTGCTAATGTCACAATTGTTTTATTGTTGTTGTTGCTGTTAATAGTCAAGTCACTAAGAGAATACAATGTCAAGCTTTACTTACTAGAGCTGTGAGCTGCAATAGAGCATTTTAAATGGAGCGTACTTTGGAAAGGCGGCTAGCTAACAGAATCCTTTTGTTAATTAGCAATCCTATACCCTATTCAGCGAAATTTAAAAGTTTAAAAATCCATTGCTCAATAGTTAATCCACGAAGAGAATACAATGTAAGTCTTGTGCTGGTATGTATATCCAATAATCAAGTGTGTGTGTGTGTGTGTGTGTGTGTGTGTGTAATGTATCCTGTGTTGCTAATGAATAGCACCAAAAAATCAAAAAAAATTTAAACTAAATAAATATTATTAGCGTTCAGAATTTAAAGTTAAATATCAGTTAGACCAGCTTGTTCGCCATTTTGTGCTTGAGCACATCACTCGTACTTACCATAGATACTGTCCAGATTTCAAGTCATAAACTCTGACTAAGCCATCAGCACAACCTGTCACTACCACTCCATCCTGGCAGAGAATACACAAGATGCAGGTTACAAACAACATGCTATTACACAGCATTTTACTCCTGATTACTGGAAAGTGAATATTTTTAAGTGTATTATTGTTCAACAAGAAGATTTCAATTTCAAAACTACATACCAACACCAACTTGAAGCTCTATTGTTAAAATTATCATGCACCACTACCAAACAACATGGCAATCAGCCAGAAGTAGTCACAACGTTAATGCAATAAAAAATTGGCAATACCAAAAATTTTGCTGTTACACTTTCGATGCATAGTCATTCTAGTCCCATATTTTCATACCTTACAAGAGATGTCATTTACTGAGTCCGTGTGTCCCTCAAGATGATGCTTGCATTCTAAAGTCTGTAAATCCCATATGCGAGCAGTGTTGTCAGAAGAACCTGACACTACCAATGAATCTAAACATAACCATCAGTACAGAAACATCCGGTGACAGCATTAAGAAGAATGATCAAATACCCAATTCTAGCTTGGTATTGCAAGACTTTTTTACTACATTATAGTGGATGATGATGATGATGATAATAATAATAATAATAATAATAATAATAATAATAGTTAATAATAACAATAATAATAATAATAATAGCAATAATAATAATAATAATAATAATAATAATAACTATATTATAAAAACATTAGTGTGTCAGTAGTGATGTTGACGATAGTGTGTATATTCATGAATAATTAATTAACTGAGCTGGGCTGATAAAGAGACATCATAATTCAATTGGGTAAAGCATCATCACATTTAGCACAAGACGATTTGGAAATGACAGTAGGTGAAATCGGTGGATGAAAGTTGATTCAAAAGGAAAGGCAATAGTTTACACATCATGGATATAAGGACAGAGAGACTGGGAAGCAGGAAGAGATAGACAAAGGTGGACTCGGAATTAAGAAAGAACTGGAAATGAGGACAAACTATATAGTGGGAAACTATTTTTTGAGGGGGAAAAGGACACCACCAGTGCTAAATAACAGTCAGAGCTAGTAAAGTATTTGCCACAGTACTTGCTATGACAACACAAAATAAATGCACCGACCTGTGTCTCTTCTGCACACTACTCCTGGTTTAAAACATAAAGCCTATTGCTGTGTCATTCTTGCAAGTTAAATTCAGCAAATATTTTTCGTGTTCTCAGGGCTCAGCCTTCATGAAGTTTGGCTGGGTCATGTACGGCTTCTGAGTGCTGCAGTTGTTACAACTACTACTAATAGTAATGCTACACAAACTATGCTTGTCTGTTGTAAGTTTTAGAATATAATACAAAAAACTGACAAGAGCATAGCTAGCTAATAATTTTGACTCTTAAGTTTGAATTAATTACATGACAATTTTAAGAACTGGAACAGCATGACCATGAGAGTTAATACTGTCCAAATATAAAAAACAAACAAACAAACAAACAAAAACAAACAAACAAACAAACAAAAAACAAACAAACAACAACCACACATGCCCCCAGTTCCTTCTCTATGATATTAGAGTCTCAGCTTAATACAACTATGCCATGCCATCTTACCATCACAAGCTATGCTTGTCACTGGCTTTGGGTGACCTTTCATCGGAGGAGAGAGGTGGTAATATCCTTTTTTCCAGTTGTATAAAAGCTGCTGTGATCTCATGAACACTTGCTTCCAATGGCAAGGAGATAAGGTTGGAGGAAGATCAGATTCTGCAGAATCACTAAAAGGAATGAAGTCTCCAGCTGAGGGGCTAGCAGAACTACTTGTGTGCAAGGGAGAACATTTTTCTAGACTATCAGACATTTTTGGTAAAGATGACAACGAGGCCACATTGGCTTGAATACATATTCTCTTCCTGTAAAGTATAAAAAATAGAAACTTTTCTATTTATTACTTGAGTTTTTACCAGAGAGAGTCTTTGTTTGCTATTCTCCTCCAGTAATGGCTACAGGCTCCAGCTGCACAAAGAGATACTGCATCTAGGTAAGAAAAGATGATTTCAGCAACATCTGCGTGCAACTTTGCTATTATGTCAAAGGACAGCAATTCTTGAACGTGAAAGTACAGTTTGCGCAAATCGTCCTCCTAGAAACAAAGAGCATCATCTTATAAAGTAATGATCAGATAGCCATATATCATGGTAATCTTTCTCAGTTTTGTTAGCTACATCAAATCTTTAACATGTATACTAGTAAAACTGACCTTCAGTTGGTCAATTAGACACAATACGTCCTCGTACTCCATTTCCCCATCTTTATACGGAACAGAGCGGTTCGTGGCCATTCTCCAGCAGTAATTTCGCAGCCCCACCCACTTTCGTTAACCACGCGAGTGACTACCACCCCCAACAGACAATTGTTCTATCTCATAGTCTGGCTACGCGAGACTACTAATCTCATTCCATTATAGTGTGTACAATCTTGCCAAAGATCAAGAATTATAATATCTATCTGCACGCACAAACATCTTGCAATGAAAGTTTGACATGAAATTAATGGCATTTGAAATCAGAAGAAGTAGGTTACAAGATAGAGTTGAGAATTGACTGTACATAATCATTATCTGAATTCATAAAATTTAACTTCATCTTCTCAAATTCAGTTTTCATATCATCTTCATTAATATCCTCCCGTAAAGAAAGTCTGCGAACTGCATCAAGAAATTCTGCAATAATCTTTTCTCCATCTTCAGTCTCCAACCTGCTTCTTTTAGCTGGAGGTTCTTCACTGGTTGACGAATCTATAATTAAACAAACAAAAACAAACAAGCAAACAAACAAAAACAAAAAAGAAAAAAGAAAGAAAAAGAATGGGTCAATTATGGCTACAAGATAAAAAAAAAAAGTTGGCTAAATTTAAAGTGTATGAAAATACCTTTATATGACTTCCACTATGGAGTTAATTAACAGCAAATTAGTATGTCATATGATAGGATTGTTAGTAATATCACTAGTAATTATGGCTGAGAAGTTACTTTGGTTTATTACATTTGTTAACCTTTGATATGATAAGAATTCCAGATCTCTAAATCCTCTACTTTTTTTCGGGCAAATTCAATGACCTCAGGAGGAAAGTGGGCAAGTTCTGCCACATGGAGGCCAAAGCTCTGATCACATACCCCAGGCTTCACCCGGTAAAGGAGAGTGAGAGTGTTGTCACTAGTGAGGGCAGCAACATGTAGGTTCTTCACTGTAGACACTTCACAAGCTAATTCGGTGAGCTCATGGAAGTGAGTGGCAAACAAACAGAAGCATCTGATCTCTTTAGCAATATGCCTGAAAACATACAGTGTATGTAGTCACTGACTCATCACTTGAGGAATTATATAGAAAGAATTGTGAAAAATAAGCCCAATAAATACTATGTAAAGACACACTATTGACCTTGTGTCATATAAATAAATACAATGTAAAGACACACTATTGACCTTGTGTCATATAAATAAATACAATGTAACACATTATTGACCTTGTGTCATATAAATAAATACAATGTAACACATTATTGACCTTGTGTCATATAAATAAATACAATGTAAAGACACACTATTGACCTTGTGTCATATAAATAAATACAATGTAACACATTGACCTTGTGTCATATAAATAAATACAATGTAACACACTATTGACCTTGTGTAATATAAATAAATACAATGTAACACACTATTGACCTTGTGTCATATAAATAAATACAATGTAACACACTATTGACCTTGTGTCATATAAATAAATACAATGTAACACACTATTGACCTTGTGTCATATAAATAAATACAATGTAACACACTATTGACCTTGTGTCATATAAATAAAAACTTACACTTACTCGGATATTGCCCATGCCAACCCAAAGCCATCATAAGTGGATGTGCCACGCCCCAGCTCATCAATGATTACAAGAGAATCCTTGGTAGCAGACTACAAACACAAGACATGAACTAGTATTTTCAAGAGAGCTATGTATCTCCTACGTACACACACACACACACACCTTGATAATGGAAGCAGTTTCTAGCATTTCTGCCATGAAAGTAGACACTCCCTTGAGCTGTGAGTCTCCTGCTCCTACTCTAGCCAAGATGGAATCCACTATAGAGATTCTTGCTGACACGCATGGCACAAAGCAGCCACTCTGAGCCATCAGCACTGCCACGCCCACCTAAAGTCGTGTAAATTATAAGGATAATCTCAATGTCACGGCTGGCACACCTACCGTACCTGTCTCATATAGGTGGACTTTCCCCCCATGTTGGGGCCAGTGATAATGAGGAAACTCTCTTTCTCTCTCAACAGACTGACATCATTAGCTATGAAGGACACATTGTCCTGCAGCTCCATGCAAGGATGTCGACAACCTAACAGAATTATGTCTCCTTCTCCTAGAAACAACACCAGATTACTCAATAAGGCCAAGACTATTGGCAAAGGTAGCCTCAAAGAAGCTTGTCTAATCCTCCAAGCCCACACATAATCCCCATGCAGGCCATAATCACCTCGAGGTGTAATGACTGGTCTTGTATAAGGAATAGGAGCCATTGCAGAGGCATGTGCAAAACTACAGAGGACATCCAAATGCGCCAAGACATAGTTGAGTGAGAGCATGGGTTCATTGTAGCCTGCAGCAATGTGTAGTACATCAGATACAAGTGATCCTTGCATGCTGGAATAATCTCGCTTCATCTGCAGGTAATCCTGGTTCAGATCATCCATTACTGGTGATGAAAAACGCACACCATCTTTAGGTGCATCAAGAATGGAGAAACGTTTATGGGAACGCAAAATTTTCTCGGACTAGATTGTATTAAAGAACAGCAATGCCATAGTGCTGAGAGTCGGGTTCTCTTACTTTTTTTGTAATACGAAGCAGATATCCTCTTTGATTGGTGAACTCCAATTTAATGGCTTTGTTCATCTCCAAATCAAGCTCTCTAGAAGCCTGCGCAATAAGCAATTAAAGCATAATACAACTACAAATTGCCATACACACTTACCGTTTTAAACTCCTTGTTAATTTTCTCCTCAACGTCATCCATTTGGTGCTTTAATTCTGAAATAACATAATTATGTTTTAAATGGAAAATGGCCTACACTCACTAACCAACTAGTCCTGCATCAAATGAAGCCTTAATAACATACTCGTGGTTGCTACACAAGTCTAGATCAACTGTTTCTTCAATCATCTCCAAAAACTTGGAGAAGTCTTCTTGTGCTTCCTATGAACCACAATTATACAATACTTCATACAGAATAAGTAAAAATACCTTGTAGCATACAATATAGCTTTTTATCCTCATGCGTTTAAAGTTGCTCCTATACACACTATGCAACTATATGTAAACACAGATCAAAGGAGGATGTACATAGGATTTCAAAAAAGTAGGAAGGTTATTTCAAACTGTTCATAGGGGGCTTCAACATGCTCAAAAAGGTGGATAATTTTTAAGTTACAAATCACTGTACACTTATATATATAGCCTTTTATGAAACCAAAAAAAAAAAAATTATATACGAAAACAATATCACATTCAATTGATACTTAATTATACAGATCATTCTCCTGAGACTGTATTATGTGAAACTCTTGCAGTAACTATATTTATTTAATAATTTCATACTTACTCTGAGTGGAGTGATAAAAAGATCGGTTAGAAGTTGTGTGCTAGATCCACTATATTCACTCAATGCTGAAATCAGAGCAGGTAGTCTGCCTATTGACTGATAAATACGCACACAATCCTACACGAACAAAACCATTAACAACATTGCCAATTTCTACCAGCCATAACATATGTATTTACTCACCTGAAGTGATCCTTTGCCTCTGTGAATTTTCTTAGCCAGTCTAAAATAATCTGGCATAGCTTTCAAACATGCCTGCACTGTACGCCGCATTGACAAATCACTGAATAGAATCTCCACCATGTCTAGCCTCTCCTCTGAAAAGCACAGACATTTGCAGTTGTTTATAAGAGCTCACAACAACAGAACACCAACAATCTATAAAAAAAAAATCGCAAACATGCAAAAGATAAGTAAAAAAAGGTAAGTGAAAGTTAAAATAAAGAATACTGCACATTGAGCACTGGTAAATGCATAAAAATGAACTCAAGAAACAAATAAAGAAAGTACTTGGAAAGTTTTTCCCTATTGTAAACAACTTGTAACCATAGGAACTGCAACCTTACCTATTCTACTTTTATCCAGCAAAGGCTGCCTGAGCCACTGTACTAACAGGCGTTGCCCTTGAGCTGTGGCACAATGGTTAAGAATGCCAGTCAGGTGACAGGAACTTTGTTCCCCTGGTAGTGGCTCCAAATTCAGAGCCTTGCAGGCAGAATTATCCAGACGCAAATACTGAGAGAAGTCAAATGATGTTAGTTTGAACACTCCAAAGTTAGACTCATCCGACAATAGCTACAATACAAAGGAGTATTAATGTCCACAATAAATTACAATAGTGCACTGTAACATTGTAAAAGAGCCACCACATTAATATGCAAAGCAACATTTCTGTAGGAGTAGCCTTGAATAGATTATTTATTACTAAAATTGCCTTTTCCACAAGAAGCTGTGGCGAGTAATTATCATGTTTTTGAAGACCCTTTACATTAACAACTCAAACTTTAGTAGCTCGAGAGCTTGGCTGTTCAGAGCTACTGGTATTACACGTATAAAAAACAAATACATTTTTAATTAATCAATACTACAGAAAGGTATTATTACCCAGAAAGATTGAGGTAAGAAAGAATTTTGTATTAGTCAGCTAAAATTAACTGAACATTTATATAGTTGCACTTCAAGAAATGATGGTTGTGTAGGCTTCCTGAACAGGAGGTAATACATTACTCAAAGTAAATTAAATAAACATACCCATTATATTATAGTATCGTTGTAGTTTTGCATAGAGATCCCATGTCATATTTCATCAGATTTATACAATTAGCTAGACTGGCTAGCTCGCCATATGTGCTCAAGCACACCATCTAGTACCTCATTCTTAACAAGAAGTAAAATATGGCCAGACTGTATATGCTACTTGCTTGCCTACTTTCATAAGTCCCAGTGAATGTTCATTGCTCATTTGTTAATTACGAAAAAACCTACCTCTAAATATTTGATGATTGCAGCTAGCGAGCACATGGCCTGGTCCAGATCCACTTCCGCTACAAAATAATAACAATAAAAAACAAAGAGTCCCGAAGCTTTCACTCAATAGTAGACAATATTACAACATTTGACTGGTACAATACTAACCCAGAATAATATACATACACCATGAGAGCTAGGAGGTATCAGGAATTCCAGCTATGCAGTAAGCGAACAAACAGTCAACCTAAGCTCAAATGAAGCACCAAAGGTGCAAACCCTCAGCTATTAACCACTACCTAGCTATTACAATATAATCTCGTTCCAAAAGAAAAAGCAATCTGTTAGCTATTTTAATGAGGCATCAAAATAGCTCGACCAATGAAAATGGTACATGGAAACGCTGTCTTCATAAGAGTAGAAGCTAAACTAGCCAGAAACACTCACCTATACGCATTTTCAACTTCATTTCTTTCAACTCCGTTAACTTCTCTGAGCATAAATCAAACTACACCGCTGGCTGCAAGAAATTATTTGCTCACGTAATTATGACATGACGCTAGGGGGCATTGCCAATAAAAGCTGGTACCTACCTACCGCGGAGCTGAAAGCTTTGTTTTTCTCAACGATTAGCCTGAAATTACAAAAAGTAGCACAATAAAAGGTCTTAAATCTTCGTCCTGAGTAAGTTCATACCTAAATCAACTGTTAATTGTCAGTATTCTCCAAAATCAGAGTGCGACAGACAGACAAACAGGATGACTACTATAACCCTCTCGCGCATGCGCGCTGAGGGTTAACAAATAGACCAATGGCAAGCGAGATAGCAGCCTAAGAAAAATGATGATAAATTAAATACAGTTTCCCTATTTTCTACAAGTATTATGATCTTACTATAAGCTACCAAAGAACACAAAGTTTTCTTGAGGCCCGAGTGTAGTTTTAACCAGTGTAACAAAGTCGACCACAGACCACGACAACTTATAATGCCATGACATATATATATATATATACACCTTTGACTCAAACTAGAACACCGCTGATAGAGCTCACTTGTTCACCTGTAAACTAATGTGTAAAACAAGTAAAGACTTCCTCTACTGCATTGTGCACTAACATTGATAACAAAACACAATAAATACACTAAAAACTGCACTAACCTAATGCAGACACACTCTTGCCACTTTCAAGATTAAGTAGCCGCTCCAAATCCTGAACAATGTCATCACTTGAAAATTCACCTAATTGAATAAGATATACACATAAACTCACCAAAATTGGTGTCTAATAAGTCTGAGAGTACACCAGGATAATGCGTTGTAACATAACTGCCTGTGCTGAAGCAATCATTACTGTAGATTCTCAACTGGCATCACTTTAGGGAAAGTATACCAAATGAGTTGACCAATAGTCTGCTGGCCACACATGAGTGGCCAGCAGACTATTTGACAAGATCTTGTCAGATCTTACAGGATCAGTATGATCCTATAAGAATGGATAAGATCCTACTTGTACTAACAAGATCTTATAAGTATAGATTAAGATAAATAAGTGTTGCTAAGAAATAAATCATGTAAAATATCTTATAAGTTCCTATAAATTCTTATAAGAATTGGTTAAGATTATATAAGTTTTGTTAAGAAATAAATCATTTAAAATATCTTATAAGTTCCTGTAAGATCTTGTCAAACTGGGAAAAAAAACAAAAAACAACAACACACAAACAACAAAGCAATAACCATATGCCAGGCAAAATAAACAAATAAATAATTAAAAAATTATAAAATACAATATAATAATATAAAACAGCCTAGTTCCAAATAGAAATAACAATTAAAATGGACAACAAGGGCAGCTGCATTAAAAAAATAAAAACCACTTATTCCCATCAAGTTCATTCTCAGATTAATAATCACCTCTCTTTTAAAATGTAGCAATTACCTCAGCACAAAAAACAAAAAACAAAAAAAGATGTAAGAGCAGGCACAGCAGTAAATTTTCACTACTTGCACAGTAAATGTCACCTTCATTATCTTCTCTCTAGCTAAAGCTATTCAGGTAGAGGTAAATATTGCAAGCATACACACGTGCTGAAGAAAAAAAGTAAACATCTAGTGAATCTCTTTATTGATTGTCTGTTTTAGAAGAATTGATCACGTGATCAATATTAATATTACATCACAGCAACAAAAGATGTGAAATCTCTATGAACACTAGCACACAACCTATATGACGTACAAACCATATGTTAGAAATACACTATAAGCCATCGGCCCAGTTAACAGTGGGTCCTTCGCATCTAGTATAATGTACTTAGTGCATCTGAATGAGACAATTTTTAGTTACTAGTTAGAAGGTGATAAGTCTTGATTTGTTAGACCCTGAAGGCTCTAATTGGTAATCGTTGGAGTACGGTAACGGAAGTTAGGCGAGGTTAATACTGGGCAGAGTCCAGGAGTCAGGATGTGTGGGGGCGGGAGCCCCACCTTGCGCAGGTGCACTGGGAGAGCGGTTCAGTTCAGTGTTACTGAGAGCAGAGACAGAACTGAAAAACCTTGTGATTACCGAGCACCTAGCGAATGGCGGACGAACGAGGTGAGGAGACGGCAATGGCTGCAGGCCCTAGCGCCGAAGTGACCCCGGCTCAAGTGGCCCTCATCACGCAGACAGTGGAGATGATGATACGGGCCCTCGTGAACCGTGGGGAACCGAGTTCAGGAGGGCCAAGTGGTGACGCCAGTGGTAGAGCGTGTGGGCTCCAGAAGCCGAAGCCCACATTCATGAAGGACTTATGGACAGAGACGTTGTGCGTGTATATGTTATTTCATCTGTGTTGTGCGTGAATTGGAACAAGTGTGCGTGACCTAGAATATCAATTATTTGTCGTAGAGTGAATGTGCGACGTCATCATGTAGTTAACAAGTTTTGTGTCATTTCCATATTTAGTCATATCAAGTGTTCTGTAATTGTCGGAGGGATCACGTGAGTGGCGAAGTATAAACTAAGTTGCTCACGAGATTTCTTCAGTTAGTTCCATGTGCAATAAAATTAAAAAAGAAAAGGCTACGAGTAGTTGGGATACGTCCCGTTGCGCAAGCTAACTCTGGTGGCAGCAAATTCGAGGCTGCACCAGTGCGAGGAGTAGTTTACCCGACGAGTCTGGTGGCGACATCCCCACAACTGGCGGCAGCGGTGGCCGTCGACTGCGTCTTCGAGTGCTGGTGTCTGAATTCGTTCAAGGCCGAGGTGTTCGTCGTCGTCTGAGCTGTTGTCCCTTCTGGCGGCGGCAGTGACTGTCTTCCCGAGAGAAGAAGCGGCGGTGTGTGACAAGATCAGTCTTGTCTTAAAAAAAAATAAAAAAATTTGAACCTGAGAGACGTGTCTCGTACGGTGTCTTGAACCAACACAGTGGAATTGCGATTCCCTATCATTCTGAGCGAAGGACGTTGGAGAACTGTTGCAGTGAACTGTGGACTGAGAAGTGTATTGTGTCATTCGAGCTTTATGTTTTGTAATTTATCCGATTGTAGAGGTCTTGAGATATCAGTAGTTTCTAATCTTATTGTTTTGCCGTGTGTCATTTTGTTCTGTTTTGTATTTCCTTGCAGGTCTGTGGATTCCCAGCGGTTTATGGTCATTGGCTATGCCGGAGTCTAGGGCCAAAACGAGGAAACTTCCTGCTGGAGATAGGGCGTTCAGGCCGAGTCACGTGCCCACAGTGGTCTCAAGATCACCGCACCCAACTCGAGATCTACCGGCTACTTCTTACGAGGAGACGAGTTTGGTTGGGCTGGACACTCCCTCACAAGTCAGTGCTTCGCGGTACGCAAGTGAGGAGGCTGGCAAGACGGCAGATGAGTTACAGAGGTTGCTGGAGAGGGAAGAGATGGAATTGGAGTTAGAGGAAGCTGAGAGGAAACGGCAGGACGAGTTGCTGGAGAGAGAGAGGAGAGTTGCGGATGACAGGAGGTTTGCGAAAGATGCGGAGTTGAGGAGACAGAGTCGGTCGACGGAAGCAAGTGGGTATCTGAGTGAGGATGCGGATAAAGCATTTAGGCCGGTGGGAGGAGCTATGGAGAGTACTTCCGCTGTGCCAACCCTACCTTCGCTTGGTGTGACTGGAGTGGCGGGAGGTATGCCGCCTACCAGTGATGGAAGTTATGCTGGAATGGTGGGAGGTTTCCCGCTTACCAGTGGTTTGGGCGTGGCCCCAGGTGCAGGATCCGCCCTGGACATGTCAGTGGTATTGGCAAATTTGTTTGCCCAGCAAGCTGAACGTGATCGGCTGGATAGACAGGAGAGAAGAGAGGATAGAGCGCTGGAGAGTGAAAGGATGGCGGAATTGTTGAGAGTCAATAGAGATAGAGAGGACGAAGTTAGAACGAGCAGAGAGCAACGTGCAGAGAAGAGAGAATTGAAGGTTGACCTTCTGAAAGGTCTTGGTGGCTACAAAGAAGGAGCGCATCTAGTTGGCTATTTAGCCAAATTTGAGAGAGTTATGACCGATTGTGACTTGCCGAAGAAGTCATGGCCCGAGAGGCTGACGGCTCACATGCCAGAGAGGCTGAGCACGAGAATGGCTCAACTCAGGAGCCGAGGTGCCGATTATAGTGAGATCAAGGCGGAGTTATTGCTGGCAGTTGGAGAAAACGCTCAGGCGTATGGCTATAAGTTATTTGATGGTGATTTTGAGAAGATCAAAGGATATTCTCCCTCTCAACTCACTGATTGGGTAGACCGTGTGTGCCGAGGTGTGTTCCAAGGAGCATCATCTGTGGAGGACTGTGTAGTGAAATTGGCCTTGGCATACACACGCCATTTCTTACCGCACGATGGACGTGCCTTCTTGAGAGGACGTGTGATCAACTCGATGCGTGACCTGTGTGTCTGTGTCGAGGAATGGATGGCTTCGAGACAGGAGGGTAATTTCTACCGCCCTCGGGTGAGTGGCGGTGGGAGTGGGAGTAGTGGTATTAGTAGGGGAGGTTTCCAGAGGAGTAGCCAGGAGAGAAATAGTGTGAGTAGCAGAAGTAGTAATGGTTTTCAGTTTACGTGTTATAAGTGCAATGAGAAAGGTCACAGGTCATTTGAGTGCCCGAAAAGTGGTATTGGTGGTAGGAGTAGTGAGCCCAGAAAGATTGTTTGTTATCATTGTCAGAAAGAGGGTCACATTGCTCCAGAGTGCCCAGACAAGAAGCAACAACCTAATAAGAAGCCGGGGAATCCCCGTAAGGTGTCCCAGTTAAGAGCTGGCAAGGGGTCGAGTAAGAACACGGTAGAGGGGAAAGTGAATGGCGTGAAGTGCAAAATTCTCATAGATTCAGGGGCGGATATAGCCTTTGTTCCCCGAACGTTGATTGGGCATGATGTGAACGAGTGTGGGGAAGTCAAAGTGTCAGGTGTGTACGGTGGTGCTGATACATTCAGTAGCACTAATGTGGAGTTTGAGTTAGCGGGTGAGAAAGTGTACAAGCTTGCTGTAATCGACGAAATGAGTACTGAGAAGTTGTGTATTATTCCGTTTCAGTTGTGTAACGCTAACGAGTGTGCCTTATTTAGCAGAGCATTGCATGGTGCGAATGTAAATGTGTTGACACGAGCGCAGGTGTCAGATGAGAGAGAGTTGGATGTTAATGAGGTGGAGATTGTTAATGAGTTGAATGGTAGTTTGGATGAGGAGAATGTAGAGGAGGAGTCTGCCAATGATGATCTTAGGGATTGCCCTGTAGTGCTTCCTTCGGGCGAAGTGGGGGATGCAGATAGTACGCAAGAGACTAGGGAGAGTGTTGTTGAGGAGTCAGCGAGCGGTGTGTCTGAGGACGTTAGTTCGCCTGGGGGTGAGGGTAATAATGTCAGTGAGGACATAAGTGATTGTGTGCCGAGAAAGTTTGGCGACTTACAGAATTGCACTAACATGAGCGATAGTACATCTTGTGAGATTATCAAGTGTATCGGTGAGTTTTCAGTTGGGAAAGATGGTGAGAAATTTAGAGAAGCAGTAAGAGAGGATAAGAGTTTGCAGACGTGGAGAAGTCTGGCAGACAGGAAGGAAAGAGGGTTTCGTTGGAAAAATGGCGTACTTGTGAAAGAGATGATCGTGGATTGGGAAGAGAGAGCTGAGGTTATAGTTGTCCCAAAGAGTTATAGAGAGAGAATTTTAGTCCTGAGTCACGATAGGTGTGGCCACTTGGGTAGTGACAAAGTATTGAGAGCGTTAAGTAAGAGATTCTTGTGGCCAGGTATGGCCAAGGAAGTGGGTGGCTATTGTAGGGGCTGTGATACCTGCCAGCGTCGATCACGACACGTGCCTAGACGTGCTCCAGCTGTTGAGCGCCCGATACTTTCAGAACCTTTCGAGAGTGTCGCGGTCGACCTGGTGGGGCCACTACCTAAAGGGAAGGGAGGAGCGCGTTATCTCCTCACGTATGTGTGTATGGCCACCAGGTGGCCTGAGGCCATCCCACTTAGGTCGATCACTGCCAAGAGTGTGGCGGAGGCATTGCTAGAGATCTTCTCGCGGACTGGCATACCGGAGCTGGTCTTAACCGATCAAGGGAGCCAGTTCGTGGGAAAGGTTATGAGTAACCTGTGCAGCCTTCTGGGTATTGAGCGAGTGCGCACCTCTCCATACCATCCTCAGTCAAACGGGGTCGTGGAGAGAATGCATGGCACCCTCAAGGCAGTGTTAGGCAAGTCAATAGAGAACGAGAAGGACTGGGTAGGCCTAGTTCCATTGGCATTGTTCGTACTGAGGCAAATGCCTCATGCGGACTCGGGGATGAGTCCCTTCGATTTGACATATGGGTTCCGAGTTAGGACACCCCTGGATGTGTTGTACTCATGCCTGCTAGATGAGGAAAGGGTGAGTTCACGTGTGAAAGGAAGAGAATGTGAGTGGGCCATGTTGTTGGCTGAGCGCCTGGATATGGTGCGGGATCAGGCAGCCCTGAAGGAGGCTGTTGCTAAGGGTGGTCGGATGGCTTACCTTAATAAGGGTACGAAGTTAAGGAAATTTGCTAAGGGAGAACAAGTTCTCTATAGAGTGCCTGGCAGGACTTCCAAATTGTCGGATTCTTGGGAGGGTCCTTATGTAGTGCTGGAGGTCATTGGTAAAGTGAATTATCGAATAGGGAAGGAGAATGCTAGAAAACATAGCAAGGTTGTACATGTCAATTGCATTAAGAAGTATGTTGAGGGTTATAGTGTGAAGAGATTGGATGTGGTGTTGGATGAGGTGCAAGAGACGAGGTGTGAGTTGAAAGGCGTGTGCGATGGGTATAATGAAGATGAGTTAAAAAGTTTGATGGTTGAGTTTGGTGATTTATTCAGTGAAGTTCCGGGAAAGACGGAAGTTGTGGCTATATCAATTGACACAGGAGGGGAGAGGCCGGTGAGCCAAGCTCCATACTCGGTGCCCCTGGGCATACGGGGCAAGGTGAGAACAGAGATTGAGAACCTAGAGAGGTTAGGCATCATAGAAAGATGTGAGAGCCCCTGGTCATCACCTCTCGTGCCGGTTAGGAAACCGAATGGTGACGTGCGGCTTTGTGTTGATTATAGGCGGGTGAATGCTATCACAGTTAGGGAACCGTATTTTATCCCATCGTTTCAAGAGATGGTAGAGTTGGTTGGAAGAGGCAAGGTGTTATCCAAAATAGATTTAGCGAAAGGATTCCACCAAGTGGGAGTGTCTGAGGCTGACCGGGACAAGACTGCTTTTGTTTGCCCGTTTGGAAAATTTCGGTTTGTAAGAATGCCATTCGGTCTTACAAATGCCCCGGCTGTCTTTCAGCGTTGCATGGATATTGTTTTGAAGGATTGTGTGTCGTGTAGCAGAGTGTATATTGACGATGTTTTGGTGGTGAGCAATAGTTGGGAGGAGCATGTGCGGGATTTGAGGAAGGTGTTTAAGGCGTTGCAGGATGCGGGGTTACGTTGCAAGAGAGAAAAATGTGACTTCGGGAAGAGGAAATTGCATTTCCTGGGTCACTGGATTGGTGATGGCGAGTTGGCAGTACCTGAGGCGAGGGTGAAAGCGATTGCGGATTACCCTCAACCGAAGAATCGTAGGCAGCTGAGATCATTCTTGGGATTGCTGTCGTATTATCGGAGTTTCATCAGTGGATTCCATAGATATTCCTCGGTGCTGTCTCCTCACACATCTGGACCACCGGCGGAGCCTTTGGCCTGGGCTGCGGGGATGATACAGGCCTTTGAGGGCCTCAGAGTGAGTTTGTGTTCGTATGTCAAATTGTGTGTTCCGTGTGTGTCGGATGATTTTGTTCTTGAAACTGATGCATGTGCGTCTGGAGTTGGTGCTGTTCTAAGTGTCTGTAGAGATGATGTTCGGAAGCCTGTGGGGTTCTTCAGCAGGCAGTTGCGTGGAGCGCAGACCCGATACTCTGCGCAAGAGTTAGAAGGCTTGGCTGTGTTGGAGAGTGTGAACCATTTTTCGTTCTATCTCTACGGGCGACGTTTCAAAATAATTACTGATCACAAGGGTCTGGCCAGTATGAAGTTGGGAAGACAGAAGAATCGCCGCCTCCATGGCTGGGCGATGAAGTTGGCGGACTATGACTATGATATTGAGTACCGTGCAGGGAAAGAGAATTGTGTGGCCGATTGTTTGAGTCGTGGCTTTCGAGAGTGTGAAGACGAGGAAAGAGCTGAAGTAGATGGTGTGTCTGAAGATGGAGAAGATGTGCGCGTTTCAGAGGAGAGTGACTCCCACTTCTTCCGAGGGGGGGGAGATGTGGGCTCCAGAAGCCGAAGCCCACATTCATGAAGGACTTATGGACAGAGACGTTGTGCGTGTATATGTTATTTCATCTGTGTTGTGCGTGAATTGGAACAAGTGTGCGTGACCTAGAATATCAATTATTTGTCGTAGAGTGAATGTGCGACGTCATCATGTAGTTAACAAGTTTTGTGTCATTTCCATATTTAGTCATATCAAGTGTTCTGTAATTGTCGGAGGGATCACGTGAGTGGCGAAGTATAAACTAAGTTGCTCACGAGATTTCTTCAGTTAGTTCCATGTGCAATAAAATTAAAAAAGAAAAGGCTACGAGTAGTTGGGATACGTCCCGTTGCGCAAGCTAACTCTGGTGGCAGCAAATTCGAGGCTGCACCAGTGCGAGGAGTAGTTTACCCGACGAGTCTGGTGGCGACATCCCCACAGAGCGGAAGGTCTCCATGCTTCAGAAGCGGCCGAGGGAGCTGGTAAGTGTTGTCGTATAGCAGAAAAAATGCTTAGCTAGGGGTCGTAGCACGTGGGGGGCGTGGCCATCGGCTCGTTCGGAGTGTTGACGACCCGCGGGGATGGAGCGAGCAGACATTGAGGTCTTCGCTAGGTGCACCTATAGAGACAGAAATAGATTGTGGCAGGCATTCAGTCCTGCTCTCAGTAGTGTGTGATATGAGTGACCTCTGTTGTGGGTCAGTGCTTGAGGGCACCATGAGCATAGAGTGAGGGCATGCGGCCCCAGGGTGAGCTCAGGGGATAGGGTTAGTGCTTGGTGGCACTATGAGTACAGAGTGAGGGCATGCGGCCCCAGGGTGAGCTCATGGGATGGGGTCAGTGGGCCCCTCAGAGTTGAGTGTAGCGTATGATAAGTGTTCATACTGCTGCAGGTGCCATCCTTGGAGCTGTGGAGAGAGGAAGGCCTCCCGCGGTAGACCTGCCGTCTTTCGCGGGAGAGGGAGTCAGTGCGGAGAGTTCTGGTGCAGCGGGTCCGAAGAAAACGAGTGGGTCGGGAGCGGAGTCAAAGGCTGAATTCAAGGCGGCGGAGGCGGAGAATGCCCCGTTTGTGCTGAATTCGGTGCTGCCAGTGGTACCTGCCCGGCTTGTAAAGAGAATTGTAAAGGGAGACTTTGTCGACATGGCGGAGCTCCTTCGTGACAACCTGGAGGCGGAGAGACGGAGGGCGCAGGTGGAGCTGGAACCGGGAAAAAGTAACTCTCCAGCGCCAGCCCGACGAGAAATTCCAGATTTCACCAGCTGGATACAGTGCTTCGCAGTGTATGCGTCAGTTATTCAGGCAAACTTTCCTGATAAAGGGAGAGATTTGTGGGCGTATTTGGGGGTGATTGCCTCTGAGTACTGCCGAGTGGGGGGCAGCGGGTGGCGCCTCTATGATGCAGCCTTCCGGCAGCAGTTCGCCTCAATGGAGTAAGCTGATTTTGGTAAGGTGGATACAACGCTGTTCGCCACAACTTTTCTCACGTACCGCCGGAGTGCACACAGCTGTGTGGGTTGTCTGCCGGCAGGGTATGACAGTGACGAGCACTCTAGTGGAAGGAGGCACGTAGAGGGTGGCAGGCCCCACCGGGAAGCTAGCAGAGGAGGAGAACCAGGCTTTAAGCGAAGAAGGAGGGGGCCGTGCTATGCCTGGAACGATGGCAGGTGCAACATAACACACTGTAGATTCGAGCACGTGTACTCTAAATGCCAAGGAGACCACAAGCGGCCTATGTGTGCAAGCGGTGAGCAGGCCAAGGAGAGTGGCAGGGGTGCATCATTATCGGAGTCTGCCTAGAGTGGCGCACCCACGCACTGGCAGTTACAGTGGTGTTAGGTCTTGTGTGTTTGTTGCTCATGCAAGTGTTATTGTTTTGTGATTGCATGTAGTTGCATTGTGGTGCAGTGATATATATAATGTTATGATAAGTTGGAATGTCCTGGATGATGGGTAATTTAGCCTCGAGGGGTGTGGCTACTTTATTATTATGATATAGCGGGTAAGGGTCGGCAGCGACACCCGATCAAAACGATTAAGGATGGGAGGGGACCACCGGTTGGTACACATGCGCGTGAGGAGTTGAAAGAGTGACGACCCGATTATGGTTGTGTTTACAGGATGCTATGCATATACGCCGCACCTATTGGAGTTCGACAGGAGGCGACCTGGTCACGCCCTCAGAGTTATGCCCGCGTTGGAGGAATGGAACCAGATAGTGTGCCCGATGCAGTGTGGAGCCTGGAGTCAACGCTTGATAGGGCACCCCGACGTGGCTTTCAGGGAGTACTTGCTGCGGGGCATACAGCAGGGGTTTCAGATTGGATTCCGGTACGGGGAGTGTACCTGTACGTGTGCCTCGGCCAACATGCAGTCGGCTGTGGTGCGGCCCAGAGTGATTGACGATTATCTGGAGAAGGAGGTTAGGCTGGGGAGAGTAATGGGCCCTCTAGTGGGAGACAGCTTCCAGAAAGTGCAAGTTAATCGATTTGGACTGGTCCCAAAGAACCGTCAGCCTGGCAAATGGCGCTTGATAGTAGATCTGTCCTATCCACGGGGAGCCAGTGTTAATGATGGAGTTGAGCGTGAGCTGTGCTCAATGAAATACACCTCTGTGGATGTGGCAGTCAAGAAAGTGTTGGTGTTGGGAAAGGGGGCGCTGCTAGCGAAGTTTGACGTGGAGGGAGCCTACAGGACTGTCCCAGTGCATCCAGAGGATAGGTGGCTGTTGGGGATGCGATGGAAGGATCAACTACATGTGGACAAGGTGTTGCCATTTGGCCTTAGATCGGCATCGAAGATCTACACGGCTGTAGCAGATGGCTTGCAATGGGTCATGAGAGAAGCTAGTGTGGACGTCATCCACTACCTGGACGACTTCCTGGTAGCGGATAGACCGAGTTCGGAGCACTGCAAGCATGCGCTGGAAAAAGCACTGGCCTTATGCAGGGAACTCGGAGTTTCGGTGGCGGCACACAAAACTGAAGGGCCAACAACATGCTTGGTCTTCCTGGGTATTGAGTTGGACACTAGCCAGATGGTTGTGCGGCTACCAGATAGCAAGTTACGGAGGCTGCAGGCGGAGATTCAAAAATGGGGGGCGAGGAAGGTATGTACGAAAAGGGAGCTGCTCTCCCTCATCGGTCAGCTACAGCATGCCTGTTGTGTGGTCAAGCCAGGCAGATCCGAAGGATGATTGATTTGTCCAGAGGGGTGCATGAGCTCCATCACAAGGTGAGGCTTAATCGGGGGTTCAGGTCCGATCTGCACTGGTGGGCATGTTTCCTCCCAGCCTGGAATGGGAGGGGCATGATGAGTAGTGTGGTAAGGGGTAAACCCCAGGTGTTATTGACCTCAGATGCCTCAGGTTCATGGGGATGTGGAGCCTACCTGGTGTCAGGGGAATGGTTTCAGTTAGAGCTGCCTAGCAGCTGGGATGATGTACATATTGGTTCTGCAACGTGGCTGTGGTTGCTATTGTGAACTCAGGGAGAAGTAAGGTTGATCTAGTCATGCACCTCATGAGGAGCCTGTTATTTTTTCTTGCACGTTGGGATGTGGCTCTGCATTGCCAGCACATTCCGGGGGTGGAAAATGGAGCAGCCGATGCTTTGTCACGAAATGACCTTCCTTCTTTCCAGAGGCTGCGACCGAACGCCAGCCGCCGGACTCCCACAGCGATCCCTGCAGGAATCCTTCAGGCGCCAGTAGTGGGCCAGCCGGACTGGACAGAGATGAGCTGGGCCAGTTTACTCACCACCTCTTCTTAAAGGGTTTGGCCGACTCAACCCAGAGGGCATACACGAGTGCTCAGAGAAGGTAGGCTCCACTACACGCTGAGAGGAGTTAAGCAGCTAGAGGGAGAGAGGGGGGATGTGAAAAGAGAGCGGTTGCCTGTCACCCCGGAGCTGTTGCGTCAAATTAAAAGGATATGGGATGCGAAGCCTCCTGGCCGGGATGAGGTCATGCTGTGGGCTGCATGCTGCTTGGCGTTTTTCGGCGTCCTGCGAGCCGGGGAGCTTACGGTGCTGGCGTTGGATGAGCCAGGGGAGCCAACAATCCTAAGAGTAAAAATCAAAGCCTCCAAAACGGATCCTTTCCGCAAGGGCATATTCTTGTTTATTGGGAAGAACGGCTCGGATCTGTGCCCGGTAACAGCCATGGCGAACTATCTCCTGGTGCGGGGCAAGGAGCAGGGCCCCCTGTTCCTGTTTGCGGACAGTCGCTACCTGACAAGGCAGAGGTTTGTGGCAGCAGTGAGGGATGCCCTGGGCAAGACTGGTGTCGAGTGCTCTAGATACTACGGTCACAGTTTCCGGATTGGGGCCGCCACCACGGCAGCTGCCAGAGGGATGGAAGACTCGATTATCAAGACGTTGGGGAGATGGAAGAGCTTGGCATACCTGGAGTACGTTAAAATTCCTAGACAGCAACTAGCCAACTACTCGGTAGTGTTGTGTTAACAGTGTGTTTTACCCGATATGTGGAATTTATCATTTGTGCACTGTGTGTGTATGTATATGCCTTCCCCAAGTGAATCGATGTACTGTCGTTACGATGAGGAAATAATGGGTTGAGCTAGGTTAGGGAGGGTGCATGGCAGGAGGGGTGTGCTGGTGGTTGTGCTTGGGGGGTCGTTCCTCCTATGGGTCCTGGATTTGGGGGTTCTCCCCTGCTCCAAATTCCAAGCAGCATCACCAGCTGTAAGGGGGTGGAGCTTCCAGCCCACACCTCCGCCAAACTACACAGCCAATGCTGTGGCCAGGCCGGCAGAGTAGGCGAGGGAGGGCTGGGAACAGCATTGGATATATGAGGTGAGTGATGATAGTTAGGGGGACGGATGCCCGAGGATTAATTATCTAGCTCATAATTCATTAAATACCAACTGACCCTGAAAATTTTACTTACAAAAGTGATAGTATTGAGCCTGATCTTGATGATTAAGTGTATACCAATTAAAACTCTATAAGTAACCATGTGCTTGTGCATGTATACATATTAATGCATGTTTATACAACTACAAACGGTATACCTCTTTTTCTTTCTGTAACCATGACATTACTCCTCTGAAGCACCTGAATAAGCTTCTTGGCATCTGTGTTAGAATCATGGCTGATAACTAAACACTCCTTTGGTCGTAACTGCATCATCATTGCCTGAACAGGAAATATTATATACATCACTAGTGTGAATTCATAGCACATAGCAGCAAAGGAGTGTTATGCATGACTGAAAGTAATGATGCACAAGAACAAGCATTCTCTTGCACTTTTAACTCAGTTAAGATAAATAAGTATGTAGACCACACATAAGTACATATTATGTATATCATGGTGCATAACTATTACATGGGTGTGGCCCATAGCCATACCACTTAACAATTGACGTGGAAAGATCAAATTAGTGTTGGTATTTGGGGAATGCGGAGAAAAGGGGACGAAGTTTGCATCATTGAGTATTATCACTCATGTGGACAGGAAAATTAACTCAACTGGTGAATTTTTTCCCTCCAGGCTGATGATATTAAGCTAAACATATGCAAAACAAATTTCATGTTGCAATGTCAAAATCTAGTACTAAAGGATTCCAAGAAAAGAAAAGGCTTTTCTTTTCTAGTGGAGGCAAAAGGCCCCTTTCTTAATGTTTTGTAAGACAATGTTATTTTCGCTGTTCTCACCTGCTCTTAGCTACAATAGTAATAAATTCCCTTAATGTGATAACACTCTACCCGTTCAATTCATGCCAACACTTTACCAAACCAGCTCAGTAAACGAATTATTCATCAACACACATCCCGTTGTTGTCGTCGTTAGTGACACGCAAACGTATACGGAGGGGGGGGGGGGGGGGGGGGGGGGAGAGTCAGTATTGCTTTTCCGTAATATGATATATTTTGTTCTCCTATATCAGTGTTATAACTTAATTAGAGCTGCAATGAATATCTGGTTATCTGGATCTTCATCCAAATCGTAAATTTGGTTGTAATTGCTTTATTGGGTCCCCCCCCCCCCCATTCTCCAGCTGATATTTTAGCAGCTCATGCCTTGACCCGTTGGATTGCAATTTCTGAGAAAGGTGCAGCTGTAAAACCATGTTTAAAACCTAGATTACAGACAGACATTGTGAGGAATCTGTAGGCTGTTGTGTAATAGCCGATTATCTGGCTAATCGGATAGTCCTACCAAGATATTCAGATAGTTCAGCATATCAGCCAACGTTTTTAAAGTGAAGTAAAGCGTTCATGTGTCTGATTAAGCTATTTCTTATATTCCCTGTCTTAACCAAATCAAAGTAATCAAATGTACAAGCACACATATAAAGGAGAGAGAACAATCAAAGTGAGAGTAAACAATAGTAACTCACTTATCGTTTCCAATTTGAAGATAGTCTAAAACAGCATTTCTGTCACAAAACATAGAAATGGCCACACTTACTTCTAAGTTAGAGAACTGGTCATTCTCAATGAACTGTGCCACTCCAAGTTGCTCAGATGAAGGCTCATTAAATGCCACTCCCAGCAACCTCTGTCCATTCTCTGAGGACAACTTCACTGCCATTATTGTAAGGGAATCCGCAACTTCCATGCTTCCAAACAAAACATCTTCTAACTGATGCAAGTTCCCTGGTGATGCCTATAAACATATTACAAACCTGAAACATGTTGATCACAATTTAACTTCAAAAACGTTTTAAAAACGCAAACTACTCTCTCTTAGAAAAACTCAACTCCTAATTACTTAATTTTCAAAATTAGATTGCATACGATTGGAACAGTAAAACTAGAAATTTGTCATGTTCAACTTGCAGAAATTTTCATTTAATTTTTACTGATTTAAAAATTTTTAAGCTTACTTTAACTCAGTAGTTCAACTTTCTTTCCTTCACCCAGGTTAGCAATATATCCATATACAGCAAGAATACGTTGCTTTAGTAGAATATTAAAAAAATAGTGAGTGACAATCTATTATGTGTGTGTGGAAAGAGGGAGCCTAATTTGACAAGGAGCTATGAGCTTGTACGAATTGAGATACATTTAATTTAAATTTGAGCAACCTTTGGTACTTCCTTACCCAATGGAAAAAATAATAAAGAGCTTTCTCCAACAATAACACTTTGTATGAGTTCAAGTTATTATTTATGCCCTGACAAAACAGTAGAGTCCTAAACATTAAACCCTTTACCTGTCAAAACCTGGAATGTTCAGTGCATGAGATAAATCACTATATATGCACATACAGCTTAATGATACGTCTCAAAAGTATACATCAGGATGCTCTTTAGGTATAGCTTTTCAGTGTAAGAAATATTTAACAAAGAAGTGCTGATAAGGACATAAGTTAAAATAAACCAGATCATATTTAAATATTGTTTCATATGGTCAAACAGTTTTAGTGGAGGCAAGAAAGACTCTTAAAACATCTCTGGAAGCATTTGAAAATGGAAAGAGTTTTCTCTTATATATCAGTATTTCATCTGCTAGGGCTGTGGTCCAAGATTCTGAAGCAAGCACTGGCAGCCATCACTTGAGGAATTTGGTAATGTAGAAGCAGGGTATTTTTAGAACCAAGATTGAGAGGGGTCAAATAACATTTTTTTGAAAAATTACAGGGTGGGTTCTCATCTTCATGAAATTGATGAAAAATGTGTGGCGAATGTCACCATGAAGGAGGTCATAGTAATTTTCATGGGAGGAGAAACAAATGCCACCCCTCCCCCCCCCCAAAACCTAAAACATTCCAGGTACAAAGTACTGAAAGATCAATCAGATATGTAGCTTTCGTGAATGAATTTCTCCATGCTGTACCACCAGTAAGCTTAGTTATAGCTCTTCATACCATCATTACAAATTGTTCATGCCACTACTTCTTGTTGACTTGAGATACTAATATTTTTCACTCTTGACCTAACACAATGTCTTCACATTTTAGAGAATTTTAGTGCAAAGATCTGAACATACAGTCTTATATTGAGATTAATCCATGGTCTAATTTTCATATTTAGAGTGTTTATTTTATGAATTTTTCACCCTTTATGTGCCAATTTTTGCTTTCCAATGATTTCAGTTCATTCATTTATGAAACAAGTCTTAGAATTGTCAACACAATACCACATTAACTATGATCCTAGTTAGTTTGTACTCGTTAGGTACATACGTATATTGATAAACCACAAGCTACGTGGTTGTGGTAATTCCAAATATTTTTTTTACAATAATCACATTTTCATTATTCTTTCATTAACTTTGATTTAATTATACAATCAATTCTTATATCATATAAGTTTTTAAAATATCAACAAATAGTATTTTGTGGTTTTGCCTGCACTGTTAATTCACAAAATACGGCACTACATAATTTCACTCTTAGATGAAACTATAGTGAATTTTCCTCATCAGAAAAAATGGACTAAAATAATCTATACTTAAAGAAAACAAAGAGAAAGTTTAGAGCAGCTTGGTATAAATATAGACACAGAGTTGTATGTTCTCCAGTCACTCGTAGCTAAGTGGATCAATTGGGTTAGTAATAAAAGGGAAACATTAAGTAACTAAGAATGCTATCGATACTAATAAGTGAATGTAAAAAATGTGAAATATTACAGATTGACCTAACACTCTAACATTACCTTATATGTGAGTTTCCAATCATTGGAAGACTTGGACTTGCAGCAGTAGATTTCAACACGATATTGCTTGACCAGTAAAAGATCACGGACAAAACTCTCGAAGTTGAGTTTGTTCAGAATCACTGATGGCAACTTGGAATCCCCTGCAAAACAAACAAACAAAGAAAACTTCAACAAAGCTAAATTGAAAGTTAAATCAACATACGATTGATAACTCTACTCTTGAGCCACACAACATGGCTGGTAATTATAGCCATACAACTGCTCAGCTTATTATGTTATAGAGTAATTACAACACCATTTTAGTCCATGAGCCAGATGTAAAATAAGTATCAATTGGGGGAATAATTCTCACATCTATTTTCAGTTACACTGATGATAATTAGGTCTGGACCAATTGTGCTCCATTTTTCACCTATTACGCTCTGCTCTAATGCTTGTCAAATTTACCTATTATGCTTTGAAATTTACCTATTATGCTCCTATTATGCCCAATCAAATACTCCAATAACGATGGGAAATGATTAGAGTCATAATGATAGTAAACTTGGATGTTTAAAGAAATGTACTATGAATCAGTATATTGCTTAGTAGACACTACCTACGTACCACAGAGTCTAATTGTAACCATGTGCTTTCACATGTGTCAGAGCCTCTTCTCTCATAATACTGATGCAAGCTCAGACAACTTTCAAAAAAAAAAAAAAAATCCTCAAAAACCACCTATTATGCTGGCATTATGCTCGATGCTTTGGCACACCTATTATGCCCAAAATTATGCCGGCATAATTGGCTCAGGCATAATGATGGTAGTGTCTAAAAACGTGTGATGGCAGTGTCTAAAAATGTGTGATGGCAGTGTCTAAAAATGTGTGATGGTAGTGTCTAAAAATGTGTGATGGGCCTGTCCTAAAAATAGCCTATTAGCACTTTGAATGTAATCTTTCAAAATGGTCAACACGTCCAAGCAATAGGTCATGTCTGCGTTTATTGAAATTTTCAAGAAAAATTTACATTACTTCACAATTTCTTTAATGTGATGGTAGGCCTTTTTATATCAAAGATTTCTTTGTAGGAATAGAGTTCCTGTTATTATGTTTCACTCATCAAAATTGTCATTGAAGGGTTAAAAAAAACAAAAAAAAAAAACAATAAATTTTACTGAATTGTAAGACAAATTCAAACAGAACAATAATTTATGATCACTTTTTTGTTATTATTATAACATTTTCAAGACAAATACACAACAAGCTGAAGTTCTGGTTGTCCTGTTCCTAGGAAGAAAGTTTGAAGTCAGCTGGTTTATTACTCCTGGGTTCAAAGTTTAGGTGGGTAATGTAAATAGTGAAAATGTGGAGTCTGTATGTCACTAGAAAGTGCACAGCCACAGTCATAGTCCGCAAAGAAGTGTAAAATGATGAGAAAACATACCTGGCCAAGTAGAGTCTGGTAGCAGGTTATAGACCTTTTTAACTTCATCATAATTGGACTTTAATATCAAATCCTTACACCACAAAAATTTAATTTTACCACAAAAAATTAATTTCATCACATATTTGTATAGTTTGGTGTTTATTTTAAACAAGTACGGAAAGAATTTTACAATTTCTTGGTATTAAAACACATTTAATTACCAATGCATCAAATTTTCTCATCAATTATGCATTATATATAATTATCATCTACAATAATAAGCTTGTTAGTTAATTAGTAACGCCAACCGACGGTGATGTGCATTCATGAATAATTCGTGAGCAGAGCAGGGTTGGTAAAGCATCCAGCCATAATGGGTCTGCTAGCATCATTAGTAATAATGATGACGGTTATGTGTGTATTCATGATAAGCTGTACCAGGTCGGTGAGGACAACAGTGCATATAGATGAGTTGGGTGGGTAGAGTCGTCAGTCACGATGACTATGTGGTTAGAAGAATAAGTGAGGAAAAAAAAAAGCGGATTGATGTAACTAGTCGGCGAGCGAGACACTTACAGGGGTAACACAATCTAAAATCGGGGATGTTTGTTTATTTATTTAGATATATGTTTGGACGTATGTATGTCATTTTGTACTTTGACCCTACGTTTTTTTGTGTTCGCTCGGCGTTCGACCCCGTCCCAAACTTTACTAAACAGAATCCTTCGGTTTAGCGACCATTACCCGTATCACCTTAGCAATTGAATTGTTTACCGCTTTGAATTGTTTTGCGGGTGCAGTTAAAACGCAAAAACTTATGGGAGCTCCATTTCTATTCGAGTTAGTGGCGGTGGTAAGTTAATACGCTATTTGTCACAGTCATATAAGCCCTACTCAACAGCATTTACTTGAAAATTCATTGTCCACTAGACAAACTACGAAGGTAAGTCTTGCGTAGGTATGTTCAGTTGTGTGAAAGTATTGTGCGTTACAACTACTATTAAGAATATCACAAAGAAAATTTTAAATAACGTGACTTGATTTTGTTGCTTCTTTTTCAATTCAAACAGTTGCGGGGAGCAGTTTACTATGGAATTGAAACCCCTTTACCGCATTAACTTAATTTAAAATCTCAACTTTATTTTAGTAGCTTGAGTGTTAGTTGTTAAAATCAATCATTTAACAATAGTGTAGTTTAAGGCTCGCTCGCCATTTGTGCTCAAGCACACCACTAGTAGTGGTAGAAGGGATAGAAATACCTTACGCAAAAGTTAGTACACCAAGTGCCACTGTGTGGCAGGGTACTTGCTAGTCAATTAATAAAACTATGAAGCTAGATGAGTTTTCAATCACATGATTGCTAAAATATCAGTAAAATGTGCATCACCTATATATCACTTGACAGTGTCAGCCACTTTGAAAGCACATCCTAAGCTCATAAGCTACCTTTGGTCCATCACTGATTTTTGGATACTATAAACTTCCATAGGACTGAAAATAAAGTAAGAATTACTCCCCCTACTCAAAGTAAAAAGGTAAAAGTTGGGTGATTGGCTCATGTATTATTATTCACAGCCAGTAGCTATATTTAACCTGGCATTTCCAATTTCTGCTGAAATGGGGTTACTGAACCTAACAAAAAAAAAAAAAAAAAAAAAAAAAAAAAAAAAAAAAAAAAAAAGGGTGGCTTGTGCTTATATGCAGGGTGAGTCTCAAAAATCTTACCATTCTTTATAACTACAGTGAGACACACTTGAAAAGAATGGAAAGAATAGTAGGGGAAAAACAACAACACAATGTGCATGTACTATACTTCAATTTCTTGATTTCAGATGTTTATCATAGACGATCATACAGCAGAATTATGACTTTTACGTGAGATGCCAATGAAATAACAAATTCCTAAATTCTCACCACTTCCCAGTTGCTTGATAACTGAACTGCTGTGGAAAAGGGTGTTAGCAGTATACATTGCATCTTCCCCATGCACTGTGTAGTAATCCTGAATAAATAAAATAATTAATAATAGTTGACACCTGAAGGACTTCGGCAAGAAGTTGAAACATCGGTTAAGTTATAATATTGGCTGTTATAACGAGAATATTTGCTATTTGACAAAATTAATAACGTTGAAAAATCTTTGTAGCTACTTTAGCGTGACCCTCATTCACAGAGGAATTCAGGCCAAGGGGGTACCTTCAGCCAGTAATATAACAAAAGACGGACAATAAATGCAAGGGTAACTTTAGACAAACTAAGGAGTGGGCAAGGGAAAGCATGTGAAAAATTTTAACTTTAATATTTCTTATAACTTGTAAATATGGACCTACGTAAATGCAATAATGGTCCTTTAATCTCTAAATTACTATGCCACTCTGACCTTTCCAACTCAATCACTTGGCTGACTATACTTAATTTAGGGTCAATGAATATGCTCAAATAGAATACACCCGTAATATTATGATGATGACCCATATTCTGAAATGAAATGCATTGTAATAGTTTTCTTGGCCTCATTCACTCGTCATCATACAAATATCCCGCACCACCATTAGTTAAAATACTGGAATTTAACTTATAAATCAAGAAATGCTCTCATACTCCACAGTATACTAGTTCAATAGAAACCTCAGTGGAATAAGCAAGACACACACACACAAGGAAATAACTTACATTCCGATCAAATATTCTTAAAGTGGTTGGAGACTTCTGTATAGCATAGAGACAGACAATGTATTATTACAATACTTAGCCAGTAAGGTTAATTTACCCCTCCCAGAGACTTGAAGAATTTAATAAAGCTACTTTGAGTTGTACTGTCTGGAGAAAAAATAATAATAAAGAGATAAGACACCCAGACAGAAGTAGCGGTAAGTTTGACGCGAGTCTCACCCATAGACAACTGCTGCGCAGGTTGAACTGCCATTGCCTTCACCTTAACTCTAGGGTATCCTCAAAATTATTCTTAATCCAATAAACTCAACTCAGCCACGTGAGTGGTGAGCATTATTAAGATATATATATATACGCATATGCTGTGAGTACCGTAGAAATTAGATGGAAGAAAACGAAAGTGATGATAATAAAAGTCATGGTAGTGACGATTTCCCTTATTTAGAGGGGTTGCAGCTTCTAAAAGAAATCAAGTAAGAAAATTCTGTGCCTGCTAATGAACGTTTCATAGCTACAACACACTATTAGAGATGCCAAACAATTTAAAGCACTAAACAATAGTCTGAAACACTGCTTTTTATTCCATATGTTAACAGCAGAAATTTGCACAAGGCAAATGGTGTTTGGAAGTGGTACGGCTGGTATTATTATTTATTTATTTTCACGAGCCAGGGTAATATTATTTGATTGGGACTGCCTAGCAAATAGAACACCTTGTCCCTGAAGCGAGTTCTCCTCGACCAACTTTCAAGTAGATTCTTGAAAGAGTAAGACCTACCAGCAGGTATCCATCTGATAGAGTCCTGGACAAACCGTTGGTCAACAAGTTGCCGGTACCACACGTCTTCCCATGTCAATAGACTTAGTAAGGATTGTAAGGCCTCACGTGTTCTATAACAATCCAAACCCTCTGTAATGCATCTTACCTTTGAGGCGCATCTTACCTTTGAGACCTAGTTTCTATTACCTGAATAGACGGAATAACTGAACTTTAGATAAGAACAATCCAAGTTGGATATTAACAGTAAGTAACAATTACAATTGATAACTAGATGTAAGACAATGAAAAACTAAGACGAGTTGAATAAAATAATCCTAACAACACAAATAATGAAATGCAAGTATTTCAAGCATCACCAAATGAATAATATTGAGCGTGACTGATTAAATGTTGAATATTTAGCATTGACAGTTAAAGTATGTATAAGTTATTGGAACATTTTGTGAACCTCTGGCTCTGGATATCATCACGCTATCAACACCATTTTGTTACAGGCTGAAAAGAACCAAGTATATTTCTTGAGTGACCCATGCTGAAGTGACTGAACACAGAATAGTGTCTATCTCAGAATAGTGTCTATCTCAGAATAGTGTCTATCTCACAGATAGTGTCTATCACAGAATAGTGTATCTCAAAGAATAGTGTCTATCACAAATAGTGCCTATCTCACAGAATAGTGTCTATCTCAGTGTCTATCTCAAAGAATAGTGTCTATCTCACAGAATAGTGTCTAACCCATACTACTATTTTCACTGAAAAGGAATAGTCAATTTGTAAATTGATTGATTAATTTTCAGTTTATACTTTAGTCAATTGTTGTTATTGTTAAACTTCTGCACTATCCACCATTGTCACATTCCTTCTGCACACCAGAGCTGTCACCGACACACTGCTGTGTGCAACTTACTATGCATTGTGTTCCTGTGTATGCAGTGAACAACAAAGGCTGCTTAGTCGGACAGAAATTCAATTGGAACGTTGCCATGACAACTACCATGAATGCCATGTACTAACCGAGAGATATTCATGTGAAGTTCAGAAGTTAAAGGATGAAAAAAAAGAGTTAATCAAGCGTGTTACAGCCATTGACACTGATTTGAGTAAGGTCAGGCCATTGTGTGTGGTAAAAAGGTTTGCCACAGGTAATTGACTGTTTGAAGTCGGTCTTGCACATTTCCTTACTTTAAAATGTTTAGATAAGGATTAAATTACATTTGTAGCCTTTGTACACTGTGGTTATTCTGTGACTTACACCGTGACCGAGAACTTATAAACTATTTTTGTGAGAATCGTATTAAATTTTGTTGAAAAGATAGTTTAAAGTTAAGTAGCAAGATCTTGACTTCAGATAAGTATTACTATTTCTCATACTTGCTAAATTCTGTGAATAATATCTGCAACACTAAAATAATTTGGTCCACTTCCTTTTGCAGAGTAATGGTCATACTACAATTTGTAGCTTGTACCTACTGTACCTTGCTTTTCTTTTCCATGCTGAAACACAACTGAACTTTAGTAGACTGGTACATTTGGAGGGCACAGCATTGCAATTTGACCCTCAGTGTGCATGTACGTAAGAGTGATACTACTACTCACTCAGTTTGTCAAATGAGGATCTCAAAGACTGCAACATTTTAAGTATTGAAACCATCGCACTTAATATGTACTTGACAATTTAATTGTCCAGAGCAAGATCATGCAACTTCACTAAGGTAATGTTGTGATCTTGTATTAATACAACATGGTTGCCGTTCTTGCTGGCACTGTAAACCATAGCAACAAAGCATGATTCTTGTTCAGTAATAATAGGGGACAGTTATAATTTTAATTACATGATTTGTAATAACTATAATATTTGAAAATTGTCCACTGGTGATGTAGTTGCAGAGGTCATACTAACACATTAACATTGTTTTGTAGTGTTGGTGGCTGTTTAGACTCATAATTAGGTTACAGTCACTTCACTCACTGAATTAGCCGGTGGCATGTAAGAGGGTGTGGGTGTGGGTGTGGGTGTGAATTATTAGTCTTGTAATGTGGCACTATTAGAGTAGAATTTTTTACATTGCAACAAACAGCTACATGGGAGGGTTGGATAGCTACATGGGAGGGTTGGATAGCTACATGGGAGGGTTGGATAGCCACAGCCAAGCCAAGGTGTGGTGGGTTTCTTCAAATTATCTTGTGCCATAATTAAGATCAAGAGTGTTTCCCTATTGGATATGTTTATAGTCATGATATTAATTGATATCTATTGAAATTTTTTTCTTTAATTATATAATGCAGTGATGTTGTGAAAACAATAGCTTGCTTTCTAACTCCATTCTTATGAAGTAGAGCCAAGTGTCATACAAGTGTTATTTATTATTCTGACCATTAAGACTTAATAGCCGAGTAAATCTTGAATAAATATAGCAGCAGTAAACTGTCTTTCATCAAAGGAACTAGGGGAAGACTTATTAAACTCTCATAAAATAATAACGCAGCATCTGTGAAATACGTTGTGGCCTCATTCCTATACTCTTAGTTATTTAGTTGCTGGTGTATTATATATGTATGTATACACTATCAATGTAGCCCCACACCAGTATGATTACAGTATAGAGTTCCTTGTTATTTTTTATATTAGACCTAATATTTGTCTAATAGAATCAACTGCTTGTTCAAACTTGTATGACTTACGTACCTTCCACAGAGCTTTGTTTGTCAGGTTTACAAGACTTCTACTTTAGTATTGGTGTCCTAGCTGGCACATTTTTATACTTACAGTACCTCCTCAAATTATTTAGCCTGAATTCTTGAAAGACAACAAAGAGCAAGGAATACATATTCATTTGGTTAATGACGTAATTAAGCCCCTTTTACAGGGTGTGATTTAAAATGTCTGCTGTATCTACATACATGTCATGCAGAATAAATAAGTACTCACAATTCTTGCCACGCCTATAACCACATTCACAGTTGATGTTTAAATATGACTTGTTTAATTAATTGAAGGTAACATATACATAGATTTGGAACTTCAACAATAATAATTTGTCAACCATATTGTCAAAGCTCTGGTAAACAACCTGGACTAAGATGTGTAGATCAATAGTTTGTATACCCTAATTCCTTGTACCAGTGGGTATGTAGCAAAGATAGTTGAAGTGGGCAGACATCTCAAAGGAGAATATGGAGAGGAGTCATTTTAGCGTGGGTGTTGTCCATTGTGATAGAGTATTGGTGGGTGTGGCAGATGGAGGTGTTGCGCGTTGGAGAGATCATTTTAACTAGGAAATAAAAGGAATTTGTCGGGTGGCTTAAGATATGTCACTGGATATTCCTGAGTGTCAGTCAATTCCCTAGACTGATCAAATGTCAAGGATTTCTGTTAATGGCTGGCTATACTTACAGCTCCTTCAACAGATTTGCCCTTAAAGCGTATATATTAATAGGATTTAATTAATTTCATTAGCTGGGCCTTGTCAAGTTATTGTGAACATTTTTAGAAATGAATGAGTCCAATGTTGTCTGAGGTTAATGCATGGCTTCAGTGAGTTCCATTTCCATAAACACTAACTCTGCTGGGTGTACCTAGTTCAGACAACAGTCTACCAATCGGAATCTGACTAGAATTTGACCATGAAAGACTAGCGTACAATCGCGTATGCCGTCACTAAGGTTGCCAGATTTAATTGTTGATTGTACATCAATAGACCAACAGACAGGATGACTTGTGCAGCTCATTCAGAGGATTAATAATATATGTACTTATAATGCAATCTGCAGTGCATGGGATCAGAGCTGACCAATTGTTGCATGTGTTTCAGCTTTCAGATATATCCAAGCAACTACAACAGGAATGTGCTAAGCAGTGTAGTGATGCTCCTCTACAAGAATATGCCCAGCAGCTAGCAAGTGTCAATAGCCTTCGGCAAGCTGCTCAGCTGGGTCCATTAGAAGAGTGTGCTGTGTACCAGCAGCTCCATCTGGCTAGCAGGTACGAAATGTTTTGCTATAATAATATTGTTTGGTTTAACTGTCATTGAGAAGTGCATACATTATTAGAAATGTAACGTATGACAGGATGAACCCTTAGCCTCCTTCTCCAAGGATTCAAGGAAATTGAACTATAGCTCTATAATTAGTTCCAAATTAGCCAGAATTTTTGTTTTGACCTAATCAAATTTAATGATAAGCGTATTGCCCTCCTTAAGAAGTTTAATTATCAGTCATGCTTCATTTAGAGTACATCGTTGCTGTCTTACTTTCTATCAAGTAAAAAATTTAGAGGGATTCTTGAATTTGACCTTTGTTTTGTGAATGAAGTTGCTATAGTGATTATGTACTGTTGTTAACTGTTGACCTTATCAGTATTATTAATCACATGTTAATTTATTGAGTATCAGTGTATCCTGTGCATGATACGTCTGACGCATCGTCCAGTAATTAAACTCTGACTCTTGCACTTTGTTCGATTATTATTTATTTTCTTAGGGTTAGCCATCTTGTCAAAACTTGATTATTTGATCTCGTTTTTCAAAATTCCAAGAAACAGGATTAACCGAGAAGTATAAGAAATTGAAATTTATTTAATGATATGCTCTCATCTTTTTGGCCGCATTTTGTTGGTACCAATGTCACTTTTGTTATTACTAACCCAAACAGACTCCTAATATGTTATCACACAGCAGATTCTTATGCATTCCTTATACCTTTTAATTGTGAACTATGTAAGCTCAGTATTATTAGATGATGGCGTGTGTGATATAGGTCGGGTAACACTGAGGAGATGTTGCACAGACCAATAAAAATGAATCCATCAGCATCAAAAGCTGGTCCATCATATAAACTTTGTCCTTCATGCTGCAGGCAAGTGTCTAGGAACGCAGTATTGTGTCCCAATTGCAGGACACCTTGCTCCAAGACTGGTAGAACTTCGTCTAGTTAGTTGTAGTTATGAACATATACTCAATACTATTAAGTTAGCATCTTATGTTACATTTTAATTCATGCTTTTTTATGGTCCGCTTATTATTTTATTGTTATTGTTGTTAATTATTATTATTATTATTGAACAAATATATAATACAACTGTGATATAAATTATGGCTTTGATGAATACAAATATTTAAATAGTGCAGTAGTGATATTTACAAATTTACACTTGAGCGGATATCTTTCTAATTCGCTCACGGATAGCATACAGAGTACCAGTCGGTTTAGCCTGTACTGAATTTAAAGTAGACTTGTTGCTTGAAGACTTTACTTCCACCAGAACATTTTTTAAAAGATCTTCTATTCGTGTCATTCGGTCGTACAAATCAATGACTTGGTCAGAGACAGTCTTGAGGTGTAATGGAGGCAAGTTGTGTAAGTCTGGTGATGTGCTGTGTGCATAACCTTCATCGTCAGATGAAGAAATTTTTCTTGGATTTTGTATGTCACCGCAGTTCTCTTCATCTTCGTCTTGACTGCTGCTGTCACTTTTCTGTTTCATGTGACTACGCAGCTTTACTTTGCTTTTCTTTACTAGCATTGCTTTGGTCTTGGGGTAGTCATCAAGTACATCTAGCAAGTCTGTCTGAGATAGGCACAATAGAGCTGTATATCCCACTGAACGAACAAATGCTGTTCTTCTTCTGTGACTGTTACCCAGACCAAGATTAAGAACACTGATTTCACCAAAATACTCGCCATGTAAGAGTTCTTTTAATACAGGTCCATGCTCATCATCAAGTACTTCTAGCTTGCCACTATTCACAATGTACATCTCCCTTCCAACATCACCTTTCCTGCACACATATTCATTAGGAGAATATACTTGAGTTCGCAAACGTACAACTATCTCCCACAGTAATCCTTGTTCACATTCCTTGAAAAAGTCTACCTTCTTCAAAGTTTCAAAATGTACATGGATGCCAATCTCAGCTTTGAGTTTATCAGGCAGTGACTCGAGTGCTTGTTGTTCATCCATTGGATGGCCATAACTCCACAAATAGTCGAACCATTTTATTACTCTTTCTTGAAGATTGCCAGGAACTCTTGTAGTTTTCATATAACACTTTATGTTGTCCATTTTGTTCTGAAACTTGGTTCTGTTTTTCTGCATGTTGTCGATAATGCTTCCAATATTACCCACTAGACTAGCAAACATTAGAATTCCTACCAAGTACTCAAAAGTCATGAACAAGTATTCCACATTGGCATTGGGCTGGGGTAGCTCCCCAATAGTAGTGAGCATTAGGGTTGACCAGTAGAAAGAGTAGATATATTGTCTTGCAAATGTTCCCCACTCAATATTATGAGTCGAATTCCACGAAGGATAGACCCAAGAATCACTGCCAATTCCAATCCAGTAGCTCAGGAGAAAATAGGCACAAGCATTCCAATGTATTATCACAAGGAGGTTGTGGATCAAAAAGATGACTCTGCACGTGTTTGGATAATGCGATCTACTCTCAGTCCGAGAAAAAAACTGACGAAGACGATATACTTTAAGTAATTTTAAGCAATGAAGCAGTGGCGGTGGAATCTCCCAATACATGAATATGTACATCCAGTCGATAGGCAGGCAACTCAGGAAATCCAATTTGAAATTGCGTGAATTCATGTAGAACAGTTTCAACTTGTCCTTATTATGCTCTAAAATCCCATCTTTCAAGTAGCTGGTGCGAGTTTGGAAGAAAACGTCTGCACAATATATAGCAGAGAATACTGCATCCAACAGAAGCCATAGTAGCCACAAATGCTGCAAATTGGTAAACGCAGTTCTCATGCAAATTGTCCAGTAAAAGTAGATCACAGAGCATGCCACTAGCAGTAACCACATATAGGCTTGCTTTCCAGTAGGATCCAAAATGAAATTTGCATTAGACCCCAATTTGAACTCAATGCTATCTGGCACCAACCTAGTAGAACTGAGGGGACTATATTTTCTGAAAAAATCGTCCCTCTTTTTTAGTTGACTTAATTTATTATTATTTTCAGCACCCTTAGCTGGAACGGAGTTAGAGCTAAAACTAGCCATTCCCGGCACCTCTCACTTGCTTACCCCTCGGCTTAGGTGCATCAGAAGTAATACGCCGTCTTTTTATGGACGTATCCCGTTAAAGTTCCAGCGGAAGCAAATAAGGAGATAATGACTGAACGATACAGTGTAGCTACAATTGCAAAATACTTTTTTTAAAAGCTGGCCTACTATTAGTGAGTGATAGCACAGGTAATTTGTGTTATTAGGGGGGTCAATAGCACTCGGCTTCGCGTTACTCGTGCTATTAATCCCGAATAACCGTGCTATCTGTACACACAGCTAGGAACAAATAATATAGCTCTACAATCATTGAGTGTGTGTGTATATAATAGATATGGCATTAATTTTGTTCGTGTCAAATCTGTTTCTCTGCAACAATTTCGTCATAATGTTCCTTTGTCCAAGTAATGTCTGCAAGTAAATAATGCTGCATGGCACAGACCACAGTATGTAGTTGTGCAAGACTCCATCAAGCAAAAGTAGATGTATGGTAGACTTAGAATTGCCTTCAAAAGATACCATTTCAGTGCTAAATAGAGATTCTTTGGCAGTTGCCTCAGCAGCTTCAACTATATCTTACAATTGTCTCACATCCATATTTTTTACATAATGATACATTTATACATATATACATACGTGCACAAACAGTTTATGCCAACAATATTTACTGGCTCACAATACATACAGCAATGACACCATCACATAAAGTTACAAAACAGAGTTATAATATACAAGGATAAGATTATTACACTTTAGTACTTAACAAGGTAGTTATCAATAAGAAACTGGGTCTCTTTTCTGGTACACGATGCCAGCATGCCTTCATGATCCTTGACACCACAGATGGGCAGTCAGAGGGCACATCTAAGCGATATCCTTTCATGATCTGAACAACAATATAGACATTTCATGAACATGGCTTTTTTTAAAAACAATAAATGTTTGGTCACCACAAGAAATTGTGAAGTGAAAAATTAGCAGAGTAAAAAAAATTACACGGATAAAAAGAATCTTTGAATAAAGAAAATTTCCGTTGGTCTGTTGAGAGCGAGACTGTAGTACCGAGATTTTTTATTTATGTTCGACCAAACATTTTTATTTTCTAAAAAAAAAAGCCTGTGAAATATAGAAAATACATCTAATGAGTAAAAAAAAAAAAAAAAAAAAAAAAAAAAGCTGAGAAACAAATAATGAACTGAATATAATGCCTCATGCTAAACTAAGTGCTCACTGTAAGTACATTCAAATCTAAACTGATCGCACATCTAATAAAATAATTACATACATTACAAAAGTATTCTCAAGAGGCTATCATTCAGAGTTGGAGTCACGCATGCATGCACACACACACACACACACACACACACACACTGGCCTCCATGCAATATCCAAACTGCAATTTTCCTAAAACAGTACTTTATGAAGGGACTTTCCCATCTTTTTCTCTTCACTTCTTGTATTTGCTATGCATGTATTACTATGCAATCATGTTAGTATTTAAATGCATTGCAAACACAACACATAGAGCTGAGAGTCACTCAACTACAGTTTATTGCAATTACTGTGAAAACATGTATTTAATTGCAATTAAATACAATTGCAATGTATTTGACCCCAACTTTGCTACAATTACTGGTGAATGGCAAGTAAAAATATATCAGTTACACAAAGCAAAAGGAAAGAATTAAAATAGCTTGCTTACTTTCATAGCCACTTCAATGTTGCCCAAGTCATGATACGGAATCTTGTCGGGATGGAACATTTCCCACTGTAGTATACCAAAGCTCCACACATCGGAGGCAGGAGAGAATTCTCTCTGCTCAAAGCTCTCAGGAGCCATCCAACGAACTGGGCAAGGCACGGACGTGTTCATATGGTAGATTGAATCATCTTTTGGGAGCTCACGTAGCAATCCAAAATCAGACACTTTACAGGTTTCACCTTCACCAACTAAAACATTGCGAGCAGCTAGATCCTGTGACAGACACACAAAATCATATCTTGAATTAGCCACTCATTCCACTAGGAGTGCAAAACTATGTACAATAACAATAATGTACTATTCTTATCATACATATTCACATATGCATGTCCTTGAATGTCTCCACTATTGTGTATTAGATTTCTAATGATTATTTGTGGTAAGGTAGTTTTAAAGACCTACCACCATAACAGAAACTCAGAAAAATTATATTAACCTGAGAAAATATAAATTTCATGATTATGTGCGAAATAATAGTATTACCAAAAAACCCATACCACTTTTTGTTACTGATTTTTTTCCCTCAGGTCTTAATGTCACAGTAACCAATTGTTGCAGCTTTCCAAAACTAACTAACATTTTTAGAGTATAATTTATAGGTTTAGTCTAACACTAAAAACAAGACTTTTGCCGTAGTATCAGAACAAATCAGGAGTAAAAAAAAAAAGACCACATGCCAGAAATAAATAATTACATAACGTAAGAATCCACAGCTCATCGTCAAGTCGTACAAGTGACAACTAGAACTAAGCGCCTCTAATACAAGACTTAAAATACTATTATTTATTATTAATTAGAAGTGATTTCCAGAATTAGCAAGTCAAATTTGGGCAATGCAGGATGTCTCCATGCAACAATTGGGATCACTTAAACTCAAGCACTTTCTTCTTCACTTTGTGTGTTCCATCAAGCTTTCTTCCTGCCTGCAAATTTAGTTAAATTACTGATTCATGTTTGCAAAGAAAATGTAAGGGCACACTTATATCGTTAGATACTTCTGCTCTCAAAAATAGTCTCCATAGCCGAGTGTGCATCCAAAGTATGGAAGAGCCAAGAGTTTGTAACGGTGCTGGATTAACAATTGATTCCTGATTGATCCATCAAAATTGTAAAAACTATACTTAACAAACCAATGGGTTTTTTTCTTTGTTTTGCTTCTTAAGGTCAAAGTACTGTTTCGGAATTTCAGGGGGGTCTGTCACTACCATAAATGATGAAAATTTAAGGGCAAATGTCTCCAAGGTCATAATCATATTTTCAGGGGGAGGCTAAAGATCAATGACCTTGTATTAACTTAAAAAAGTAGTGCAATCAATATTTCTCAGATGTTTCGATTTAGCCAAGTCTTCATCAGTGAAGTTTTTACGTTCAAACTTTTGAATGTCAAACCATCAAACTCAGTAGAATTGAAATGTCTGAGAATTATACATATTGTTGATATAATTATACATATTGTTGATTCTGTACACAAAAGTTCAAATTGACAGTTTATACACATACAATATTTTCAATTTGTAATATTTAACATTAACTTGCAACAAATTGACACACACTTTATTCAGTCCTAATAATATTCCATGAATTAATAATATAAACCAAGAGAATAGTGGCAGCCACAGATAGCAGATGACAGAAGTTTGAGAGGGTTTCCAATCCAGCCGGATATGCAATAATTTAGACCAGCTGTGCAGAAATTCTCGGTGTGCTTATGAGAACTAAAACAATCCAATCCTAATTATTTAAATATTTCTTTGAGCTTATAAACATTCCTTGAGTTATAGGATTCAGAGTGGAATGAACAACAGATCTGCTCACATTGACCTACCATTACAAGACGTGACCGTCCATGAGAAAAGAGAATTATCAAAACAACATATAAAATATCACTTCAATATTTTACACTGCAAATCAGAATGCTAATAATAATAAATACTTTTTTATTCTTCACTTATATCATAATAATGTAACTCCTGCATTTTAGTGTCTGTGTTACTTTTTTCATCATGAGAACTGCTTTCATTCTTTAGTTACTTTGTTGGTGTTCTTGTGATATGGTTGAGAGCTTTCTCATGGGTGGCCATGTGTCTGTTAGTAATCTGACGTTTTGTCCACGGACATCAACAGAGTAACTGAAGAATGAAAGCAACTTCTCACAAAGTAAAAAAGTCAACAGACATTAAAATGCAGGAGTTCTTTAATAAATGACACTACTCCAACAGTGTAAGTGAAGAATGAAAACACATTCTCATAATGAGCATACAGATAACAATAGAAGTTTCTTATTATGGCACAAGAATACCAACAGAGTAACTGAAGAACGAAAGCAGTGAAGCCACACAGGCACTAAACTGCAGGAGGCTACGATACAAGAACACCAACTGAAGAATGAAAGCAAGACCCTACAATGTTCTTTATCATGACACATGAATATCAACGAGTAACCAAAGAACGAAAGAAAGTATTCACAACAGCAAATACTTGCTAGCAAAATAGTTTCTCTACAACTCTACCACCAATTTTTGAGAGGCATAGTGACCCGGTTGAGCAATAGTTGTACTTACTAGTTCTTTCTTGCTATAGTATGTAGGCCAACAAGAAACAACTAGTAAATACAATTTTAAATTTGATAAGTGGTTCTTACACATCGTTATTGAATTTCAATTTTTTATTACAGAACTTGTTTAGTTTGTCAGTCAGAAAAAAATTGAAAGTGTTATTTAACACTAGCAATGTTGGTGTAAAGTTAATTTTTGTTTTGCTGCTTGCTTTTTTTTTTGTTTGTTTGTTTGTTGTTGTTGTTGTTTTTTTTTTTGTTTTTTTTTGTTGTTGTTGTTGTTTTTTCATTCAGGGGAAAAAACCCAGAAATCTGTGTAGCTTCCCAGTAATCACTTTAACATCACCCCTAATAAGATATTAAAAAGTAGTAGCTTTCTCATTCTTGCTGGTGCTGTGCATGTGATTGCTAGCACTTAAAACTAAGCTGACAAAATACATACTTACAACGTCAAATTAAGACAAACATTTTTTTTTTCGGTCTAATAAAAACTTACCCTGTGAACAAGACCTTTCTCAGACAAGTAATGCATTCCCATGGCAACATCTATCATATATTTCACTAGTGATTCAACTGGTCTTGGATTTTTCTGCAACAGGAAGTAAAACATAATGTCCTTTGAAACTAAACATAGACAAAGCTTAGCGTGAGAATGAATTTCATAATGAGGGAGTGAACACTTGAAACAAGAGAAACCATTACAGCCCCAAATGCCTACAAATTTAACCTTTCATGCACAAAGAAGTGGGGAATATGTGAATAAAGTTACTACTATAACCTCTGGCATGCTCTCCCAACCCCACCCTAAGAACTTACAATCAAGAAATGCTTCAGATCACCACTCTTCAAGAATTCCAGTACTATCCATGGAGCTGGAACATCTAAGAAAATGGTAAGTATACATAGATTCAAACAAGAACAAAAAAAAAAAAAAAAAAAAAAAAAAAAAACTGCACTAAAAATAAACAACGAATAAAAATAAATGTAGTTCTAAACTTTGTTTTGAAAAATCTATAGTTAATGTAGCTTATCCATAAATCATTAACACTTAGTTATTGTAGCTTCTCCATAAATCATTAACACTTGGTATGAAGGTGAAACATTACTAAGGTTATAAAAATTAGAGCCTCAGAGTCATTTAAAAAATAAAGTTTGCAACATCATGTACAAAAGTTTTAAGAGTCCTCCATTAGAAAAACTAATTGCTATGTGTTAATATGTTCACTGTCAGAGTTCATGATGAACAGTTTAGAGTAACATGAATCTCATTTCTGTAAGCATTCAGAAAGAGATATACTTTTTAAAGCAAGTTGAGAAAAAACAGCTCATCTCAAGTTCGAACTATTTCTACGTGACATCCTTTAAGTTGCTGGGTTGAATAATATAATGTCTATCAGTATTGAAAAACCAGCTAGCCATCACCAATCAAATCAAATCAGGCATAAGAAGAAAACTACTCAGAATATAGTCCACTCAAAAACAACAGCTGAATTTCACAAATTGTGCATAATAATAGGGGATAAGATTGCCTGGCTAGCCAAGTTTACACCTCATAGAGACATTGTGTGTAAGCACCAACTTTCTTATGCATCTAGGAAACAATGAATGTGGTGTTCAGAGTTGTTGAAATAGAACACATGACTCTCTAATTAGATGGCAGACTCTGGCCTAGACTGGCTACCTTAGCAGCTGCTTGAGTGAGTGAATGCACGCAAGGTCCTCAGTAACTTGACCTACCAAACAATATGGAGGAGATAATGATATCATTTGTCAAACTTTCTCATGGGATTTCCCACATATATTGTACATTACCATGTAAGGAACCTTGTGAGCAAGTAACCATCACTTGATACTATGATACTCAGACAAACCTTAGCATAAAGCTTGAACAAACCTTAGCATGAAATAGTGACCAACTCTAGCATGAAATAGTGACCAATTCTAGCATGGAATTGAATTGTGATCAACTCTAGCATGGAATTGAATTGTGACCAACTCTAGCATGGAATTGTATTGTGACCAACTCTAGCATGGAATTGAATTGTGACCAACTCTAGCATGGAATTGAATTGTGACCAAATCTAGCATGGAATTGAATTGTGATAAACTCTAGCATGGAATTGAATTGTGATCAACTCTAGCATGGAATTGTATTGTAACCAACTCTAGCATGGAATTGTGTTGTGACCATCTTTAGCATGGAATTGAATTGTGACTAACTCTAGCATGGAATTGAATTGTGACCAACTCTAGCATGGAATTGAATTGTGACCAACTCTAGCATGATTGTGACCAATCCTGGCATAGAACTGTAGTCACTCCAAATGGCATAACGCTGTGACTAACTTTACCATGATTGTATGACTCTTGGCATAGGATTGAAGAAATAAATAAAACAAGCAAAATAAATGTTATTAAACATATAAAACAACACAAAAATAAACAAACACACTTTACCCTTTAAACCCCTTTCCTTGCACAGTAATAGAATAATTACCTCTCTTTCAACCGAACTATACAAACTTGATCACATATAAATTTCCTTTTAAAGGGAAAAAGAACAAAAAAAAATATGATAGCTTAGGAAAAGAAATACAACAACAAAAAAAAACAAAAAACAATAAACAAAAAAACAACAAAAAACAAAAACAAACAAACATAAATATGTATCTTGCATCCTAAGCCTATGAATGTTAGAAGTGATTTAGTTCCAGTTTGTCATAAGATGATTGCTTAATTTGTCAGACCCTAAATTAGTAATGACATTGCACATCACAAATACACAATGGAAAAAAAAATGCTACAATGCAAGTCATATATATATTTTTTAATAGCGGTACAAAACTCATTCATATAACATGGAAAAGCTTACTCATAATGTAGTTAAAGAGACTCACAATTCATATTTATATATGTCCTACGGATTACCTTACCACAAGCCATAACATTTTAAGTTCAGCTGTCTTCGTCCATTACACAACTATGCTGTGTGGGTTAGTTAACATTGATCATGCCAAACTGGAAAATCTTGACTTGCAGAACCAGAAGTTCTGAAGAAGGTGTGGGTGAGTGGGTATTAGCTTTCTTCTTGGTACTCTTTGCTAACTAATTACCACACACTATTACACGCATGCCTTATCCTTTTACCCACACTGTCCCGCCTTGCCTTCTCCGTAACACTGATTTCTTACACCCCCAGCACCTTTGCCTCAATATATAGAATAGGCAACTAAGCATACCAAGAAAATAAACATGCTACATGTTATTTAAGACTATCAAGAAAACAGCATATCCAGAATATGGCTGACTTTAATTGAGACAGTCACAGATATCAACTCTCTTGAGGTTGGCTAATCAATCAAATAACAAGGAGTTATTGGTAAATTAAATCAAAGAATTAACATAGCAGTAACACGAGAATTGAGAACATGGACACTCTTACAACAGCATGTGACTGAGGAACATTCGTCAAATAGTTACAGAACTGCTGCATGTATATGCAGTAGCTCATTCGGTGTATACTAGCTTTACCACAAACCGTTTCTTCTGATGACATACGAAATATGGGAGGGGGGGGGGGGGAAAGTTCAGGTTCAAATCCTTCACAAGAAGATGCTATCAGCTTATTCTTTGTAAACTCACCATTATTTGGCGAGCGAGCGTAGCGAGCAAGACACTTACAGGGGTAACACAATTGAAAATCGGGGATGTTTGTTTATTTATATATATGTTTGGACGTACGTATGTAATTTTGTACTTTTGATCCTCGCGTTTTTGTGTTAGTTATGTGGTCAACCCCGTCCCAATCAGTACCCGTATCACCCTAGAAATTGAATTGTTTACCGTTTTGAATTCTTTGGCGGGTGCAGTTAAACCGTGAAAACTTAAGGGACTTCCATTTCTATTCGAGTTAGTGGCGGTGGTAAGTCAATGCGCTCTTTGACATGGTTATAAGCCATGCGCAACAGTATTTACTTGAAAATACATTGTCCACTAGACTATCGCGAAGGTAAGTCTGTGTAGGTACATGTCCAGTTGTGTCAAAGCATTGTGTGTTAGGGCTAGGGCTAGGGCTAGGGCTAGGGCTAGGGCTAGGGCTAATATCACAAAGAAAACGTTTAAATAACGTGTATTGTTTTGTTGTTGTTTTTTCCTTCAATTCTGCAGAGAGTTGTTACTATGACACTGAAATCCCTTTACCTTGTATGCATGCGAAATTTAAAAACTGGACCTTATTTTCAGTAGCTTCAGTGTTAGAAGTCAAAATCATCATATAATAACAGTATAGTCTTTAGGCTCGCTCGCCATTTGTGCTCAAGCACATCACTAGTATATATATATATATATATATATATATATATATATTATTCTGTATCAACAAGGCATATTGTCACTCATGTTGCTGTTAGTGAGTGTTAGCAATAAAATTCAAATGTATGAACTTGTCACTATTTCCAAGTTACAATTTATCCCTTTAACATGACTCACTGTAACCTTTTCCCTTTCCAATTTCTCTCTATTGTTACCTGCTTCAAGGTACTCTTATTTATATATCATTAATTACAATCTTATTTAACATAGTCAATACATTATTTTAATTATCCAAGCTATTTGACTGTCATGCATCCATGCAGTGGGAGAGTTACAGGATTTCGACCCCTGTATCTGCTCTTCATCAAGCACCAAATACAAACTTTGGGACATCTCCTAGCAGCCCCACCTTCTGAGATAATAAACATCAGGCTTGTTTTGCTGTGCATGCATTTCAGTGTCAATGTTGCACTTCTTGTGATCTGAGCATGATCAGGCGTGTCACGCACACTCAATACACATTTTCTTATTTGTATTTCCCTGGTAGCAGCTTGACCTCCTAACATTCGTCCCACGACGTGTAAACCGTGGCACTTTTCAACTACTTATCTATAACATAGTTAGCTTAATTACATGTACATATTTGTATTTAGGGACAAGATGATACATACTTGAAATAACATGCAAAATTGGACCATAAATTAGACTTTACTTTATAAAGAAAACATATATTAATAGTACATGTAATGTAATAGACTAACAATACTGATGACTGTTGTCCAACAAAGACTTTAGAAACATACAAAGTTTACTAACTGGAGAGAGACCTCCATCACATGGTAGTAGCAGACTGTACAAGTTTTTAAGAGCTGCTAAAAGTTTGTTTTATTCTTTTCAACGAGTCATAAACAGGAGAATACTTCTTCATTCGAGTATAATTCTACAATGTTGGGTTAATAAGATGCTGTTATCACATTTCTTTGATATGGTGCCGTATTTGCAATTAGAGCTTAGGTAGTTTTCAACTTTAAGACAAACTATGTATTGGCTAGCAAACATTTAAGCAAAACATTGACCTTGTTAGCACACTACGTTCGGTCAGACTCCACCAGCGTGCCTAGTTCTCCATTGATGTAGCACAATTAATTTTTTATAGCAGGAAAGTGGCGAACAAGTATATCTGCTTAGTCTCATGTGTGTACAAAGAATTTACGAAACAGTTGAACTTAATTTCTATAGCTACAGAAAACCAGATTGTTTTTTTTAATTTTTATTCACATCAGCCCCACTCCACTTTTACAGAGCTAGCTAAGCTTCTGCTAACAGTGACAGACAACAATTTTTGATGGTTAATAAACATTAACAAAACTAGAAAAAACATTGACATTCTACAGCTTTCTGAGTTAGTCCCAATTCTGCTTTATTCAGGAGGAACTGTGGTGCGACATAAGATGGTAATTATCCAGACCAAAAGTAACCTACCCTAGTTGCTCAACACTTGCGTAACTATATACTGAGCAGAGACTAATTGAGGGTGTGGACCGCATCATGTTTGACGTTAAGCACACGTGAATGGATACGGTATATGTACAAACAGAGTGGTAACTCTTTAGGCGGAAAACGTAACGTAAAATTTGGTTGAAACGCAAGCTGTGACTTGATGGGTGCACTTGGGTAAAATGACAAGAATCACTAATTCTGCACTAATTGTGGAGGAAGCTGCACCCAAGTGCTACATGGTAAGGAATCGTCAAAACACTGAGTAACATTAAAGGCCTCAGTGTATTTTCATTATTTTATTACAATACCAAAATTGACATGCCAAATTTAGTAAACCTAAGAGTTTGCTTGATACACATAGCATGATGGGGTTATCATGCTCTTGCCTAGTAAGTGTTGTCATATGTAATCAATAAAGAATATACAACGGAATGTCAATTATCTGATAAGGATTGGGGTGTTCGTAAAATCAAATTGTTTGTGTATAATTAAATTCATAACAATGAAATAAACATCTTGCAGCCATATTTATTAAGGATCCAAAAATTGCTATTCATTTTGTAAGCAAAAAGTTGTCAACTTTACCTCGCTTGACATCAGTGACGGTGAACTTCTCAACTCAAATCATCTGTGGATTCTCCCTTCTTCAAACTTGCATATTTCAAGATAGAAAGAACATTTATCTTTATCTTTTTAGCTCATTCGGCCTTTGCAATCATACAAATCCGAAGGTAGCCACTTTTCTATCAGTAAATGCATGTGTTGGTCTTTTTTTCTCATTTGGTTAATGTCATTGTAAAAAGGAAGAATGGCTTCATTTGTGTATTTCTGGCTTAGAAATATACATATTATGTATAATAATATCATATATAATATATGTTAGTTAAGTTATGCATTTGAGCTATTTCAACATGGAAGATAATTCCGAGGGTTGCCATAGTTGAACTATTTTTGCAAGTATTGCGAAATTTCTGAATTATCGCTGATAACCAAGTCCCAATCCTGCATATAGTGCCCATGAGAGTTTACCAGGAAATAACAATTTTAATCCATGGCTCAATGGCATTTACCCAGCAACTACAGTAGAAGACAAAACAAAGTTCCAAATTCCGTTCCGTAGAACTGCCGTTGCATGATTAAAAAACGGGGGGAAAACAGTACGCCGTTTGGTAAAAAAAGGATGTTCCGTTCGACCTCGTTACTGTTTTAAATCTTTCTCGTTCATCGCATGCCTCACTCAAAGAAATGTAAAAAAAAAAATCGTTTATCCAATAAAATGTTCCAATTTTTTGTTTACAGGCTCCTGAGGCGGAGCTTTTCAAGTTAAAAAAATTGAAGCTGTCCTATTAGAAGTTGTCTCGTGGAGAATTGTTAGTTCGACCATTGCACAGTATCAATTATTTCTTGATGTTAGGGCCTTCTCGGGCTTAGATTGTTTTACTACTGGAGGTCCATCAGTAGCTAACAGAAGACCAACGAAGTGCGACCTCATTTTAGCTCTGTTCCCGTCGGAACTTCGGTCTGCAGCTTTATTGAAGCAAGTTAAATTTTTGTACGTTCTTTTTTGCACTATCCCCGTAGCGTTTAATGGTCAATACAAGGCCTTAGCTTGCTGATATAGCTTTGAAAGAGTTTCTAGCTAGAAAATATCTGTGAATCGACGGAAAAACTTAACCGTTTTTTTATTTTATACTGTTTTAGTAAACAGTTTCGGCCGTTAGTCAAAACGGTATGGAACGCAACAATATAAACTACGGTAAAAAACAACAACCCATTTTACGGCCATACTACGGAACGGAATTCAAAACTTTATTTTGTCTCCTACTATATGACTATTATATGAGTGTGATATGGCAAAATATTCTACAAGCAGGCTAATATGTTTTCATGAGCCAGAGGCAGAGTGACAATAAAGCCTGAGAGTGAAATATCTAGCCATATCACTCAGACAGAGTGCAATAAGTGGTTTACTCTAACTCTAATTGTAAAGTTAGCTGCAAAACTCTGAATATTAGCTAGTTCTGGGGGCACTGACGGTGGGGATGAGGTAGCTGTTAAGACCCAAACATGGTAAGCTAGGCCAGCTAGTGTGTTTGAGGGTAAAGAGCAGTTAAATGCTCAACACCAGGTGTGATAACACCTGCAGAGATATCTGGAAATACCTCACCTCATTTCACCACTCATGTATCTAAAAATACTATTGTGAAGGTATTTAGTATGGAATAAATATAAATCAAAGAACATGGTGTAATTTTGGGGATATAGTCTAGAAAACAATATTGAACAGCTCTCTTAACAACTGTAGCTATTAATTAACGTTATATGCAAGCTTTTCAAAAATTTGCAAAGTTTAGTACACAATACAAGTGATAGTCAATAGGTGCTTATTTACAAATTGACACTAACATCACAATTTATTGAAATCATATTGGTGACCTCTCAGGCAAAGGGAGAAAAGATTAACTACCAAGGAGAGGCCAAAAGAACACTATTGACCATAGAAGATGTAATTCAAGCCTAAAATAACTCTATATCACTCACACTAACTATTCTTACCATCTCGAATAATGCCATGAAGTTGCACTATGTTAGGGTGACGCATCACTGACATGATGTTCATTTCACGAAGAAATTCTTTTTTATCATTTTCAGATGTGCTCTTCTTTGCTGTTTTTACAGCCACTATACTCGGCTGAGACTTTCCTCTCCGCATTTCTGCACGATATACTTTACCAAATTGACCTACAAAAAACAAACAAAAAAACTTAATAATTAACATAAAAAAGCAAGACAATTCACATGATCATGTTCTCAAAACAGAACATCTAATGTTAATAGGTAAAGCCAATAGTCTTTTACTTTCAAATAAATCAAACAAAAATATACACAGTGGAACCTAAATTATCCGAAAGGCTTTAAGATCAATAAATAAATAAATAAAATACGAATAACTGAGGTTTATATAATATTCACAAGTTTACCTAATTATAGAATGTCAATAAATATGTAGATAATAACCAATGCTATAACATCTAAAGTTAAAAAGAGTAGCTTTTACATAGAATTGAGCCTGAAATTCCTTACCTCTTTTTTAGGACAACAAGTACAGTACACTACATGTTATATTTTTTAAAAACAAAAAAACAAAAAACAATTAGGTTTCGTAGAAGTAGTTACAGTACATTTAGCTAAATGTGTGAGCAAACTCTACCGCCTCATTCAATAGTACATCCAGGGTTCGATACAGAGGGGGGGGGAACCCTGGGATTTCCCCCCCTGAGCAGAGTCCCCCCCCCCATGATTTTCACCTATACTTATTAAAACATACAAAAAATACTTTTCCTCCCAACTTTTTTTGTAGGTAAGCCTAGATTTGTACAATTTCTTCAGGCTAGCCTTTGAATGCTTTAGGTTGGAGCTTAGTTTGGGATTGCCTCCGCCAATGTTCATCTTTATATTACGTCCCTCTGCTGCACTTCTTCCCTCTACTACACTTCTTCCCTCTGTTGCACTCCTTCCCTCTGCTGCACTTCTTCCCTCTGCTGCACTTCTTCCCTCTGCTGCACTCCTTCCCTCTGCTGTACTTCTTTCCTCTGCTACACTTCTTCCCTCTGCTGCCCTTCTTCCCTCTGCTTCCCTTCTTCCCTCTGCTTCCCTTCTTCCCTCTGCTGCCCTTCTTCCCTCTGCTGCACTTCTTTCATCACCTCTTCTCTCTTCCTCACTTCCTCCCTCACCTCCTCACTCTCTGTCTGCTGCACTGCTCGAATCTGTTCCTTGTGTTCCACCGATTCATAGCTATCACATTTGCTTTTTTTGGGTTCGCACTTCCTTTGGAGCCACAAGGTCTCTTTTTCCTAAAATACTTTCTGATATCCATTAGCGCCAAAGCAACAAATATACCCTTACCAACCAGGCAGCTGCTTCACAATGACCAGTGCTAAAAGCAACTTTCAAACTGGAACTGGTGATCCATAAAATGATACACCTACTCCATTCAAACTAAAAGGATAACATATTAGGAGTCTGGCTTAATTAATGTCAGAGCTATTCAGCTTTCAAAACGAACAAAGCTGTTTATTAGAGGTAATCAATTGATCAATACATAATATAAGGCCATAAAGTGGCAAAAGCAGAAAAGGACAGTATTGTTTGGATAAGATTTAAATAGTGCTTTTATAGGCATTAAAATTTTGACCATACGCGACATGAAGGAGAGTTAAGAGAAGATTTAGTCAATTTTTTAATTTATGGATAGCTAGACTGCAATAAAGAAAGAAAAATATAAATGATGTCAGGGTTTGATACAGGATTTTTTGCTAGGGGGGGGAAAGTCAAATAGCGACCTTATAGTTGTATTTTTTTTTGTCCTTGCAATACTAGGTGCCAGTGAGGGTTACCTAGAGAGGATGTTGTCTAGGTACCAGCGAGGGTTACCTAGAGAGGATGTTGTCTAGGTGCCAGTGAGGGTTACCTAGAGAGGATGTTGTCTAGGTACCAGTGAGGTCAACTTTAGCCATCTTCTCCTCACCACTTGCTTTTAGCTACAATATGTCATTTCTTTAATTGCCTAATTCTACAGAATGTGACCCACTCAGTTGGTGGTGACGCTTTACCGATGCTTTACCTACTCAGTTGGTGATGACACTTTACCAACCAAGCTCAGTTGGTGATGACACTTTACCAACCAAGCTCAGCTAATGAATTATTCATGAATTCACATACCATCATCATTACTACAGACTAGTGTGTTACACTAATATTCACATGCACAATGACAATGAGTGAACATATAAATACTTGTTTAGCATATTAATCAGCCTATACAGGTGAACTGGTTATATCAGCTAACTTCCAGACTTGCTTCTGCTATTTCAACCCTTGCAGCAAAAACAACAACAAGTGCTTCGAAGGGTTCCTAATTCTACAAGGGAAAGTATGTGTTATTCACAGAATAAACTAACTGTTTTCCTGGAAAAAAAATAAGCAAAAATAGTTTGTATACCTTCTCCTATCTCCTTAAAGTTGTTGACAGCTGAGCGAGCTATGTATAGAGCCTCCTCCTGCAGGTCCAACAACGCATCACACTGAGAAAATGATTGACTGGACCTTTTGGAAGATCTCTGGCCCTTTGCCTTAGCCCAGCTTGGGCGTGGTTCATAACAGTCATCTCCATCCTCATCCGTCAATAACCTACAATTTACAATTACTTAAATAATCTATACATTATATTATATCTAGCCAAAAGTGATACAACACCCGGTTTACAGGTTCTATAATAGCATTGATAAAAGTGATACAACACCCGGTTTACAGGTTCTATAATAGCATTGATAAAAGTGATACAACACCCGGTTTACAGGTTCTATAATAGCATTGATAAAAGTGATACAACACCCGGTTTACAGGTTCTATAATAGCATTGATAAAAGTGATACAACACCCGGTTTACAGGTTCTATAATAGCATTGATAAAAGTGATACAACACCCGGTTTACAGGTTCTATAATAGCATTGATAAAATAATTCTACCGGGATTGGAAACGGGTCACGTGTACCGTAGAAACTGTACAAAACGCTAATCTTAGGCATGTAACATTCCTTACATTCGTTGGCGGTTCTCAAAGCTGGTTACCTACCCACCCAGAGCTGCATAAGGCGAGCTAACTCGGGGAATAACTACTTCTAGGTTACTGGATATATTCTAATGTATAAAAAAAAGTGCTTGAAAGAATTTCTACCCTTTTTCAGTTTCGACCAAAACTGTTATAATTCCTTTAGCTGGCTAGAAAAGAAACTTAAGCTGCAGGTTTGAAGCCAAGCTAGCCTTAAATAAACAACTATACACTGTTGTGAACCATTTCAATGGACAAATGAAAATAAAACCTTTAATTAAAGTGTGTAGTGTTTGTTACAATCCCTTTGCTAGATAGCCAACCAATACCGATACAATAATAACAATTGAATCTTGTGTGTAATGAACTAGTAAATGCAATAAGCATTATGATTTTGATCCCTTTTATGGTATAGGGATGTGCCTAGAAAGTTTACATTAATAAAGCTTTAATCAGCGTAAGAGATCCATTTAAAGTTGTTCATGTGTACTGTAATAATGCAACTGAGCAACCTTGAACATTAATTACTCAATTAAATTTGTGATCATCTATGAATAGTGCACAATTACTTTCCTGGAAAGTCTATTAAACAATTTCATGAGCTTTCTATTGGATATATTTCTAGAAGATTAGTAAAAGACTTATTACTGACACCAACTTCCTGATTCAGGTCCTAATGGTGCATACTGCAGATATTACGGTCTCTGTGTCACTAGTTATCATTTTAAACTCAGCAGAAAAAATTGAGAAAGCTGAAAAAAATAGATACGCACGTATTGTTACAGCGCCCGTCTTGTACTGGCCACTGGGCGTTTCCAATCCCGGTAAATTATTTTATCAATGATAATAGTAAGACTTAAAACTGACACTGACAACTGAACTGACATCCACAGAAAAGGAAAACGTTTTTTCCCCCTCTCTTAAGAGTGTGAGCAGTTGAAATATATAAATAAGGTAAGAGAGAATTGCAGTTTTTTTTCCTTTCACAAATTTAAACTTGTGTGTATAGCGTGTTGATGTTTATTTTCTGACCCAGGATAAACAAATTTATAGTCCAGATTTAAGTGTTGAGTGGATGTGCCACTGCTGGCGTAAACTAACAAATGAATGCAGTTTTCTCATTTTAGCTCATGTGTCCAGCATTTTATGTTTTTACTTTCACACTGGATAAACAAACCTTATTTCATGGGACTGATTGTTGTTCTTGGCACCGTCGTGTTCTGACCAGGTAATGCGCAATACTTAAAGTTTATTTAGAAGGTTCATTACTGAAACCACTCTCCAAGTGTAGCTCAGTTGTTTATAGAACCTTGCAAGCAAAAGTTTGGATAAATTAACAGGTAGAATGAGTTCTTGCTGTAGACCTAAACATGTGCAGTTATTTTTTATGCTCATTTGTTGACGGGTTAAAAAACAAAGTGTGAACATTTAAAAAACAAAGTGTGAACATGCAAATATCAATTACAAATAGTTCTTTTAAAAATGAAAACCTGTGCATAATGCTTACTCCCCCATTCAATGTATATAAGGTACAGAACCCAAATAAAATTATGACAATTTTTTTTTATTAAAAAAAAAGTTTCATACTCACAAAATGGTGAGCAGAACGTCCCAGCTCTGTATGTCAATTTAAATGGTTCTTTTTCTAACTGTCTGAATTGAAAATGTTGGTACTGGTTAGTCTTTCAACTATAAGCATAATAGCTAGAATCGAGTTCCCCTTAACGAGCTCCATGTACTGCACAATATTTCAGTAAAAACACAAGTTGATACTTCTTGTGGATCCTCTGTGAGAATTCAAAGCACACAAGTGCCATTTTTAAACACTGTATGTAGCATATAGACAAACTATCTGTGCACACTAGTAGATTCCATATAAATACTAGAATTCTTCACGCCATAAAATTTAGCCGTGAGATGGTGAAGTGAGAACTTCAAATAGGGTGTGGTCAGAGTCTGGCTTCACAAAGGAATTCTATCAATGTAACTACTTCCAGATATAGTTGTTCATTAATCACTATTTGTTTATGCTTGTCTGAATTATTGATTATCAGAAAACACAACTAGATTAATGTAGATCAAACACACATTGGAATAGTGATATAGTACAGCCAGCTATGTTGCATAGACAGTACTGTGACTTAATTGTTCTGCAAAGTTTTGACATTAGATGGGTTCTATTTTGATAACAAATGACCCACACATGCCCCCAAAAAAGAGGTAACATGACAAAATACAGACAAGATATGGTTCACTAGATGTAGATACAATGTTGATTAACACAAACCACAAAGCTAAAAAATATCCCACAATACACAGATGAACTCAATTTTCTCCCACATTACACAAATCCACAAACACCACTTGATAGAATCAACTCACATTTTGTAAGTGGAAAGTGAATCCACATAGTTTAGTGGTTCTAAAATATAAAAAAAACGAAAAACAACAACACATTGTAAGATATTATGAACATTAAATAAGTAACAGAAATTATCCATGGTACCCTTTACTTAATGATGTGTAGTTAATAACGGATATTGGCACTCATTTACTTTATAGTATAATGTATTTATCTTATATATATATATATATATATATATAGATTATCTTTGCGTATAAACTACACATATACCTCCTTAACATAAGGGTAACCAATATTCCTGCCTTTTCGGTCATACACAAACTACAATTTTTTTCTCACAAAAGTAACTGACATGGCAGGATGTTCGGTAAAAATAAGAATAGTTTAACTTGTTTCTTATATTCAATATTCCTGCCTTTTCTGTCATACACAAACTACAATTTTTTTCTCACAAAAGTAACTGACATGGCAGGATGTTCGGTAAAAATATGAATAGTTTAACTTGTTTCTTTGTTAATTGTGTGACTTGGTGTGACATATATAGTAGAAATTCTTATCATGCAAGTATTCCAATTATTTTTGTAGTGACCATCATTAGTGCTATCATAGGTATCAATGCCAAGCCAGCTATCTTTTTAAAGGTAAAGATCACTATAACATATGTATTAATAGCCTACTTAAGGATAGATGCTGTTCTTTTAATTTCAAGTAAGCACTCTTTACACTATTGTGAAAAAAAGTCCATGAGTGCTGGCTAGATCATCTGAAGTAAGAGGTTGGGACCAGCAACTGTGTTTGCTCCAGCAACTGTGTTAGCTCAACAGAGAAAAGTAGATAAAAGTCAATATTGCAAATATTCTTAGGCAGGCTGGGTTTTAATAGTCGAAATAATTCCATAAATACTGTGCATGGGAGCACTAGATCGGTGCACCAAGCGTTTGACCAAGAAAAAACATATTCCTCTTTATATTTTGAAAATTGACAATGGTGTGTTTATTTACGCACATGCACACAAATATTCACGACACTTGTGCAGCGAGAAATTTCACTCAGCTTGGATCCAATAAATTATTCTTATACCACTCATGATGCTATCAATCCCAAACACTATTTTCATGCTACTGGTGATGTGCTTCAGTACAAATGGCGAGCGAACCATTGTGCACAATGCAATTCAAACAACGTGGTATAGCTACATTACTCTAATAAAATTGACTTTTGCCTTTACAAAATCTGTATGCAAAATAACAAAAAAGCTACGTTAATTTAGTTTGCCTGAAGTTAATGTTCTAGCTCCAATTCACCTAGTTTACAAAATTATTATTCGTCCATTTATTCCTAAATTAGGTAGAAGCAGCTATGCAGCAGTTGACCATCTTTTTTTAGCTGAACACTTTGCTACCTCAATAGTGGTAGCTTCATTCTGACAATCTATCTGACTGGAGTAGTTCCTGAAAGCACTCTGGTAACTGTAGAGTTATTAAAATTACTTATGGTAAAGGAGTTTCAACGCCATGGTAGCCATTCGCCACAACTGTTTGACAAAAAGAAAGCTTTTTAAGGAATTACCGAAAAAAACAACAACAAACAAACAGCGGGTCAAAGTACAAAATGACATACATATTATGCCCACATATTATTCATTTGATATGTACACAAGTGCCACAGGCACGAACGTAAATACGGCCAATCAGACGAGTGATATTCTGCGTTATCCCATGAATAATACATTTATTATGTACTGCTCATACTTGAATACCATAGTAACAAGTTTCTTGTGCAATAAACACTTGTTATATATATATATATATATATATATACACACATTGTTTATAGCCTAGAAACAGTATAGAACTATATTTACAGGTATGTTTAATTTTTCATCATATTTGCACCAATGATGATAAGTGCAAAGTAATTAAAACATTTGAAAAATAAAATAACATCATGGACTGGTGAATTAGAAATTCTTGACTGTGTAGGTACAATTAAATTGAGCAGACATGGTACTATTTACAGGTAGAGGTCCAAATTTATTTAGGTCAATACTTATTACATGTGTAGTTATGGCCAAAATATATTTTACCACACTACAAATAATACTTTGCCATAAGTACTGATGCACTTGAAAAAAAAAAGTTCTGCTTCAAATAAATTGCAGAGGAGAGCGTTTTTATAAGCTACAGTTACAAGTGATGCATGTTATGGACAAAATCAGAAAAAAAAGTCAGCTTCATGTGATGGGTAGTAATGCAAAACACAATGACAATGATTCCATGAAAAAAATTAAAATTGAATTCAGCGGAGCAAGTGGAGCTGTATACTAATGAGTTCAGGATATATACATATATGTGTGTGTGTCTTCAATTTAATTTGTGTAGGCGTACATGGACCATTTTGTTACCGCAGGCGTATGTGTACCCTTTTCTACTAATGTGCAGGCACGTGTTATGAAATTCCATGGCACTATTAACTAGATTTTATTGCGGGTATTTGTTGAACACATTAGGGAGGTTAAAAAAGCTAGAAAACGAGCTCACAAGGTTGCCCAAACAACAGAAGAAGAAGAAGGGAAAAAGAAAAAAAAAGACTGGGCTCCAAGGAGCTAAACAAACTTCTACTGTAGAGCAGGGAAGATATGTAGCTGCTATTACATTAACTAACTTACAATATTCTATAGCTGTAACTTGTTTATTGCCTAACCCCTTACCTCGCTCTGCTGACTTCAATGGCCATTTTCTAGTAATATGATATGAACGTGTGTGTGTGTGTGTGTGAGTGAGTGTTAGTGATAGCATGGTTGTAGGGCTGCATAACAATCAGAGCACTTTTTAGTCATTCTCATACAGAAATGATTCACTTTGGTTATATGAAGATTTTAAGTCCCTTGCACCAGCCCAGTTTTAAAGGGTAGAGGATGGGGTAAGGAGAAGTTCCTACATAATATAGATGATTCTGTACAGTGCCAATAATGTACGGCATTCACATATTCATCACATTGTACTCCTCCGCTTCGTAAGTACATTATACTGTAATACATGTAGGTTTAGTGTAAAATAACTGTTAAAACTTATAGATAGCTATACTCTAGTGTATAACTTTAGAACACATCCACAGATGAAACCACACAATGACACCAGTCCTTGAAGACTGAATAGCTTACCTGCCTGACTGTGAGTCCCATTCCCTTGACTATTACGTATGGAATCTCCTTCTGGTGAATTTTCTTGTAACATATACAAAAACTTCTTTAGTTGATCTGCAGATAAGCTGTTCACTTGTGGATTCAAATTAACAGCTCCAAGATCGTTTAGATCCTTCAGATACTGGTGTTTGCGCTCTTGTTCCGTGCGTTTCTCATCCTTTTTAGGGTCCAATTCTAGGTATTCATGTTCGAAAGAAGTTGCTTTCTTTTTCCTGGGGGTAGCAACTGGTCTATAGTTAGAGTTAACAGATCGCCTAGAGGCAGGGACTGGCTTGGTGGGAGTATCATAACGATTATCAAACTCTCCTTCTTTGCCATCCATGGGAGCAAATTCTCCCTCTTTGTCATAACTCATTGATTTTTGAAGCACTGCAGAAGAACCTACTTGAGGCTGTCTTGTAAGGACCGCATTTCTTGGGCTTGGAACTTCAGTATTAAAGCTGTCCATCTCATAGAGGTGGGGTTCAGGGCTCACAGAATTCTCTCTCTCCGTAGAACCAACGTCATAAGGTGCCTCAGGTAGTTTTTGCCGAGTGATATTGACCGGCGGATGTCTACATCGAACTTGAGGTCTACCGTCAGGAGATCTAGTATCACTGGGGCTTTGTCTTGGTGCTGCTTGAGGTCTACCATCATGAGGTCTAGTATTAACACTGGGATAACGTCTCGGTGCTGTTTGAGGTTTTCCATCAGGAATCATGGTATTGTCACTGAGTGGCTGTTTGGATCCCTGAGACCAGGTCTCAGGTAGACCAGTGTTGGAGTGTTGTTTCAACTGATCTCCCACTATTCTTCGCCCATGATTGGATACATGTCTATGAGAATCTTGCCGATGCACCTGGCTTTCAAAATTACTGTTCTGCCCAGGCAGGGTACCAACACTCGGTTGATCGGCTCTGGATCTGCTGATTGGTTGGGTTTTTTGGATTTCAGTGGATGCACTGCCCACTGGCTGTAAAGGTCTCCGTGTAACCCCAGCATATCTATCAGACTCACTGTGTGAGCCCACTAATTGGCCATTTCTTTTGGGAGTAAATTCAAGATATTCTTTAGGTGGCATTTGTCTACATTGCTGCATCTCTTCAGGATAGCAAACAGCTGCAGAATCTGCTACAACTGGTAGTTCAGAGGACATGGAACGATGACGAGAGTTAGATCTTGAAAACATCCTGAGATCTTTACTGGAGCCTGGAATTAGACACTCCATCCACTCCATTCTTTCCTCCTAAAAATAGACAGCAATCAAGTACTTAAGCAATGATGGTACTTGGTACTTCAAAGCTTCTCTCTGCCATTCAGTCACTGCTATTATACATGCCTATAACTGGTGTATACTAAGTACTTCTCACTTCGTCCATGTAATATACACTTTGGCTAGTGTAGAAAAAACAAAGTTGAATACAAAGCATGGACACTATTAACTATGTACAAATTGCCTATAGCCCCCAAAATTAGAGTCTGATGCTTAAAAAGCCCTAAATCAAAATTTCTATGTACATGTAACGACACAAAAACAACAGGTGAATAAAATAATTCAATTCACGCAGTTTCCCCAATCCTGCCAAACAGTTCAACAATGTAAAGTTTACTGGCAAAGATGTTGACATTATTCAATTTTATGATCTAACCATGACACTATATTGACATACATACGAACACTTAAAAAAATTAAAATAATTAAGTATAAGTGACATCTCAAAATTTATCAATCACAAGCTAAAGTTTATCATGTTAAAGAATTTTCTAAACATCTAGTAGCTGTGGGCTAACCCACATGAGGAATGGATGTGAGAAGTTAGAAGAGAGAAGAAGAGAAGAAGAGAACTTGAACTTGTGTGTGTGCATGTCAGAACTGTCATTGTGTTGTATGTTTGTGTGTTAGAGTTGTTGTAGAGAGTTATTGCATATTTCCTTGTTGTGGCTTGTTGCTTGTGTTGATGGCTGATAATTAGTCATTCATGTCCTGTGTTGTCATATGTTGTCATGTTGGGCGTTGCCCTCACTTGAGTATTTATAGTCGCCATGTTGAGTTTTGTAATCAGTGTCTGTTGAATCAAGATCAATACGTTGAGATTGTGACTAAATACGTTTAGCTAGGTAGTGCGTTGTGACAAACTCCTAGACAGATACTCTGGTGGCAGCGTACCTTGCTGCTCCCAGGTGTGCGAGTTGAAGCCCTACGGAGCCGAGGCCCACATAGGCCCTATTATACATGTTCAGAAACATACTGTACACGGGAAATAACCACTGCTACAGTAACATTACTACCTTTCTACTTACATTAGAATCAAAATCAAGTACCCAAGGAGAAGATGCATGCCCACTTTGTGGCTTCCCAGTAAAATGCACTTGAAGTGGGTAAGTAGTGTTCTTTACTGCATTAGTCTCCAGCTTAGTGATGCTGCCTAGCAATATTATGCCATCGGGCTTGTGCACCTGAGAAAGACAAATTTAAAATTTACTAATCATTATTATTTGGGGGGGGGGGGGGGGGGGAGGAGGGAAGAGGAGGAGGGAGGAAGGAAGGGAAAAGAGGAAGGGGGAGGAATTAAATAGTAACAGCTCAATTTTTAACAACCAAAATATTCATAATTAAACCCCAAACTTCTGAGAAACACCAGATACTAGTTAATTGTAAAGAACAATATTCTTCATCACCTAGTGCAGGAGAAGGAAAAAAAATACATATTCATGCATCGAGTCCCTTTATAGCATTGAGCATTTCATCTCTATTACCACTACTCACATTCTCAGTTTTGCAATACAAGAAATAATTAGCATTAACTTCAAATCTGTAGGACTTCCATTTTGTCATGACTTTCTTGTCAGGTCTTTGAAAGTTAATGACTCCACTCTTTTTTTTCCTCGCACTCTAAGTTACACACATATATACACACATTAAAAATCTGATATAAACTTCTATTGCGCTAAAGATTCCCTAAATACCTATACATATCGCAACACCTCAAATACTAAGGTAGACTGATCAGAACCACACATGCCAATTTTCTGTAAAATAACATAATTTTCAACCACTGGGCATTACACCCAATTATATGAATAAATAAAGCTATTTTGCTTAAACATAATATAAAATAATCTTTCACCTATAAAGTAATTAACAACAGCAGCAGCACTATTCAATACTACACTCCACGTGAGATATATATATATTTTAATAGTATGGCGCGTAAATGCCCATTCAAAAATGTATGGGGAAAATTGCTGTTCAGCTGAAATCGCACAGGAAAAGTGAAATAGCATGTAACTAAGTGAAATACCACAGTAGCCAAGTGAAATAGTACAGGTAAGTGCACACACATGCAACTCTAGCCTTGGAAATGCACAGTTTGAGTTGTTTCTAGTTGGAGACTATGCCATTCTTTAGAGCAGAAATTCTACCCATTTTGGACAGAATGTATTTTAACAGATTAGGTGGAGTGTAGGTTAAAGAGGAAGCTAATCTTTAAATACAGGACATTGAGTGAACAATACAGTGTAGCTACAGTGCAAATGATTTTAAAGCTGGCCTACCACAGCGAGTGATAGCAAGGGTAACCTGTACTGTTAGGGATCAATAGTATTTGTAAAGCAATTGAAATAGCACTTGGCTTCTCCTCGTACTATATTTCAATCACATTACTCATACTATTAATCCTTAATAGTATTTGTGCTATTAGTCATACAAAAAAAAAGAAGATATTTTACTAATTATTTTGTGTGCGTGTGTGTGTGTCCAGTGAACTGAACTGAATGATTCAAAGATACAGAAAACATAAATAACCACACCAACAGCTCCATAGTTATGAAAATACAGGCTTCCAGATAGTTGAAACTGCTCTTTATACACAAAAAAAAAGACCAGTGAATGACAAACTGTGAATAAGGACACAAGTTCCCACGGTGGTAATAAATCCTAAGAAAATGATACTTTTATTTAAAACAAGTAGCTAATTGTTTGTTTACTGAAATATTAAGTTCTTCAGCCAAGAAAAAACAATACATGGCTTTACTTTCGAGATATGCAACGGAGGTGCATCAAGTAGTTCACTGTAATAATCAGTTTGTGACAAGCAAACACTTGGGTATGATTCTCTCTAACACTTAGTCCCTGGAAGCTACTGTATAGTGACAACTGATGAATGAAAGAAAGAAGGAAGACATACCAGCAAACATGGAACACGATAGCAGGACATAATCCACTAACCACTTCTCATTATGCAAAATTCTCTCGGACGTACAAATCAAACAGGCCACAGCTACACAAGCTATCGCAATGATTGATATTGTAGTATGTATTTGACCAGACACTCTCTTTCTCCTTCAGGGTAAAGGCTTGGCTTTCCAGACTATCCACATAATACACTACTGTAGTCATGAAAGTAGAAAGTATAGTGCAGCAATTTATGTTGACATCAGCAATAATATTGGAAAGATTAAGAACTCAGTTCACCATACACATTTAAGGGTAAATAAGAAAAATGCTTGCATAGATATCTTAACAATGATATCTTTAGGTACATGACCTGAAATAACTCGGAAATATTTCAAGCTGTATAGAGCAAGCTCATTACCTCTATAGTTATAATAACCAGCCAAATTTTCCACCTTTCCAGGTTTTACAACTACTACCTTCCTCAGGTGTGTAAGTCTACTCAAGTGGGTTAGAGCAGCTGCTAAAATATCAGCTGGGGGTAGGCCTGAGCCAATTACCTATGGGGCTTAATTTTGGGCATAATAGGTAGGTGAGCCAAAGCATCCAGCATAATGCCAGCATAATAATTGTTTTTTGAGGATTTTTTTTTTTTTTTTTTTTTAAATGCAAAGAATTAAATAGTTCTCTAAGCTTGCATCTGTATATGAGAGAAGAGGCTCTGATACATGTGAAAGCACATGGTTACATTTAGACTCTGTGGTAGTTAGTGTCTACCAAGCAATATACTGATTCATAGTACATTTTCTTTGAACATCCAAGTTCACTATCATTATGACTCTAACTAGTGGTGTGCTTGAGCACAAATGGCGAGCGAGCCTTAAACTACACTATTGTTAAATTTGATTTTAACAACTAACACTCAAGCTACTAAAATAAAGTAGAGTTTTTTAATTACGTATGCGGTAAAGGGGTTTCAATGTCATAGTAACCGCTCCCGCAACAGTTTGAATTGAAAAAGAAGCAACAAAATCAAATCACGTTATTAAAAATTTTCTTTGTGATATTCTTAATAGTAGTTGTAACGCACAATATTTTCACACAACTGAACATACCTACGCAAGACTTACCTTCGTGGTAAGTCTAGTGGACAATGAATTTTTAAGTAAATACTGTTGAGTAGGGCTTATAACTGTGACAAATAGCGTATTAACTTACCATCGCCACTAACTCGAATAGAAATGGAGCCCCCATAAGTTTTTGCACCCACAAAACAATTCAAAGCCGTAAACAATTCAATTTCTAAGGTGATACGGGTAATGGTCGCTAAACCGGAGGATTCTGTTTATTGAAGTTTGGGACGGGGTCGAACGCGGAGCGAACACAAAAATACCGAGGGTCAAAGTACAAAATGACATACGTCCATACATATAAATACACAAACATCCCCGATTTTCAATTGTGTTACCCCTGTAAGTGTCTCGCTCGCTACGCTCGCTCGCCAATTAATAATTTTCCATAGTTATTGGAGTATTTGATTGGGCATAATAGGTAGGTAAATTTGACAAGCATTGGAGGGGAGGGGGGGAGGGGGGGGGGGGGGGGAGAGAGGATGTGGCTAGCCCCCTACAACCAACTTTACTCTGTGAGTTACCAGCCCCTAGTACTAACTACAACAGTGATGTTATCTAGTGTGGAATAAACCACTGATTACACTCACTCAGAGTGATATGGCTTGATATTTCACTCTCAGGCTTTATTTTCACTGCTTCTGGCTCTTGAAATTAAATTAGCCTGCTCATGAAATATTTCGCCATATCACACTCTGACTCATGTAAAAAGTATCATATATATAATATAAAGGGATTCTCAGAAACATCCTCAATCTGCTGTACTTCCATGTGCATATTTTTGTCATAATGAACCAATGTACCTGCAGCACTTGGGGAGAACACTAATATGGAATTTATCTATGGAAATCCCCCTAGAAAGTAGCCTCACCCACAATACCTATGGAACTCTGATTACATAGACTGAACTTAAGCACATAGGAATAAATAAATCACCATTGACACGATTTTTTTTTATCTTATCGAGTCAACGTCTGCAATAAACGCCTAAAGAGTACAACTATAATGCAACAAAAAAAAAAAAATAGGGTAGCTATTATCCTTGACTCTAAGCGGTCACTCACCATTTTAGCATAAGAAGACAGACGCTCCCTAGTGCAACACAAACACACCGAAGAAGTGTTAACACATATATATATGGCACCAACGCGTACCAATTAACAGCCGAGCCCACTTCTCGCTTTTTAGGGCGGGTGGAGAGTGTAATAAAGGAGGGCGGCGGCGACACGATACACATGCAACAGTTTAGGTTATTGGGTAAAGGGTCAGCAGTCCAACGGTAAGGCGTGGACGTTGAACGCATTTTAGAAAAGATGTCATTATTTCACGAGTCGGGCAATATTGCTGTCCCCAAATATGTGACTGTTCCAGCTAAGACAGTAAAGAAGGTTTCAAAAGGAGGCAACCGTAATTCTTCTTCCGAAGCAGCAGTTAGAAGAATTAAACGAAAAGAGGCTGGTGCCAATGCCGGACGTAAAAAGAATGATCCTAGAATTGAAAGGACTGTATTTATTGGTAACATTCCTTGTTCCTGTAGCAGAAAAGACGTCAAAAAACTCGTAAAAGATCATGGCTCTGTTGAATCTATTCGTTTACGCTCAATAAAGGTGACAAGTGGTGAGAAACCCTTAAGAGTAGCCCAAAAAACTCAAAAGCAGTTGGTAGATGGCAGTAGTTTCAATGCATATATTGTATTTTCTTCATTAGAGGAAGCGGAAAGCTGCCGTGCATTAAATGGGACTATGCTGTGTGGCCGGCATTTGCGTGTTGATCGTATGAAAAGGGACAGAAGAACTGTAGCACAACATCAGCGTTCAGTTTTTGTTGGAAACTTGCCATTTAGTGTTGATGAGGAGAAGTTGAGAGATGTTTTTATTAAATGTGGAGACATTGAGGCAGTGAGAGTGGTTAGGGATTCAAAAACTGGTGTAGGGAAAGGTTTTGGTTATGTGATGTTTGTTGATAAATCTGGGGTAATGTTTGCTGTAAGGCAAACTAAGAAGATAGAACTGGATGGTAGATGTCTCCGTGTGAATAGATGTCGAAGTCAGCACCAGCAAGGACGTCCTATCAAATCTGATGTAGCAAAAATGGTTGTGTCAAAAAAGATTAAATCTGGTCAAAGAAGTAAAGCAGTACACTGTGGCAAGCGCAGTCAAAATCTTTGCAAGTCAAGTCAAAATGAAGTACAGAAGAAACTAGTGGCAACTAAATATAGTGGAAAACGAAGACCTGATGGAACGAAAAACAGACTATACAGATTACCTGCTGCTACAGCGTGTCTGTAATTTTTATATACTGTACATGTATTATAATTTAAATGTTTAATTTCAGTACAATCTACAATCATTCACATTTATCTTGCAAACTTAATAAGGTAAAGGTCGAAATTTCACGAGATCCTTTACCGGCTGATGAAATTATACTGAACTATAAAGTAGTAAAAATGAAGCCATGAAAAAATTCTTGCTTTATTGTAGAGTCGCTAGGTTTACGAGACATATTTCTGGTGTGTCGAAATCTTTACCAGAAGGGCCACCTCTATCACACTTTGTACAAGAATCGCTTGGTAATTATGAAGAAAAACTTGAAGGGGAGGTCATTCCTTATATTCCTCCAGAAGATTTGAAGGCAAAAGGAAGAAAAGGTATAGAAAATATATAAGCTGAGTCATGTAGTCCTATATTTGTCAGGATATATTGTATGAAGTTTGAAAAAAAAATGCTCAGAGAGCTTCCAATTGTATTGATGTATCTTCAGTTTACCGTCATAGTACTATTTTGATTTATAGTGTACATTGAGACATATGGCTGCCAGATGAATGTAAATGATACTGAGATCGCTAGGTCTATTCTGAAAAATGAAGGTTACCAAGATTCTACAGACATTCATGAAGTGAGTGAGGTGTTTAGGGGCATACTTGATTATACCAAGTTAACGTTTCTATTTTCTAGGCAGATGTCATATTGGCTGTCACTTGTGCCATACGTGAAAATGCTGAGTCTAAAATTTGGAAGCGACTGGATTTTTTTAAAAGCATTAAAAAGAAAAGATCGCGCCGTCTTCCTCCACTAAAAGTAGGGGTTTTAGGTATGCAATGGCAATATGGTCTTGGGCTTAAACATTGGTAAATTTTGCATCATACGATTAGTCATTTTTGTGAGAGGGGTTGAAGTATACTCACCTAAACTGCCCTTCAAACATAATTTTGAGATTTTTTAAAAAAGCTGTGTCATCACTCTGGTTTGTAAGATATGTGTTAATCTTACTGGTGTTTTAGCAAAATGATTTAGTTCATGTTATGTGGTTATCAAATTCTTCTGTTTAGGGTGTATGGCAGAGAGGTTAAAGGATAAATTACTAGTGGCAGATAAAGGTGTGGATCTTGTGGCAGGTCCTGGTAAGTTGAAATAAAAGAACACTATGTAACTGGACCAACCAAGCATTCTTGACAAAGCCGGGCTCTTTTATATCTGTAATCTGTAACTTTGGTATGATCCTCATGGAAACCCCAATGCAGTAGAGGTGTATTTACTTTCCGGTGAACTCTGCAGTGAAGTCAGTCTTTTACAGCACTTTAGACATTAAGATATGTGTATGTATTAGTATATGAATTGTACCTGAAACAATGCTTTATAGCAGTTAAAATCTAATGGTAAGAAAACTGAACTTTTATGTATATCCTAAGACTAGCTAGCTCTGCATGACTTAATACCTCATTCATTGTTTATCACATGTGCCAATATGTAATACACTCACTATAATGCACATCTTTTGTTTGAACATGCAGACTACAAATTTATGAGAGGTTAAGGTTAATACTTTATGAGATGGAATATCCAGTTTAGTTGTTTATACTCTAGTAAATGTTTGGTGGTGTTACCTGTATTGCCATATATTCACACTTTAGCTTTCTCATATGTCGAGTATTGGGTGATGAAAAATATCCGATTTATGTCTGTAAAGTGATTGCATACTTCTTTTTTTTTTTCTTTTTCTTTTTTTTTCTTTTTTTTTTTCTTTTTTTGCCGAACTGCTCAGCATGCAGCATCCAGATATTTTTTAGGTCTCTGAAAATATCAATTATAGTGTAATTATGTTGCACAAGTTACGAGTTCTAATTGCATTTCTACATATTGTACATCATTACAAATGCAAGCATTGTGTGTGATGCCCTCTTCTGAAATAGATATACAATACTGTCAAGCTCTATAAAGCACACAAGACTTTACCAAACAGTTGCCAATTTCATTACTGTCACATGTACTAATATATTAAAATAAGTTCATGAATATATCCCATTGTAATAGTGTTCCGCTTCACTGGCTCACCAATTTAGTAGGAATGATGGAAATGGATAAGCTATAAATTTACTTGGAATCCCTTGGAGCAGACCTAAACGTATGAATCTTCACCTGCTCTTTAATAAACTGAACACAGTATCACATACTGTAGCAGGCAATGGCTATTCTGAACAGCCACTATACTGAACACAGTCATGTAGCAGGAAATGGCTATTCTGGACAGCCACTAAACTGAACACAGTCACGTAGCAGACAATAGCTATTCTGAACAGCCACTAAACTGAACACAGTATCACATACTGTAGCAGGCAATGACTATTCTGAACAGCCACTAAACTGAACACAGTCACGTAGCAGGCAATGACTATTCTGAACAGCCACTAAACTGAACACAGTATCACATACTGTAGCAGGCAATGGCTATTCTGGACAGCCACTAAACTGAACACAGTCACGTAGCAGGCAATGACTATTCTGAACAGCCACTAAACTGAACACAGTTACGTAGCAGGCAATGACTATTCTGAACAGCCACTAAACTGAACACAGTATCACATACTGTAGCAGGCAATGGCTATTCTGGACAGCCACTAAACTGAACACAGTCACGTAGCAGGCAATGACTATTCTGAACAGCCACTAAACTGAACACAGTTACGTAGCAGGCAATGACTATTCTGAACAGCCACTAAACTGAACACAGTATCACATACTGTAGCAGGCAATGGCTATTCTGGACAGCCACTAAACTGAACACAGTCACGTAGCAGGCAATGACTATTCTGAACAGCCACTAAACTGAACACAGTTCACATACTGTAGCAGGCAATGACTATTCTGAACAGCCACTAAACTGAACACAGTATCACATACTGTAGCAGGCAATAGCTATTCTGAACAGCCACTAAACTGAACACAGTATCACATACTGTAGCATGCAATAGCTATTCTGGACACCCACTAAAAGACACACTACTAAAGAGTGTTCACTTTGACTTTAGTGTATTGCTAAATATTTAGGCTTCAAGAAGACAAGGTGAGAAATTATAGCATTTATGCAAGCCCACATATATTGTTCGCTTAGCCCATTAGCTGCAGCAGCACCCTACTAGTTGCCATTAAGTGCTTTAGATCTGTTTCACCACTATTCAATAATTCATTACATTTTAATTCTTCCTTTTGTAAAATTAGGTTGTTTTTATTTTTGTTATTTTTTATTTTTTTTATTTTTGTTTTAATTTGAAAAAGTTGGTTGCCTCAGGTTGTTGTAGCTCATTATAGGTTAGAACATTTGTGTCCAGCTAGTTGTCACTTTTCTGTTAATTTTGTATTTACAAACGGCCTACATTAATCGTAATAATGTTGCTGCTCTTTTACATCAATTATGGGTGCCCCCAATAAGTTTGCATTGTGGAATTGAGCTAATTTCATTGAGTGAGCTTATACATGTTTCAGCTTCCTGTGAGCTTCACCACAGCAATGTGCATAGGTGTAATGTTGATAATAGTGTTTCACTTTTGTGAGACTCGAATACATGTATGAGCAGAATGCAGGTTATGTGAACAACGTGGCATGAAAGTATTTCTATTATTTCTTATCATATTTTTCAGCCAACTCTACTAAAAGACAGCTAACCCACCCTTCATATGTGTGTTTGTGTGTGTGTGTGTGTGTTATACTGTATTTAATGCATATTGTCATTCTCGTTTAGATTCATATCGCGATCTGCCCAGAATGTTGGCACTAACAGAATCAGGACAATCTGCAGGTCAGCATTATGTCTTACAATGTGGCTGATCGAGTGTTTGCTTATGTAATTATTTTCTGTCATTGGATGTTCTCAAATTTGTTAAAGTATTCACGTTTGTTGAGTTTTCTACTAGTTTATGTTCATGAGTGGAACCATGTGTGTGTGTGTTTGTTTGTGTGTAGTAAATGTGTTGTTGTCTCTGGATGAGACCTATGGAGACATAATGCCAGTACGTTTGGATTCCGAGTCACGTACTGCATTTGTGTAAGTGTTGTGAAGGTAATATAATTTTGGCTGGAACAGAGGCATATTTGTGTGAAGTCAGTAAGACGATTTTATTTAATGTTATATAGTTCTTAATATTTTTCTAATCATAATACCAAAATGTAGCTGGGCAATTCCATAAGAATGTCAACCAAGAGGGTAAAATTTTAAAGAGGAGTTAGAACATGCTTTAATACATCATTATGAAGCCAAATAATGGAGGTTTCATTTTCTGAAAATTTTAACACCATACATGAAAGGGGGGAGGAGCTATGGTAATTATAAATCGGATCTCTTGCTAGTGAATTACGACACATTACTAGTGGCGGTTTAGGTCTGACTCCTCCTACAGTTGAAAGTAATAGATTTTTATTCCCATTCTAATGTATTTGGATCATATTTACAACCATGAAGGTGATTCAATACTAAAAATTGTTTTTGTACCAACCAATTAGTATTTTTCGGCCTGTAGTTCCAGGATATAATTGATGTTGTACGTCCGTCACAAAGAAGTCAATATTTTTTAGGTAATTTCATCATATCAAACTGTTAGCCAAAACTTTTTCATTTTCTTTCTTAGCTTACTAGTAGCATTAACTTCCATCCTTCACTTGAAGGCCACACCTACCATGACTCATAAAAATGTGTGACGGACGTACTGTAGTTCATGTACGTCCATCACGTACATCCGTCACACTTTCACAAGTTTCACCTGCAGGCTTTATTTAATGAATGTCAAGCAAGTCCTGAATTGTTGTACTGTACATTGATTGGAAAAGGCTGTACAGGTTAATCACTGAGAACTAAATGCTATAACCAAGGTGCAAAATAATAGGACTGCAAGAAATTAGGGAAATTATACCGTGGTGACTGGTGACAGCCAGTCTGACTTTTCATGTGATATGTTAAAAAGTTCTGCATCCAATGTACACCAGCTGCATTCTACCCTTATAATGGTGACAATAAGTCTAGTCAAATCGGCTTGCAGAATGTCATGCTTCAAAAAAAGAATTTTCTAGAACAAATAGGTAATACTATAAATAGCAGGTCATAGTAGAGCAACAGAGAATAAATTTATTTTCAACTATGTCAACCGCTAAAGAAAGACGTACGGGCTGATTCTGAACTTCACCAAGCGCAACTCCTACGAGATAGAGAGCGAAAGAAATGCCAACGCAAGGCTCAAAAAGAAAAGATGTCAGAACATCAACTAGAAGAGCATCGGCTCAAAGAACGTCTACGAATCAAGGCCTACCGATCAAAGCAGTCCATGAAATCAACAAGCTCCACAGCAAGCACCACAGACCTGGGAACACCATATCGCTCACGGCAAGCCCTAGGAAAAGCCATGAAACGACTTGAGCATAGCCTTCCATCATCTCCACGTAAGCAACACTTTGTTGTCGAAAAACTTGCTAGGTCTGTCGGATTATCGGTTTCGTCATCATCTAAAAAAAGCATTTCAGCAGAAAGTGAAGCAAAAAGAGAATTGGTGCATACTTTTTACAGAACTGATGATGTATCATGGCAAGCTCCTGGAAGGAAAGACTGCATTATCATTCGTGAAGCAACGGAGGCAGGAGAGAGGATCAAGCAAACTCAGCAAGTCCGCTACATGATCATGTCGTTGCGAGAAGCCTGGAATAAGTTCAAAGAGCAACATCCAACTACCAAGATGTGTCTTTCGAAATTTTGCGAGCTGCGGCCACCTAACGTCAAACTCTTTGACCAACTGCCGCACCAGGTATGCCTTTGCAGCTACCATGAGAATGTTCGACTTCTTCTTGTTGCTTTAGGAGAACACACATCCTTGAGCACTGAGTTTTCATCCTTCATTGAGCAAGTTACCTGTGATCCTTCTTCTAAAAAGTGCACACGTGAATGCTCAACCTGCCATGATATGATCGATGGGTTTGTACCACAAGCCCACTCTTCTTTGCCATACTACCAGTGGAAGTCCACTGATAATCGAATTGAAAAGATAGTTGCGACTGACACCGTTGATGCTATATTTAACGAGCTTAAGAAGCAGTTGAATACATTTTTACTTCATACTTTTGTGAAGAGAGAGCAAGCTGCTACATTCAACTCCCTGAAAAGCTCCTCTGATGGCATCTCAATAGTTTTGCAAGTTGATTTTTCTGAAAATGCAGCGATTGTTGCACAGAAAGAAGTACAGTCTGCTCACTGGCACCATCCTCAAGCAACTCTCTTCACTGCTCATGCCTGGATTAACAATGATAATAATTTCAGTATGGTCATAATTTCAGATGATCTCAACCACACCAAATACTGCATTTTTGTTTTTATGCAGTGCATTTTTCGAAGCCTTCGAGCAAAATTTCCAAGAATACAAGTTATCAATATTTTCAGCGATGGACCTACTTCTCAGTTTAAGCAGAGGTTTCTTTTTTCTAATTTGCACCACTGGGAGCAAGGTCACGATATCATCATCCGATGGAACTTCTTTGCCACCTCCCATGGAAAAGGTGTTGTAGATGGGATTGGAGGTACGGTGAAGAGAACAGTTTGGAGACACATTCGGTCGGAGAGAAGTCATGTCACCACTCCACACGGCTATGCAGCACTTGCCAAACAGCTGTGCTCAAATGTTCAGATTGAGTTTGTTGCGAAAAGTGAGATTGATCAACAATCCGCATTTCTTGATGCCAAGTGGGAAGGAGTGATGGCAGTACCCCAAACACACAAAGTTCACTGCATTCAAGCTTCTGGTGCAGATCAGGTTAAAGTAGCTGATACGTCAAACGAGATTGATAAATGTTTCAGAATTTGTCGAATTCGCAAAACCATTATCACTCCTCCGACCCAATCAGCAACTGGTGAAGATTCTCCACTAAACGATGATATTCAGCCTTGTCAACTACCACCAGACTTGACAATCGGACTGTGGGTTATCGTTAAGTATGCAGATGAAGAATACCCTGGGGAGGTGACCAGCATAGAGAATTCAGATGTTGAAGTCAGCGTCATGCATAAAAGTGCGAATGCCTGGAAGTGGCCAAGACCAGAAGACAAAATCTTCTATCCGGCTACTCAGATTGTACGAATTATTGACCCACCTACTGTTGCAGGCAATCGAGGACAGTTTGTGTTTGAAAACATTTGATTAATTTATAGCTTTGCAAATTGTTTGCCAGTCCCTTGCTATGCTTATTATTATGTTTCTCTCTCTCTAATCACATATGTACGTCCGTCACATTTTTATGTACGTCCGTCACATAACTTAATGACAATTATTTCAATTAAAAAAATTAAAAAACTAAATATTTTCATAGTAAGCATTACTATTAAGTGCAAATAAGGAAAATAAAACAATAATCCTAGTAACTTCACAGAGTTTTGGCTTTGAACGCTCTTAACCCAAATTTTTGTTTTTTTCTAAGTACGTCCGTCACACACCTTTAAGAAGGCCCAGCCCTTCCCCTGTGATATGAAAGTGAGATTTATTTTGACTAACCTCTAGTTAGGACAAACCTTTATTGTTTGTAAGGTAGTAAATGTAGAACTGATCTTTTCACAACTAATTACAACACAATATAGTGTCTGAATTGTACGTCCGTCACGCCGGAATTGCCCAGCTCATCAGCTTGTACTATGTATACACCAAACTAAGTATGCACGATCTAGTAATAGTGGGGGTGAGTACACTTTGCCAATTATCTGGTCAAATTACTATGACTCAGCACAGTTTAATTTGCTGTATTTTATAATAGATTGCGATAACAAGTGTACAAAATTTAGTGGCAAATGTATTCAAATGATTAGCTTATAATTTTCAATAAATGGCAATCATATCCCATCTATTTAACCAGAATATTAATACAGCAGTATAGATATGATTGATTGTAAAATGATTCTTAGTGAATGCAAGTTTGCTGAGGTTGATTTTGTTATTGTAGTTCCTCTTGTTGTTTCATTGACTTTGTACTGTGCCTAATAGTATGTACAAGCTAGTGAGTTGTATCTTGCTGGTACTAATGTATAGAAAGCCTACTGCGAGCTGCATGTGAAAAAAAAAAAGGAAGTCAAACCTAATTTTGTTGAAACCTGAATATAATTTTTGGCAATGCTTAAATTTGTAAGTGCTATGACGTCTTCTAGTGCTTGAAAAATAGCTAAATATTACCGGTATGAATCTTCAGTTGTTGTTTTTTGTCTACTGTAATGCTAGCTACATTCATTACTCTATCACATGAACTACTTATAGCTAAACACTCAGAAGCACGAGGTGTACATGTATGTATATATAATAATGTATTACATTATATAATTACAATGTTATATATGTGACTGGCTATGAGAAATCGACCGTTGTGACAATAAATTAAAATAGAGTAAACACGCGGTAAAGTCAATCTACCTCGATTTAAAAAAAAAATTTTTTTTGAGTTTTCTGAAACCTTTACTATCAAACTACCCCAGGTTAAAATTTTGGCTGATTTGAGCGAAGGCTTCTTAGGGGGAAAAAAAAGGGTTTTAGTTATGGCGGTCTTTCATTCGAATTGCACCCAGTTGCATTTGGAGAATGCGGGTCGCCGTTTCTATGACAATACCCACGGAAGCTTAAAGAAAAGATGGCCGAAGGAATAATAGCTTACAGCAAAAACTCTAGCTTACCGAGTATGACTAGCAGCTAAAGCCTAAAAGCTTACCAACTTTTTTCACAAAGTCTTGGAGGAGCAGTAAGCCATAACTCCGCACAAAAACTCGGGCCGTGAGGTCGACCTTTCCCAGGAAAATCTTATTAACACCTCGTGGCTTTCTGAGTGTTTGTATAGCCCGCGGATACACATTAAGCTAAAGAACGAACAGTAAGCGCTTTTGACCCATTAAAACTAGAGGATTACCAAATAAAATCGATTTTTTTTTTTAATTTTGTCACAACGGTCGGTTTTCTCATAGCCAGTCACATATTATATTTTAATATATATACATTCATACATACATGTGTACATACACACACGTATTATTAGTTTATATTTGTGCATTCTGATAGGATCTCACTTGCTTAAAAACTAATATGTAATAGGTGACTGAGAACAGTGAAGTGTGAGACACTATACAAATTCTAACCTATTGTCGGTGCATATAGATTTACATGTGGCATATTAGTGGCACGTGTGATAGAGTATCTGAAATTGGTGATTGTTTTGTGATTACTTTATGGGCCAGGCAAAGTTTAGTCTATTCTGACTGACTTTGTTAATTCTTACTGTGTAAATAACTAGAGCACCAGTGATGCAAATCCACAATATTCATGAACAATTTGAAAGTACACTTACCTGCACAGCACATCTTTTATTTGTTTTGTTTTTTAAAGCTGCATGCTTCATACTGCTCATGTTTTACTAAACAATTAGACATATGAAATGGAGTAAGACCACACCAAGTATTGGTACAACTCCATTAAAACTTGAGGTAAAAGAAAATGTTGAAGGCTTGGTAAATTAATTGCTCAGGTGATAGTGTGATTAAGAGATGTCATCACCAACTGGACACTGACTTTTACATTTGAAAAAAAAAACAACAACAAAATACGAACAAACTAAAACTGTCACATGTAAGAGTTTTGAGTCTACAGTTTGACCTTGGGCCTCACACAGGCTACCTCCATTGAGTTACTGACACACGATGTCACCCACATTGACTCTGTACTTAGACTTGTTCAAACAAAATGACTCTTTATTACCTCTTGTTCCTTAACTTGTGCCTCTCTAACCCCTGACTAAATTCAGTGTGTGGTTGTAATGACATCGGATTCTTTTCAGTATCCATCAATAAAAGTATAATGTGCTCAATACGGATAATGTTAATGGGATGTGAAACATTGCAACTGTTCTATTTTTATCATTTTATGTATTGTGGCAAAGTAGCTTTGTATGGAAAATTATGCATTGTCCAGGAACTCGTGCGTTTTGTCAATTTTGTGTATCTTTTTCATGTGTGGCTGATCATTGGTTGAAGCTGTCCGATGACGTGAATTATATCCGTGGATACTTGTTCTATTCATTCCCTTTGAGTTTAGCTCTTGGTATGGTCATTTTGGTATTAGTTGCTAATTCTACAAGTATATACACATGTAATCAACTTATGCACTGGGCTCAAGGATTATGTGGTTTTCATTTATGGAAAGAGTGCAATGAGAAAAAGTGCCACTGAGACTATTCAAGCCATTTTAGTTTAAAAAAATTATAATAATTTTCTTTTCAAGTTTTCATGTTATTGTATCTCCATATCATCATGTTAGGTTTGTGTTCAATTATGAAGTTAAGCCAAGTAATTCTTGTTTTTGTTTAGTATTATACTTGGAGTTCATATTTGAAGTGGGTGTGTGTAGAGGGAGGGGAGAAGGGAGAGGCAGGCCACACCCATGTATTTATTTAGACTATGTGGAGATCTAAACTAGCTGTACTCCCTCTGGCCAGTTCATATTCCATGTTGGTATGTATATTATGTTTGTTTGTTAGGTCCATTATGCGAGGTTGTGAGAACATGTGCAGTTTCTGTATTGTTCCTTTTACTCGAGGACAAGAGAGAAGTAGACCAGTCCATTCAATATTGGAAGAAATCAGGAAACTCTCTGACCAGGTGAACTTCCCTAATACACAATTTAGTTAGTGTTACGTTTTTACATGCAGTATTTGGTGTTTAAAGGAATAAATTATGTTGGTTTTGGGCACTATTGCATCAGTCAGTTACTTGTATTAATAATTATTGAAAATATCGGAGGAAAGTATGCTTACTATCTTCACCAGCCTATAGGATTGTGGTAATAAAAGAAATAAAAAGAAAGAAACATCATCCCAGGTGAGGTATAGTTGGTAAAGCTGCATTTCTGTAAACACATGCCAGCCTACTTAAATCAGTGTTCGTGGATTTTTTTTTTCTAAAATAAACTAGACAATAATTAGAAGACCAAAGAATAGTCTGTTCCCTAGGAATGAAAAAAAAAAGTTTTTGCCAATAAATAAATGTTATACATTGATATGGTGGATACTTGTGTTGCATAAGTAATGTGTATGCTAGATACATGTGATTATACCTGCATGTATGCAGAGGCGGGTATTTGTTAGATATGTGATACATTTAGATTTTGGGCACTTGATATAATGCTTACCTTTATGTAGTTTTCTTTGTGTTTAATTTAGGGTATTAAACAAGTCACTCTTTTGGGTCAAAATGTCAACAGTTATCGAGATACTTCACAGTTAACTTTGACTTCTGAGGAGACGAAGCTTAGTCGTGGATTTAGAAGTATATATCGAAATAAAGAAGGAGGGTTACGGTTTACTCACCTGCTGGAGCAAGTATCAAAGGTACTTTTTATTAAGTTTACACCAGAAGTTAGGAGTCTAAATCAGAACAGAGTGATATGTATTATATGCTAGATAACTTTTCAATAGGATTTTTAGGTTCATCGGGCATGGTCATGAACACAGTGGGGAGAACTGCACAAGCTCATTACACCCTGAAATACACCAGTTCCCCAGTTACTTTTCTCTACAAGCTAACCTGGTCAAAACAGCTGTTAAATGTCTGGCTGGGGGTGTGGGAGAGCCCCTTAACACAACTAATTCTCCATGTCCAGCTTCTTGAGATGGGGATAGAGTAACCATTCGCAAAATATATTTTTTCCTTCATAGCTAAGACAACCATGATTTATCACTTTCTTCCCAAATTTGTGCATCTCACTTTTTTTTTTTCTTTTTTTTTTTATTCTTTTGTGTGCAATTAAAAAAGTAGCACAATAGGTCTATAGTCGTTTTGAATAAGTTCATGCCTAAATCAACTGCTAATTTTCAGTAATCTCCAAAGTCAGAGCTTGACAAATAGACAGGACGACTACTATAACCCTCCCACACATGTGTGCTGAGGGTATCAAATACATTAATGCATTAAGTTTTAATGTTTATGTCATATATACAGTATGTGTGTGTGTGCTGGTCAGTGAGGGAGTGTGGAATAACTTTTTTTATTGTAAGCTATGTATGTCTGTATTCACAGATACTTTCTTTGCTCGTGTTTTCAGATTGATCCAGAAATGCGAATCAGATTTACTTCACCACATCCTAAGGATTTTCCAGATGAGGTATCCTATAAGAAATAGTTAAACTATGTAATACATGTTATTGCTAGTGTTAAGGTTTTGTTCATTTTATAGTTGCTTCATATGATTCAAGAAAGTCACAACATTTGCAAGAACGTTCATTTACCTGTGCAAAGTGGAAACACGGAAGTACTGAAGAGAATGAGAAGAGGGTAAGATAACAGTATTTTAGCATAAATTAACAAAAAATATTATCTTATAAGGCCCCTTATATTGGAAAGTAATATCATGGGATGTATTCTTACTTCACATGTACATGCATTATATTTCAATTTATTTCAATTGTTTGAAAGATATTATGTTGATCATTTTAGACACACTCGTGAAGCATACTTAGATCTTGTAGAAACTACTCGCAAAATAATGCCAGGTCAGCAATATATACACACACAAACTGTTCATTTTTGTGTATAGTCGGGATAATATTTATTATTTTCCTTTTTCTTGTTGTTGGCAAATATTGTCTTCTGGCTAGGTTCACTAATTGATGTGTGTGCTTATTTTTTTATACTTGTGTTTTTTAACTATGAGTCTGTCTCATGTTAGTTATGATGGCTGTATACTTTTAAAGATGTAACGCTGTCCAGTGACTTTATTGCTGGGTTTTGTGGAGAGACAGAAGAGGAGCATCAAGACACTGTGTCCTTGATGAAATTAGTTCAATATGACATTGCTTACATGTTTGCTTACAGCATGAGGAAGGTAAGCAAATGTTAGGTGATTGAAATAGAATTTAATTTGGCTTTGGTAAACTTTAATGTAAGGGAAAAGTTGTATTTCAGTGTTAGATATGAAGAACTGTTGGGAAGGTATAGTATACAGTGTAGGTGTTTTTGTTATCTTGCCGTAGAAAACTCATGCTTATCACCGCATGAAAGATGATGTTCCTGAGAAAGTGAAGTTGAAAAGGCTGAGAGAGATCATTGATCTCTTTTACTCGACAGCTGCACAGACCAATCAGAGATTCGTAGGAACTCATCAAATAGTTCTTGTAGAGAAGGTAAAACATGCTAGACAAGTTGATACGTTTATTTAGTCAACATACATAATCACATGTGCACACATCTGAATGTGTAAAAGTGTTCATAATTTAGCCACATTTATGGCTGTTCTTGCTGGTTGTTTTGAAGAAAATCAGCTATAGCTAAGTAGTTACAGCTACCCTCACTCACCCCCCCCCCTCCTTGATAACATAAAGTGCATTACTGTGTTTAGTATTAAGATGTGCAAATTAACTTCTCATTAATTTAAGATTTAATCATTCTCTGTTACTGCTATCTTGAGCATACCAGTACTCATCATGATATCTGTTACAAGAGATGTGTGTGTGTAGATAAGCAGGAGAGATGAAAATGATCTTGTAGGTCATACTGATGGAAATATAAGAACAGTCTTGGCTGGGGCCAAGAGTCTATACAAAACAGGAGATTATGTTGTTGCCCAAGTAAGGAAATACAAAATACCTATTTTTGATGTAGTTAGCTGAAGTATATTTAGCTACTCAATAATGTTCACTATTGTATCTATTCTTAGATCATAGCAGCAACATCATCTACACTGATAGGACGACCACTGAGAACTTGTTCTCTAGTAGAAGAAATCAGGAATCAAACTTTCAGATCTATTTCTTGATAATACACATTATATAATAATATTATAAATTGTCATTAAGGATTTAAAAAGTGGTGTAGAATTAAAGTTTATTCACTTTCTTGCTTAACTTCTTCCATGCCTCCTCTAAGCTTCCGACTTTCAAGAAAGAACTGACTAGGATGTTCCAGACCAAATGAAGCAGCAGTAATCTATATCAATCAATACTGAAATTCTTAATATACTGTGAATCCACATATACACACACATTTATGAACAACAAATGTCTTTTTGCTTATAGAAAAGCCTGAATTTTATGATTGCTTACTAAGTGTAATTAATATTATGGTGGGTGGGTGGCTTAGACGAAAATAAGAGAATTAAGAAATGAAACTAATGCTAGTCACAGAGCTGGTAAATATTCTAGATTATAGCCGTTACCGGAGCGAACGCGCTTGTCGTTAAGAACTATAAATCGCATACAGTCTGGTATGCTCGTAAGATAATGTATTAGCGGGGAAAAGTCTGATATAGTTCATAGCAACCATAATTATGATGGAAGGCAGATCAAAGCAAAATGGAATGAAGATTGGGTACTTTAATACAATTACTAAGATAGCTAAGGCTATACTTTGGTATTTGGGTACTTTAATACAATTACGGGCTATAAAATAGTTATAAACCAAAATCATTAAGTTTGTATTGCGATTTATAAATCCTTGCCACTCGGGCTGCGCCCTCGTGTCTCGGAGTTTATAAATCACATACAAACCTCAATTTTGGTTTATAACTATAACAAAAAGTACACTTATTGGATGGTGTATGTACTTATGGGTTAATGCTACCATACACTAGCTAACTATTACTGAACCATTTGTTGAGCAAAAAGAATAGTTTATTAGGCATATACTTACTCGGGTAGCAATGTACTTGTGCTATGAAAATGGTAGATGTAAATGCTGTCTTTGAAAGAGAAGCTAAACATCAAGGAACACTCACCAATACAACACAAAACTCCCAATTCCAGCATCCAGATAACATTTCAGCCTGGGAAGTATGCCATGACGCTATAGCTTAGGGCTTTCCAGATTATGCTCAAAAGAAAATTATTCTATTTTTTTTTTTTATTATTATTTTTTTTTTTGATCTTGTTTTTTTTTTTATCTTGTTTTTTTTCTTTGTTGATGTTGTTTGTTTGAAAAGAATCATGTACTATTCCATAAAATTCTCATAATTATTTTAATTATAAATAGAATAGAGTATGATTGCAGTAACAGTTGAGGTGTCATGAAATAAGTGATTGAGTCAGTTTTCATTAGTTGGGTATGGGATCACTGGCGAGCGAAGCGAGCCAAGACATTTATAGGGGTTACACAACCGAGATTCTGTGATATCTACTAATTTATATGGTATATGCGACCCTTTTTTTGCCCATGCCACTAATTATGTAAGTTGGTAAAGTGAATTGATACAATAAATAAATGGATCTGCCTAACAGTGAGTTGCAGGTCCAGGATAAATGCCTGAACTTTTAATTGATGAAATCATAAAAGACTAATAGCATCATTTTCTTCTGTCATTGAATGTGCAAGATAAGTTACAGTAGCACATTACAATTTCAACAACTATTGAAATTATGGCAAGGGCTGTAGCTCATAGTTAGCTCTCCCCTTAAAGCTAGGCTAGCTTGCTCGCCTACACCACTAGTTATGGAAGATTCAATGTAATCTTTCAGCCAAAATATTTGTGCCTCAGAAATGGAAAAAAACAAAAACAACTTGTTCCATGCAGCTGAATATGGACAGAATTATTATTTTTATTTGTGATTGCAGCCATACCTTTTATGACTATGAAAATAAATGTTTAGGTTTGTTTCAAGATTATTACACCATATGTGCCACTAATATAGCATAAGCACTCCCTTGGGCTCACATTTGAACAACTCTAATAAAGTATCACTTTCCTCACCAATAAATAACATTAAATTTTGCAGCTTAATATGAATTTACTGTATACTACACACTAATAATGTAAAACTAGCCTATTAAAATTTACCCCGTGAGTTATTTCGAAGTACTTCTGACAAGCCAGTTGGTAATGATGGTCACTGGCATATCCCATCACTGTCTGGATACCTTTATGAGGAAGACCATAGGCAGCTAACATTTGCTGAAGATGCTGTTCATCCCAGTGTCTAAAAGGACATCCTGCAACAAATTTAACATGTAAACATATTTTCCAGAAATACTTTTGACTTACTACTTAGCGATTTAAGTATTAAATCACAGAATACTATTTTACAAGCTATAGTTGTGTGGTTCAATACTCTCCACAACAATAATATAATGGCAATAAATAAATTAAATAAAAGAATGCTGGTCATCAACACATAACCAATGTAGCTAAATTGGTTATGGCAGACTTGTGTGCGCATTTATTACATTTTCACAAGCATATCAACAACCTATCAAAGTCAACGCTAATTAAAATTAAAAAATTGAAACTAGGAATTTCATACCTATTCCGTTGTCAACTAACCATGGCAATCTCCTTGACCTGGTGCATTCCCCATGATGATTTTTGTACAACTATAAGCTGTGTAATTGGCTCTTTTGCCTTCTTTTCCATAACTGTGTCGAATATTGTAGGCATAGTTCTTGTCAAACTATGGGAAAAAGTTACAAACTTTAGCAATTTATCACACACACACACACACACACACACTCACACACCTTATCTGGTTCCATTTTCTTAGTAAACTCCGTTTTCCACAGAGTTAGTGCTTGTTCCATTGTCAATCCAATACTCTTTAAAAAGAGGCCATACTGCAACCTGGCAAAATGTTTGAGATGGTGTTCTTTCCGCAAAGTTTCATGAAGATGGCGCATGCATGGAGGAAAAGATTCCTTAGACAGCTGGAACCAAAAGCAAATAACAAACAAAAAAATAACAAAACATAATGGTTAAAGTATTGGAGACAACACTAAGTTCTAAAACATTGACTGAACCATCTTGGTAAAATAAATAGCTGTATATGCACACAGTACAAACTTTTATCTGGTGCGCTTTGTAAAAATGTTTACTTTTCATGTAAGGTACTAAATTCCTTACAAATGTTACACACTCCTTTGTGAAGTAAAGACATTTATAGATAGTTGATTTGTGAGAATCATAACATTTCTGATAAACCTGCTATAACTCACATAAGACTAAGCCAACCCACAAAAACCACACATTTTAGTCACATTATTATATTTTTCATATCATAAAAATTCTTAATTTCACATTTCCAAAATACATTGTAATTATGGCAATGCATACTATTAAAAATCTCTCATCCACCCACCCACCCACCCCCAACCCTCCCCCCAATGGATCAGAAACATTCAATATCACAGTAATCACAAACAGCTAATTCAGATGTATACGTACTAAATCAATCTTAGACAGTTTGATCTGTCCTTTAATTTGACTGCCAACAGTTGAGAAGTCCTCTCCTACGTAACGATATCTTAGTTTTTTAAGAAGAGGAAGAATTCTTTCATCATCATCCACAACACTGAGGTGGAGCAAAGTTTTCTACGAATAAAAAAAAAGAAGAAATACTGAATTACTTCGCAATACACAAAAATTTACAGAACAATGCATTCATTCTTGGTTGCATAAAATAATACATACAGTAGCATTGGTTGGTATTGAAAAGTGGGCACGCGGATCAAAGTGAATCTCAAATCCAACTCCAACTCCAACGTGAAACACATTAGCAAGCACAAAACATAGGGAAACTGATTGAGCATTATGTTGTAGCTACAGCTAATGCACACTTGCTTTATGAAGTTGTAGCTACAGCTAATGCACATTTGCTTTATGAAGTTGTAGCTGCAGCTATGCACACTTGCTTTATGAAGTTGTAGCTGCAGCTATGCACACTTGCTTTATGAAGTTGTAGCTACAGCTGTGCACACTTGCTTTATGAAGTTGTAGCTGCAGCTGTGCACACTTGCTTTATGAAGTTGTAGCTGCAGCTGTGCACACTTGCTTTATGAAGTTGTAGCTACAGCTATGCACACTTGCTTTATGAAGTTGTAGCTGCAGCTGTGCACACTTGCTTTATGAAGTTGTAGCTACATATGCACACTTGCTTTATGAAGTTGTAGCTACAGCTACATATGCACACTTGCTTTATGAAGTTGTAGCTACATATGCACACTTGCTTTATGAAGTTGTAGCTACAGCTGTGCACACTTGCTTTATGAAGTTGTAGCTACATATGCACACTTGCTTTATGAAGTTGTAGCTACAGCTACATATGCACACTTGCTTTATGAAGTTGTAGCTACAGCTGTGCACACTTGCTTTATGAAGTTGTAGCTGCAGCTGTGCACACTTGCTTTATGAAGTTGTAGCTACAGCTACATATGCACACTTGCTTTATGAAGTTGTAGCTACAGCTATGCACACTTGCTTTATGAAGTTGTAGCTACAGCTGTGCACACTTGCTTTATGAAGTTGTAGCTACATATGCACACTTGCTTTATGAAGTTGTAGCTACAGCTACATATGCACACTTGCTTTATGAAGTTGTAGCTACATATGCACACTTGCTTTATGACGTTGTAGCTACAGCTGTGCACACTTGCTTTATGAAGTTGTAGCTACAGCTGTGCACACTTGCTTTATGAAGTTGTAGCTACAGCTGTGCACACTTGCTTTATGAAGTTGTAGCTACATATGCAAGTTGTAGCTACATATGCACACTTGCTTTATGAAGTTGTAGCTACAGCTGTGCACACTTGCTTTATGAAGTTGTAGCTACAGCTAATGCACACTTGCTTTATGAAGTTGTAGCTACAGCTATGCACACTTGCTTTATGAATATTGTGTCAATGACAAAGTTAAGTACATTGAGAAAGTGCCTTGAAAGGATTAACTTTTCTTTTTTTACTTGATATCATGTTTGGTATATTTACACCATGACTTGAACAATTACATCAGAAAATATGAACCACGTTTAGACTTTGACATGGAAATCCATCAATACTCTAATTCTATCAAAGCTATTCATAATACTTTGACAATATAAGCTAGTATCATAAAGCTTTGCCAAATTACAGACTAGTGGTGTGCTCAAATAGCACAAACAGCGAGTGAGCAAACTTTTTATGGAAAAATAGGACAAATATTATATCTAGAAAATGATGCAGTAAGTTTGAAAGACTTAATTGTGTCCACAAAAATTTATGTCAGAGACAACTAATTTTAAGGTGTAAACAGTTAAATTGATAAGAATGATAAAGAGTAAAGATCGATAATCAAAGGATTATGTTTAGTGGAGTATAGATGGGGTCGAACTCCAAACAAACACAGAAACATGAGGATCAAAGTACAAAATGACATACGTACGTCCAAACATATATAAACAAATATCCCCAATTTTCAATTGTGTTACCTCTGTAAGCGTTTCACTCACTTCACTCACTTGCCAATAATAATACATATATTATAATAATTCAGTCATCCTCGGCAGAAATAATTATAATAATAGCAAATTTTCTCGCTATAACAGCCAATATTGTTAAATTTTAATTAACAATATTGGCTGTTAGAACGAGAAAATTTGCTGTATAAAAGATAATTTACCACCAGTTCCTCTGAGAGTCTGGCTCTGAATCTGTTACACACCAGTGAAGCTATCCTCTCAGTATCTTTTTCACAAATATAAGCAGCTCCCTATTCAAGACAATCATAAGGGAAAAATACAACAGATTATACATAATAAAAACATACATACATGTTATATGATATATATTTAGCTTATAAAAAATCCTTTTCAAATTGGCTTCTGTTATTTCAAGGGTGTTTCAAGGTTGTTTCTGATGTTTGGAGATTAAAACCTTTTTAGTAGGGACAATCCATGATTTTAATTAAGGAGGCAACAATTATGCTCAGTATACATAATACGGTATATCCAGGTAAATATTTTATATAGTTGAATCTTCTAAATTGTTCAAATTAAAAAATAAATAAAAAGCACTCCTATACAATTTTGATTTTAACTAACCCGTAGTTGGTTTACTACAGAAGTGAGAAATCACTCAGCGATTGTTTTAACTAACATATCAGCTTCAACAAGCTAATTGCAACAATAATTAGGAGGTGAAAAATAATTCAGAGACCTAGAACTACACAAATTAATATTTTTTTTACTATAGAAGTCCTATTGCAAATACATTTTACACAATTTTTTTTTTACTTATCCCCACGCATCATAACTTTGAGTTCTTGTGAATATCTATTGAAAAAACTATTTTATCTCAACTTGCATGAACATCTAAAAAAAATTTTTTTAAATAAAATTATTTCAATGCCAGGACAAAGCCTGACAATTTTTTTTAGATGCATCTATGTTCCTTTCTGATGCAGTACTGCTGAAAAGTCTGTGGAACAGTTATTTTAACTATAAAAAACAGGTGCAAACTCAATACAATCACTTGGTAATATTGTAAGAAATTAGAAAACATAAGAACTAAACCATGATAAACATCTTCAAAGGTATACATAGGTGGTGGCAGTCTTCTACTTTAATGGATGATCAGGAAATGGCACAATCGCACAATCAATCAACATACAATGATACAAAGTAAGTGCTGCAGTTGAAGGAAAAAAAACTTCTGACAAAATTTCCCTTGAAGCATGTTAGATCTAAAGCATACATTCCATCTGTCAACTGAATCACTGGACTGGTCATTTTAACCCTCCCTTCTTGGTGCTGGTGACCTTATGGTAAAAAAATTCATAAAAGGGTTTGGCTTTGTCAAAATAATATATAATAAGAAACTAATTAACAAACTAACTAATTAAAAACTGAACAGTCCTCTTATAGAGTGCCTTAGCAAATTAGAGAAGGGGATAGCTACAGTATGTTATATGATCTTACATCCAGGTACGTATATATGATCTTACATCCAGGTACGTATATATGATCTTACATCCAGGTACGTATATATGATCTTACATCCAGGTACGTATATATGATGATCTTACATCCAGGTACGTATATATGATCTTACATCCAGGTACGTATATATGATCTTACATCCAGGTACGTATATATGATCTTACATCCAGGTATGTATATATGATCTTACATCCAGGTACGTATATATGATCTTAGTATATATGATGGTTTTATAGTAACTCACTCTGATGAGTTTTACATCACGTTTTTTTTAATGAAAAAATTCTTGACATTCTAGCGTGACTTGCTTATTCTTAGTATGTATTTCATTAAAAATACCCAATACACAGTGGCACTTGGGGGTGGTTACAGACTCTTTTTCATGAATACAAATAGTGTTATATAATTTTTAAGGAATGCTAAAGTGTTACATTCCCATGACAAGTCATTATTATTATTTTTTTTGCTACATACCACAAAACCCTCTATATTATATATACACTCACTTTATGTAGTACTACTTGTCTGGTTCTGACTAGATCCTGGGCCACCAAGTACGGAACTTTATAGAAAATCTCATTATTACCAGCGTGGCACTTGTTGAATGAGCACAAATCCTGAAACAATAAATGAATAATAAAATAAATAATAAATCAATTTCATGACTTTTTCTATCTTTCACATGCTATACAGAATAAAAAATAAGTAATGGCTGACACCAGGCCGCTTCCTTAAAGCAAGTTGTCCTGGATATTAGGAATGAAAAATAATTTTAATAGAAAGTTTTAAAAAGCTGATAAGTCTTTTATAGAAAGCGATTAATTGAGCAAGTAAAATTTTTAAAGAAATTTCCTTAAAAAATGTATTTCTAATATAAATATAGAAGAAAAATTAATTGCCCACTGGTTGTTATAGCTCAGTGGTAGATTGCGATAAGAAAGTGGTCCTGAATTTGACCCAGTTGACATGGTTGAAAAGAGTCTATCAAAAAGAGAATACATCTAGTGAATCCACAAAGCCAAGAAAGAATTGTCAAATGATAATAATGATGACAATGCCTTAATTACTCAACAAACCTGTTATTCACAGAGACCTGTAGCACAACCTTTTAAAATGACTTTAACAATGGCCTCATCCATGCACCAATAAGTTGAGAGACCAAATCAACGCTTCTATTTCCCCATATCGTACGCTCACTCATGCAATACGCATTATATAAACATCGTATTGTTGTTGCACATCTATTTGGAGTAGTTCTGCTAAATGCTGTTGTATTCATAAGTTTAAACACTTAAGTATTTCAAGAGCCAAAGGCAAGTAAAAATACAAGTGTGAGAGTGAATTGTCATCCCCTATGTTGTACATTGCATATTAAAACAGTTATTGATTCAAATATATTAATTCAAACAAATCAAGAAGTTTCGATCCCGTGAGATCTTTTTCAGTTGAACAATGAAGAAAAAACTGAAAACTGTTGTTATACATCTATTTGGAGTAGTTGTGCTTCAAAGCCTAGTCATTCAGGGGTTATTTCACCTGGAGTATTCCATACGCAGCATTCAATGTGGGGGTGAATGCTCACATGATGCGGAATACTCTAGAAAAAATATCCTATATATCTGAGAAGTGGGAAGCAAAAATAATGGCAAGAGGTACTGATGCTGTTTTTTAACTTCCTTGTTTAATTGTGTTAAACACATGAATGCTGAAATACAGTTGTAATTGTTCAAAATTCATAGTTCCCAACTATCCAGAACATAACCAGGACAAACAACACTTACTAACATGCCTATTAATTAAACATTCAAATATTTGGACTGACAGCAATGCTGAGATGATGTAATGATAGTTTTTCACTTTCAAAAACCACTGAGAAAATGGTGTCAAAGCATACATTACTGGAAGTTACTATATATCAACAGTTTTTATATATTGCAGTTAACCCGAGTCTACTATACCCAAGTCATTTTCAATACAAAATAGTGTGGTATTATTAGAAATACCACAGCGGTGGAAAACAAATAATGGTCATGACGCGACTTTATCCGCTGGGCGATAACATGGCAAAATACCAGGGCAACGCTATTTAGCAACAGAAAGAAAAGTATTAACAATGGCAGAATCAGAGTGGGATAATTTCTTTGATGAAAACATATAATGCAAAGATTATGATTTCGTAAATGCAGAAATAAACTATTCTCAGGCTATAGTATTAAAATATTATACAATAGCTTTAATCCCAAATACCACAGTATTCCATGCTAGTATATCTTCATATAAAATATTGTATATATATTATTTATTCCACCCTAAATATCTTCACAATGATATCTTTAGGTACATGACCCTTGAAATAACTCAAGATATTTCACGCTGTTATTTTCACCTGTACTGCACAAGCTCATTACCCTTGTAGTTATAGCAACTGGGGACCAAACTTTTCAATTTTCTTGTTTTTACAGCTACCTTCCTCTGGTGTACCCTGCTCAACAGGGTTAGAGCAGCTGCTAAAATGTCTGGCTGGGGGTGTGGATAGCCCCTACAACCAACTTTTTGCTGTGAGTTACCCTTCCTCTAGTACTAACTACAGTAGTAAAGAAATCTAGTGTGGAATAAACCACTTATTACACTTGTCAGAGTGGTATGGCAAGATATTTCACTATCAGGCTTTATTTTCACTCGCCTCTGGGCTCGTGAAAATAAATTAGCCTGCTCATGAAACATTTCGCCATATCACACTCTGACTCGTGTAATAAGTACTATATATATATATATTATCCCTAGTATTGATGGAACTTCTGTAAGTGTCAGCTTAGCTCAGTATGCTTGATCAAAAATCAATGTTTGGGGGGGGGGGGGGGGGAGGTAAGTGATTAAAAAGAGCCAACCATTAAATTGCCAAAAATATCCTCTTTTTTTAAAACAATGAATCGATTTCAATCCAAACCCACAACCCCAAAAATTATAGTCCTCATCTTCAAAAGTAGCTCATCAATCTGCATCCACCAAACCATCATAATTTATGCAGCCAGACAGTCTGCAGCTGCCACATCATGCATGGAATTTTGATACAGCTACAGTATTCTTACCTGTACATTTCATGCTACTAAGCAGTTAACCTACATGTACATATGTAATACACTCAAAAATGCTCATCTAGAACTGAAGGTATATACCAGCATCAGCACTATATCACTTTCTTTCCAACCCAAGTCTAAGAAGCAATTTATTCCCAGATTCTTTCTTTCTATAGCTGCAAACAGAGCAAAACCAGCATATGTAATTTTTTTCCAATGCAGTTCACCAACATTGACTGTACCATGTACGTACATGGTTAATTGCATAAATACTACTATGAGAACACAACAATCATGTATTTACCAGTGGAGAGGTCTCACACTGGGGTTTCCTCTCTTGGAGACACCAAAAAACTCCGTATCCCTTCAAGTCATGTTTCTACATCTTTGTAATTTTCTTCTATGCAGTAGTTAACCTGGCCCGATCTCCTCACACACTGCCAAATTTTTTCTCAATTCTGACCACAACTGGTTCCCCACAAATGAAACCAGTACTGTTTTCTCTGCTCACTTACAAACTGTACATTGCATCCTTTCTAATAACTACACACTACCAAACTTGACATATCTGGCTATTTGTGGTTAATTGTAATACATTCTGTGTATCTCTTGTTGAGGTATTGCAGTGACAGTGTTAACTCTCTGTCCTTTTACCCTGTTGATCGCTACTAAGAGTAAAACCTGTCAATCGGTGGCTATTTATAGGATGCTTGCAAATGGAAATTCTTGTGCAAAGTAAAAATGTGAGCACATGGCAGTATAGCAGAGATCTTTAGAGAACACTTTATTTACCCTGCTGAAAATGGATCTGTACCCCAAAAAGATTATTATAACCATCACAGATGGATGCATATTTGCTCCCAAGTTCATCAATCATGGAAATAATTAACTTCCTGAAATTACAAAAATGGTGATTTGACCTCCCTAAAATATTGATTAGACATAACTTTTAGACTTTTAATCACATAGTTTGACCACAAATAAATAATTAACCAATTAAAGCACTTTTTTTCCCTATGAATTTCTTTAATACATTACCAAAAATGTTCTGTACAGAAAACAGTTAAAACCACTTGATGTAAAGCAATTTGTAAAACATTACTGTACATTTAGATCTACAGTCATACCTGTATTAAATCTTTATCAGGAATATCACATAAATGGATAGTTTGAAAGTCAAAGTCATCATTGTTGTCCTTAAAAAATCTCGCCCTGTCTTTAGTGAAATTTATAAACCGAGCTTTGAGGAGTTCAGTTTCCATATTCAAAAACCACCGACGCATTTCTTCACTACATACATGTACCACAAACACAAACACCCACACACCACCAACAGTGAAATATGAACATTTTGCACTATACCATCCTTTGAAATTTGTCGTCAGTTTAATAAACTTATATCCTTCACTCACTCATATAATCACACTCTAGTAGTGTGGGGCAATGCATTTGTTCACACACAAACATTTTTTTTTTTTAACTTTCTGATACTTCAGACATTGCTATAATAGCAATTTTTATGAATAGCTGTTATTTCATACAACCAAACATATGTACTCACACATTTTTCGGTCACTAAATTTCAGTTTATAATAGCTCTAGCAGTTGCAATACATGTTAGCAAGTTGATAGCAAATCCCATTTTATCTTGTCGACAACAGATAGTAAGATAACTGCCCTGCCTTGATACAATAAGGATATCTACATCAGAACAATTTGTTAGTCTCGACCAGTATCACCACTATAAAAGCACTTCAAGTACTACCCCTCCAAGTAGTCTTGCCAGTAACTTCAGCCTATACCTGTATATAGATATGAATTTTAGTTGAACATATTGGGGTATCAACAGTCCATTGACAAAAGCCGGTGGAAAGTGTGGGCCAGCCCACATGAAGTGATGAAGAAGAAAGAGGAAGACAAAGAGACATTGAACTGACAATCGAGGTGTTGTTATGCACTCCGAGGGAGAGGAGGAAGACGTGGTAGTGAGTGACTATTTGGGTGTGGAGGTTGGTAGTGGTAGCAGGAGGGAATCTAGCGAGAGGGAGGAGTTGGATGGTGAAGAGTCTGGGGAAGAAGGAGAAATGGCTAAGACAGAAGAGAGTGAGATGGTGAAGTTGATGAGGTACATGGCGGACAGGGATGCGGAGGCAAAGGAGGCCGAGGCAGATGCCAGGAAGGCCGAAGTTAAGGAGAGGAAAGAGAGAGAGAAGCGGGAGGCGGAGATGAGAAAGGAAATGGAGGAGGCGAGAAGGGCGGATATGTTAGAGCTGTTCAGACAGTTGAAGGGGGAAGAAAATGTGAGAAGGCGGGAGGAGGAAGTGTTGAGGTCAAGAGTAAGGGAGGAGGATTATACGAGACGTAGAGATGAGGAAGCGCAGAGGAGGCGGGAGGAAGAAGAGAGTAGGAGGGAAAGGAAGAAGGAGGAAGATGAACAGAGAGTGAGAAGAGAGTTACAACAGGAAAAACTTAAGGTATTGGGGGTGTACAAGGAATCTGTAGAGTTGCTGGGCTATTTGGACAAATTTGAGAGAATTCTAAGGGAGTGTAAGGTTGATAGAGCAGAGTGGGCAGAGAAATTATTCCCAAGACTACCAGAGAGGTTGTGCACCAGGGTTGCGGGGGTGAGAGACAATGGAGGAAGTTATGATGAGGTAAAGGCAGTGCTTCTGAAGGCTGTAGGAGAGACACCCCTCACTTACGGACACCAGTTATTTGAGTTATCAGGGGAGTACTTGAAGGCAAAGTCGGCTGGGGAGATTGTGGAAGTGGTAGAGAGGGTGTGCCGGGGTGTGCTGCAGGGATGTGGCACCCTTGAAGAATGTGTAGTTTCCCTAGCTACTGCGCTGACAAGGAAGGTGATTCCCCCGGGTGGTAAGGTGTATTTGGAGAGCAAGAAAATAGAGAAGATGGAGGATTTGAGAGATGCATGGGAGACGTGGTTGTCAGGGAGGCAGAAAGGAAACTTTTACAAGGCTTGGGTGAGCTCGGGTATGGATGGTGGTCGTGTGTTCCGAGGCAGCGAAGGAAGTGGGGTTGGTGAGAGGAGTAGACTAATTGGGGATGTGACGTGTTTCTCGTGTGGCGAGAAAGGACATAGGTCCACAGAGTGTAGGAAGGGTGGAGGCACTAGACCGAGCATAAGTGGGTTGAGTGTGCGGCCCATCACTTGTTTTAGCTGTGGCAAGAGTGGCCACAGGAGTGTGGAGTGCCCAAATAGGAAGGTGGGTACCTCTGTGAAGAAAGAGAACATTGGTAGGGTTCTTAAAATTGTAATGGGAAGCAAGAAGAAAGGCAATGTTGCATGGGGACTAGTGAATGGAGTTAGATGTAAAGTGTTAGTGGACTCAGGAGCTGAGGTGGGAGTAATACCTAGGTCCCTTGTGAGTAGTGATTCAGCCGAGTGTGGTGACGTACACATTTCTGATGTGCACGGCAAGACGAGTGTGCATCAGAGCATTATTGTGACGTATGAATTGGGAGGATTGAGACGTGTGAAGCTTGCAGTGATTGATGAGAGATCGGAGGATGATGTGATCAGTATAATACCATTTGATGTAACGGATTCAGAAGAGGTGAAAGCATTTAGAAGAGCTGTGGAGGAGTTTGGATTAGCTAGTAGTGAGAAGGAGAGAGTAGAAGCGAGTGTGAATGTGTTAACGAGGAGTCAGGCTAGGGAAGAAGTGATGTTGGATAAGAATGAGGATGATGCTGTGGTTGAGGATTTGTGGTGCGTCGTAGAAGGGGAGGAGTCTGTTCCGAAGGAGCTTGGTAATGAGTTGGTTCCTTCGGCAGTACCGGCGGAGGAAGAAGCGATGCAAGAGTGCTTAAGGGAGAGTGTGGATGAGGGTGATGATGTAGATGGAGTGCCAGTAGAGTTAGAGAAGGTAGTCGAGAGTGAGGATGAATGTGAGAGTGAGTTGCGTGAGTTGGCGAGCCAGATTGGTCCGGTGAAGGTTGGCTCTGATGGGAAAATTTTTTGTAAGGCCGTATTAGAAGATGAGAGTTTGCGTGAATGGAGAGAGTTGGGAGAGAGAAAGGAACGGGGATTTGCATGGAAGAGGGGGGTTTTGGTGAGAAGTTTGTATGTAACATGGGAAGAGTTTAGGGATGTATTGGTGGTACCTAAAGAATTCAGAAAACAGATTATGGAGCTAGGACACGAGAGGAACGGGCACTTGGGAGGTGAGAAGGTGACAGCGATGGTGGGCAGGTACTTCCTTTGGCCTGGGATGAACAAGGAGTTGGCAGAACACTGTGGTAGTTGTGGTCTCTGTCAGCATAAGAGCAAGCACAGACTTAGGAAGGCCCCTGCAGTCGAGAGACCCGTACTTACTGAACCTTTCGACCTGGTAGGCCCTTTGCCAAAAGGAAGAGGAGGTAACAGGTACTTGCTGACATACATCTGCCTGGCGACCAGATGGCCGGAGGCAGTGCCCTTACGTACAGTGACAGCCAAGGCAGTGGCTGAGGGATTGTGGACAATTTTCTCGAGGACAGCCATCCCCGAGAGAATCCTGTCAGACCAGGGTAGCCAGTTTTGCGGACGAGTAGTTAGGCAGCTGTGTGAGTTGCTAGGTATTGAGAAGTTGAGGACCTCCCCATACCACCCGGAAACAAACGGTACGGTGGAGAGGATGCATGGCACATTTAAGGGAATTTTAGGAAAGTGTATTGCAGATGGTGTGGATTGGGTTGGACAGGTGTGTTTTGTGTTGTTTGTGTTGAGGCAGATGCCTCATTCGGATAGTGGATTTAGTCCATTTGATTTGGTGTTTGGGTTTAGGGTAAGGACGCCCTTGGACGCCCTTTACCACGGGCTGTACGAAGTCGATAGCAAGGAGTTAGGAGTGTGTGATTGGGTGAAAGAAATGGCGGAGAGACTTGAGATGATGACGGATTGTGCGGCGCTGAAGATGGCGAAGTGTAAGGAAGGGAGAATGAATTATTTGAATCATGGAAGCAAGTTGAGGGAGTTTGAAGTTGGGATGTTGGTGTTGTATAGGGTTCCTGGGATGACGTGTAAACTGGCAGATTCATGGGAGGGCCCATACAAGGTGTTAGAGAGGAAGGGGAAAGTAAACTCTAGGATTGGAAGGTTGGGAGCAGAGAAATACGCTAAGGTAGTACATGTCAACTGCCTTAAGCTGTATAAGGAGAGGTATGATGTGAAGAGATTGGATGTTGTGGTGGAAGAGCAAGAGGTTGTAAGGAATACGTTGAGTGGTGAATGTGATGGTTTTGTGCGGAAGGAGTTGGATGATTTGTTGGGGGAGTTTGTCGGGGTGTTCTCGGATATGCCCGGTAATACGGATCGGGTAAAGATGGTGATTGACACGGGGGATTGCCCGCCCATTAGGCAGCCTCCGTATTCTGTTCCGATGGGAATTCGAGATCAGGTTAAGAAGGAGTTAGAGATGTTAGAAGAGTGTAGCATTATTGAGCAAAGTTCAAGCTCATGGGCTTCACCTTTGGTCCCAGTGAGGAAGTCAGACGGAGGTGTGCGTCTATGTGTAGACTATCGACAGTTGAACGAGATGACTGTTAAGGAGCCGTATTACATACCCTCTCTTGAATAGATGATGGAGAGAGTGGGGAAGGGTCGTGTACTGTCCAAGGTGGACCTCGCTAAGGGGTTCCACCAAGTGGTTGTCAATGAGAGAGATAGGGAGAAGACGAGTTTCGTGTGTCCATTTGGCAAATTTCAGTATTGTCGGATGCCATTCGGTTTGATTAATGCACCATCGGTCTTCCAAAGACTGATGGACGAGGTGTTGGTTGGGTGTATGGACTTCGCCAGGCTATACATTGACGATATTCTGGTGGTGTCAGAGTGTTGGGAGGTGCATCTAGGTCATCTGAGAGTGCTGTTTGAAACCTTGGAAGAGGCAGGCTTGACTTGCAAGAGAGGGAAGTGTGCGTTCGGGAAGAAGAGATTGGAATTCTTAGGTCACCAGATAGGTAAAGGTGTTGTGTGTGTGCCGGAAGCTAGAGTGTGTGCGATCAAGGAGCACCCGCTCCCCAAGACAAGGAGGCAACTGCGGGCCTTTCTGGGTCTTAGGGGTTATTATCGACGGTTCGTCAGCGGGTTTCATCGGTGGTCGTCTGTCCTGACGCCACATACATCAAAGGTCCTGATAGGAGAATTGGAGTGGAGTAGCCGGATGTTGGAGGCGTATCGTGAGTTATGTATGTCATTGTGTGATTCTGTGTGTTTGCATGTTCTGTGTGTGGATGATCATTTTGTTCTTGAATGTGATGCCAGCAGTACAGGGTGGAGCGGTGTTGTCGATCGAGAGAGGGAGTGAAGTTCTGCAAGTTGCGTTCTTCTTGAAGCAACTGCATGGTGCACAGAGATGTTATAGTGCGCAGGAATTAGAAGAACTGGCTGTTTATGAGGCTATTTGTCATTTTGCGTTCTATTTGTATGGTAGACGTTTTGTTGTGATCACAGATTATAAGTGTCTAGTGTCTCTGAGGACGGGTCATCAGGAGAATCGGAGGATCTATGGTTGGTCTCTCAAGTTGGTGGAGTTAGACTTCGAGATGAGGTAAAGGAAAGGAGAATTGAATGTGGTGGCGGACGACTTGAGCCATTGTCATTCGGAGGACAGTGGTGTTACCACCCGTCTTTTGAAGATGGTGGGGGGGGAGATGTGGGCCAGCCCACATGAAGTGATGAAGAAGAAAGAGGAAGACAAAGAGACATTGAACTGACAATCGAGGTGTTGTTAATTGTATGCGTTGATTGGTCACATGTTGTTTGTGTATTATGCCACGTGTATCATTTTACGTTTTGTTACATCATCATGGGGTGGAGCCATGCTTCTCTATAAAAGTATCGGTTCTGCCTCGTGGTTGAGCAGTGTTCAATTATATCAATACTTTGGGATATCAAGACATTGACTTGGGCGCTGGCTGCGGCGAGCTACCTAGCGTTGGACATTCTGGTGGCAGCGACTGATTGCTGTTACCAAGTGCGAGGTCCCCAAACCCGAAGAACCTACGGAGCCTAAGGGAGGGAACCCCCCACAGAAAGGAAGGGGAGAGAGGGGGAAAAGAACCAGTCAACAAAGATAGCCTTTTTTCTTTTCTTTTTTTTGAGAGAGAGAAAGAAGAAAATGTAATAAAGGGAAAGAGAAAATGAAAGGGAGCATAAAGATGGGGGTAGGAGAAAAAACTGTTGGAAGAGAAAGGCACAAACCATGAAGCAATTTTATGCAATGAAACACAACAATTAGTAGTCTTTACCAATATATGTACATGTACTATTCTGCTTACATTACTGTATATAATTACTGATATCAGTTCTCATTTATGTATCGTCAAAAATATGTGCCAATTATTACCATTTACCAATGCCAAAAATGAATTTAATACTAAACAGTAAAATAAACAATTTAGTCAATAATAGCTCCTCTCTACTTAATAAAAAAAACATTAAGTCGATATTCTTCCTTAAATGTGAAGATTCAGTTTCTCATGTACTATTTACATCTCTAGCCATATATGAGTGTAAAAGACACATTACTCTTCATGTCTTCATTCTGTCAACTGCAGATCTCAAAAGTATCAGGTCATCACTTGTCTCCTTCCAGAAGCAGTGTGTACTATTACAGTCAGCCATCAGACATTTGCTGCTCAAGAGAGCTTTATATTTGACCAAAACAATAACTGTTCTGTTCAGCTGGCCAAAATTATCAGACCCAGTTATCAGTACAACTAATTATCCTGTTTTTTTGTCCCACTGGTAAGCGGTTGCAACAACTGTTCCACTTCCCCATATTCTAAGCATGACAGCTATGATACAAGACCTGCTTAGGAACACTTCTTCTCTCCATTCTTTGACCTTCTTATTTTCTTTTTTCCTTCTTTACACTCTTACTTCTTGTTTTAACTTTTAATAGCTTCTCCGATTGTTTTTGGGCTTTATTCCAAGTTTCAGAGCTGTAGCTACATCCATTCCAGAGGTTACTTTCCCCATTACATTGATGCACTTAACTCATACTTGGTTTACATTTTGACTAAATTATAACGTGATCAGTGTCCATGCTCAAAAATAAAACATCCTATACTTGGTGGTTTTATTTCCCATAGCTTAATAATACACTTCAGCATAAACTCTCAATGACCTACTACACACACAACAAGCTAAGGCCATGAACAAGACTTTTCACAAAATACTTTTCTCACAAACTATTAACACAATAACTAAAATTAAACAATTTGTCGTCCATTTTGAATAATGATTGATAATGTAAATTATTTTACTCATTATGAAGTCGGTAAAACAATAAAATATGTAATACAATGTCCTACAACAGTCTATAAAGCATTGAAAATAAGTAATAACATGCGTCCTATCAAATTTTTACCAGACAAACCTTAGTATTATTCCGACTCTTGTCTGAGCATTGACTTATAGTATAGTCCATATTGCATAAGCATAATAGGCAATAGGCTCTCAGTATCGTGGCTATATTACTGTAGAGCAATTTACAGTCTATAAACATACGTACTTCCATAATATTAAAGATGCACTTAAAGAGCTGGCCTAGTTCCAATGTGTAAGCCACACTATTGCATATATACACTATGTATGCTCTGTAGAGAATGATTAGATTGTCTACTCTCAACTCTTAATTATCTAACTTTTAAATTGTGTTTTGTAATAATGCTAAAAACAGTGAATGCTTCATAAGTTTAAAGACATATAGTCATTATAAAAGGTTTCAAACTGTATACTAGCTTAGGATTCTTACTTTCTACAGAATGCAAGTCGAAGAATGAAATGTGAAGTATGGTCCTTCAACCTTTCTGTGCGGCCAATTTGAACCTCGCTGACTGAAGCCTTTGAGTCCTCAACCTAATGTTGAATATAGCAATGACTAATGGTGTTTTACTAGAATATGTCTTAATCTAAATAATACTGGACAGAAAACCTTTCATTAATTACCAACACAAAGTATGTACCTGTGATATAGGCATGAGTTGCTTGGCTTTATTTAGAATTTTGCCATAAAATACTTCTGTGTTTTCTTCTTGGCTTCGTAGTTGCTTAATTCTGTCTATTTCCTGCAAAACTGTGTTTTAAAATTTAATGAGTTGTGAAACGGAATTACAAAATGTTAAATAAATGAAACATTGACAAATACTCCTTCTGCAACACTGAAAATTGCACTTAGGTTGATAAGAATGAAAGCATACATACGTACATAGCTTAGCTGAAATTAAAAACTGGAAAAGGTAAGGACTAATAACAAACCGTGGCAACAACCCTGAGGGAGAGAGCAGCTTAAATAGTCAGATGATGTAAGGTTGGGCAATATATGGTCAATATTGCAATATATGTACTTGTCACAAGTGCCAGTAACATGAGCCAGTGAAGAAAAAAAATTTAAAAAAACAAACACACCTACACCAAAATGTGGAGATATTTTAGTGTAAGTATATAAATGAAAGAGAAAGATATTCACTTTTTGTTTTTAAAAAGTGGCTCGAAAGCATGAAACTCTAGCAGTTTACACCACATGATCATAAAAGAAGTTAAATTGCAAAAATCACTCAAAACCAAACCCCGCCTCCACCCCCCCCCCCCCATGCCAAAAAAAAAACAAAAAAAACAACAACAGAGTACATAGTAGTGGGAAATATGGCAATATGGTTGAGTCAGTTCCAATAGTAAGAAGGTTCGATCACAATTCCCCCTCTCCTATACAAGTGTTTGGCTAGTTGTATACAGTCTCGTGTAGCCAGATTACCAATCACTATGCAGGAAAAGGGTGTAGTTAACGGGCATTAAGCCGAGTTGTGTTTGCTGTGTCAGCAAGATAAGGATTGTGGTACGGCTTCCACATATCTGGTATAATTATGATATTTTAGCAGCCTGCTCCGACTTCATGGAATTCAATATGTTCATATTCTTTTCACTCCCAGACAGACCACCCTACCCGCATATTACCACCCTCTTGATCTCCACCATCGTTCTTCCCACCCCAGTAAGGGGTAAAACTCACTCCATGTCAGTGACCAGACCTTTTTCTCGTGCAACAGTTGGTAAAGGATCTGGCTACCCGAGACTATCATGGAATGATTAGCCAAAACATGTGTCACAATGGACTGGAACAGGCAGGCTAAAAACCACTTTTTTCATTACAGCTTTCCGCTGAGTCTGCAATCTACTCTTTAAGAAATAATTGTGTGTCATTGGGCAAGCGAATCGAGCCCCTTACAAACGAGTCTCAATAGAGATTTTGGTGTATATAATACTGTATATTTATACATACATTATATATAATATATATATATGTATCTGGCCAAAGCTCAAAGAGGTAAATTCATGCTACTTAAAAAATTAACATTAGCGTGGGCGCAAAAATAAGGAGAAACTACTTCGAAATCATGCAAGAAAATAAGCCAAAGAGCTAGGAGACAGAAGAGGAGACATTCAGTTAGATCTTAAAAAATTAGCAGAGTTCATTTCTCTATTCAAATTAATGGTGGTGATAAATAAGCCATACACAACAGAATTGTTCTTACTTGAAAATCCATTGTCCAAGCCACTAACAGAATATGATGTAATGCTACTAGAGCTCTCATTTAAAAGGAGACATATATTGGGATGGCTACTAGCTTAAACAGACAAGAAATTAATTGTTACCCCTTTGAATTAGGGTGTCTCTGACATGATCTGAATGTTGCTCAAAACAATTGGGTATTACAAGATCAGATGAGTTCATTTTTTATTAGTGGTGGTGACAAACAATTCCATTGTCCAATAGTCAAGTAACAAAGAGAATGCAATGTACAGAAGTTTTTTGCTGGTATATCCAGTGACAAGTGTGTGTACAGAATAGTGTTAAAAATACAAGCACAAAAAATCTAAAAGCAAACATTTAACAAACATTAGAAGCTCTTCACATGAAAATTTAAATCTCTGCTAGGACAGCTCGCTTGCCATTTCTGAAGCATATACTATTTAAAGCGACTAATTTTTGAGCTATTTACTTGATGCAAATTCAATCCCATCCCGTGTCTTACGTTTCAGCCTCTGCAGAGCCATTTCTTCAAAATTTTTGATACTGATAGAGTTTTCTGGGGGAGTTTTATACATCTGCAAACGGCAGCAAAGATCATTCTTTCTTTTGTCATTTTTAAACTCCATCACTCTACACACAACATCAATTACAACTAACTTCCCGCCAGTCCCGCCAGACACTTATATTCTAATTAGTTCACACCACAACTTGTGGGCGGTAAATTGCAACATAAAAAGAGCCCCACCTCTTTTTCGTGCAGTACATTTTTTGGTGGGTGTGTGTACGGTTATGGCTGCTCCAAGTGGTAAAGTAAGTTACAAGCTCTGAGTGATGTGCAAGGCCTTAGCAATAACCCCTACCCCTTAGCAATAAGCTGTACCCCTTAGCAATACTGAGAGAAAATGATGTATTTAGCAAGCGTACTAGCTAGCTAGCCAGTAGGGGAAGGGGTCTTGTCTAGCTACCAAGTACTGCAGTAACTGTGCGAATCACCTTAACAACATTTATCTGTTTAGTCCAAGGTTTTAAGTTAATGCTAGTTGTAACTTATATACATTTTTACTGCTGTTTGTAGAAGCAAACCAGTGATCCAGTTGTTGGACAACCTTGTCTGGAATGTGGGAACAAGTGTACTGGGGGATACATGCCATTTAGTTGGAGGTAACTAGAAATTATTCAAGACAAAAATTTTAACAGTAGCTATATTAATTGTAGGAAAACGTGTATAACTTGTGGCTGTGCTCGTCATTGCCACCAAAACTTCAGCCACTACACGGAGTTAGTGTCTTCATGTACTACGAAGGATGTACTATCATTAGAGGACAAAAAAAAGCTAGAAAGCAAATATTCTTGGTATCCTCGAGGAGTTGAATATGATATAGTATGTATGATCTTTTAGCTTTAGCCATTACAAACATAATTCTTATATAAATTTGTAGGTGAACAAATATATGTCAAATCTTCCCAAAGATTGTATTCCCTACAAATCTTCTACACAAAGACAGAAGATGTTCCACTCTCAGTTTCCACTACAAGATGGAAATACTTTATATTGTCATGATCTACCAGATATAGAAAAAAAACGAATGATAAAGTTTGGTGAAAGAAGGATGAGGAAATTTATTGGAGTTGGAAATGTATCTATAAATGATTCTGAAAAAGTGAGTGAAAACTGATACACTTAGCTACAGCTAACCTATATACATAGTTAATCTATAATTGTAGTGTTGTTGTTCTAACTGATATTAGCCTTCATCACTATAATTCAATTCCATGCAATTATCATCATTATCCTATCCAGGATTTGGTAGGTGCAATGAAATTATTACCTAAAAGAAATAATTTACTAATGTACAAGGAATTGTACTCAAGTATTCCTAGATATATATACATATATATATATGTCCCGGAGATTCCGGGACAGTTGGAGCCTCTGAGACTCCGATGAACAAGACTGGTTGGTTGCCCACGATGTCCGGTAGGAAAATCTTTATGCATATTCTTCAAAAATGCTGTCTGCTTCCGAGAGGGCAATAACTTTTAACTTTATACCATAATTACTTATGCATAACATCCTAATTTGTCAAAACAATTCATCTGTTATGCAACTTAAACAAAGTTATGTTTTGTCTACATGCAATTTTTGGAGGGTGATATTACTCTATTGATAATATCACTTTTTTTGACAGTTTATTATAATACTTATGAGATAGAGTGTGATATCTAGCATGGAATGAATGAATGAATGAATGAATGAATGGATGAATGAAAATAATATATGTTAAATGTTTTCTTTTAAGGTTTGTTCAGAATGTTCTACAAGAATTGAAGAGGGTTCAGTTATGATCACTATAAACAAAGAAACAACTAAAGAAGGATGGCATCCTGAGTGCTTTAGGTAAGAGTTAGAGTAGAAGTGGCTTCTATAACTATAATTTACTCACAGCGCATATGGTGTGAGGGTATTATTCACTCACCTTGACTGTCAGCTAGTCTGTTTGTGTAGTATGTATAGCTATATGTCTGTTTAAATTTGGAGGGTGGTGGCTTCCCGAGCATTAAAACAGCATCAAACTGTGGTAAGGGGAAATGTAAGTCCCTTTAATCAGGAATTTTTTATGCCTTTTTAGGGAGGCATTCAAAAAATAGCTTGCCTCAACCCCACTGAAAATTATTATATTCATGGTGACATTTACCACAGAATTTTCAGCATTTTTATGGAAATGAGAAACCCCTTTGAAATTTCAAAAAAAAAATGTTAATTTGACCCCTCTCAACTTTATTCTACAAATACTCTGCTTTAATGCTTGGTTTCAACTTAGTTTTCAGATGAAGGCAACTTATCATCACATCATGATATGTGAATAAATAACTCCTTATCGCATACCTTTGTTGCTTAATCCCTTTACTACCATGGCTTCCTATAACTGTATAAAATAACACCTCGGGAACATAGTTGTTTATTCTCATCTGCATTGCCTCACTCAACACAATAGTCTCCAGAAGTTAGCTCAATTTAGTAAGTGATGTTCAAACTTGTAGCAGTGATATCTCTAAGGCTACAGTGCAAAAATTGAGGTAGCCTTCAGAGTCTGAGCTTCTTGCTACCATTAGTAGTTTTGCTTTTGCTGTGAAGCTAACTCAGTGCTGAAAATGGAGTTTCACATTAAATACCGGTGAGTGTCTCTAACATGTTTAGCTTCTTTTCTTATTGTTTTTATTGCTCAAATTATATTGACTAGCAAATACCCTGTCACTCCATGGTGCTTACAATGCACTAATTGTTGCAAAATTAAGAATGCAGTAGCGTAATATATATTTGTCCATGGTTATTCCCTCTGCTGATCCTTTTCTTCCTGAACTATCTCAGGTTTTCTCATTCCTCTCAACTCATGGATTCCCTTCTCCTCCTTTGTCAATCTCTCCAGCCTCTCATTTCTGTCCTTTCTGTGTATTTTCTTTCACTTCTTCATTGAAGTAGTTAGTCAGTCAGCCTTTTCTCACCAGGTCCGGACAATTCAATGGTAAGTGTGTCTGTGACATACAGAGACAGTCAAGGTTTTGAGTCCCACACGGTACTTTATTTCTCTCTCTCTCTATTTTTTTTCTTCATTCTCTTGCTTCCCTTTCAGGTAAAGACAATAGTTTACCGACTCTACTCAGTTCATGAATTCATGAATACGCACATTGGTCGTCGCCTGTCACCGTCGCTGTTACAGACACAAAAGCTTATATAGATACCTGATAATGCACAATAAATTGTTCTTATGGTCTGAGATGATTTTGTAGTAGCTAGCTAGTAGCGCTGAATGTGTACACCTTTGGTGCTTAAAGTTTTTCCAATTTTCATTTAGTTACGTTTTGATGTATTTGGTATCCATCCACTCTTACATAATATTTGTAATTTTTGCCACGATTCCCCAAATGCCCTGAACATTAAAACTTTAAAGTTGACCATATTAATGATTTTTTTTTGTTTATCACTCTCTTAATCAACATCATCACTAACAAAGGCTCTGCAGAGCCGACTATCACGAGAAGTTGAAATATTTATTTATTTTACGATTATTATATTAAATGACAGTACATCTTATGATATGAAATAGTTAGCTATAACCTTAATGTGAGCGGCATGAATAAAGTATCTGCACATTACAGTCCTCGTAGCTACCCACAACAAAATCATGCAGATGTGTACATTGGCTATTGCAACAGTCTCTATGGTAAATCTTCCTAATGTTCCACCACTCTCTTTCATTATATCAACACCCAAATTTTTTATAAAGGTACCCCACCTGTGAAGCTTCAATGTAAATTGTAGTGCTCATTGATTCAATTCCACTCAATGTGTCCAATTTTTTTTACCTATTTTTGAAGGGAAACAAAATTAAGACTTGTATTGTCTTTTAATGGGTGATATCCCTATACAGTTCTTAGACAAAATGGATCTGAAATAACCATTCACAGATGGTCTTGCTCATTCTTTTATCATACATACTTCATTTTGTTTCACAATCCATCTATTTCTCTTTCTTCGTGTTCCTTTTTTTCTTTCCTTTTTTTCCACTTCAATCACCTCTTCATGATCTTCTCTTTCTCCCCATCCGCTTCCTCTTTCTCTGGCCGGCCACTCTCTAGCTGCAATTTTCAGCTCACGTGTTTATAACATGCGGTAAAGGGAAGTAGCACAACGATCGTATGTACGGCTAAAATTGACTAGCTTTTTCTTGAAGACTAAGTCGAAACAAAAAATTCTAGCACATTAAAGGGACTTACTTTGCAAATTTCTCTACCTCTACATTTTTTCAAAGCCCGGAAGGCCGTCGTCTTCGAGGTCCGTTGTTGAATGACACACACACACACACAGACAAAGTGACTACTGACCCTCTCGCGCATGCCCGCTGAGTGTTAATGAGGGAACTGCACCTACGATATATGCATTTAAGCAAAATATTGTGATCATTGTGGTCAGGAGTGATGAAAGCTGCTTCATAGTGGAGGGACACCATGTATCACAAGTTAATTTACTCTCATGAAAACGCTTGTATTAACATAACTAATTTGATAATCCTTTTAAGCATTTGAGTTTTCCAACTAAGGTATATCATGAACTTCGAGACCCTTGCCAAATTTAGACAAATTAATTATTGCCCCACAATAGGTCTTCTAGCCAAGTTAAAATTCAAACAACAAGGTTGATATTAACCTCCTTCAATCTGTCATGAAATATGTCCATATTAATTCAAGATAATAGCTAAAGTACAATATTGTAATAAAATGGTTAGCTACATGATTTTATTTTATCTGAAGAGTTAATGCTCCTAGCTATATCTATCACTTTTTTCATACTTTAGTTCAAGAAATAACCATAACGACCACAGACAATTTAATTATTACAAAGCTACTTAAATTCCTCAGCCTTCTAATAAACTGTTGAAGTGCATTCTAGACTTAATAGCTGAAAACGTTATACTATATTCAATATTAGTCTAGCTACTCTAATTGAAGTATGTTTATTATGCGCGTGAGTGGTTACAGTAGTCTGTTTGTCACTCATTCATTCTGTCTGTCTGTCTGTCTGTCTGTCAATAGCGTTTTTTGAACTTCACGTCGATTTAAGCAGTGAAAGCGATATCAAACTGCAGCACTCACAAAGTAAGTCCCTTTAAATATTTGTTTAGGCTTAGTTTTTCAGAAAAAGCGAGTGAAACTCGGGGCCAATTTTCTCTATGGGTGCATACGTCCTTTACCATACAATTTGCACTTGAATGGCAAATACTTAGCAGGCAGCCTTTGAGCATAGATGGTTGGAAGAACCAGGGGTTGGAAAGAGATCTGCTGCATAAGACTGTAACAGTATGTTATACCTTTGTAATGTGACATAGCTTAACCTTTAAAACACTTTTACCCAAGCTTGTAGCTAGCTAGCTATATGGCTATAGCTAGCTGCATCAAATATTGGTCAGTTTCACTGAAACAGAGCTGACCTTTAGCTTCATCATCAAGATAATAATTTGTTAATATGGCATTGTATTTGTTATCGTTATTTATTGTTTTTCAGTGTGAGTGGATTTTTATTTTCTTTGCCTGAGTGGAGTTTGTGTTCAGTGGTTTTAGAACAGAGCTAGACTTCTGAACAACTTGCCAAATCACTTTGTCCAAAAATGGTAGCTACTACTAACTAAAGATTAGGCTGAAAAATTAGATCATTAATAAAAAAATTAATCAGAATATAAACCAATAAAATATGATATTTTCTATTCATTTTTTTCTTGTCTCTTTCATTCATTCTGTCTGTCTGTCAATAATGATTCTCGAAGTTGGCAAAAATTCAAGCATTTATAGCGATATTAAACTGTAGTACAACAAAGTAAATCTCTTTAAATTTCCAAATGTTTCTGTTTAGGCTTCATTTTTCTGATAATTGAAAATAGCTAAATTTTTGGATCTTAAGGGTAGGTGAGGTTAACATTCTGAAAACTGGTATTAGGAAATCTTGAGGGAGGTACTAATGTTGAAATGGAGGGTTGTGCACGCAGATAGTGCTGAGGGTTCACACTACTGGTACTCTAGCTTAACCATGCAGAATTTTTTTTAAGTCTATGATTCATACTTTAATATTGTTAGTTTTGTAAGTAAAAATTTAGTAATATAAATCCTTTTATGAAGTTTTTAAATAAGAAATATCACTTGTAAGCTCTGCTTGATCCATATTATTGCTGACTTAGCACAAAAATGGATAAAAATTTTCATAGCTATTACAAAATAAGTGAATAAACAGATAGCTTGATGTTCTTGGTAAGCTGCTTTTTTGTGCAAAATACATCTTGTTTACCAGTACTTTTTTTTTGTTGTTGTTGAATGATTTCAGGTGTCATTGCTGTACTGAACTCCTCGTAGATTTGATATATTTTTATTCTCCTGACAAGAATGAAATATACTGTGGCAGGCATCATGCTGAGACAATTATATCAAGATGCCATGGATGTGATGAGGTACATACATATCTGCAAGTTTAAACCGTGCTCATTGCCCAATAGGTGATATAAACTGCATGCTCATGCATGTTTCTAAGTATCCTCTCTAACTTGGAGTTCTCAAGTAATGCATTTTGCTTTTCAAATAAATTAAGTTTGGATCACAGTCAGTTGGTGGGTGATACATGGACCCAAATTTAGTTGCCAACTAAAGATGATTTTTTTCTGACAGATAAAATATGTAATTTAAAATTCAAGTTAAAGAGGTCAAATTTAACCATGAAGTATCTTTTTTATGAGTTAGTCGAGTAAATTTCAATTGGCCTTTTGTTCCAGTTAGGTGGTATTTAACCAATTTTGATACAATTAAAAGTGCCATTTTTTACTTTAATTGACTTTCTCAAAAATTGATGCTAATTTATGACTTAATAATGTAATAGTGTATTGTATTGTCTATGACATTACCAGCTACAAAATATTCAGAGCTCAACTTAACCATATAAATTATAAAAACTGCTCATCCTCTTTGAGAATAAGCCGGAATTAGCATAATTACCAATGTTGTTGTTTCTGTCTCTACTCTAAATAATGAGGCAAAAGCAATAGAAATGGTTCATTGTTTTAAAAACCTTCTTCAATGCCTTACTACCAGTAAATAAACACAAACTGCGCTTATTGTTAGTGTATACCTATTGTCGTCGGTTCGTTATATAACATTATTATGGTTTTTTCCCACTATTGTGATTAAGTTCAGCTTAGAGTGTGGTCTGGGGTATGGCTTAGTGTCCCTGAACTACGATTTGAAAGTTTGCAACTCTGTTACAGGCTTAGACCAAATAGCTAAAAAATAACTAACAATAATTATATTACCTGCTTTTTTTTTTCTTTTATTAAAAACAAAGCCTTTTAGGCTACCCTCCAGTATACAGAAGTACAAGTCTTAATTTAGGGTTAAACTCTAAACTATGCAATAAATGCCTTTGGGTGAGTGGTTACTATGGTAATAATAAAACCTTTTACCATACGAAATTTCAGAATGGCTGTTTATACTACACAAGCTTCACCACTGGAGAAAATTAAGAAAATGTTTTACTTTAATCAAATTTAAAAAACTTTTTTTTTATTACTGTGCACAATGGCTCTTTCCCTTGCCATTTGTGCTGAAACGCGTCACTTGTATGTATATTTATTCCACGCTAAATATCTTCACAATGTTTTTTAGCCCTCAGAGAGCATGTGCGGTTAGTCCCTGTCGTCTGTTTATCTGTCTGTCACGCTCTGAGTTGGAGATTACTGACAATAAACTGTTAATTTAAGAACGGCGATTTAAGACATTTTATTGTGCTATTTTTGTTAAATTCGAGCTGATTTTGGAGAAAATGCAAAGCTGTCAGCTACGCGTAGATACTGGCTTTTGTGGGTAATGTCCCCTATTGTCACGTCACAATCACGTGAGCAAATAATCTCTTACACATGTGGTAGTTCTGCTTAATGCATGCTTGGAAGTTAACTCAGTGCTGGAGTGGAGTTTTATGTCGAAAAAATATATAGGTGAGTGTCTCTGGCCTGTTTAGATTCCTCTCTTATGAAGACAATTATACCGTTTTAATCACTTGATCTATATTGATACCTGATTAAAATAGCCAATTCTTATTTTGGTCTGAGATGATTTGATAGTTAGCTGTGTATAGTAGCACTAAGCGTTCTCACTTTGGTGCTGTATTTTTAAGGTAGTTTCACATTATTACACTTATCATAGCTATATCACACATCATTACCCTAAAATACACTGGTTTCCCCAACTTAACATGTCAAAAGTGTGGGAGAGCTCCTTACTAACACAGCCAATTTAAAAAACTGTGTTATCAACCCTAGTACAAACTGCTGCAGTGAAGATATCGAGCATAGAATGAACCACTTATTAAGTCTCAGCGCGCATGTCGTGATGGTTACAGCAGTCCGTTTGTCATTCATACTGTCTGTCTGTCACTCTGTCACCAGCGGATCTTGAAGATGGCAGACTTTTACGCCTTGAGAGAAGATTAACTCAGATTAGATTATGATTTATGAAGTCACTTTAACCGATTCATTGCGGAAGACGCAAATACGCGTCAATTGAGAAAAATCTATAACCGCGGAGGACGCGAAAATGCGTCAAAAATGCGTCTTCGCGTCCATTTCACCCTACAGCTTTAGTCAAGGAAGCCACCAATCACAATTGCAGACGATTCCATATTGTTGTAAGTATATTTTAGGCTTATAAAATACATAGACTGCCATAAGAAAATGTTGAGTAAATTTTGTCACAACAATAAGACATCTTTCTGATAAAGTATAAATTGAAAATATATTTCATAATATAATAAAGGTTCACAGAATAATTTTTAGAAACCAATATTACTTTAGCTATAAATGCTCATGATAAGACAAGTAGAAAGCTATCTTGGCTAGTGGAACACTGGCACTTCAGCATCCTAGTGATGAAGACAATATTCTTGACCTGGCACAACATGGCAGTGACAAGGATGGCAGTGACCAGGATGGCAGTAACTCTGGTGGTAGTGACGAGGAGTTTGATGACAGCAAGAATGACTTCAGTACTGATGGGTGTAGTGACTGCAGTAGTTACTAGATGGTCAAGGACTCTGACGAGAGAACGGAATTGATGATTCTGAAAAGTAGCGATTTCTACAGGAATTTTAACCACATTCTTTATAACAATAAGTAAAAATAAATATTGTTATACAACAGGTGAGACTGCAGGGAGCCCTCTGACATATACTTCTATTATGCTATGACCAGTTGCACTTGATAGTAAGATCACCAACTATTCTGTCAACAATGCAGCCTACCAGCACATCAAAAGTAAAGACACCTTGGAGTACCAAACTGAATACACTCAAATATTCTATCATTTTTTGTGATGTACCTGTTTTCATACACAAAAGCCATAAAAAGCTTCTCTGTTCACAAAATTTATAACAGATTGCTCAGTTCAAAATAAACCGCACCCTAAATAAATATCAACAAATTCTTCCTGAATGTAAGACAGATGTGTGCAAAAACACTTTCTCTTACCTCTATGATCGAGTAGCAAACTGCTTCAGCCATGAAACCATACTTCCAACCTTACTAGTGTGCTTACTAAGAGCCTCAGTGTGATGCCATAAAAGTTTTTGCCAAACGGTGCGAGTACTTTGTTATTTTTAAGTCGGGAACAGCTCCTTAGCGTCGAATTTATGCTTTCCCAATAGCCTAGAGCGTACTCTATCGTTCGATAATACTGTCCCCGAGGCAATCTTCAAACGTTCGTCTTCTTTCTCCCGCTTAGTGTCACCCTCCCACCAAGCAATCAATCCTCTGTGTCTCGCGTGCGCCCGTGACCGCATTACGTAAGGCGCAATTAAAATTTTTGTTAGCGTGTAATCGG